>Ga0116225_1000032_pt1 | contig 113600 bp, 111 predicted proteins | sample Sb_taG_8_FD_88968 | JGI IMG/M metagenome (GOLD analysis project Ga0116225, IMG submission 88968) | Peat soil microbial communities from Weissenstadt, Germany - Sb_50d_c_BC metaG | ecosystem: Environmental > Terrestrial > Soil > Wetlands > Peat | place: Germany: Weissenstadt | collected 2010-09-21 | reverse complement strand
GGTAGAGGCCCGAGAGGTCGTGCAAGGCGTCTTTGAGAGCATGATCGAGGCGATGGTGAAGGACGGGCGGATCGAGCTACGGAACTTCGGCGTATTCAAGGTCAAAAAGCGAAAGCCCAGACAAGGGCGCAATCCCCGCACTGGAGAGAAAGTTTTGGTGCCGGAGAGGACCGTCGTCACCTTCAAGGCAGGGGAAGAGCTGGAAGAAAGGGTCGCCAGGTTGAAAAAGATGCCGGGTGAAGGAGCAGTGGCCGCAGCGCCTTCCGAAGATGCAAATTGAAATGGAACGGATTAGCGCAATGGTCTACCGCCGACCAGCTCGTTGTTCCTGATGACGACGAACCGCTCGTTAGTGGGCCGCTGTTTAGTGGGTGGTGCGTAGCCGGTCTTTTCATTTGCCGGTGCAGTACTACCGATGATGACGACTCGGTTGCCGACCTTGGTCTGGTTCATGGCGGTCCCTGTCCGAAACCGTTCTGGACGAATGGCAGACAGCCATCAAGGAGTACGCAATGAAACGCCGGAAACCGACGAAGCCACCAAAGTATCCTATTGGCACCGTGGCGATGTATGGCCCGGATGATGAGACGACAACCAAGATTGCCGCTGGCGTGATCCTGCATGACGGTGCCAAGCCGATTATGAAACGATGGATTGCCACAGACGTTATGATGAACCCAAAAGTCCAGCAGGAACTGAAGGATTTCTTCCTCCAGCATGGCGTCAAATCCTTTGCGATCAGCGAGGAGAACATGGGCTGTGTGCACGAAGAAGGCCTGGATTTTCCACAGGGCAAAGACTGTCCTTTTTGTCCGTTCTGGAAAGGGAAGCAGGGGAGCAATCGAAAGGACTGAAACGATGCCAAAACCACGAAAAGCCAGGACGGTCAACCCTGGTAAGAAGCCCAAGTCGGTCTTGCCCGGCACCCTCAAGGACGAAGTGGACACCAAGGCCAGGGAACTGATCGAGACCGTCCTCAAGCCCAAGCACGTTCAGCCACCGCCCGAAGACCACAAGGTGAAGTACGTCACGGACATCACGATCAAGTGGCTTGGCTCGAAGTGCTACTTCACCTCGACATACCGCCGTAGCCCCAGCCCCTACGCCATCTCGCCAGCCTTCGAGAGGAGATTTGCCAGGATGGAGTACGTCGGCAACCTCAAGTTCGCCCTTTCTTTCCAACGGAACAACGGCGAGTGGGTCAAACTTCACGACACGCTTACCGTGGACAAGTGCATGAGCGCCATTCAGGAAGATCCGTGGTTTGTGCCGTGATTGACGGAGTTTTCACGAAGCGCCAACCAGAGCAGTCCGCACCCTCTCCGTTCTTCCAGTTTATTGGAAGTCTTACCGATTACAAACTCACCGAAAAGCGCTGACCATGCTCAAGGAGGAGGTCTGGAAAGGGCAACAAGCGCCATTTCAGCCGATTCAGCAGCTTGCTTATGCAATAAAGTATTATGTTCCTTCTCTCCTCTTCTCTTCTTCTGAGTGAAATACACTGGCCCTTGGAGAGAAGGCTGCTTCTTCGACTTCCAAAGTCCCAGGAACGGAAAGTACGACCCTAATGCCCACTCCATCGCCTTTCCTGGACCAAAGTGACGATTGGTGATCTGGATAATGCCGTACTCCACCATCTCTTCTCTGCATGTTGACCATTTCCTTGCGCAGAAGGGTACGGGAATCAAACCTTTGCCATGCAGCGAGTCCCAGATTTGCTCGGCCCGATTGTGCGGTAAGGTATTGTCCCGATTCTTGTCGATGAGCAAGGCAAACTCACACACGGCCAGGAAGGCGGCGATGAATTTGGTACCGACGTGAACGCCTGGACGTTCAATAAGCGTGCAATCCGGCGCAAAACTCCTGGACCTCCTTCCCTGTAGTCCAGTGGGGAAGCTCTTCTTCGCCCAGTCATCGTACTTGCCGACGTTCACCGATCCCTTGGCGCACTTGCTGGCGTCGAAGGTTCTGGCGATGAAGTTGAGGATGCTGCGAACTCTGACCGTGCGACGAGCTAAGTGGTCTTCCCAGGTGCCGCTGAAAAGTCGCTCTTCTTGAAGAAACGCCAAGGCCTCTTGCTCGGTCGGGATTCGTTTCAAGGAGCGGGCAAGACGGAAAAACGCTTCCTTTTGTCGCTCGAACGAGTCCGGCTCGTCCCTCAGCTCGGCAAGATCGAGATTGTATCGGCGTCGTTGATGGGTAGTTTTCCCAGCAGCGCCTCGATCTTTTCGCAAAAATCGATCAGCTGTTGCAACGGGATGGCTGGCTGCTTCCTCAGTTCTTTGAGCTGCTGGAGTGACAATTTCTTGAACGGTGGTCGGTTGTACTTCTTCTTTGGCATGGTTTTTCTCCTTCAGTTCTGATTTCGTGAGCGGCATTCCATCCGGTCGGTAGTAGCATAAAGGCAGCCAAGTGCCACCTTCGTTGTCCCATCCGGTCCACAGGTGTTCCCAGCCCCACTGGCAGCGCCAATCCTCGCCGTACTTTTCTTCCAAGGTCTTTTGCATGGCGGGCGTGACTAAGAATTTGTCGTCCTTGACTAGCGGCGCATTGCCCAGGCTTCTCTTGTGGTGCTTGTGGCGTTCAAGGACTTCGGCCGGAATCTGGGCCTCGATTTGAGCACACAGCCTGTCAAGCTGCACCAATGAGACGGTCGCCTTGCTCTTGAACTCGTTGAGCCTCGGGAAGTTCCACGAGTTGGCATGGATCGGAAGTTTTCCGTATTGCTGCCACTTGTATTCGTCGCCCTGTAAATGCCCAATTCGCCCCTTGATCTCGAAGTCAGCCAGGTTCTTGTAATAGGCCAAAACTCGTCGCACAGCCTTTTCCGACCGATCAAAGACCTGGTTGGCCGTGTGGTACGCCATGCCTTGGAGATCGACCTTGAGATAGCCGTTGAAGCCTCGACTTGACTCTGCCCAAAAGAGTTGCGGGAACAGGCAGGTGAGCAGTTTTTGGGCTTCTTGACCGGCTTCGTATGTTTGCCACGCATAGTGAAGGTCGATGTCGAAATAGAGAAGTGCCAGCTTGCCGTAAGAGACGTAAAAAATCTTGCGATTGTGAACGGCCTTCTCAAAAACCCAGGCATGGAGCCGACGCAGGATCACTTTCTCGCCATTTTCCCGATAGGACGTGCAAGCGCCCTTTTGACCTTTGTTCTTGATGGCTTTGGCAATTTCAACTGATCGAGGCGAATGGCTGGGATCGTCCAGGGCCCATTGGAAAGGCGACACAAATCTGGAAAATTCTTGCCAAGTTGCTTCAGAAAGAGTCGGAAATTCGGAGGCGTTAGCACTATATAAGGTAGTTTGTTTCATGCACTTATTTAGTGCTGCCCCCGCAGAAATCTTTGTTCTGTGGGGGCTTTTTTTCTGTTTTTTCAGGTTTGGGATTTTCGGGGATTCTTACTCTTCCAAGATCGGGTTGAGTGCCAGATCAGCGGACAGTTGCCGATGTCTTCGTGAAGATGGGCCTCAAGTGACTGCGCCTAATGACTTCCCGCCAAGAGCGAAGACCGACCCCTGATTGATGGAGATGGATCGATCTGCAATACTGACACAAGGCATACGGGCTGATCGTCCGTACGCCCACAGATGCATCGATGCATGGGCTGGCCGATCAACCGAACCGTGTCGCAATTCTGCGTGTCCATTCTGATAGTCTTACGTCGAAAAGGAGTGCCCATGTTTGCGTTTCCCTCAATCCAGGTCGGCAAGCCCCTTGCGCACGAAGCCCTCGTTGTGTTCCCGTTGTTCGCTCCTGAAAGAAATGGCGTCGATTATCTTCTCTCTGAGAAGGCCTTGGCCGATGGAGCCGTTACGGTCGAGGAGATGACGGAAGCTGGCTCAGTCCCCAATTTGATCGTCAATAACCAGGCAGAATCGCCGGTTCTCTTTCTCGAAGCAATGGAGTTACGAGGTGCGAAGCAGAACCGAGTGCTGAACACGTCGGTCCTGGTGGCCGCTCGGAGCAAGACGACGATCCCGGTAAGTTGCGTGGAGCAGGGTCGGTGGCGGTATCACTCTCATCACTTTGATTCGAGTGGCAGTTATGCCTCCTCCAAGCTTCGCCACGTCCTCAAAAAGTCGGTATTGAAAGCTGCCAAGGAAGGACGAGGGCACGGCTCGGACCAGGGCGAAGTCTGGAAGGAAGTCGGTAGGCAGATGGGAGCCCTTGGTTCGAGTTCTCCTACGGAGGCGATGGCGGATACCTACTCAGCTTACCGAGTGCCGCTGGCTGAATTCCAGGGCCACCTGCCGTACGTCGAGGGAGCGACCGGCCTGGCGGTGGGGATTGGCAGCCGCATCGTCTCGATAGATTTGTTCGACAAGCCATCGACCTGCCGGGAGGTGTGGAATCGACTGCTGACGGGCGTGATCATGGATGCTCTGGAGGCTGGCTCCACAGGGGAGCGGGCCGATGCTGCCACAGTGGAGAAGATGCTTCACTTTCTCCGGGACGCTGCCTGGCAGAAGACCCCGGCGGTTGGGGCAGGCGATGAATACCGCTTCGACACGGAGAACGACCAGCATGCCTCGGCCCTCGTCGTCAACGACACGGTGGTTCACGGGAGCTTGATTGCGGCAAGGTGAGTCGTGTCATTTCGGCCCGTTGGCACCGACATTATCCGTACCAGCGGGCCAATCTTGGCTTCCGGGATATTCGGTTGGTGAAGCCTCTGGACAGGTGAGGCCCACTTCACTCCGGGTTTTCTTAGCCCAACTGACCCGGCAGGCTTCTCGTATTCGGAGTGGAAGATGGCCGTATGTCTCACCCCCCCAGGGAATGGGCTGGGCTTGATCGGCTGGGCTAGACTGATTGTCCCAAACGGAGAGAAACGACGCCGATGAGCATCCGCAAGAAACCACTCACGTCAGCCATCGTCTGTTGGGTGCTGGCACTCCTGTTTGGAGGCTGCGGTGTGTATTGCGGAGTTACGGACCCATTCTTTACCAGTGAAGGCATCGGGACCGGCATCAGTTTCTTGGCGGCTTTGGCGGGGCTTGGGATGTGTTTCTTCCTCGTGATTGCTGGTTTGATTGTGATTCGTCAGATCGTTCTGTCGCTGGCTCTCATAAACCTTGCAGTGTTCATCATCGCAGCCATGTGCCTGGTAAGGGAAAGCTACACGGTAATTGGCATGGCAGCCCCCGATTTCGTTTACCGCACACGCTGGGAGAGTGTGTTCGCTATCCTCGCTCTCTCCCTTCTGATGTCCGTGCCCCTATACCAGCTTCTCTCCAAGTGGAGGGGCGGCAACGGCAGGCGAGGACGTGGTTAGGTGTGATTATCCTGAAGCGGCAGAGGCCGTGATGCTGTGGCGCTCGGCCTCCGTTGGAAGACGATACGGCTTCTTATCTTTTTCCCGCAACTTCTTGATGAAATCTTGGCAGTCAACCCATGAAACAGTTTCCACCGGCAGGTTCTTTTGACGCTTGCCAGGGCTAGGCGTGTTGCCGATGACCGCATTCCACTGTTCCTTGGTTACGGTATACACCCCCATGTAAAAACCCTTGGTCAGCGTGACCTTGTGCTGGGTTTCGTTAGCGTTCCTGTCCTTTTCCTCCTTCGGGCTGCCCATCATGAAGCTCCCTGGAGGTATCCACACGAACTTCATCCCGACGCTGTTGGTGAAGTATTTCGGAGGGGCTCTTTGTTCTTGTGCCTGGATGCGGAAGTCAGTCGCAAGAAGAACAGCCAGACTGAGGCAAAAGAGGCGAGTCATGGGGAAGATTTGAGTGTGGTGGATTCGGGTTTCACGCTGCCATCCGCTGCCTTGGAGCTTATCTCAACGACGAGGGGGCTGCCACAGGTTCTTGGCAAAAAGCGGGCTGCTGCGATGAACCGGCCCGATACAGTGTAGGCGTAGAATGCACCGAGGGGAGAACAACCCTGAAAAGCTCGATCTTCGTTATCAAGTCGTACATGTGGGAGAGCCTTGGTCAGTTCTCGTCACTGAGTTACTTGCCCCGTCCTGCAAGTTCTTCCTCGATCACGACCTCCAGCGTCTCCCGGTTCTGCAAGCCGGTCAAGACCTGGCTGCCGATCACGAACATCGGTACGCCAGTGACGCCTGCCTCCTCGTAGGCGTGACGCAGGGCTTGCTGATGCACTTTCTGGTATTTTCGGATCCGCAGCGCTTGCTCGATCTCCCTTTCATTCAATCCGACCTCGCCCGCCAGCTTTGTCAGCACGTCGATCTGGCCAATGTCCAGGCCCTCGACAAAAAACGCCGTCAAGACTCGATGGTTGTACTCATTGCCTTTGCCATGCTCCTTGGCGAACTGGAGCCCCTCGAATGCCAGGTGCGAGTGCGGTTGGGGCGATACCTTGGGTATGCTGATAGGCACGCCCATCTTCCAGGCAATGGGATAGACGGACTGCGACCAGGCCCGTTGGAGGTATTCGCCTTCGGGTTTGAGCGTCGGCTGCGGTTCAGGTCGAAGCTCGAATGGCATCCACTCGACCTCGACATTTTTCCCCTGGATCGCCTCGTGCAGCGGAAACTCCGCTAAGTAGCAGAACGGTCAGACGTAATCGGAATAGACTTTGATCTTCAGGCTCATGGCTTATCCTCGGAACAACCGGATGACCCACACCACCAAGCTCCGGCCCAGTCCGAAACATGCGATAAGAGCGATCAAAAGTCCACCCATTATCAACACAGTGTCGATGATGAACTCTCCGGTCGTCTGCTCCGTGATGTATTTGTGGTGGAGTGGTAGGTTGCTGCCCACGATGAACATTACAAGACCCACCACCAGTGCGACCACGGACGGGATTCGAAGCCTTTTCATCGCCGATAGCCTCCTGAAAGAAATTGTGTGGACATTCTTTATGAGCGGTCGAGCAACGCCGCAGTGCCGTCCAAGGGACAAGTAAGTCAAATCGTGATTACTTTGGCGGCTTCAAACTGAGCAAGGATGATGTCCCCCATGCCGCCGACGATGCCGACTTTCACCTTGTCGGCAAGACCGAAATAATTCAGACAGGTCTGGCAGATAATCAGATGAACGCCCTTGGCTTCCAAGGATTTAAGCGCCTCCAGCACAGGCGAGCCTTCTACCACCAGCTTCACGCCGTCAGTGTAGAAGCAGATCGCCCCTGGCATCTGTCCGTTTTCCAAAAGAAGTTGGAGGTACTTTCGCAGAAGCTCCAGTTGCAACGATGGGTCGGCGCTGCCCATGCCGTTCTTGGTGACCAAAATGGCCGTTGATGAAGCGTCAACAGAAGCAGGAGCCATGTTCGTGATCCTCGGGGTATTCGGTCAATCTCACGGAACAAACCGATAGCCCACCTTGCGAACTGTCTCAATCATTCGAGCGACGCTTCGGAGCCTCGCTGCTGTCATTTTATGCCTTCGTCGGCCCCTCTCGTAAAATGACGCCGATGGCAGAACAGCAGACGGGAGAAGCCGATGCCGACCACCGGTAACGAAATCCGTGCCGCCGTCAAACAACGGCTCGCCAACATCGCCCGTTCACCCGATGAAGAGAAGAAGTTCCCAGTCGGCCCCGCCAGTGCCAAGAAGCTCGGCTGCAGCAAGGTGCAGGTAGATGTGCATCAAACCCCGCATGGCCGACCGCACGCCCTGATGAATTCAGTCAGCGATTGCCTGAAGTCACCGAGCCATTTTCCGTCGAGAGCGAAGCAATAACCGTGTCAGATTGGAAGGCAAGTCATGTCTCTTGCCGGTTACAGCTAAGAAGATAAAGGATACGAGCGATGGCACGTGCCTCTGAAGAACAACAACTTCGTGCACGATTTTTCAACGTCTTGCTGGAAGCGAGCTTGCCGCTCCTGCCTGGTCCAGACTGTAGCAACTGGTCGATTGGGATGCCGGAACCGACCTTGTTGCTTCCGGCGGGGCCAAGCCACGAAATGACCCTGGAGGCACTGATCGATGCCGCCCAGATCCTCAAGGAACATCTCCAAGGGGAACTTGAGAAACTCCGACAGGATCAGGGCGAATGACCACCTGATGGTGGAAGTTGTCAGCACTGCGCCGGGACAGCCTCGCCAGGGCTTCCGTTCGTTTCATGCGACCGATGGCTTTCGCCGTCGTGGTGAGCAGCACGCTTACCCACTCTTGAGTTCCAGCGCCGTATGGATAACTCTGTCTGGCGAAACGCCCAGCGAAGTCCAAGAAAATGTCTGACATCGAGGCACAGGCATCCATGTCGTCGTCTACCAACAGGATGTCTCTGTCTACCATCGTCAGACTCCGTTCGTGCTGTTCCTGAAAACAGCAGACCCGATCTGAGCGGCCAGCGGAGCGTCAGCGAGGCTGCCTGAGTTCGGGACAAACAGCAGGGGCTTGAAGCCTCGCTCGGCAAGCCACGTCGTCGCCCTGGCCGGAGTGAACTTCCCGGTCTGAAAGGATAGAGCCAAAAGCTCCGCCTTCCCACTCGCCAAGTCGAAGAGCGCAGCTACGCCTTCGTCAAGGAAATCGTCCTTTCGACGCAACAGGTCGAAACGGCTGCCAGTCCCCAGCACTGCGACGTGTTCCTCATTAGGGACGAAATGCGCAGGACCGAATGGTAGAGTGGGGCAGCTATCGCCTTGATGTGCCTTTACAGTCCAATGGGACTTGTCCATTGGCTTTTCTCCTTGGTTGTCTTGCGCTGGAGCATTTTCACCATTAGCCATAGCGTGACCGGAAGGTGGGCATCACGACCTGAATCTGATTGTCAGTTCGATCTACCCCTTCCAGCTCAGCGACGGCTTCCTGAGCCAATTGCTTGAGGTAGTAAGTGGGAAGGCGGCCTCGCAGGGACAACACCCCATCGAGGTAGTCACAACAAATATTTTTCAGAGCCAGATGCGGATGGCTGCGCAAGCGTCCTTCTGCCAACTCTTTAATCCTGACATGGATTTCTGGCTCACCGTCCCCTACGTCGAACAAAGGCATGGCGATCTCCTTGCGTAGCCAAAAAACGAAAAGCCTTGCGTGCAGTGTCGCACAGCAAGGCTTCTTTGCCCGTTTCCCACCTCACAGTGATGGCTGCTCGGAGAGTTCTTTCGCAGAAATCCATCCCCGCCAGGAGCGGCTAAGGTCCTGGCTTGACCGACGCATCGGCCTCGGATTGGATGGTCAAATTGATTTGGTGGCGCCCCAGCGAACGGGATCGAAGGGAAGTCAAGAAAGGAATACGGCCATCCGGCCAGGTCTCACTTTAGCCATTTTGCTGCCGAACTCAACGAGATTCTGGAGATTGGCGCAGAGCTCACAGGAATTTCATGAAAAAGATGGGCGATAGTCGTAAGGGAAGCCCCAAAACTCTGTGAGGGGTCGAAAGAAGGCTCTGGCGGCAGGCCAACTTGCCTATCCTCCACAAGTGCGCTACTCGCTCAATCCTTGACGGCCTTCAACGCCTCGCTCCTCGATGAGCAGATCGGCCACAGGTGGTCCAGGTGCGTGATTTGGAGGACTTCCTTTTCGTGGGCCGAGACATTGCAAATGGCCATGCCCGAAGCATCACCACCACGGCCCGTAACGGCTAGCACCAACTCCTCGCCTCGGTTCCATTTGCGACGGAAACAGAATTCAACGAAGCCATTTCCAGCACAACCAGGGCCACTGCCACCAGGACTGCCAAAGCCAGGACCATAACCAAGGGCACCAGAAGGCCGAGCCAACCAGGGACCATGACCGGCCAGATCGAGACCCGCAAACTTGGAGAACCGGGGCGAAGAAAAAGACCAGTGGAATCAACATGGCCAAGACCAGGACCACCCGAACCACGAGGGTCAAGGCCACTGCCAAACAAGCAAGTGTCACAAAACATGGAGCCACACCAACCAGGATCAAAGCCCACGAGGACAAAACCGCCAATCCCTGGTTCTTGGAAACGCCCCGTCTCAGAGTAACGGACATGCTCTTTTCCCTCGCTTTCTTGCGGCGGCGAGTTACTTGCAAGGAGTCGATGCCACAGTGACCTGGGTTGAAGTGGGCGCTTATTTCTGTCAACCCGGAAGTCCGAGTCTCATTCGCTCTGGCGAGTTTCCACTAAGTTCATCACGATCTCTACCCTTTCGATGTGTTGAATGATCCTCTGCGCCATTTGCTTGAGGTAGTAGGAAGACACGACGCCGTGGACGATGACCACCGCCTCCGTGACCTCGCACTTTAGCCAGTTTTCTTTGAGGATCCCCCCCGGTGCCGGTGCATACCTGGCGTTCGCAGGACCGAACTGTAATCGCCGAGGCCCACGGCATAAGCTGCGTGAGGTCAGCAACTAGTTTCATTCATTGATGGTGACGAGCAACTCTCGGCATCACGACATTTTTCCCAAGATCTTGCTCATTTCGGTAGCGGTAAAGGATCGGAGAACCTGAGTGGTGACATTCTCCCGTGAACTCAACGAAAGCATTGCTGCGCTCGCTGTCTCGTCGTCTGGTGCGTCGAAAACGATGAGTCCGTCGTAAGCTCCCATGCACCAATACTGCTCCTTGCTTCGATGCCGAGTTTCTTGGCCTGGAATTTGAAGTCGGCTGCTCGCTTGCAGGTATCCTTGATGTCCTTGACACCACGCTCGGTGAACTTGATAAGGGTCACGTAGGTAGCCATCGCATTTTCCCCCATTGCTGGAGTCTGAAATATCCCGGTGCGGCTATTCTAGGCAGACTCGACCTGACCGGAGGAAGAGGAGACCAGGTAACGGCAATGACTGAATAATGGACAAGAGCTCGCCCAAACTTGGCCATCAACAATTTCAGCCCTAAGATATCCGCCAAGGTCGCCCTCCAACTTCCAACAGGAGACCAAATCGATGCCACAGAGCCAACCGAGAAACGAGAGTGGAATCAGCAAAATGGAAGGGGTTCGGCGGACCCTTGCCACTCTCGGGAGTGACGCCAAGCCAAAGGCGATCCAGGCCCACCTCAAGAAAGAGTTCGGGATCAAGATGGAGCCGAACGTGATTTCGAACTACAAGAGTACGATCCGCTCAGGAGGAAACAAAAGCGCAGTGATTGGCCGGCCCGCTGGCACCAAGATTGGTGAAGCGTTTAGCCTGGAGGAGATCCAGGCAGTCAAGGAAGTAGCGGACAAGATTGGGGCGGAAAAGGTGAGGCAACTGGCAGGCGTGCTGTCGAAGTAGCGCCGATGGGGATCGAAACGACCTTCTACGAAGCCAAGTGCCTTCAAGTCATCAACCCGTTCGGGAATCGCATCCGAATAAACCGAGACCTGGAGCCTGAGGGAGCGAAATGAAAGTGATGGCAGCAGTTGCTGTCACCCGCTGTTCCTGGAGGGAGTGATGAAAGCGACGGTCGAGGAAATCCGGCAGCGGTTCGACGCCGACGTGGAGCGGTTCTCCAACCTCGAAACCGGCCAGTCGGCGACCGTAGATGCCCCGCTGGCTATGGCGCTGGTCGCCCAAGCTGCAGCAGCCACGACGCCACTCGCCCGCCATGTCCTCGACGTTGGCTGCGGGGCCGGCAACTACACCCTCAAGTTGCTGGAGCATCTTCCAAACCTCGATGTCACCCTCATCGACCTGAGCGAGCCGATGCTCAACCGGGCCACGGAACGGGCCAGCCGGGCAACCGCTGGTCGCATCGAATCCATCCAGGGTGACATCCGAGAGGTCGAACTCCCTGATGGGCACTTCGACATCGTGCTGGCCGCCGCCGTATTGCACCACCTGCGTACCGACCAGGAGTGGCGGGATGTCTTCACATCGTTCCACAGGACGCTGCGGCCTGGTGGGTCCGTATGGGTCTTCGACCTGATTGAGAGTTCGATCCCTCCGGTCCGGGAACTTATGCATAAGCAGTACGGCGAGTACCTGACCCGCCTCAAGGACGAGTGCTATCGGGACCATGTGTTCGCAGAAGTCGAAGAGCAAGACACGCCACGTCCCCTGATGTTTCAATTGGACCTGTTGCGTCAGGTCGGGTTCGGCCAAGTCGAAATTCTGCACAAGAACATCTGCTTTGCGGCCTTCGGCGCTGTGAAGGGTTGAAGTCATCCCGTTGTGATGAACTGATCCCACTAATCGAGGTCAAGAATTACCCTCGCATTCATCGCTGACAATTCAAGGCGGCTGAGTCCCCAAGCGCCGAACTACCATGAGGATGACCAGGCAACCGGTGCCGACTGGTGCAGCAAAGATCAAAATGATCGGCCACAGATTACTCTGCTGTGCGAAGGCAAGCCCAGTGATGGCGAATACCGGAATCATCAGCAAGAGAGGCACGAGCGCCACGATCCGCCAGGCGCCTCGCCATCTGATGCCGGTGTAGAGTTGCAGCGGTATGTATGCGAGTGCTGACCCGAAGCCGACCAGGATAATCAGGCCGCCGAAAAGCACATCCAAGACTAATGCTCCAAGAAGTGATGCCGAACAACTCGGGTTCTTATAGGCCGCCTGCTCCGCCGCCGAGGCAATCAGCCACCATTCGCCGAACCCACCCAGCATCCTAGCCCCCGCAGAGGTCGCTAGGCAAGTAGCGCCTGTTCAAAACGGTAACTTGCACGTCCAGGTGGTATCTGTGGAGAACACCGTCACGTCCTGGTAAACTGGCCTTTGCTTTGAAACCACTTGCACCAAGCATCCAAAGCCCGGCATCGCATGAACGATCCGCAGTCAACCCGTGGAACAGCAGCCGAGGAAGCCTCACTTTTCCCTGCCAACGCTCCAGCGCAGCCCGAGCGAATTGGTCGTTACCGTATCGAAAGGGTGCTTGGTAAAGGCGGATTTGGCATCGTCTACCTGGCCCACGACGACCAATTGCAGCGTCTCGTGGCCATCAAAGTCCCGCACCTTTATCGAGTCTCTACCAACGAAGACGCCGAAGCCTACCTGACCGAAGCCCGCACTGTTGCCGCCCTTGATCATCCGCACATCGTCCCCGTCTTCGATGTTGGCAGTACGAATGACTGCCCCTGCTTCGTCGTGTCGAAGTTCATCGAAGGTAGCACTCTGGCCGAGCGAATTAAAGCAAATCGGCCTTCCGTGGCGGATTCAGTGGAACTCGTGGCAACCGTGGCTGAGACACTTCACTATGCCCACCGGAAGGGGCTGGTCCATCGAGACATCAAGCCAAGCAACATCCTGCTCGACGACAGCGGCAAGTCTTATGTGGCCGATTTCGGTTTGGCTTTGCGGGAACGGGACATCGGCAAGGGGCCACGCTACGCTGGAACTCCTGCCTATATGAGTCCAGAACAAGCTCGTGGGGAAGGACATAGGGTCGATGGACGTAGCGATATTTTCAGTGTCGGCGTGATCTTTTACGAACTCTTGACGGGGCGACGACCGTTTCATGCGACCTCCCCAGAGGAGCTGCTGGAGCAAATCACGAGCATGGAACTTCGTCCACCTCGGCAATGGGACGACACGATCCCCAAAGAAATCGAACGCATTTGCATCAAGGCCCTGTCAAAGCGGGCCTCGGAAAGGTACACCACCGCCAAGGACATGGCCGACGATCTGCGGCATTTTTTCGAGCAATCTACCCAAGAGGAGAGGCAAGCGCTTCGATCCCATATTTCGGCACCCGTTACTCCTCCCGCTGCCTCGATACCCACTCCGCTTCCTAGTCCTGCGCCTACTCCGGCCTCGGACCAACAGCCAATCAAAATCGTGCCGAAAGGGTTGCGCTCCTTCGATGCTCACGATGCTGACTTCTTCCTTGAATTGCTGCCCGGCCCTCGTGATCGTGAAGGACTGCCAGACAGTATTCGGTTCTGGAAGACTCGCATCGAAGAAAAAGACGCCGACAACACCTTCGCTGTGGGCCTCATTTACGGTCCAAGTGGTTGTGGTAAGTCGTCACTGGTGAAAGCAGGTCTCTTGCCTCGGCTGTCCGACAACGTGATCGCCGTGTACGTTGAGGCGACTGCGGAGGAGACAGAGACAAGACTGCTGAACGGATTGCGGAAATGGTGTCCCGCCCTGCCTAACAACCTGGGCCTGAAAGAGACGCTGGCGGCACTGCGTCGGGGGCAAAGCATTCCAGTCGGGAAGAAAGTCGTCATCATCTTGGACCAGTTTGAACAATGGCTGCACGCCAAGAAAGGAGAAACGAATATCGACCTCACGCAAGCCCTGCGGCAGTGCGATGGGGGCAGAGTGCAGTGTGTCGTGATGGTGCGGGACGATTTTTGGATGGCGGTTACTCGGTTTCTCAATGAACTGGAAGTCGAACTCGTTCACGGAAGGAACTTCGCCGCCATTGACCTATTCGGCCTCGATCACGCCAGGAAGGTGTTGACTGCCTTTGGATGTGCGTTCGGCAGACTTCCCGAGAAACACGCCGAAATCAGCAAGGAGCAGAAAGAGTTCTTGAAGCAAGCGGTGTCAGGCTTGGCTCAGGAAGGCAAAATCATCTGCGTTCAGTTGGCGTTGTTTGCAGAAATGATGAAAAGCAGGCCGTGGACACCCGCTTCCTTGAAGGCAGTCGGCGGCACCGAGGGAATCGGCGTCACGTTCCTTGAGGAAACCTTTTCTTCCCAAACGGCGAACCCTAAGCATCGGCTGCACCAGAAAGCGGCAAGAGGCGTGCTGAAGGCTCTGTTGTCCGAATCCGGTACCGACATCAAGGGCGAGATGCGGTCGTACGGCGAGATACTCGATGCGTCGGGCTACAGGAACCAACCCAAAGAATTTGACGAGCTCATTCACATTCTTGATAGTGAGATTCGCCTGATCACTCCGACCGACCCAGAAGGCAGAGAGGAAGGTTCCGCCTCTTCGTTGAAAGCGGGTGAGAGATACTACCAATTGACGCACGACCATCTGGTTCAGAACCTGCGGGACTGGCTCACTCGCAAACAGAAGGAAACTCGTCGTGGCCGGGCGGAATTGCTTTTGGCGGATCGTGGGGCGGTGTGGAAAGCCCGACCTGAAAACCGCCAACTTCCGTCGCTCTTTCAGTGGTTCCAGATCAAGTGGTTGACGCAGAACAAGAACCGGACGCCTCCGCAGCAGAAGATGATGAGCAAGGCTGGCAAGTATCATGCGGTGCGGGCGGCGTTGGTGGGTGTCGTTTTGGCCTTGATCGGTTTGGGAAGCTGGGAAGGCTTTGGGCGGTTGGAGGGGCGGCGACTTCGAGATCGTCTGCTTGAATCCACGACAGCAGACGTACCAGGGATCGTCAAGGACATGGCTGCTTATCGTCGCTGGGTTGATCACCTCCTGCAAGATGCCTATGCCCAGGCTAAAAAAGACAAAGACTTTCGCAAGCAACTGCATGCCAGCCTCGCCCTGTTGCCTGTGGACTCTGGGCAGGTGAAGTATTTGTACGAACGACTCCTCCAGGGCGACCCCCAGGAAGTGATCGTGATTCGGGAATCGTTATTGGGCCATAAGGCTGACCTGACGGAGCAATTGTGGACGTTGTTGGAGAATCCGCAGAGTGAACAAGACCAACGCTTTCGTGCGGCCTGTGCTTTGGCGGCTTTCGCTCCCGACGATCCTCGCTGGGAAAAAGTAAGTAAAAGCGTGGCGGCAACGTTGGTCATCCAGAAACCGTTTGTGATCGCTCAATGGACTGATGCCTTGAAGGGTGTGGGACACTGGCTAATCCCAACGTTGGCCGATTTTCTTGTGGACGAGAAACGCAGCGTTCTGGAAAGAGGGTTGATAATCACTGTCTATGGCAAATACGCTGGCGATGTACCCGATACTTATACCCGGCTGGAGAAGCACTTAAATGAAAACAACGCCGTCGATGCTTGGGTAGGCGATAAAGTCGCTCTGGCAGAGAGGCAAGCTAGTGTTGGCGTGGCCCTGCTGGCCATGGGGCGGGGGGAGAAGGTCTGGCCATTGTTTGAGCATCGGCCCGATCCAACGTTGAGGAGTTATCTGATCGACCGGGCGGCTCCAGGTGGTGTAGATGCGAAAGTGTTGATCTCCCGGTTGGATGAGGAAAAAGATGTGTCCGCTAGGCGAGCCATTCTCTTGAGCCTCGGTGAATATGGCCTGGACCGTTTATCATTGGACCAGCGATTGAACCTTCTGCCCCGTTTGCTGCAACTTTACCGTGATGACACTGATCCGGGTATTCATGGAGCAACCGAATGGCTACTGCGAGTGTGGGAGACGGCAGACCAGTTAAAGGAAATTGACAGCGTATTGGCGACCGGGAAGGTGGAAGGCAAGCGGCAATGGTACGTCACTCACCAGGGCCTGACGATGACGGTGATCCCAAAGCCAGGGGAGTTCTGGGTGGGTGAAGGGAGTGAGCGTCATCGTGAGCAGATCGGTCGCAGCTTTGTCATTGCCTCGAAGGAAGTTACGGTGGAGCAATTTCTCCGATTCAACAAGCAGCATAAGCACGAGAAGCGGTATGCACCCTCAAGTGACTGCCCGGTGGACATGGTGACGTGGTACGATGCGGCGGCCTATTGCAACTGGTTAAGTGAGCAGGAGGGAATGCCGAAGGAGCAATGGTGCTACGAGCCGAACAAGGAGTGCAAGTACTCCGAGGGCATGAGGAAAGCACCAGAATATTTGCAGCGAACCGGCTATCGCTTGCCGACTGAGGCAGAATGGGAGTATGCGTGTCGAGCCGGTGCCGAGACAGCATACTCGTTTGGCGAGGTGAGCAACTTGCTTTACAAGTATGGTTGGTATATTGCAACCTCTGGCGACAGCAGTCAACCTGTAGGGAAACTGAAGCCCAACGACCTGGGACTTTTTGACATGCACGGGAATGATTGGGAGTGGTGTCAAGATGCTTACAAGGTGAATGGCAAAGGAAGAGAGGAAAAGGTTACAGGGGACAAAGATGATTTAGAAGAAATTAATAATGCCACGAAGCGTGTGCTGCGTGGCGGCTCGTTCAGCTCTCATGCGACGGTCTATCGTTCTGAGGACCGTACTCTCATCGTGCCGAACTACCGTGCCTTCGGCTTCAGTTTCCGTCTGGCGAGGACCTTCAAGCCTTGACCGCTTTACGGCTTGACCCCGCAGTCATTTCCTTCATGGGGCAGCCAAATTTCACCTTCGGGAAGTGGTGCTGCTAGGAGATGAATCCCCCATTCTTCCGGCCAGGGATCGTAGGTAAGCTCATCAAGATCGCAGCCATCCACGGCCCGCCTTACTTTCTCAAAGAGATCCAACGCACTACCAATCTCATTCTCGCCAGTGAAAGGTGGAAGGATACGAAATGGAGGGGATCAAAGTCCACAGCCAATCCTTGCAGAGCCAAACGATGCTTCAGCATGGGAGCGGGCACGGCCAGATTTCGTATTCGGGAAGTGGCGCTGATAGGAGATAAGCAGCGTGAGGGGACCGCCGGCTGCTAAACCCAGCATACCGTCTACCAGTCGGACTCCAAATGAAGTACCAAGAGACGGCGCACATGGTAAGATTTGCTATCCGGTTCGGCGCATTAAGCCTAGACGCCTCACCTTCACCCATACATCTGGGAGCGTCGTGATGGCGACCTTCGCTTTCGTAATCTCGGTAATCGGCTGGCTCGTTTGCCTGGTGGCATTGATTTGGATCGTAGTACTGGCGTTTCAGGAAAGCGTCCTGTGGGGATTGGGATGCCTGTTTCTAGCGCCGATCAGCCTCGTATTCGTGATCATGTACTGGGATGAAGCCCGCCGACCCTTCTTTATCTGGCTGCGTGGATTCGTATTATTGATACTGGGGGATGTCCTCTCGTTGAGATTGCTATAGTGGTAGACCTCGTTTTCCTTCCTCTCCGGCAACTGACAGAACCCGTCCCAGATCAACAAGAATTAATCCAGATAAACGCAGGAACGCTCAGCCAGGTGCGTCTTCACTTCACGGCCAAATCCCGTTTTAAGCCGATTTGAGCGCCTCGAATGGCATAAAGATGGAAGTCAGTAATCGCTTTTCGTCCCTCAGAGCCAATCATTCGCCTGCAAGCACGCATTTTGCCGACTGGGTGCGATAAACGGCGAACAAATGGGCTTCTCGCACCGGACCTTCCAAAGAAAACCCTGTCGAAACAGGAATCTGCACCAGCAACCTCTTCCTTGACCGTACCAGTGGACATGGGATAATTCGAGTCAACCGATGTACCACACCCAGGAGATACCCGATGCCCGCAGAGCCGCTTGCAGGCAACCAAACGCCCACGACCGGATTGACCTGGCTCGAAGAAATCATCGGGCGTTTTGAAAATGCCTGGCGACACGGCCAGAGTCCCGCCATCGAGAACTATCTGCCCGATGATCAGGCTCGACGAACGAGGGCCTTGGTCGAATTGGTTTATATCGACCTTGAATTGCGACTGAAGGCGGGGGAAGCGGTGCGGGTCGAGAGCTACCTGGAGCGATACCCGCAGTTGACAGAGACTCCCGACCTAGTGGTTGTTCTGGTCCAAGCGGAGTATGCCCTCCGTCAACGGACCGAGCCCACGCTCACGTTTGCAGAATACTTTGAGCGTTTTCCCCAATACCAGGACCAACTTCAGCAGTTGATCGCTAAGAACTCGACCGTCCCACCAGGGGCTGAACCGGATTCCGTCAAAATCTCTCCCGGTTTTCGCAAGACAGGGGATCTCCAACCTCCCGCTCGTCTGGGTCGCTACGAAATCACCGCCACATTGGGTTCGGGTGGTTTCGGTGTCGTGTACAAAGGCCATGATGCGGAACTACGGCGGGATGTGGCCATCAAAGTGCCTCATGCAAGCCGCATTACCAAACTGGAAGACGCCGAAGCTTATCTTGCCGAGGCACGTGTGGTCGCCAGCCTGGACCACCCGCACATTGTCCCCGTCCACGACATGGGCCGAACCGAAGATGGACTGCCGTTTGTGGTTTCCAAGTTCATCGAAGGTGGCGACCTGGCAAAGAAGCTTCGACAGAGCCGCTTCTCTTTCTCCGAGTCGGCCCAACTGGTGGCGACGGTGGCCGAAGCCTTGCAATATGCCCACCAGAAGCGCCTGGTTCACCGAGACCTGAAGCCTGCCAACATTCTCCTGGATGGTCACAACAAGCCCTACTTGACCGACTTTGGGCTGGCGCTGAAAGAAGAGGATTTTGGGAAACAGGCAGGCATCGCAGGCACCCCGGCCTACATGAGTCCCGAGCAGGCGAATGGTGAAGCGCATCTCGTGGATGGGCGATCCGACATTTTCAGCCTCGGCGTGATCTTTTACGAATTATTGACAGGCCGTCGCCCATTCATTGCCAATGATAATCTGGACCTCCTGGTTCGGATTACGGCGGTTGATGCCCGCCCTCCTCGGCAACTGGACGTGGCGATTCCCAAGGAGTTGGAACGCATTTGCTTGAAAGCGTTGGCGAAGCGTGCGAGCGAGCGTTACACCACTGCATTTGATTTGGCCGATGATCTGCATCACTGGTTATCCCAAGGGGCTACCATAGCTGCTCCCGAGCCAGTGCTTACTCCTTCAGCACCGATCAAGATCGTTCCCAAGGGCCTTCGCTCATTCGACGCCAATGACGCCTATTTTTTCCTGGAATTGCTCCCTGGGCCTCGTGGTCGAGACGGGTTGCCGGACAGTATACACTTCTGGAAGAGCCGGATCGAGGAGACAGACCCAGACAATACGTTCCGGGTCGGTCTCATCTACGGGCCAAGTGGTTGTGGCAAATCGTCGCTCGTGAAGGCAGGTCTGTTACCCTATCTGTCTGATGACGTGATCGCAGTCTACATCGAAGCCAGCGCCGACGAGACCGAAGCCAGGCTCTTGAAAGCGCTACGGAAGCTCGGTTCTGGATTGTCGCCCGACCTTTGCCTGGCTGAAAGCCTGGCTGCACTACGTCGAGGACAAGGTATTCCTCCGGGCAAGAAGGTGCTGATCGTCCTAGACCAGTTTGAACAATGGCTTCATACAAAGCGAACAGCTGAGAACCCAGAACTGGTGCAAGCCCTGCGGCAATGTGATGGCGGACGGTTGCAATGCGTCGTCATGGTGCGAGACGATTTTTGGCTAGCCGTCAGCCGATTCATGAAAGCGATAGAGGTTGAGATTCTGGAAGGCCGGAACTCAGCCCTGGTCGATCTCTTTGACCCACGCCATGCGAAGAAAGTGCTGGCAGCATTCGGTCGAGCGTTCGGGACTTTGCCAGAGCGAGCTGGTGATCTGCCCAAAGACGAAGAAGCTTTCCTCGATCAAGCCGTTGCTGGTCTAGCCCAAGATGGCAAAATCATCTCCGTGCGGTTGGCTCTTTTTGCCGAGATGGTGAAGGGGAGGCAGTGGACGCCCGCCATGCTCAAGGAAATGGGCGGGATGGAGGGCGTGGGCGTTACCTTCCTTGAAGAAACTTTCGCCGCCTCGACCGCACCACCACAACATCGTTTGCATCAGAAAGCAGCCCAAGCGGCACTGAAAGCTCTGCTTCCCGAATCCGGGACCGATATCAAGGGCACCATGCGGTCGCAGCAGGAATTGTTGGAGGCATCAGGGTATGCCGTCCAGCCCAAGAACTTCGAAAACTTGTTGCGGATTCTCGACGGCGAACTTCGGCTCATCACGCCGACCGACCCGGAAGGGAAAGAGGAGGGTTCCGCCTCTTTGTTGAAAGCCGGTGAGAAGTATTTCCAATTGACTCACGATTATTTGGTTCACTCCCTGCGAGAATGGCTGACCCGTAAGCAGAAGGAGACAAGGCGGGGCCGGGCGGAGTTGCTCTTGGCTGATCGTGCGGCGGTGTGGAATGCCCGACCTGAAAACCGGCAACTGCCCTCACTCCAGCAGTGGCTTCAAATCAAGTGGTTCACGGCAAAAAAGAACTGGACATCACCGCAGCAGAAGATGATGAGGAAGGCCGGCAAGTATCATGCGGTGCGGGGGATGCTGGTTGGCGTGCTGCTGGCAGTAGCGACCTTCACCGGCCTGGGTATTCGAGAGCAATTCGAGGAGAGGAGGAAGGCGACGTATTCGGCTGGCTTGGTAGGGCAGCTTCTCAAGGCCGAAACTGCCCAGGTGCCGGGGATTATCACAGAGATCGGGCGGTACCGAGCTTGGGCTGACCCGCTGCTTCAAGAGAAAAACAACACGGGGGCAGAGGACTCCCGGCAGAAGCTCCACGCCAGCCTTGCCCTGCTGCCGGTGGATTCAGGCCAGTTCGATTACCTCTATGATCGTTTGCTGACTGCCGATCCCGAAGAATTGCGAGTTATCCGTGACGCTCTAAAAGAGCGGCACAATTCCCAGCTTATGGAGCGATTACGGAAAGTAGTGGCGGCATCGAAGGAAAACCCTGACAGGCGTCTGCGGGCGGCATGTGCGCTGGCTGGCTGTGAAATTGTTCCAGAAGATGCAGGAGATGGCTGCTGGCAGGCTGCCTCACCTGTGATCGTCAAGCAACTCCTGACGGCGGTGCAGAAGAATCCCAGCCACTACCCCTTGCTTCTCGAACTCCTTCGGCCTGCCAAATCCAGATTGCTAACGTCTTTGGGCGAGGTCTATCGAGGCAAGAACAAGTCCGAAACCGAGCGAGGGTTTGCGACCGCCATCCTCGCTGATTATGCCGCCGACCAGCCGCAGGTGTTGGCTGATCTGGTGATGGACGCCGACGCCAAGCAGTTTAGCGTGATTTATCCCAAGGTAAAAGAGACCGGAGAGGGTGGAGCGAAGCTGCTTCTGGCGGAAGTAGCCAAGCAACTCAAGCCCACGTGGAGCGACACGCCGCTGAACCCGTCGTGGCAAGAGCCGGATGCCGAAATGAGAGGAAGAATCGAAGCGGCCAACGGCATGTTGCACGAGCGGTTTGCCTTCTGCCAGAACATGCCCTTGGCAGAGTTCATCAAAAGAGCCGAGGAGTTGCGGGCATCGGGCTATCGACCCACCCGGTTTCGTCCGTATGCCGATGCCAAGGGCATTCAAGTGGCGGCGGTCTGGACACGGGATGGGCAGGAATGGCAGATGGCACACGGATTATCTGCCGACGAAATACGCCAGCGAGACGTGGAAGCACGCAAGCAGACCTTCCACCCGATGGATGTGAGCGCCTACCAGAGCGATGGCAAAGAGACTTACGCCATCCTGTGGGTCAAGGTTGCAGCCAATACGCCACCAGCCCAACTCGTAGTCGGGTTGAATGAGAAAAACCTGGGAAGCAAAGCCGATGCACTTCGTAAGGACGGCTATCGGCAAGCCACTTATTCCCAGATGGTTTCCCCGGACGGCATGACACGCATCTGTGCGATCTGGAGGAAGGTTCCAGGTCAGAACGCTCCACCCTACCGGATTTTTTCGGGGATTGAATCAGATTACAGAAACGAAAACCGCCTGGGAGGTTTGCAGGTCGATGTTCAGGTCAGCAAGGCGGGGCCGATCCCAAGCACGAAGGAACGCTACACGGAGCAACTCCAGGAAGCCGAGAAGCTCTTGCAAGGCAAGCCCAACGATGCTGCCGCCCGATTGCAGCGAGCGCTGGCTTACTTCAACCTGGAGGACAACCAGAAGGCCCTAGCCGACTTATCATTGGTCATCAAGCAGTTGCCGCAAGAAGTATCCGGCTATCAGTATCGGGCCATCGTCCAGGCTCGGCTGGGCAAGGGAAAAGAGGCCAGGGACGACCTTGCCAAGTTCACGGTGTTGAGTGCCGATCCAAGTACCAAGGCGTATGCAGATGCCCTGGTAGCGGCTTACCTTGGCGATGAGGACCAGGGAATGAAGCGGCTGGAAGCCGCTGTCACCGCCAATGCCAAGCAAGCGGGCTTTCTGTACGATGCGGCCTGTGCCTATTCCCTCGCTACCGAGGCGGTCGCCAAAAAGAAAGATCAAACCAGAGCCAGGTCTTATGCGGATCGAGCCGTGGCTTTGCTCAAGCAGGCCATCGCCCAAGGCTACAGCGATTACATGCACATGGAAACCGACTCCGACCTCGACCCGATTCGGCAACACATTGGTTATTCGGCGCTACTGAAAGGCGTAGCACTGGACCGACGCTACACTGCCGTCTGGCGGGAAAGCGCTCTGTCGGCGTCGGTGGAAGTTCATGGCCTTGATCCGGTGGAGCATCTGGCCCGGAGCAAGTCCTTGATCGCTCAAGGCTACCGTCCTGTTTCTTTGTCGGTGGCCGATCTTGGAGGCGGTGTAAGCGTAACGGCCTCGGTATGGCACCGGCCTGTTGTTGCCGATAATGACAAGGAGACGTTAGCGAAACGGCAGGCGAATGCGGCGGTGGCTCTGCTGAGAATGAACCAGCCAGGGAAGGTCTGGCCGCTCCTGAAACACAGCCCCGATCCGAGAGTGCGGAGCTATGTGATTCATCGGCTGAGTCCGCTGGGGGTGGACGCCAAGGCCATCATCAGGCGTGTGAACGAGGAGCCGGACATAAGCATTCGGCGGGCGTTGATTCTGAGTTTGGGGGAGTATGGCGAGGAGGATTTTGCGCTCGAAGATCGTAAGGCGATGCTGGAGAAGTTGCAGGAAATCTATCGCACGGAGGCCGATCCTGGACTTCATGCGTCGGCGGAATGGCTGTTGCGAACATGGAAGCAAGAGGCGTGGCTGAAACAGACCAACGACGAGTGGGCGAAAGACAAAGAGCAGCGGGAGAAACGTCTGGAGGGGATTCAGCAGTTAGTGACGAAGGACAAAGAGAAAGCCCCGCCGCAATGGTACGTGAACGGTCAGGGTCAGACGATGGTGGTGGTTGGTGGTCCAGTGGAGTTCATGACGGGATCGCCGCCTAGCGAAGTGGGGAGGGGAAGTAACGAGACTCAGCACAAGAGGAGGATTGGTCGGACGTTTGCCCTTGCCTCTACGCCAGTGACGAAGGAACAGTTCTTGCGTTTTCAGCCCAAGTTTTCGCACATCGAGATGAGGCGTTATCCTGAACCGACCTGTCCGATTGGTGGGGTGCTCTGGTACGAAGCGGCGGCCTATTGCAACTGGTTGAGCAAGGAAGAGGGCATTGCAGAAGATCAGTGGTGTTACGAGATCGAGGGTAACAAGATCAATCTGAGGGCGAACTACCTGAGCCTGAGGGGGTATCGGTTGCCAACGGAAGCGGAGATGGAATATGCGACCCGTGCAGGTGCGTTGACGAGTCGCTATTTTGGCGAGACGGAAGAGTTGCTTGCGAAGTATGCGTGGTACAGCAAGAACTCGCAGGAGCGGACGTGGCGGGTGGGAAGCCTGAAGCCGAACGATCTTGGCTTGTTTGACAGTCAGGGCAACGTGTTTACATGGTGTCAGGAGGCGTATAAAGCATACCCTGCAGGCAAGGGAGATGAAGGGGCAGAGGATGAAGGGGCAGAGGATGAAGAAGGCGGATTAGTGGTCAAAAGTACAGATAGCCGTGTTTTGCGGGGTGGCTCGTTCGCCGTTCAAGCGTCGTACGTTCGTTCTGCCTACCGTGACGCCGTTGTGCCGGCGAACCGGTCTAGCAATTTCGGTTTCCGTCCGGCGAGGACTTTACTGCTTGGCTCCTTTACTGCTTTACGACCTACCGCCGCAGGCGGTCGAAAATGAAAATGACAAAATAAACATCTGTACACTATACATTAGGCAGGCATGGCGGACCTTAAAAGGCATGAAGAACTTGTCATAATCACGAAGACGTATGACCTGATTCTGTGGTCGTGCAATCACACCGGCAAGTTCTCCCGTAACCATCGTTTCGTGCTGGGTGAAGGCATCGGGCGGAACCTTTACGATCTGCTGGAAACCCAAAATAAATTCGGGAAGTGAATCATGCTTGGGTTCTTCAATCTCGGCCCGCTTGAGGTTCTCATCATCGTCCTGGTGCTCGCCTTTCTTACTCTCGTTGTCGGCGTTACACTCTTCGTCATCTATTTGGTTAATAGAAAGTCAGGCGACGACGGAGAGAATTGAGCGCCCCTCGATTGATCGAGTCGCACTCAGCGGCTTGCCAACGACTTGCAGTGCCTCAAGGCCGAGAGCTACGGTTTCGCAGTGAAGGTCATTGACGAGAGCCGTGCTTCGGTTCCTGCACGTGGCCCTCGAACTTGCCTGAGACTGAGACTATTCACACCATTCCGAAAGTTCTCTGAATACTCGAAGTGATTGTCGAGCCGTTGCTTGCGCCATTTCGACCGAACGCCGTTTGAGGCCGGCTACCCGTCTCATTCGTCCAGTATCACTTCCAAAACGGCGGTGATGCGACCCATCCTTGTCTCAAATCTCATGACACTTTTCTCCACGCCCTTCTCGACCAACTTCCTGAATGGACACCAGCCTATTGGTAATTACTCACCAACCGAGGGAGAACCAAAATGGCCAGTCAAACCGAGCTCCGACAGCGAATCACCAGCCAAATTGTTGCAGCCTTGAAGAGCGGCGGAGTCCCACCCTGGCGACGGCCCTGGCGGTTAAGTAACAACGCTGGCTCTCCGACGAATGTCGTCAGCAAGAAGCCTTATAGGGGGGTCAATCCGGTCCTGCTCGACATGGCCTCGATGCGCCACGGGTTTGAATCCAAGTGGTGGGCAACGTTCCGCCAGTGGAAAGCTTTAGGCGGTAATGTGAGACGCCGCCCCGAAAATGTGCCACCGGGACAATGGGGAACTCAGATCGTGTTTTGGTCGCCAATCGAAAGAATGGACACCGATGATGCAGGTGAGGAGGTCGAAAACAAGTTTTTCGTGATGCGGACGTACTCGCTGTTCAACATCGATCAAGTTGAGGGACCATTTGACCACCTGCGGGTCGGCGCCACTGACACCGGGCCATCACTAGTCCCCGAAGCGGCTTACCAGGCCGCAGAGTACGCCATCGTGGCGACGAGGGCCGACATCAGGTTCGGCGGTTCACAGGCCTTCTATTCGTTCGACGGCGACTTCATTCAACTTCCGCACAAGTTGACCTTCACGGTGGTGGACGAATATTACGAGACCGCCTTTCACGAACTTGCCCATTGGACTGAGCATGAAAGTCGCCTCAATTGGAACCGCAAGGAATCCGCAAACACTTATGCCGTGGGCGAGCTGGTAGCCGAACTCAGCGCTTGCTACCTCGCCAGGGAGCTCGGCGTGCCTTGTTCGGAGAACCTCACCAACCACACTGCATATCTTCGCCACTGGTTAAAGGCAATGGAAGCTAACCCCAATTTCATCTTTCTGGCCAGTAGCCAAGCCTCGAAGGCCGCTGACTTTATTTTGGCATTCAGCCAAAGGTCTGAGCCTGAACCACAGCCAGAACCAAGTGACGTGCTGGTGGGATAAGCCTGCACATCAGAGCGACAGTGCCTTGTCGCCCTCACTCTTCATCCTGTCGGTGCTTAGAGCGACACCGCAAAACCAGTGCCCTGGCAGGGCGAGTCTGAAGGGATTGCCTGCGAGATCATGGCCAGACTTCCACTTCTACATCCCGAGCGCACCAAGTCGGCGTCGCCGTGACTGGCCAGCACGTAGACGACCGACCACTGCACCAGCGACGTTGTGAAGTCCCGTCGATCCTCAAAGGCGATTCCGACCGGCCTTTTAACTCTACCGACACCAACCAGGCCAAAGGGCAAGGACACAGCAACTTACCAGAGGGGGACGTTATGACCGCATTGGGCGAACTGGACCTTCAAGAGGCTGCTCAGCAAGCAAAGGGAAATTGGAGGCGATTCGACTCTTTCTGTTGGCACCGGGCCTGTGACCTCGATGACGCTGATGATTGGTGCATTGTCTACACGCATCATCGGGATTCCGGTCTCCTCGACCAGTCGAATGGCGCCGCTATTGCCGAGGCGCTGGAAACGTTCATCTCCGCCGACACCGACAACCCCGATGTTATTGCCGAACACCACCATCATTGGGCTGTCGGCTGGATTGATGGCTACGCCATTCGGGTCTACCGGGACGACCATATCACGGAAGCATTCCAGTGCTGGCACGAATTGGCCGAGAAGAAAGCTGATTACCCGGTCTTGGACGAAGAGGAGTATTCCCGCCGGGAGTACGAAGCCACGTTGGAAAACATCACCGATGCCGCTTGGCGATTGAAACACGAGTATGACTTGCCGGATGGGTGGGAGGGCGAAGTCTTCTCTTGGTTCTGGGATCACAGCCAGCGGGCAGTTGAAAACACCGATGATCAGGGAGGTTATCCAGAACAACACGAACTTGAGGAGGCGTTTCAGGCGCTCGGCTACCTGCGGGTCGATGGATGACTTGCCCGTTTGTTCGGAAACCGAACATTTCACACGGACACCTGCGATGTCACCGAGATCACGAGCTTTTGTTAAGGACACGAACATGCACACTGAAACGACATTCGAGGAAACGCAGAGTGACCATGAGGTGAAGCCCCGGTACTGCGTGCTGAAGATCGACGAAACCGAGAACTGGCTCGATCAAGACATCGTGGCCAGGGCCAAGCGCATCTTCGGGGTTTACCTGTTCGACCGCCACACACACGTGCATTGCTGCGAGTTGACACCAAGCTACGAGTGCCTATTCGTCGAGTCGCAATGGGACAACCCTGACCTGAGCGACCTGGAAACGGATTGGCTCTCCGCAGACATCCTTCAGGGTGACAACTACGCCGAGCCCGTGAAGTATTTCCACTGCTGGCAGATCGACGGACTTCGCCGCATCAAAGATGGCGAAATTGCAGTCGGAGTCATCAACCTGGAAATCGATAACGAGGAAGAGGCGTTGGAATACGTGCGGCAGAGGGGCGTCTGACAGACACCAGCCAGTCATTCGAAGCAACAACACGCCACTTTCTGATCTCCGGGACTGGCGCCGTCGAAGGCAAACGAACCATGCCAAGAGGGGCCAGCCATCCAGCAAGGTCGCCTCGGACACCGGCCAACTTCAGGAAAATCGAGGAAATCAGCATGAACACCGAGTCCATCCAGTTTGTGCCTGGCCCTTCGGAAGCCACGTTATTTGTGCCCGGTGGGCCAGGCAACCCAAACCTCGTCAACAGAGACCTCACGCCACTGGAGGAGCGTCAGGAGTTGCTGTCACACCACGTTCGTTTGGTTGCCCGTGGAATGGCGAACGGCTTGTTTGTCTATGGCGCCTGCGGAGGCTTAGGAAAGAGCAAGGTCATCCAGGAAACGCTGCTTGCCGAGGGCGCCGACCTACGCCTCCTGAACAGCCATATCACTGCACTCAGTCTTTACGAGACTCTGTATTTCAGCCGGAGCGGAAAGGTCATTTGGCTGGACGACTGCGATGGACTTTACGGCGATCTCAAGATTTTGGGGCTGCTGAGGTCTGCACTCTGGGGACAGAACAACCAGCGCACCGTTACGTACACGTCATCTCAATTGGGCGAACTGCCGAACAGCTTCACCTTCGAGAGCCGAATCATCATGACGGCGAACGTCCTGCCCAAAAAGAATAATGCATTCCGTGCAGTGCTGTCCCGAATTGACGTATTCGAACTGTCGGCCAGCAATGAAGAAGTCGTCGCCCTGATGAAGACTATCGCAGCGAAGGGCTTTGAAGACCTATCACAGGACACCTGCCTCGAAGTCGTGGAATTCATTGAGAAACACGCCGATGGTCGCCAACTATCGATGAGACTGTTGGAGCCCAGCTTCCGCAAGGTCCAATACGCCCATCAAGAGGGCCTGGACTGGCAACCTCTTGTTAAGAGCCAACTGCAAACCCTGGGCAAAAGTTCGGCGGCAGCCACCGGCATCGACATGAAAACGCACGAAGTTCAATGCCTCAGAGCAGCGGCCGAGCGCTACCCATCTAGCGTGCGAGAACAGCAAACCCACTGGTCGAGGGCCACGGGTAAGAGCCGTGCGAGTTTCTTCAGAGTTCTTGCTCGTCACCGAACGGAGACTGGTGCCGGCTAGGACACCGGAAAGTTGACCAAAGACATCAGGTCAACTTACTGGAGAAGAATCATGGAGACTCGCTGCGAACGTCAGGGCCAAACCGAAATCGGAATCATCGAACATGAAGGACGGGAATTTGCAGCACTTGGTGCTACGGTCAACGGGCGGCACGTCACCGCTTACACCAAGTGCCGAAACGGCCGGCTGTTACTGACAAGTTGGTGCGGGAAGACGATACTGGGTTGCCGCTCGGAGATTGTAGAGATGTTCTGGGACGACTCAGTTGCTCTGCTGTTCCGGCTGACGCACAGACGTTTCATCGCTGGCTATGCTCTGGGGGAGAACGGCATGCTTTTTCGGGGAGAACTTCTGACCGACACGGATGAGGAAGAAGCAAAGGCCGAAGCTCTCCGGCTGTCGGATTACTTCGCCGAACTCGACGCTGAAGACGAAGCCACCTCTGATTGAACCGGAGCAGCAACCGAGGCGAGTGGCGACACCGGTAGAAGGCAGCGGTACGAACAGCAACTCAATTACGCCAAGAGGAAACACATGCGACAGCAAATCAATGGCCAGCAGTCCAAGTTCTCGCTCGGTCAGGTGCTCGCCACGCCCGGCGCATTGGAAGTCCTTGGGAAAAGCCGTCAGCAGCCCGCCGAGTTTCTTGCTCGTCACGCCCGTGGTGATTGGGGCGACCTCAGTGAAGAGGACAGGCTCCTCAATGATCAAGCGCTGACCGACGGTAGCCGCTTGTTGTCCACCTATCGGACCTCCAGGGGCACCAAACTCTGGGTGATCACCGAAGCGGCCGACGACCAGGGCCGACGAGCGGCTACCACAATACTGCTACCCGAGGAGTATTGAGAACTGGCACATTTTGTCCGGCCCGCCCGAAAGCCAGGCTTCTTCCTGACTATCCATCACGCACGTTCGACAAGTCTCAGTTCGGGACACCTGCCATGTCGGTGCGACGGCAAGTTACCGTCCTTTCCCATCACTTTGGAAGGGCACCGACATGGCGAATTCAATTATTGACCGTGTGAACTGGATTATCGAAGCGGGCAGCAAATCAGCCAAGACCGACGAGGGCCAGAGCCGGATCGACAGCATTCAGATTTGTACGGATGGATATGCCGAGCCAGGCTACACCAATCCCAAAAGCGGCGTCATCGCATTCGGCAACTGGAACGACATCAGCCGATGGAACGAAGGGGAACACCGCTTCGTCAGCATCGACGACACCGCCTGCCGAGTGGCACGACTCCTGGAAAAGTTGGGCGTGGAACTGGAATGGGAAGATGAATGGGTGACGTGCGAGCAGTGTGGCAAGGCCGTGCGGTGCCAACCCAACAGTTATGGGTGGAAGCGCTCCTATTGGCAGGACGACAACGGCACCGTGACATGCAGCGAATGCATCAAGGAAGACCCGTTCGACTACTTGGCGTCGCTCGAAGGCGACACCAATAACTGTGTCACACTCGACCTAGACCTGGCCGAGCACGGTTATGTCTTGCTGGAAGGCGGTTTCGAGCATGGGTTTTATCACGGTCAGGACGCAGACCCAAAGTTGATCGGCAAGGCGCTGCGAGATCAAGGCATAGAAAAGTTCATCTTCACCTTGGACAGTACTGGCCAATTCGACTTCGCCTTCTCGGTTTGGGTTCACCAGGAAGATATCGAATCCCTGGACATAGAAGCGTGGGAGCAGGCGACAAAGGACGGGCCGTCCGTGGCCGAGGGACTGCGCCGAGCCCTGGAAGATGCGTCCAGGAAGATGAGCGAGCTGCCTGAGGTACCCGGCTGCCCGAAGATCGCCAAGTGCGATGCGAGTACCGGAACGGCTAGAGTTCGCACGGTTACACCCCAAGAGTTCGTGGACGGCAAGGCTCTCGACTTCTGAGCCTGTGCGACACCGGCATGGTTGGTGTGACAACAAAAACCCTTCTTGAGGGCACCAACCATGCTTTTCTCTGTGATTTACTCTGCCGACGTTCCCGCCGACATTGACGTTATCGACTACTCTCCTCCCCAGGTGGATGAACTCTGGGACAAAACCGAAGACGACGAGCAATACGAGTATTCGTACCTAGAAGGTCGCTGGGAAGCCGGACACCATCGGAAGTGGTGTGCCGTACTCGACCGGCAACAATTCGAAGAGTTCTTGGAACGCTGCGGCCTTCACGCTGAGGACGTGCAAACGATGGGTTCACTTGGCGCTCCCGGCTTCGGCGTGGGGTGGGCGCCAGCCATTTCCTTCCACAGCGACGATCAGGATGCCATCCAGTCGGCCTATGTCACACCGATCCCGGAAGTGAGGAAACAAACTTTTAGCGAACGGGATTGGGATCGGGTGCGTGAAGCCGTCCTCGCCGTTTATGGCTTGAGCCGACACCGGCCATCTCGCTGGAAGGAGAGCGACATGGACAAGACTTTCAGCGTGATCGAGTACCGCAGCTTCTTCGCCGTCCGTCACAATCTATCGGGCGATGAAAGCGCATTGTCTGATGGGGTCGATGCCCTCTTCGATGAAGAGGGCCACGCCCTGATCCCTGGCACGCCGGGTTTCATTGGAGCCTGGGAAGATTGCCTCAACGCCAACGAAGAGGAAACGCTCCAGGCATACTTCCCGCAGCACGCCGACCACTCCTAACCGGGGATGCCATCAGGGCGACACCGGCCAGTCCATCAGCGGTAGTGAACATCTCTGGGGCCTTGGGGGAAAACATCGATGGCCTTTACGATTAACGCCTTCAATCATTCGGAGTGGCAGCGGCTCGGCCTGTTGGACTACGGCGACTTCGCCGACATGATCTCAGAATGCAACGTGGGTGAGGATGCATTTTCCGGGTACGGCGAGTGGTGGTACGTCCCCGACGACCCACAGCCCAAGGGTGATCGGGTGATTTACTTCGGCTCCTGGGGTAACGACAACTCACCAGGCGCCAGCATGTACACGAACGCAGAAATTTTCGACATGAACGATTCGTCGGATGTCGCCGAGTATGCCAAGCGGGTAAGAGAGTGGGAATCGCAGCCGGAATACCTTAAGACCGAGGACTGAAGTACCGGTCAGCAGCTTCACGGGTCACGTCAGCTTGACCCGGACACCTGTCCCCCCATCAGTACCGATCCAATCGTCCGAGTCAAAGGAGTTCTCATGAACGATCCAACAGAACCGCTGCGCCGTGAGCGACTCGCCGATATCAACGCTAAGCCAGGAACCCGAGAGGCACTGGAAGCTCAGCACGGCAGGGTCTGGGACACGACCCAGTTGGCCGAAAACTTCGAGGTTGTCGGCTTCATGGCGCCATACGTCGTCGTTCACAGGAAGGCGGACGGCGTGAAGGGTTCGCTGGAGTTTCAACACCAACCTCGCTTCTACTTCAATTTTGTGGCCGATTAGCTCGGTTCAGACACCGCCCAATTTCGCAGAAGAGTCAGTCCACGAAATCAAACGCCCTTCTAGGGGCCAGGAGAACGCCGATATGTCCGAAAACACTTCGAATGGCGCATCACAAAACGGAAAAGCGAAATCGGCCAAGTCGAAACTCGCCGCCCAGGTCGCTCGACTGGTACGCCGGGCCGGGCTGGACTATGAAGGCTGGCGTTATGTCTCCAAGAGGGTGCGGCGGTTCTGCGAGCTTCGCCCCGCCAAGAAAGGCCGTAGGCTTCCACACATCCTGACGACTCAGGAGTTCCGGAAGTTCTACGAGGTTGTGGACAAGGCCGAGGACGTGCAGCACTCCCTGATGTTGCGGCTCATGTTTTACACTGCCGTTCGTGTGAGCGAGTTGTGCAATATCCAAGTGGCCGAAATGGACCTGGACACCTGCAAAATCCGCATCAATCAGGGGAAGGGCGACAAGGATCGCTACGTGCTGTTCGGCAAGACCTTTGCCACGGCGCTGCGAACCCACATCGCAGCTCACGCCAACAACCGCTGGCTTTTCCAAACGAAACGCCACAGCAAGTATTCGACCCGCAGGGTGCAGCAGATCGTGAAGGTCTACGCTGAGCAGGCTGGGGTCAAGGCCACGCCGCACACCTTCCGGCATCAAGCCATCACTTGGTTGACTCGGCACTCTGGCCTGGCGGACGCCGAACTTCAGTTGATTACCGGCCACGCTCGCCGAGAGACGTTGGCCGTCTATCAACACATCGCCTTGGATGGTGACCTGGAAGCGAAGTACCAGCAAACCATGAAGGAAGCAGACATCTGAGCCCGGCAAGTGCGACACCATCCAGGAGAGCGTTGACATCCACTCAATGCCCTTCTGGAGGTTCGCACATGACTACGTTCGAGACACAAAGAGATACATTCACAAGCAACTTCAGCGAGCTTCACCGCATGGCCGCTGCGGCATTCAGAGATCTCGATCCGGAGGCCAAGGAAGAGGCCGTCCAGAACACCCTAGCCCTGGCCTGGAAATCTTTCCGGGCGCTGATCCTCCAGGGTCGGGCAGGAGAGGCTGGAATCCTCAGAAGCGTGCTGTGGTATTCCATCCGTCAGACGAGGGTGGGCCGGATGCTTCGGGCCAGTGACAACACCAAGCACAAGGACGTATTCGTCAACGCCAAGCGGGGCCGGGTGAAGTTCATCCGATCAGAACTAAATCACTTTGTCAGTGACGACACGCCGATTCCCGACGCCGTGTCCTTCCGCATGGACGTGCCCACCTTCCTTGCCACGCTCACCGACCGCCAGCATCGCATGGCCGAGGACCTTATGACGGGCGAAACCACCTCAACGGTCGCCGAGGTGTACGGCGTCACGCCAGGGGCGGTGAGTCAGTTCCGCACTCGGTTTAAGGACTTGTTTCTGGCTTTCATGGCCGACTAGCGACACCACCCTGAAGGACGTGGCTGCGAAGGTCTTCCCTCCCAGCCACGTCCAAAGGGCATCCAGCTACTCCAGCAGCTCTTCGGACAACAATCGCAACCCGAACTCACCGGATCGGGCCGCTTCTAACAGGACTTCGTCGAAGAGCCAATACGGAACCTCCGGCTCGGCAGAGTCGGGCACGAGAAGGAAGTCGGTCCCCTCGTGGTTCACCCGCAATTCGCAGGCATCCGGGCAATCGATCCGGTAACGGGCCACCTCATCTTGCACAGTCAAAATCATGGATTCCTCCTTTCTACTAAGTAATGACGTGTTTTCGCCGGAAGTTTAGCACGCCATCGACACCGACAAGACCAGTCACACTGAATGACGAAAGGATGTCCAATGCAAACGACGGCGACAAATGGCCGTATCACGAGGGGAACCGTGGCTCCCAAGGTCGAGGGTCATTTCAGCAGGGACCGCAGCAACCGCCCTGGCTGGCGACTCCCCAAGGCTGACAAAGTGCTGTACGTAAGCGCCACGGCCGCTCCTTGGGGACTGGCAATCCTGCTCCTCGCTGTCTCGATGCCGCACTTGGCCAGCGGGTTCCAGTCGATCACACGCTGCGGACCTCTTGCAGGCTGGCTGTTGGCCGTCGCTATCGACACCGCCCAGGTAGTGGCCAAGATGCAGTTGACGATGGCCAGGAGGTACACGGTGAAGACAGAGGCCATTTGGACCTCCGTCGGTATTGTTGCCGGCACAGCTCTGCTGAGTATGGCCCTCAACGTCCTGGCCTTCCTTGCTGGCGCAACTGACCGGACGGGGACGGTCCTGGCCTGGGTCGCAGGAATCATGCTGCCGCTGCTGATTCTCGCCCTGAGCTATACCGGCTCATGCTTCGCCCTTGCTAAACAGACAACAGGGAAGAGGCGGAAATGATGCCTAACCGAGGGCCGAGAACTTGAGAGGCACCCGCCATCTGGACACCGGCCATCATGATAGGTGGTTATGCTCTGCGGCCACTGGCCGTTACATAAGTTGACCAGGAACTATTTCAGGCTGTTTCCCTGGGAGCCGGGGTACCTAGGCCGGCCCCCCGGGGCGAGTACGTTGCAGTTCTTGTTATTATCAACTCAGAAAACGAAGCTGGTATAGCTAACAAATTCACATCATCGAGTTCCCAAAAAAACCGCCGCCGCCCGAAACTCGGGCCCCAGGGTTTTCATGCACCGTCCTCGCCCACAACGTCCTGGGCGGTAGGTTCCTTGGTCGTCCATGATCATGGGCTCCTCATCGCCTCGGTCAGAAAAGAACTCTGGCAAAAGTACCTGCCACCGCCGCCGACTCGACGGACACCGATTACACCACCAGCTTGCTCACTCCGGCGGTTGGGAGGAGAACATTTACCATGAACTACATCGCTTTTATCAAGTGGCAAGGTAGTCCAGCATACCTTCGCTTCATCGTCAAGGATTCACTCGGCCAGGTCTGGGATGGCATGCGAATGAACCCAGACCACACCTCGGCGCAGACGTTCGCTGACGTGATCGAAGCGTCTCGGATCGCCCAGGATGTTCAGCGCCGGCATTGTGAGCACTATCCTTACCACGAGTTTTTCGAGGTACCGGTACGCATCGAACTGTTCAGCGATGGCGACGTTCGCCCGGACGAGCTGAAGGCGTGGTTGCTTAAGGCCAGCTGCATGACAGTTGGGTTCGGTTGCTTCGGCAGCGGCCCCAAGACATCGACCGTGCTGATGATAGTTGACTACAGTCGTTTCCACGAGGTGGTCCAACGGACTGTGGACGGACGCAGCTAACGAGGAGGTTACAACATGGCTTCTGGAAGAAAGCTGACTGGCAAGAGTTCCCGCACGTGGATTTACCTGCGGGTGCTGATTTCTGTCTCGCCGTGGTTTTGGGGATTTATGTTCCTCTTTGGCTTCCCAGGCGTGCACGCAATCGGCCAGCAGAATACTTGGGAGACACACTCGGCTGGTCGTATCGATCAGCTCTGGGATTTATTGTATCTGTGCTGTTGGTACTACGGCGCCGTAACGCTTGGCTTCCTATTCCTCTGGGTCGGCACTCGCATCATTATCGGGCTTACGTCACGAACGGATCCGCTGCCCGAACAAGTGGAGTACTACTTTTGGCGTAAGGCCGGTGGTGATGTTTTCTTTGATTGCTTGTGGTGGCCATGGAATGCAGATTCGCAACTGGCCCGTACAAGGATGTTGCAGCCAGAGCCTGCACCGCAGCCTTTCTGCCCACGATGCGGAGGTCCAATGAACCTCAATTATGGGACCCAGTGTGGCAACTGCTACGTTTGGTGGGATGGCAGAGATTGGAGGGGTGACCCGGACGAGAGGTACCTGCAGTATCCTGTGGATCGTTTGAACGAGCCGCCTCGGTACGAATCACATCCGATAGTTCCAGATGATACGTTGCCTCTGAACCCTCCGCCGCTTGGAGATTAACGATGGCCAGAGTCAGAAGAATCAGGAATGGTAGGTACGGATGATGTCAGGAGCGCCAACTTCCGAACCAGCCCAAGTCGCTCTACAATGGACCCCAGATTCACTAACCTCAATCCGGGGAGCGATAATGCTCGACCCTTTGCCGGCTTCGAAGTACATTGAACTCGGAGAGCATGTCTATCTCATGCAGAATCGTGTTGAAACGATCCGGGGCCCCGATCTGGCAGGTATCCTTGCACGATTCATTGCACTTCTTGAAGAGTGCGGGTTCACATCGGCCAAGAACGCCGTAAGTCCGTTGACTGTGCTGAATTATCCGATCCTGCCTGGCAACCAGCTACTCAACCCCGGCAGCGTCACGCATATTAGCGCAGCAATGCGGTCGGCAGTTAATGTCATGTACAACCAGGCGGCCGCCATGAAAACAGTCGTCTTGAAAGAGAGCGAAGCCTCCGCCAAGCTTCGTGATCTCCCCAAGCACCGAGGGCTTACGACGAGTCAACAACACCTATGGGAAGAAACCCTGCGCTGCTTTGAAACTGGTGCTAACCGAGCTGCGGCCGTGATGGGATGGAACTTGGCCTATGATTGCATGCGCCGCTGGATTTTCGACAACGTGCTTGATTTCAACACTCGATTAACCACTAGGTATCCTTCGCTTGCCCCTCTCACCAAGTACGAAGACTTCTTCCTAAAGGACGCTCCAGACGAATCAGAACTTCTAAAGGTCGCTGGGTTTGCCCCTCCAGGCCAAAAGCCAATTATCGGCGGCGAAATTTATGACCATCTGATTGCTTACCTTCGTCAGCGAAACAAGTATGCTCACGCCAGCGGGGTAATTCCATCGGCTGAACAGGTTGCCGGCTATATCGACCATCTGATCGACATTATAAGCACTGCCCCATTTGCGTGATCGCATGACTAGTGCTTCCCTTGATGGCAAGCCCGCAGCATTGGCACGTGACAGCACAGATTCTATCTTGCCTGCTGGCCCCTAAGGATGTGGTCTCCCGTATTCGGAAGGCGAAAGTAACACGATTGGTCGAAGGACTCGGCTAAAGGAACGAGTGAGAAGCAAGGCCATGAGCAACGAAGCATATCTGCCACGGGTTCTCTACCATTATTGCCCGGTCCAGGGCTTCAAAGGGATTGTCGAGAGCAAGTGCCTTTGGATGAGCGAATTGGGCACGATGAGCGATTTCATGGAGTACCGCTGGCTGACTAGCATAGCGCTCGAAAGATTGCGGGCCATGATATTGGAATTGGAAAATCTGCTTGCTTTGCCGCATCCCCGCAAGCAACATGGATTTTTGACGGCCATGCAGCATCAATTACGAGCGGTGCCTTTCTATGATCCCTATTGTGTTTGCTTCTCTGGTGATGGGGACGTGTTAAGCCAGTGGCGAGCCTATGCGGACGACGGCAGAGGATTCGCAATCGGTTTCGATAGCGCCAAAATCAGAGGCCCAAAAACGGAGCCGCTAAAGGTATGTTATGACCTGGACGAACAGAATAGGATCGTGAACGAGCTGATCGAAAAATACTTGGCCAGGTTTTCCGATACGAAGGATTCATTCAAGCAGAGGGTTCTTGCGTCGGAGTTTCATGCCGAGCTGCTCGGACAGTCTCAAAACCAGAAAAATCCTATGTTCAGCGAAGAACAAGAATGGAGAATCATCCACGAGCCGCAGGCTGTCAATACAGCAGCCGGTGAAACGGATCTTGCGGCGGGCTACCGGATCCGAGGATCGGAGATTCTTCGTTACCTTCAGCTTCCCTTTCAAGAAAGCGCTCTGATAGAGGTCGTTTTGGGTCCGAAAAACCCAGCAAAGAGCAACCACGAAAGGCTAGAGACATTTCTGAAAGATCACGGCTTTGCCTACTCTACGATAGGCGAATCTAGAGCATCCTATCGATAGTGGCGCACGGCCACTCGGCACGCTGATAGATTGTCCGACAAGGTGTCAGATAAGAAAGAGGCTGCCTGACTTAAGTCATTGGCTACCATAAGTTACGTCTATCGGCCTTGATTCCCGCCGCCTCCACTTAAAGCCGGCTTGTAGCAGCTGCAAGCCGGCTCTTTCTTTGGCCACGCGGCCTTGCAAAATAGAGGGAAACAAAGGCGGCGAAAAAGCGCCGCACTCCAAAAGCGGCTTCTTTGGACTGCGGCGCTATTCCGCCGCTTTAGTTTTCCGTTCCTCAACAATTCACTCCATTAACCCCTCAAAACCTGCGAAACTCGAACTTAGCAAATTCGGAAACATGCGCGTCGTCGCGCACGTACAATAAGCGTATGGCTACCGCACCCACTCCCGTGACGCCGCCTCGACCGGGTCGACAATACTTGATCTTGGGGCTAGGTGTTGCTCTCCTTGGCCTGATTGCTTACGTCGTCCAGATTTCGAGCCAGCGCCTTAGCACGCCCTGGTATATGCCGATCGCGGCGACGCTTGGTGTGCTGCTCGTCATTCTTTCGTTGTGGAATGCGCGCACGATCTGGCGCTTGCTGGGCTTGCTGCTGGTGCTCCTCGTAGCCGGTGCTGAGTGGACATTCCTTCTCGGTACGCACGTGCCGGCCTATACAGGGCCGGTCGTGACGGGAAAGCCTTTCCCCGCGTTCGCTACAACGCGAGCCGATGGTTCTGCCTTCACGCAGCACGACCTGGAAGGCGACCGAACGAACGTGCTGGTCTTCTTCCGGGGGCGCTGGTGACCGTTCTGCATGATCGAGCTGGGCCAGCTCGAACGCCGCCATCAGGATTTCGAGAAGCACAATACACGCGTCTTCGTGGTCTCGGTGGAAGGGCTAGACGACGCTCAAAAGACCCAAGGTGACTTCCCCCACCTGGTAGTGATCAGCGATCATGGGCACGGCCTAACAAACGCCGCGGGCACCATGCATGCTCGTGCAGCCCCCGACGGCACCGACATCGATGCACCGACAACGATCGTCGTCGACGGGCACGGCACCGTCCGCTGGCTCTACCGGTCGCCGCAGGTCATCACTCGCCTATCACCGGATGAGCTTTTGGCGGCGATCGATCAGCACACTTCCTCAAAATCTGAAGATACAATTCGCTAACCTGCCGCCCATAACCAACGCGTGCGGAGATATGCGGTCGCATTTCCGTGAACTGGAACAATCTGCAAAAGACATTTTAGGGTGAAAGGAGGTATTCAATATCGCTGGAGATATGAACACTTGTACACATGACATCTGGCAGGTGCAATTGTTGCTCGTCCGAGGCCCGACCGGCGACGCAACCCATTACGGAATAACAGCTTGCAGGATTCTCTATTTGTCAGACAAGCTGTCTGCCTACCCCCCCTTTTACATGACATAACATGACATCATCATCTTCGGCATTCTCATTGGGCTTCGTTCCGGCGTCCTGCTCCGGCTCCAGAAGTTAGCCTGGTAGGCGCACTAGCGTGCCCCGAAGCCGCCGGCTTGCCGGACCTGTGGGTTCGGAGTCTCCAGCCCCCTGGCCAGGTCAAAGGTCTGCACGTTCGCCATGGGTTGCCTGACAAAGATCAGGTTTGATGCAGGCGGCTGGTTGATGGTGACATCCTCCATCCGCATGCTAAGCGTGATGTGCTGCTCCGGCCAGTAAAACATGAGTTTTATCGGCAGCGTGGCTCCGCCGACATTTTTAGAGTCCTGGATGTGAGCGAAGCAGATAACCTGCTTTGTCGCTGCATCCTGCAACTTGTATTCTTGTACCTGAAACCCGGACCTGGATCGGGCAAATTCCGTCACCTTGAGAACGCGCCGACCTTGAGAGTTTACAGTGTCCTGCACAAGGTCGATGGCCCCGTTCTTGCCGGGTAGCGCGCTATATTGGTCAGGCGTACCGTAATCTCCCATGCCCATGGCTTCCAGGACCCAGTCGGGCTGGAACGGGAATGGCATCTGGACCCCAGGCCGCGCCAGATCCTGGTAAGAGCAATGGTAAAGGTAAGGCGGTTCCGCCTTGCTGATCCAGTACCAGAATTCCTGGCTGTTGGAACCCATGTCGACCGCCTGTTTGCCCACCACGTTGGCCGTGAGGCGGAAATTCTTGGGTTTCTCGCAGTTCATCCGCGCGCGCAGGCCGATCGGCTGCGAGCCTTGCTTGCAATCAAGGTCCATCTCGCTGCACTGGATTGACTGGATCTTCTGGCTGTTCTGATTCAGGTAATCGACCAGCTGAGCTGGGGTAGGGTGTTCGGCCGCCAGCGTCCGTGGCGGTTGGTTTTGATTCTTGAGGAAGCCCCATTTAGTGTCCGCGCAGCCCGTCTGGAGCAGCAAGGCCCCACAACAAAGTGACAAGCAGATCGTGCGCATGTCTATCCTTTATGATCTTGTGTGGACAAAAAGGAGCCTACTGCCACCCAAGGACCTTGAATACTTCTTCCTGCACGGCTGCCATCTCGGCCTCGATCAGCCGAGGATTCACGATCCGGTACTGCGCACCGGTCCGGGCACAGCGCAGTTGCAAAATCTCGTGGTCTCCCTCGTGCAGCGCCTCTTCGAACTTGAGGCGTTTGCGCCGCATGAGAAGTAGAGCCAGCACATAGCGGAAATTGACCCGATCTGGCTCGCTGGCACCTTCCAAGCGCTGGAAGCAATCCATGAGCATTTCATCGTCGATCGGTGGCCGGCGATTCTCGTCGGCAAGCGGTATGCGACCCGCCCAAAAGCTGAATGCATTCGCCGGCGGTCCCTGCCATGCCTGGCTGCTATAGTCCTTCCTCTCGAACTTACCGGCCACGTCCAGCAATACGCTATAAAACTTCTCGCCCGGCTTTAGGTCGCGGCCCGTAAGCGCACAGCGGCGCGTGTTTGCTTGGATCTCGTATTCGATCATGCCTGCGAGCTCCCTTTCTCAATCCGCACGGCGGGAACGGAGCCTGGCATCTCTTATACTATCCACCGGCCTGGGCCGGCAGCAAGAAACCAGAGTGCAGAGCCAGTCTGTTTTCGCGGTTGAACAGGACATTTGTGACGGTTGGGCACAATGAGAGGGGCCACGGGCTCGTAACAGCGGAAATGACAATCTACGGTCGGAGCGGCAAGCTGCCCGCCCCTCCTTCCTTGACATCTGGGCTGGAATACGGGCGACCTTCCATTTTTGACCACCGGTTGAGTTCATCTGTTACCAGGCTGCGCGTCTCCGGTCCCCAGCCTTCATAGATTCCACGGACGACGCCGTCAGCGTCGATGACCACCAATTTCGGTGTGGCATCGACTCCATATGTCTGCCGCAAGCCTTGGCCTGACAGCACAGGGAAGGAGAGATGCAGCTCCTTCGTTTGTTGCTCGATACGCGCCGCATCGTCGGCAACGGAGAATGCGGCGACATGGACGCTGCCGTGACGTGTTTCCTCGATTTTTTGACAAAAACCCAAAGCATCGGAGGCAGACATGGACGTGGGGCTATAGAAGATCATCAAAATGGGTCGGCCCAGCCAACGCCGCGACCTGACCGGTTCCTTGGTGAGCAGATTGGTCGAAATGAACTCCGGGGCGCGCTGTCCCACAGAGAGTCCATTCGTGGTCAGCCCCGCCCCTTCCTGCGAAAGGGATGGGGGCGATTCACCTCGCTTGGCTGCTTCCACGCGTCGTTTTACTTGCAGCACCGCCTCCCTATAAGGCGTCGGCGGTTCGTTTTCCAGATGATGCGTGATTTTGGCCAGCACTGCGTCGAATGGGGCAGGTCCCATTTTGGTCGGATTGGGAAGCAGCGGAGCGACGGCCTCATAATAGCCTCGCGCCTGCATGATTTCACGGCGACGATCTTCGAAGAGCCGGCCGGGATATTGCAGGTTGCTTTGCAGTTCGTACTGAGCGATCGAACGTTCGGTCGGGTCTCGATGGGCGGGGTCCCGCCGCTCGATTTTCCGTTCAACTTTGAAAGCCAAGCCCAGGTTCGGCGCCAGCCAGACGAGGTCTTCTCTTCGCCAGGCCGTGTGGTCGGCACGTGGATGGTCCCAGTCCGGCGATTGCTGTACCCCTTTGAGCTTCACGCAGCGCGTGCCGTTAAGCAGTTCCGTGCCGACGACATTCCACGATTGTGCAGGACGACTGTCCTCGAGGACTTCCCAGCTCTGCTTCAGTCCAATCCGCCCGCGGGGGAGCTCGACGAAGGCGCCGCATTCCACGGTGGCAGGGCCTTCCAGGGGAACGGTGAGAGAAACCTTCGGATCGGCCTGAAGGCGGCCGTGCGAATCGACGCGCACGAGTTCCAGGCGGACGGAACTGGGTTCCGGTTCGCCGCCACGCATCGGCCGCGGCGTTCGTAGCTTGAGAACCGTGTAGAGGGCGACCTGCACGCTTTGCGAGGGTGCTTCCATGACGAAGAGACGGCTTTCCAACCGATAGGACCGGCTAAACTGGACGCCAGGTTCCAGGGCTTCCTCGGCAAAGCTGCCTTTGTAGACAAGCTCTTGCCCTCGACTGAGCCGAGGTGACAACAGCCATTCCGGTCGATCCGCTGACTGCGCCGCGATGAGGGCGCACGTCACAAGACATAGGTTCGCTACCATTGGCCCCTGAGCTGGTAGTCAGAAAGTGACGGCCTCCATGCCACACGAAGTGGGCCGTAATCGCGGGAATTATAACATCCTGGTGTTTTACCTCAACCGCGCTTTTCCCTGCACTGGAGCAGGGACTGCCTCTCTTGACTCCGCCGGCGCAGCTTACCAATTCTCAGCGCGGATATGGGTAGCAGAGGCGGATTAGAATCACTTGTCCTCCCAGTTCTCGAAGGCGTTTCCAGGCGAACTTCGAGCAGCCACTTGCATTGGGTAGTCCTGATCCTCTATCTTCAAGCATCGTTCCTTTGGTTCTCAGTTGGTCCGGAGTCTCCCGTGCTTGAACTAATGCTCATCCTCGGAATCGCTTTCCTCGGACTATCCGTCTTGCTCTGGGCGGGCACCGTGTTCTTTCAAGGTTACATCTACAGCGAGCCTGTGACCGGCTCGATTTGGCGGGCTCCGCTAGCGGCGTTGATCCTCACTGCCTTCACGGCTTTCTGGTGTTCGCTCGCCTACCGTCACCCCGGCCGCTACAACACGCTCTTCCAGTTCAGCTCGCGCGAAGACCAGGCATTCAACAACAAGTTCTGGTCCGTGAAGAAAGGCAAAGAAACTCTGTTTGTCGCAAAACACAATGCCAAGGGCCGGATGGAGTACCGCGATCCTCAAGGGAAACCGTGGAGTCGTTCGGATTCCGAGGGAGTCACGGAAGCGATAATTGTGGAGGACCAAAACGGTGACAAAATCCGCTTTGAGACCGAACTGACCCCCGAAGGCAAATTCAAATCCATCCAGGGCGAACCGATCCGCTACGTCGAGACTGGCGGGCGCCACCGGGTCATGACCGAGGACTACATCGGCAAGCTATCGGAGGTTCGCTGGGGAGCCTTGCTCGCCAACATCTTCTTCAATTTCTTGCACTTCCTCTTGTGGTTCGCGTGTCTGTGGCTGCTGCTCCAGTATCAATGGAGCCATGCCTTTGGCTTGGCGATCATCATCTGGCTGGTCGCGACCCTGACCCTTTTGCCCATGCTCTTCAAAAAGAGCGAGGACCTCTCTGCCCATCGGCAAAGCACGGCCCAAAGAGAGACGAGGGAAGAGGGACTAGGGGCGTGGGAACGATTAGGGGTGAGGGGCTAGGGGCTAGAGGCGTGGAGCATGCCCGTCTCCGTGAACTGAAGTGTGGCGCAAGGGGGCATCAGGTAGAGGAGAGAATGTGCATGATATCCCCGTCTTGCACCTTGTAGGTCTTGCTCTCCAGTCGATAGACGCCGTGCGTTTTCGCTTCTTTCATGCTGCCGACCCGGCGAAAGTCCTCGTAGCCAACTACTTCGGCCCGCACAAACCCGCGAGCGAGGTCGGTATGTATCTGGGCCGCACCGGTCACGGCATCGTCGCCTTTGCTCAGACCCCACGCGCGACACTCATCTTCACCCACGGTGAAGAAGACCATGCGACCCATCGCGTCATAGATCGTGCGCAAGGCCTGGCTGCGGGAGAATTCCGTTAGACCCAGATCGCGCATGAAGACCTGCCGATCCTCGTTGGGCAAATCCTCTAACTCCATCTCCAGCTTAACCGGCGCTTTCATCGCATTGGGTGCCAATTTCAGCAACTCGGCGGGAAGGTCACCCGCGATGCGATCATCCCCAATATTGACAAGGACCAGTTCCGGCTTCAGTGTCAGAAGCTGAAAGCTGCGGACCAGTTTCTCTTCCTCATCCTTGAGACCCATGGCGACCGCCGGCCGGCCCTCCTCGAACCCCGCGGCTATCCGCTTCAGCGAATCCAATTCGAGCTGGTCGGCCTCGCGCTCCTTGGCCGGCTTGGGCTTCTTGAACTGGTCCGACAGCCGGTTGACGCGGTTTGTGACGATCTCCAAATCGGCAAATAGGAGTTCCTCGCGGAAACGGCGCAGCTCATCCGCCAGGTCGCCGCCGCCGAAACCATTCAAGACGATCAACAGCCCTCCCGATTCACGAAGGATGCCGAGCCGGCGTGGGTTGTCGCGTCGTTCAGTGGGAAGCAAGCCGGGCGTGTCGAGGAACTCGACGGTGGCCGGCGTAGTTTTCTTGGGCTTAAACTGCGCGGAGAGCCAGTCAAGCCGTTCGTCCGGGAGTTTGGCCATGCCGATTTGGCCGCGCTGACTCGCTGCCGGATCAGGCTTGACACCCGTCAGCCAGTGAAAGACCGTGCTCTTACCCGATCCCGCAAAACCTGCGATGCCGACTTTCATGTCTGTGATCAGTACTCCAGGAGGTTGATCGTCCAAAAACTTCGGTTATTGTACACGGGGAGTCGTAAGCTTATGTATTCCGGCGAAGGCGGCCATCGCCCTTCGAGTTGCCATGTGTGACGATTGGATGCCGCTGATCACGCTACCACTCACGCACGAGCAGTTCCACCAGCTGCCCCGCAACGCTGCCTACCGATACGAATTCCTGGAGAATCAATGCTTTCTAAGTCCGCGTCCCAAGCATTATCACGCTCTTCTTGATTTGCGCTCCGTTCCGCCTTCTGACCATGCAGGCCACGTCCGCACTTTACTGGAGGATGATTTTGCCGGGCTGGTGCGCGTGTTCTCCAACGTCTTTCGCACGATTCAACCCTACGGATCGCTTGACGACGTCACGAGAGTTCAAGCGTCACACCAGGCCCTTGAGCGCACGCGCAGTGGCGGAGATGGTCCGTTGATCGCCAGTGCCAGCTTTGTCGCAAGCCAGGACAAGGAACTGGTCGGGGCTATCTTGATCACTCTGCTGCCGCTTGGCGATCCCTGCGACTGGGACAGCTACCACTGGAAGGAACAACCGCCAGCCGACTCCATCACGCGGCGGCTTGGCCGGCCTCATCTAACCTGGATTTTCGTCTCCCCAATCACTGCGGGCCAGGGCATCGGCACGAGCTTACTCTCGGCTGCCGCACGAGAGCTGCAGGCACTGGGGTACACGGAACTGCTGAGCACTTTCATGCTAGGCAACGATTCGAGCATGCTCTGGCACTGGCGCAACGGTTTCCGCTTGCTTGCCCATCCGGGTTCTCATCGGCTGATGCGGGATCGTTTGCAAGCGCGGCAAAGTTGAGCGCACTTCCTTGTACAACTCATGGCGATACTGGTGAGGCTGGCGTTTTCTTTTCCTCCGCGGACGGTAAAGCCTGGCCCTCGATTTGGGAAGATGGCTCAGCAGGAAGTCGCGCCGCCAAAGCCATCGCCACCGCGACAAGCCCCATAGTCACGAAATTGAGCAAGAGGCTGTACCGGTGCCAGGTTGCGAACTCAGCCCTGGCGCTTGACGCCACTGAAGGATCTGCAGCGAAGCGCGCAGTGCGCAGTCCACTGACCTTCTGGGCGAGCGGCCAGCCGATCAGCACTGTTGCCAGGGCCAAAGCCAGAACGAGAAAACGCACTTTATGCACGGTCTGACCAGGCAGGGACCATGGCCAGCTCCACGCGGCTGCCAGCGCAAGGACTCCGCAGATGCCCTGCAAAAGAAAGTACCAAGGAAAAATCGGGCCGACGGCTAGACCAGCCAGCTGCGAGGCCTTGTCCTTGTCGAGCGTTTCCGGGAGCCAGGCCGGGCGTTCTTGAAAGGCATTGGCCCCAAGGCTGCCGAAGGAAGAGAAGATGATCGGCGTGGCCACCAGAGAGAAAAAGACCGTGCTGCCGAACCAGAGCCCCAGGGCCAGGACATGGACGGTTTTTGAAAGAAGCAACATGGCACGTGCATCTCTCAGTCGATTTTCGGTTCCGTGAAACAAACGAGCGACGTTTTCGCGGTGGCGCAGGACCACGAGACCCGCGGCGACGAGGCAGAACAGAGATAGAATACGATGATCCGGGTTGAATGGCTCCGGCGTGAGGCCGACGCGAAGCGCGCAAAGACCTACGGCAGCGATGATCGAGGCCAGCGACATGTAACGAGTCGCACAGAGAAGCGACAGCCAGATGAGCAGCGCGCCCAGCGTTGGCACCGGAACAAGCACTGTCACAACTCCGGCGGCAGTCGCTACGCCCTTGCCGCCGCGAAAGCGAAGGTAGATAGAAAAGAGGTGACCGAGAAAAGCCGCCAGACCCGCCAGCACCTCGACCAAATCCTCGGGGAAAGCGGTGCCCTCGGCACCAGTGATCCAGCGCGCGACGCCGACCGGCACGGCCCCTTTGGCAAAATCGAGCAAGAAAACCAGGATGCCGAAGCGTCGCCCGAGAACGCGTCCGACGTTGGTCGCACCAATATTGCCGCTGCCCTCAAGGAAGATATCCACGCCGCGCCATCTCGCGATCAGATAGCCGAATGGAATGGAGCCAACGAGGTACGCAGCCAGAATCACAAGGCTTGCTGTGATAAGCATCATGACGAATGATTCCCGATCTACCGGTTGCAAGTCATAATACCCGGAGGAAGGGGTACCAGCATCAGCTAGGCAGCCAGCTTGCGCGCCGCGGCTTCCTTGAAAACTTGCAACAGAGACCGGTAATGCTCTTCAAAGGTCCAGTTCAACGCGGCACGCCGCGCTTCCCGAGCGCAGGCAGTGCGCCGAAGAGGGTCGAGCAATTGCGTCATGCACCAGGCGAGGTGGGCATGGTCGTGCGGATCTTCAATGACGTAGCCTTCGCGAGGCGGCGTCAACAATTCATGTGCGCCGTTGTAGCGCGTGGTAATCACCGGCAAGCCACATGCCAGACCTTCGAGCACCACCAGGGAGCAGGGATCATAAAAGGTCGGATGGACCAGGAAATCTGCCGCGAAATAACAGTTTTGCACATCGCGGCGGGGTCCCAGGAAAAGCACGCGCTGGCTGACACCGAGTCGACTTGCCAGACGTTCGTAAGGCCCGGTGCGTCGATTGCCGGCCACAACAAGGCGAAACGATGCGTTCGGGGGCATACAGCGCACCGCATGTAGAAGCGGTTCGAGGCCTTTGAGGCGATAATTCATCGCGATAAATAGCGCAGCCGTCTCGTCGGAGGCTAGCCCCAGACTCTTTCGGAACTCCGCGCGCCGGCGCGGGCGATCTTCCTCGTGGAATCGAGCAGGATCGATCGCACTGCGCACTACGCGCAGCTCCGATGGCTCGGCGTGGTAGAACTGCTTGAAGTGATCGCGGACCATGTTGCTGTTGACGACCACAATGGGCCGATGTGCGCTCAGGTACTGGCGTCGCTCCAGGGCTGCGTACGACCAGTGCGCGACATCGAGCCATTTGCCTACGCGTGCGACCGTGCGCGGCAGCCAGTGGCTGTACTTGTTCAGATTGTGCGCGGCAGTCGCGGCGTGTAGGCCGCCTTGCGGATAGAGGACATCCAGGCCCCAGACCTTATCAAATCCGATGCTGACATCGTGGCCGGCGTTTTCGAGGGCGCTCGTGCAAGCGGCTGCGAAGCTCCAGGGTCTCACGAATCGGGGACTGCGTTTCAATACCAGGGGGTGATAGTGCAAGGCCTCGGGCAATACCGAAGCGTCCCAGCGGCACGCATACAGGTGCACTTCGTGGCGATCGTCCACCAATCTGCGCGCCAGATCGGCGATGTAGGTCTCGCATCCACCGCGCGCGGGCAGAACACTCTCGTAGCAAAGTGCGATTTTCATGGAAGAAACGCGATCAATTAGATAAAACACGCAACCCAATCCATGCACACCGGATGGCCTCCAATCCTCCCATCCGCTCAAGCACGGCGTGCCTGGTCCCTGAGGGTCCTCCTGAGGTTATGCTGTCGGTAGCGCCAGAGTTTGATCCTGATGCACGCCATGAGGAGCCTGGACATACAGCCGCGTCGCTGGCTGCCCACATAGGCCTGCCAAAACCGCAATCGATCCCTGGCATCGACTTCCTTGATCTCGGAGGAGTACCAGAGCTGCGCCAGATCCTTCATCTGGTAGAGTCGCCAGGTCCAGGGATGGTGTCCCAGGCGATGGAAGTCGATCAGGCTCACTTGTCCCCGCCAAGCATCGCTTCCAGAGAGAGTTTGTTCGGAGGCAAAGAAATGGCACAAGTAAAGATCCTTATGGAAGTGGCGTCGCTGATGGAGTTCTTTCGCGAGCCGGGCCATTTCCAAGGTCAAGCCGCGTTTCCAGCGACGAAACGAAGACGGAGGCAATTCCTTTGCGGCAAGGGGAATGATTTCGTGCAGGGGTAGCATTCCGGTCAGTTCTTCGACCGCCAAGAAGCTCTGCAAGCGTCCCCACGGACCAATGTACTCGCCGGCAGCCACCGTCGCCGGCACAGGAACACCTTGCGCGCGCGCCCACTCCAGATGCCGGTATTCTTGCACGCCCGGCGACCACCCGGCATCCGGCCAGACGGACGCAAGCAGTCCGCGCCAGCGCGGCAACCGGAAGTAGCGTTTCAGATATACGGCCACGAGGCCCCGCTCCGTATGCAGGAGAAATCGGCCTGTCGAGCGGCCCTGTTTTGCATGGAAATGGTCGGTGACCGTCAGCCCCATAATGCGGTCCGGCCAATTCGGTTCAACCACTTGCCCCGAGTCATGCCGCTGCTGGAGACGCCGAACGCCTTGTGAAAGACGCTGCCACAGGGATTCCTTCACGGCATCGCCCTCCCCGTAGGCTGAAGCAACCGCTGGCCCAGCAGGAGCGGGCGGGGAACCCAGGAGAAACGAGCGGGGCGTACCGCCTGATTGCGATGGAGCAACAATCGAGCGAATCGCTTGATTGCCGGCGAAAGCCTCCCGGCTCTCAGGTAGCTGAGAAGAAAGCGAAGTTGGTTCGTCTGGCTTGCCCAAGGCCCGGAAATCTGCGCAAGTACCGCCGCAATGTTGTCGAGCGCCTGCCGGCCCTGTGGGCGGCGCCGCGTGTGCAATGGTTGTCTCGGATCCAAGAGTACCGCAGGGCCCTCTCCTTCGAGTTGGCGAACCTGGAAGGTACCCGCGTCATTGCCAAGTGCCTCATTACTGAGATAGCAGCCGGCATCATGAATTCTTCTAAGCAGTATGCCGGCTTCTCTGATCAGGCGGTGCGATTGCTTCAAGAACTTGGGGCTAACACCAGCATGTTCACGCAGCCAGCGGGGCAAACAGACGGCGTCCGGGAATGCTTCGATCAGGACGAACGAATCGACACGCCAGGGAGGAACAATGCATTGCCCGAATGCGAGCAAACGTGGACTCGGGATCCGGTAACGCTGCAAGCGAAAGAGAATGCCTGCATGGCACAACTCGGGAGAGCGAACGGGGTGCCGTCGCAGCCAACCGCAGATGCGCGCGCCGGGCCTGATTTCGCGTCGGCAAACGAGTTGAGCCTGGCGTCCAGCACCGATGCTCACCTGCGCCTGACGTTCGAATTGGCGCGGCTCCGGCGGCAACTTGGAGAGGAAAAGCCAATCCGGAATCTGGCCCTTCAGGCTGTCGTGGAACTCACGCGTCAAGCAGAGGGCTTCACCGTCACACCAAATCACGCCCTGGGTTCCGACGGCCAAGGGTTTTTCCCGTAGTTCTCGAACGCGGCGCTGATGCAGGAGACGCTTCTCCAGACGGTGGATGCGGAAGGCTGAGAATAGAAGGTCATTCGGACAGTTGATCTTTCGGATTCGGCATTCGCGCAAATAGGCGCGGAGACAGGTCGCCCGTTCGCTCGAGGAAACCAGGTCATCACTCAGGGTCGCCTCCAAAGCCGCGAGGTCGCGCCAGCGTTGAGGCCAACCGACTCTACTTCTTAGGCGCGAGCGCTGCCAATCGAGAACACTGATGGATTGGTCCTCGGGGTTGATGAATACGTGCTTCGAATACAGGTCGGGGTGATCGATACCACAGTTGTGGATACGGGCCAGGGCCTGGCCGAGCTTCCGGGCGAATTGCTTCCTGCGTCGCTCCGGTACAGCCGCGCGAGCACGCAAATACTCGCGAAGCTCGACAGCTCCGGCTAGTTCGCGCACAAGCAGGAAGCCGCGGCCATCGTCGTCCTCGCCCTCTGCCACCTGCTCTGGACAGTTCACTCCGACCTTCTCCAAGTTGCGCAAGACGCGTGCTTCACGGCACGAACGGGAGACGAATCCGAATCCAGCGATGGCATTGCGCAACCGTTCAGCCCAGGAGATGTGAAGATCTCGTTTCATGAAGCCAACCAGAGCGGTAGGCCCCGAGCCTATCGTCACCTGCGTGACATGTCGATTGGGATGACCGGAGACAATTACTGCCGGCAGAGCCATGAAATCCGCGGCGGTGGTTAGGCCGTTCCGCTGGCAGAATTCTCGATAGCGGGGATTAATCTCGAGATATGCCATAATGCCGTCTACCATTCTCGCATCTTCGAGCTTCTCACTGCACTTGATATCCGAGCGGGTTGAGGAAGTAAGCGGAGACCTTTTCAGTACACCCGTTAACCAGCGGCCCGTCGACGGCTGTCGCGGACCTGTCTTCCGTACTGCCCGAGCATTGCAGCCGCGGCTCCGTACACTTCTGCCGGAGTCAACAGCTTCATGCAGCGGTGGTCGAGTGGGCAGACCCGCTGCTGGCACGGCCCGCACTCGACCTGCTTCTGTATGTGGACCGCCTTGGCGTAGTACGTCTCGGTCCAGGCCATGTGTGTCGGGCCAAAGAGCGTAATCACCGGTCGATTGAACGCGGCCGCGAAGTGTCGCGGTCCACTGTCCGTGGTGATGAGAAGGTCGCAGCGCCGGACACACGCCTTCGTCAATCCCAGGGAAGGCTTGCAATCGGCCAGCGAATGGACGGACAGCGACCCGGACCTTGACACGATGGTTTGGGCAGTCTTGCGTTCGGAGGGCCCGCACAGAATCAGGACTTTGCAGCCGAGCCCGTCGACGATGTCACGGGCAAGGCGGGCAAAATACTCGGTCGGCCAATGCTTGGCCGTGCCGAACGCCCCTCCCGGATTCAGACAAACGACCGCATCGCCCCTGGCAAGGTCAGCCTGACGCCAGACATTGTCGGCCGTTGCCTCATCATGAGGGGTCGTGAAGAGTTCCATGCGATGCGAAGGGGTGCAACCCAAGTGCTGGACAAGCCGGTTGTAGGCGTCGAGGACAGGGCTGGCAATCAACCGGCCCCGTTCATCGCGCACGGGCTCGAAACGATCTGTCAGAAGACAGGACCGGCCGTACCGGCTGTAGCCGATTCTGCGCCGGCAGTTTCCCAGCCAGGCCACGAGTGCACTGCGAAAGGAATTGGGAAAAAGCAGAGCCAGCTCCACATGTTCGCGGCGTAAGCGGGATACAACTGACCAGAAACGCTGATTTCTGGGACCCCTGGGATCGAACAACACCATCTCTCGGCCCCATGGCGCCCCTTCGAGAACTCCGCCAATGTACGGTTTTAGAACGTGGAGAATGGGAGCGCGCGGGAAACGTTCGCTAAGGGCGCGCACGGCAGGCGTAGCCATGACGGCGTCGCCAATCCAGTTCGGCCAGAAGACCGCAATCTTCATGATTGCAATTGAATCTCCACCCCGCTGCCCAATCTATGCCGCGCCAAGTTTCTGCAGGGCACGGGTCGTTGAATAGCCTTCGCGCAAGGGAGCCAGATGGACGCGGCCGCCGTAGGACTCGACAAAAGCGGCTCCCACGACCTCCTCCTTGCGATAATCGGCCCCCTTGACGAGAACATCCGGCCGAAGGGCATGGATTAGCGACTGCGGCGTCACTTCTTCGAAGACGGTGATGTAGTCGACGGCCTGCAACCCGGCCAGTACAAACGCACGCGCTTCCTCACTATTGACGGGCCGATTGGGGCCCTTGATCGCCCTCACGCTGGCATCGCTGTTGAGGCCGACAACCAGCAAGTCAGCCTGGGCTCGGGCCTCCTGGAGATATTGAACGTGTCCTGCGTGAAGCAGATCGAAACAGCCGTTGGTGAATGCAATACGTTGGCCCAGGCGGCGCCGGCTTTCCAACTCGTGCTGCAAAATTGAGCGGATGAGCAGTTTTTGCGATCCGTTTGGGCCATGCCGCAGCAGGTCGCGAAGTATTTCATCGCGCGTAACTGTCGCGACGCCGATCTTCTCGACTTCAAGCCCACCAGCCACGTTGGCCAGGCGGATGGCGGGATCATAGTCGGCTCCCGCGGCGAGCGCCATTCCCAGGACGCTCATGACCATGTCGCCGGCCCCCGTAATGTCATACACTTGTCGCGGCCGCGTCGGGAAGACTTGCCGGCGGCCGTCGCGATGCTCCAGCGCCATGCCATCTTTGTCGAGCGTGATGATGGCCGCCTCCATATCGAGTTGCTTGCGAAGCTGGCAGGCGGCCTCCAGGGCTTCCTCGGTCGTCTCCAGCGTGCGGCCGGTGGCCAGGCCGGCCTCGAGACGATTGGGGGTCATGGCGGAACAACCGTGATACTTGCTGTAGTCGCGGCCACGAATGGGGTCGGCAAGGACGCGCAAACCTCGTTTGCGAGCTTCGCTGATGATCGCGGACAGCACGCGCGGCGTGCAAACCCCCTTGTCGTAATCGCTGACGAGCACCACGTCGGTCTTGGCAAGCTGGCGGGCAATGGCCTGAACTAGCTCCGCTTCCACGGATGCTGCCACTGCCGCCCGGGTCTCGTAGTCCACGCGGATCATCTGCTGAGGGTGGCGGTGCTGCGCCCTGCCGATGAAGCGTTCCTTGACTGTGCTCGGCCGTTCCGGATCGGGCACGACACTCTGGTCGCTGATGCCCAGATCTGTGAGAATGGAGCGGATGCGATTGCCGTCAACGTCTCGACCGACAACTCCAGCCAGCGCGACGTTGGCCCCGAGTGCGCGCAGCATGGTGGCCACGCTGCTGGCTCCGCCCAGGCGTTCCTCCCGCGTGTCGGCGCGCAGCAGGATTACCGGCGCTTCTTGACTGATACGCTCGGCGTCGCCCCAGACATAGCGGTCCAGCATCAAGTCGCCCACGACCAGGACGTTCGGCTGTCCCAGGTTCTGCACCAAGTCGATAAGATCGGCCGACATGAGCCCCTCTCGGAAACCGGTATCTGTTAGCCACGAGGTTGACGCTAGGCTGCCGCCTCGGCAGGAGTTAGCGGATACCCTTGCATGGCAAGCCGCTGCGCCACGGCGGCGTGAAGAAGTGGCAGCAGAATTTCGTGGTGGCCGATCAATTCAATTCCCTGGGCAGCCGGCCGATCAAGCACGTTGACTCTGCTGCGATACTGAACCTGCTTATCCACATTAACGGTCACGAGGCCGTCGAGGTTGTGACCAAAATTGCGGACCACGCTTACGGCCTTCAGGAGCACCTCCGGCAGCACGACGGCACTTCCCAAGTTCAGCCAGACTCCGTCCTGCATCAGCGACACCACGCTGCACAGCCGGCGGAAATCGATCATGGACGCTTCACCGAGCGCCGCGCCGGAAACATGCGGGTGCATGTGCACGATGTCCGTGCCGAGAGCCACGTGAATCGTGCAGGGAATGCCGGCCCTGTAGGCGGCCAGCACCAGACTGCAATCGGCATGGGGACAATCGAGTTCGTCCATATGCCTGCCGAGCGCCGCGCCCAAGCCCACTTCATGCTCCGCGCCGGCGCGAGCCGCCACCGCAAAGGCGTCGGCCGTCTCTCTGGCCATGCCGAATTTGCCGGCGGGTAGCTGACTTTCAACGTCTTCACTGGTCTTGCCCGCCCAGGCCAGTTCGAAATCATGGATGGCTGCGGCACCATTGAGGACCACTGCGCTGATAAGACCGCGGTTGACCCAATCGATAAGGTAGGGTCCGCAACCGGTTTTGATGACATGAGCGCCCAAGGCGGCCACAGTCGTGCAGCGATTCTCGTACGCGCGGCAAAGGTGATCGCGAATGCGGCGCAAATCGTTGCCCGCCAACTGCCGCGGCAAGGAGTCGATCCAGTCGCCCACGGAAGTACCGGCTTCCATCGGGTGTCCAAGATCTTCAACGAAGACCTTGGAAGGGCGGGATCTCAGCTCATAGGTCTTCAGGCCGCGCAGATCGAATGGTTTTAGGCCTTCCGTTGTAGCGGGAGCCGAACTATATCCAGAGGGTGCGCTCATAACTTCCTCGCTTCCTTGCTATGAAGTGAAGCGTCCGGAGAAGGGACGGCCGAGACAGCTAGACGCCATGCTCAGCTTCCGGCACGCAGCACTTCTTGGAGTTTGCGGTCAAGCGCTGCTTGCCCGACCTCGACGTGAAGGCAGATTTGCAAGGCCCACAGCGGCCGTCCACCTACCTTGGCGAGACGCAGCTTGACCAAGTCCTTTTGGGTCGTAACGATCACGCAATCCTTTGCCTGCTGTCCTGCCCAGGCGCGCAAGCTTTCCACGTCCACCCGCGTATAGTCGTGGTGATCGGGAAAGGCCCGGAACGCTTCCAGACTGGCTCCCAGGTTCTGGAGTGTTTTGCGGAACGCATCGGGATTGCCGATCCCGCAGAACGCTGCCACTGGACCCCGACAAAGCTCATTCAGTAGCGCCGTGAGCCGCTCGCTGTTGATCATCTCCACGGGCCGGTGCGTCGTTTCCACGATCGCAACGTTCGGAGCTACATTCTGGACAGTTTCGCGCAGGCTCCGCAGCGCTGCCTCATCGACCTGATCGCACCGGGTGAGCAAGATTGCGCCTGCGCGGCGAAGACTCCTTGGCGGCTCACGCAAGAGCCCTCGCGGAAAGAGATGGCCGTGGCCCCAGGGATTCGTGGCATCCACCAGGACCAGGTCCAGGTCGCGCCGCAGACGGCGGTGCTGAAAGCCGTCGTCCAGGATCAGGACCTCGCTCTCCAGTTCCTCGATCGCGGTCCTGGCGAGAACAACCCGATCCGGCCCCTGAAGGTGGGGCACGTCCGGGAGGTTCTCTTCCAAAACCAGTGCCTCGTCATTCCGGCCCCCAACGCTGCCATAACCACGACTGAGGATCGCCACGCGCAGGCCTTCGCGCCGGTAGAAACGGGCGACATACTCGACACAGGGCGTTTTGCCCGTGCCGCCCAGCGTGAGATTGCCGACGCTGACCACGGGCACCGCCACGCGATAGCTGCGCTTCCATCGCTTGGTGTAAAGCCAGTTTCGCAATGCGGCCGCCCAGCCATAGGGCGTGCTCAGCAGCTGCAAGCCGAGCCGCTGTAAACCTGGCCCTAGACCGCGCGCTTGTCCGCCGACCAAGGCTCGAAAATAATCCGCGGAGTAGGTCAATGAGTGTGACTCGGTCGCTCAAGTTTTCGGCCCGACCCTCAGGCGAGACAGTTATAGCCCGAGCCGTGTTTTGCTGTCAACCGGAGTAGGTACGGAGTGTCTCCGCAAGCATTCGACTGTGCCGGCTTGGCGTGGTGCGTTGCGGTCAATCGATCGTGCAGACGACCGGAATGGTCAACGTCTCGGGAGCCGGCTTGCGAATCAGGACCTGCACGTTGCTCCGCAACGAATCGCCATGGATCTGCGCGCGATCCACGCGGATCTTCAAAGTGGCCATGTTATTGGGCCCTTGCGCCCAGGTGCAGGTGATGGCAGCGTCGTCCACGAGCACATGTTCGATGACGACCTTCTCATCCGAATTGTCGCGCAGCAAGACAATGCGCGCCGGCAACGGCTGTCCGTTATGCGCTTCCAGAGTGACATGGTCGGGAGCGACCGTCAGGTGCTGCGGGGCACGCTTGACAATCGTCAGCGGCACTCTGAGGTTCCCATAAGCAGGATCATCGCTGTAGATATCCAGGTACTCTTCATGCCTGCCGTCCGGGTAGTCTTCCGTCACTTCGAGTTGGATTCGATAAACGGTGTTGCCCTTGCGGTCGTGGCCTCGTTCGGCCACATGGGCCTTCAGGCCGGTGGAACTTCCGCGCACGTCCGTAACCGTAAGAGGCTTCTTCCGAAAATCGGTGACGGTTACCTCCCGCCCGGTCGCCTTGTCCACATGGAAGACGATGGCCGCAGGTTGCACCATGACTTCGGTGACGACACGGGCACGTAGCTGGAGTTCCGCCTCGCGCAGCTCATTGCCGCATTGATAGCTCAAATGCACGCTCCAGGTGTGCGGCCCGGGGGCTTGACTGAGAGTGTGGACTTCGAGATCTACTTTCCCTTGCTCGCCTGGTTTATAGGTGGTCTGTGCGACATTCGGCTTGAGGCAGCCGCAGCTTCCTAGAACGCGGAGGATCTCCACCGTCTCGGGGCCTTGGTTCACGAAAGTGAAATGATGCACCATGGGCGCGCTGCTACGCACCGTCCCTGCATCGGCATGCGGTTCTGCAAAGAGAAGATCGGCGCGCGCATTGTTTGTGGCCACAACAAAACACGAGGCTGCGACAACCCATCGCATCCACGCGCTCCTTCCGCTCGTCGATATCCTGCCCATCTCTTGCTCCGGTATAAGGTTACGTGGCGATTGCGCACCAATCGACCTCGCGGGCAGGAATACCCGATTCTAGCTTCCATTGCAATGTCTTTTACAAATGGAGAGTTTTGCGCGGATGTGCGGAATAGGCAAAGGAGCGAGTTTCGGCCGGCAAACGGATTGTTACATTCTTTTTGGCAGTTGCAGCCCAAAAGAGTGAACGAAATTCATGACCGCACCCCACTATTAAACTTGAGCATTGTCACGCCGCTACGAATCGGAGGAATCTGCCGTGCGTCTAACCTTGCGAACTCTCTTGGCCTATCTGGACGACACCCTGGAACCAGCGCAAACGAAGCTAATCGGCCAGAAGGTTGCGGAGAGCGACGCGGCCCAGGAACTGATCGCAAGGATCAAGCAAGTTGCGCGGCGCCGCCGGCTGACGACCCCTGCGGCAGCTGGGTCCGGCGCCAAACTAGACGCGAACATTATCGCGGAGTATCTCGACAACGTTCTCGCCTCGGAGAATCTAGCTGAAGTCGAGGAAACCTGCCTTTCGTCGGACGTTCATCTGGCCGAAGTGGCAGCGTGCCACCAGATCTTGACGCTCGTTCTTGGCGAGCCGGCTCTGGTTCCGCCGACGGCCCGCCAGCGCATGTACGGGCTCATCCGGGGCAAAGAATCGATCCCCGACCGCAAGCCTGCTCCTGCTGCCATCGGTCAGGGCGCTATCAATGCCGCTGACCTGCATAACGACGAAGCCGACGAAGCGTTACTTCTCGGACTCCCGCTATACCGGCAGGGGAGTTTGTCCCGCTGGCTGGTTCCCGCGGCTGCGGCAGTCCTTCTCCTGGGTGCTGGATTCGCCATCTGGATGGCCATCACTTGGGCGCGCGAGAAGGAGCTCGCGAAACCATCTAGCAACTTCGCCAACGCGACTCCTGATGAGCGTTCAAATCCATTGGAGCCATTGACTACCCCCAAGCCAGAAACCGAGTCCCAGCCCCGGAAGGAGTCGACGCCTCAGCAGCATCCTACTCCTGTCGCCGCCGGCATCAATAATTCCAAGCGGGCCGATAGTTCCGAACCAGCGAAGCATGATGAAAAGCCCGCAGAGCAGGCCGTTGACCTCAAGCCGAGCCCGCCACCTCGAGCTCAGCCTCCAAGCAAGGACCGTCGCGAGTTAGGCAAAACTGTTTTGGTGGCCCCGTGTGTGCTCCTGCAGCAAAGTGCGGAGACCGGGTCGTGGCAGCGCCTGAGCCCGGAAAAGAGGATTTCGTCCCTGGATCAGCTCGTCAGCTTGCCTGGTTACAGGAGCGACCTGCGACTGGACACGGGCGTCCAGCTACAGCTTTGGGGCAATCTTCCACAGTTCTCGCGAACTTCGACTCCGGTTCTTGAAAGCGTCGTCACCTTGTACTCCAACCCATCCTTCGACCTGGACTTCAAGCTCGATCACGGTCGTGTTTTGTTGACCAATCGCAAAGAAGAGGGGCCCGCTCGCGTTCGCGTTCGTTTTCACGACGAAGTTTGGGATTTGACGCTCGAAGATAAGAACACGGAGGTGGTCATCGAACTCTTCGGCATCTGCTTACCCTACTCTGCGGAACCCGGCGGCGGCGAGCCGGAAGTCCTCACGTTCCTTTACGCTCTCAAAGGCCAGGTGCAGTTGCGCGTTCGCTATGAGACGCATTTATTGAGAAGCATCAGCGCTTTCCAGTGGGACAGTCTCGCCGGAGCGGCGGCTCACCCGGAGTCGCTGGAGCGGCCGCCCGACTGGTATGCGAAGGGGCCGGCCCAGGGGCCGGCCATGCTGAGCATGCAAAGTGCCGTGAAGGAGATGAGTCAGCGTCTGATAGCCAAGGATCGCATCGATATCGTCGTCGCGGAGGCGATGAAGGATCCGATCAATGTCGGCAGCAGAGTCCTTGCTGTTCGCTGCCTGGGCGCTATGACCGAATTCGGTAAACTTTTGGACGCCCTTGGTGATGAGAAGCACGTGGATGTGCGCATGGTGGCGCTCGAGGAGCTTCGGCATTTGCTGGGGCTTTCCGCCGCGAATGACACGCTCCTGCACAACTCCTTGCGGCAAAAGAATTACTCCGAGGCGCAGGCGCAAACAGTCATGCAGCTCTTGCACGGCTTCTCTCCAGCCCAGTGGGCCGATCCCACAACACGGGCCACGACCGTGGAGTACCTCAATCACGAGAAGGCCACCATCCGCCAGTTGACTCATGCCCTACTGTGTGCATTGGTTCCCGAAGGTCAGAAGATACCTTACGATCCCGTCGGGGATAGCGAGCAGCGCGACCGGGGCGCCAAAGAGTGGCAGAAGGTAGTTATTGGGGGCAAGCCGGCCGCCAAACTAGACAAATCGAAATAAAGTGCCGGGCTGTTAGACTTAGCGCGGTCAAGAATGAGACTTCGCCCTGTAGCCGCATTCGCCAGAATGCGGGGGAAACCGTGAGAGATAGCCCGCATTCTGGCGAATGCGGCTACGGTCTGCGGGCATCAGTATTGACCGTTCGCAGTATAGACGGAGGACTTCGTCACCAGCGCGCGCAAAATAGGGGGAATTGTGGGCAACCGTCCTGCAGATCGCTGCTGAAATGCTTGAAGCAAGCTTGATTAGAGCGCAGCTGGCGAATGGACAGGTGGGTGAGGAGACGCAATACTCCTCATGCCGGGCAAGAAACCGCCTGTCTACATACCTGGGCTTTCAGCAGGCGGGCGCGGTGCCGGCCTATTAGGGGGAGCGTGCTTCATTCCCTTGCGCAAGCGCTTACGTGCCCGCGAGAGGATCGGCCCGATGCTGTTCACGGGAATGTGAAGTTCCGTGCTGATTTCTTCGTAACTGCGTCCCTCCAGATATGAAAGACGCACGACCTGGCGCTCGCGGGCGGGGAGCTTGTTGAGCAGCTTCTGGATTTCTTCTAACCGCTCCAGGCCTGCTTCCGCCTTTGCCGGTTCTTCCGGTTCCGCGCCCTGCCCGTCAACCCGGGGCTGCACCTCGCGTGCGGCCAGCCTGCGTGCCAATTCATGAACGCAAATGCGTCTGGCAATTACAGTAAGGTACGTAGCCAGGCTGCTCTGCCCACGGAACTGACGAAGGATCGCGTACTCATCCGAAACGATCTGCAATAGGATTTCCGCAGCCACGTCTTCCGTTTCTTCCGGACGAAGCGGCGTGCTGCGCAGGTATGAAGTGTGTTGAATAACGTGATAGATAAGACCCAGGAAACGATCGACAAAATCGTTCCAGGCGCCTGCATCGTGGTTCAAGCAGCGCTGCAGTAGTGCGCGGTCCACGGCGGTTAAGGCCACTGTTTCAATCCCCGATGCAATCTAGCTGGACTTGTGAAAACAACCGCCTCCGTTGCCTCCTGGCGCATCGCAAATCCTTCAATTACCCAATCATATTCTACCCTTCCCATTTCCTCTGGGGTAGGCCGCGCAGGCGATTTCACCCCCTGGAATCGATGCCAGAGCCGTTAAAACGCCTCCCACCAACTCCCGCGCCGCGGAGCCACCCTCCCCAAAGGAGGCCGTTGAAGCCAAAAGTTAGCAGTTTCCAGTAGAACAGGAACCAGGTAAAGCCAAGGCCGGCAAGAGCGACCAGCGTGAAATGCACCCGGCCGCTTATGCGCCAGTAATGATTCTTCCATGCGATCATACAGCCGAGGAAGGTGAGCGCCGCCAAGACGGCACAGAATTGCGGCAAAACCAGGAGACTCCGTAAGAGGGGCGGCAAACCGAACGCAATCTCGTTGGGGTCGCGCACGACATAAGCCAGGGACGCCGCAAATGCAATGGTCAGTGCAGCCAGCAACCAGGCCAGGCAACTCAACAATCCCGAAAACCAGGTTCGGGTGATACGGGGCGATTTCAATCCCCTCCTGGCTGCCTCCCCGTGCTCCCAGAGCGCTCACGGAGAGGAATGCCTCACTTCAGGGGACAACCACAGCGCTCCCTCTGGGAGGAGGCGTCCACATTTGCTATCTTGTCACAGGACCGGAGGATGCGAGGAACCAAGCTCATGACAATTTCGAGTGCCGACCCGTGGTTTCAATCCCTGTTTGCCGAGCGAATTGGCGGTGCAAATTATGGCAAAGGCACGGAGATCTATAAGTTCGAAAAGATCAAACGTGCCAAACGCACCGCGCTGCAAGCCCATCCCGAACGCAGGCTGCTCGATTTCGGCATCGGCGAGAATGACGACATGGCGGACCCGCTCGTCCGGGAAACGCTCAAGCGCGAGGTGGACAAGCTGGAAAACCGTGGCTACGCCGACAATGGGATTGCCGCGTTCAAAGAAGCTGCCGCTGCCTTCATGAAGGTTACGTTTGGCATTTCCCTGGATCCCGCGACAGAGATCAACCACGCCATTGGCTCGAAGCCCGCCCTGGCTATGTTCCCCGCGGCGTTCATCAATCCCGGCGACGTCACTCTCATGACGGTGCCGGGTTATCCGGTTGCCGGCACACACACCAAATACTATGGGGGAGAAGTTTATCGACTGCCACTCAATGAGCAGAACGGTTTCTACCCGGAGCTTGGATCGATCCCCACAGATATCCGCCGCCGGGCCAAGCTGCTCGTGCTGAACTATCCCAATAGTCCTACGGGCACGGTGGCTACACGCGATTTCTATCGCCAGGTCATCGACTTTGCGCACACGCACCGCATCGTGATTGTGCAAGACGCAGCCCACATTCTTCTCACCTATGACGGCCCGTCCCTGAGTTTCCTGCAAGTTGACGGTGCTCGTGAAGTGGGTGTAGAGGTTCATTCCCTGTCCAAGGGATTTAACATGATCGGCTGGCGCATGGCATTTGTTGCTGGCCATCCGAAGATCGTGCAGGCCTTTGCAGATGTGAAGGACAATTGCGATTCTGGACAGTTCATGGCCATTCAGCAAGCGGCTCGGAGTGCATTGGAGCACCCCGAAATTGCCGATCGTATCCGGGAGAAATACCGCCGCCGCCTCCGGAAGTTGGTCGCGGCTCTGAATCAAGTTGGTTTCAAGGCAAAGATGCCCGGCGGTTCTTATTTCCTGTACGCACGCGCCCCCAAGGGCTGTGGGGCGCGCCGCTTTGCAAATGCAGAAGAAGTGTCACAATTCCTCATTGAGGAGCAATCGGTCTGTTGCGTACCATGGGACGATGCCGGTCCCTATCTGCGTTTCTCAGCCACGTACCTGGCCAAGGACGAGACGGAAGAGGACGCCTTGATGCGCGAAACCGTGGAGCGGCTCGGAAAACTGCAGTTTCAATTTGCCTAGCGAACTTTTTACGCCGGATGTACAAAGAATGTTGAGCCTTTTTTGCTGGCACGGCATTCACAAGCATATCGACTATCACCCTGTCTACCAGGAATCAGAACCATGCAAGCTTTTCTGAAATTCATTACGCAGGAATGGTACTTCGCGATTCCCCTTTTCCTCATGTCGGGCAGCGGAATCACGCTGGTCATCTGGCGGATCCTCCTCAACGTGAATGCAAAAACGAAGATGAACGAGTTCATGCCTGCATTCCAGCAGAAGCTCGAAAAGGAGGGCGTGGACGGCGCCATCCGTTATTGCCGGGCACAGCAAGGCATGATCCCGAGGAAACTGCTCGCGGCCGGGCTTGAGACTTCGAAACAAGGTCTTGCCGCCATGCGACGGGCGATGGCGAATGTCATTGAATTGGAGATTCTCCCTGACCTGAACTTTCTCCTGCCTCCGATTCTGGCACTTGCCAAGATTGCCACGATGGTCGGCCTGCTTCTGACCGTCGTTAGCATGATCAATACCTTTAGTGCCATACAGCTGGCAGTCGAGAGCGGGGCGGGAGGCGCTTCGGGCCAATCTGGTGCCATCGGTCTTGCTCTATTCGCGACAGCGCTGGGCTTGGTGACGGCTATCCCTCTCGTTTTCGCGCATGTGCTCTTCAAATCGTGGATCGCCAATTTCGAAACCGAGATGAAGAAGCGCGCTCAGCAACTTTTGGTAATCATCCAGGCGGCCAAACCAGGGTCGGGATCTTCATCGACCTCCTCGTCCCCGAAGGTGGCTCCTCTCGATCCTTCCTCTTTCTCTCCTCGCAAATAGAAGGAAGGAGTCTGGGCCATGGCGGAACAACGTCAGTTCATCGACGTCTGGATCACCGAGACCAACAGCGTTTACCGGGAAGTTCCCTATACGGTGGTCGCCGACTGGGTACAGCAAGGACGCCTGCTTGAAGACGACATGCTGCGGAACTCCGGTACGGCAGAATGGCAACCATTGCACTCGGTGCCTGCGTTTGCCGCGTATCTTCCCAGGGAAGAACAGTATCGAACCGAGGATAAGGCGGAAGCTCTCGAGCCGGTCCAGGTCGATTTTATCTGGAAGGCCAGGCAAGCAGACGAGGACGAAGACGTCGATATGATTCCGCTCATCGATGTCAGTCTCGTGCTGCTGATTTTCTTTATGATGACAGCGACAGTTGCCGGTGCCGCATCACTAATCAATACACCCTTTGCCTCTCACGGCGCACAGCTCATCAACGACCCGCGTTCCTATTGGATCGGAATCACCCAAACGGCTGATCGCACGCCCCTTTATTCGTTGGCCCAGGCCGACCAGAGCCCCTCGAAGGAGAACGTGAACCTCACGGAAAAGGAGGTTATGGCACAGCTGGATGAAAAGCTCAAAGAAGGGCCCGCGGTGGTCACCATCAAGGCCGATAAGGAATTGCCGTATGACATCATCAGGAAGATGACTGTGAACCTCGAATTGAGGAGGGGGAAGGTCCGCATGACCTATGCGGGCGTCAGCGAGAAAAGGGAGAACCAATGACCTGGAACATCCGCCATCAGGGATCACCTCGTTCGATCGAAGGCTTGACCGTGGCGCAGGTGGTCGACGGGCTCCAGGACGGACTCTGGGAAGCGACCGATGAGGTGATGGGCCCGAACGATGCCAACTGGGTTGCCCTGGAGAACCATCCACAGTTCGCGGATTTGGCCATGGATCTGGAGGCCGCTCAGCCCAAGCATTACGACGATGAAACCCGCCTGGACATGAATCCCCTGATCGATGTCTGCCTCGTGCTCCTAATCTTCTTCATTCTGACCACGAGTTACGCTGCGCTTCAAAAAGTACTCGAACTGCCCGGAATCACTTCGAAGAAACTCGAAGGACATGTCGCGATAACGAACGATAAAGTCAAAGACCTGATGGTGAAGGTTAATGTGCGCCACGAAAACGGCAAGTCGGTCATCCGCGTCGAGGACACGGTAGTGGAGCCGGAAGGCTTGGTCACGGCGCTTGGCGGCTTTTACAGGCCCGACAAACGCAAAAAGACCGACATCCTCTTGGATGCCGACCTAACGGTTGACTGGGGAACCATCGTCCTGATCCAGGACGCAGCGAAGGGGGCTGGCATGGAAAGGGTTCACTTCTTGGACACATCGAGTGTGCCAGTGCCGATCAAGTAAATCGGCCACGATGCAAAAACAACTGAATTCTTGGGCTCAGTCAGAGGATATTTGAAGGGTGGGACGGTTTGCCAAACCGTCCTTACGCGACTGACCGGCGATACTGAAGAAGACCGGCTGGGGTGGCAGCAAGAAGTCGCATCGCTCTGCAACGAGTTTTCTCTTTCGGCAGCGACAGGGCTACTGCCAGGCTCAAGCGGGGGCGATTAGCGTCTTATAGGCTTCTGCTGAGCGACGACTGGTTCGTACTGGCCATTGCGACGCTCGACTCTGAATACAGTCTCTTCGATGTCTTCCTCGTTGCCGCGGAACGCTTGCAATTCCTTCTGCAGGAGCTGATTCTCGAGCTTTACGGGGAAGAAGGCGACGATGTAGTCTGGCACAGGTCGGACTCCAAGAGCACCGGCAAGCGACTCCACCGATCTAGGTTTGTCGTCAACCCACCAGATCATGTTGAATGTCTTAATGTCTTCTTCGACCGTGCGGAACGGCCGCGACTTGAGATCGCGTATCACAAGAAACTTGTCCTCACCCGTGGGAAAAGCGAGGATTGCTCCCAGGCCTTCAAGCTGCCTGAGATAATCGTTGCCCTCGCGGGTCGTGAAGAGCATCACCCAGCGTGCCTTGCGCTTCTCGCGCTGCGTGAGATTGTTCTTGCCGGGCCCCTGCAAATCGCCTTCGCCGGTGCCCTTACCACTGCCTTTGCCCCCGCCGCTTCCGGTTCCGCCCTTGCCTTTTCCTGCAAGGTAATCCGCAAACTTCTGCCTGGCGGTGGAACTCAGGTTTGTGAGACGGGAGCCAAGATTCTTCGCTTCTTCTATGGCTCGATCGTTGTCCGAGGATTGCGAAGTGATGGGCGGCGGAGCCGCATGGGGCGTCACTAACGGCTCTGCTGAAGGAGTCTCGGAGCGGACTTCCGGCGGCCTTTCGTTGATCACTGCCTCCGGTCCTGTCGGAATCGCTCCGGCGCCTTTCTCATTGCCGACACCGTCAGGATTGCCGCCACCGCCAGCGATCGTGACGGCGTCTACGGCGATCGCATTATTCTGCCCGAGGCCAATGAGAGCCAGCAGATAACCCGCAAAGACCAAGATGACCAGGCCAACGATGTGGAGGAAGAGAGAAGACGAAAGAGACAGGGGAAACTCATGGTGCGGAGAATAACGCTTCCAGAAGCGTGCCTCAGGTACTTTGGGAAGCGGCTTCTTTGATTTTTTTGGCAAGTTGTTGCCGTCATGTGAAGGAGGTGTCGCCATGGCCTCACCCGCGCAAGAGTCTCCGGTCCAAGAACAATGAGAGTTGCACTCTACTCTCAATGTAGCCCGAAAGTTAGCGCGCCACAAGCCGTTTAGACTTCGGCCGATCAGATGGCTTTACAGCTCTCCTCCCGCAACGCTCCTGGACGTGGCGATCAGACACGAAAGATCTTTCAATTCAACTTCGTCGATTCAAGGGCCATCTGCGTTTAATGATTGTGACGCCGGATGGAGGACTCATGAGTTCCCGCGACGCGGAGCTAATCCAGCGCTGGCAGCGGGGCGACGCCGCGGCCTTCGAGGACTTGGTGCGCCGTTGGCAGCAGCCCATCGCCCGGTTTCTCTATCGTCTTGTGGATCGTGCCGACGTCACCCGCGATCTGTGCCAGGAGGTGTTCTTGCGCGTCTATCATGCGGGGCCACGATATCGAGAGAACGGCGCATTCGCAGGCTGGCTCTACCAAATTGCTCTGAACGTTGCGCGAGACGCGGGACGGCGTCGCCGCCACGAGCCGGTGAGATTGACCAGCCAGGAAGTTCCCGACCGCGGTGCCGCCAGCGAAGCGATCGTACAGCAGGAAGAGACCGCCCGCCTGGTTGCGCAAGCGATAGCGGAATTGTCCGAAGATCTACGTCTCGTGCTCGTGCTCCGACACTATGAGAATCTATCATTCGAAGAGATCGCGCGCGTAACGCGCACGCCGGCCAGCACGCTCAAATCGCGATTCGCCGCAGCGCTCAACCGTCTGCGCGTCCGCCTAAAAGAATTGGGACTAGGCCCAGAGGAGACTGAAGAATGAGCTGCTCTGTCATTCGCAACCAATTGCCTCTGCTGCTTTATGGCGACCTTCTTCCGGAGGAGAAGCCGATCGTCGAGAAGCACCTGGCCGCTTGCATCTCTTGCCAACGCGAGTTCGAGGCCCTGCGAAGCGTGCAGCAGAAGCTTGGACTGCTGGCCGCACCTGATGTGCAGATTGATTTACCACGATTTTACCGGCGCGCCGCCGAGCGGCAGGAGCGCGGCCGGCGCCGCTGGCGAAGATTGGCACTGGCAACGGCAAGCGCCGCCGCGATTCTTGTCGGTTGCACACTTACGCTGCGCTTGGAGGCCCACGTCGAGGGGCATCAGTTCATTCTCCGCTGGGGAGGGCCACCAGAGGTTCGGAACGATGCCGTGGCAACCGGTCAACACGCGCAGCCTGAGATGGACCGGACAGCCGAGAAGCTGCCGGTGGCGGCCGCGACGGAAGACCAGATTCGTCTTCTGAGCGAGCTGATTCACGCCCTGGCGGACAGCGTGCAGTCCGTGGAACGAAGAGAACAGCAGGATACAGCCCAGTTGCAGGCGCGCTTGCTCGAGCTTCAACAGCAAAACGCCCAGCGCTGGTCGGCACTGGAGCGCACCGTCGATTCGTTGTACCAATCCGTGCAAAAAGGAGAATGATTATGCGGACGATTGGCAAGGAAGTGCTGACCGTTTCCTGTGTTGTCGCACTCGCCGCTAGCGTCGCTGCCCAACCGCCGAGCCCATCCGGCTCAAGACCGCAGAATGATAACCATCGAGAAGCGAAAGTGACCGCCGAGAGGCGCATGTACGAAGATATTGAGGTAATGCGCCTCATTCTCCTCGGAGGATTACGAAGATTCGCTGCTCCTACCCATCAATCAGCTCCCATGTTTTCCAGCCAGGGAGGCAAGAAGTCAATGATGCCTGGCACAATGAGTGCATTCCACAGTTTCGAAAACGCGCATCAATCTATGTCAAACGACGTGTCCCTGGAGGGAACCTATCTCAAAGGCTATGGCGTGATCTTCAGCGCGAGCCTGCCGGCACATTTTCCGGGCAGCGTGACACTTAGTGCCAAGTCGGAGCCTAAGCCTTTGAGCCAGTGGGAGCGCGTACAAAAGGAGCTTCGTGGAGAAAAGTTGAAAGAGACAGAGAAATCTCCCCACCGCAATAGCGAGGGTTTCGCCGGGCAGCTTCTCCGGTTGCTGGCAGATAACGGTTATCATTTTGAACATCTTGCGGACGACGAACAGCTAACCGTTTCGGTTACATTCCGATCATTGGATACGGCTTCTTGCGTTCAATGTCATACGATGACAGCCGACCTCTTAGCTCCGGACCGGAACTGGATGGAGCCTCGCGCGGGTCTCGAGGCATTGCTGGGCAAAAGTCCTGCCTCGATGGGCGGCAATCCACCCGGTTTAATGGGGAAATTCTCCGTGAAATCCGGAAGCTCGAACAGCAGAGCGGTTCCGGACGCCTCGCAGTCTCAGAACCCCTCGGCCCTCAATTCGGTAGCCCAATCCATTCTTACCGAATGGGAAAATCAGGTGTTGCTGGGAGATCTGAACGCCAAACAAGGCCGCTCCAGAGAGGCGGAAAGCGCCTATCGCAAGGCCGCCGAACAGTTCGTACAAAGGATTCGCGAGAACGACGCTGCGCTGCAGCAGCGGGGCATTGAGAATACGGATCCGAGCGACTACTTAGTGGCAGTGCAGCTTTTAAGCAAGGTTGCCCAGACTGCCCAGGCCGGAAGCGATGCCCGGGCCGCGTCCGACGCTCTTGCGGAAATGAGCAAGTGCCTGCGTGAACTCGAAAAGATTACTCAGCGGCAGCAGCGACAAGTTGGGGCAGCACCCATTCAACCTACTCCCATCCCAACGAAAGTTATCATCTCCGTTTCGAAGAAACTGTTAACGGAGGTGGGCACGGGCAAGATGAGCTTCGATGACTTCAATAAGTCGGTAGTCGTGCACTATGTGAGGTATCCGAATTCAGAAGAAAGCTCCGGTTCCTCGACTGACCCCAATGCCGTCAAACCGTGAACATGCCAAGACATGAAGCGGTCTGAAAAGCATCGGCGTCGCGAAAAGAGAAGTTCCGAGCAGATCTTTCTCGCGACGCCGATGCAGGGCTCGTCGCCTCACAGCAAGACTCTGGCAACACCGAGCTAAGGGATGCTGGTCGGCCCTTTCGTCATTCGGTCCAAGGCTGCTTTTGCATCGAGCGTCAGTTCAGCCTCAGGTGCTCCCTGAGCAAGTGCTTTCAGCAATTGCCGTGCGTCTGCTGTGCCAATGCGCTCCAATATTTCAACGGCCCGCGTGCCGCGCAGTCGCTCTTGCACTCCAGGCGGGAGTTGCAGTCGATTCAAGAGCCGCTCGACACGCTCGCGCGTTTCGGTTGGTGGCCGGCCGGTCAAGGACTTACGCAGCACCGGTGCGGCGGCATCGCCAAATCTCTCCAATTCCTGGTTTGCCTTTTCGCGAACGGTAAAATCGTCGCTATCCAGATCTGCAATTAACTGGCTCATGCGTCTGAGCTGTTGAGCGCCGACCAGGGGCGCGGGAGTCAGGCGCGCCTGCAGGAAAGGAACGCCCTGTTTGCCGCCGGCGACCAATCCCCAGATCGCGCGATACGCCGGTGCAGGATCCTGCTCTGCCAGAGCGCTCCACAAATTGTTCAGCTCAGCGGGTGAAAGATCCACGGGCTGCAACCTGCCGAGGGGAGCTCGACCGGAAACGTCGCAGAGCAACGCGGTCGTTCCTCCGTCACCTCCGACAAGAACCTCGCCACTCGGAGAGAAAACGAGGGAAAGCACGTCCCCGTCAGATTTGTAGGTGCCTCCGCATTCCTTACCGGTAGTCGTCTCCCAAAGACGAAGCGAAAGCCATCCGCCCGTTGCCAGGGTTTTTCCATCCGAGGAAAAGACGAGCGAACGCACGCCCCCAAGATGTGCCTCCAGCTGACGAACCAGTTTGCCGGTGGCCACCTCCCAGAATCGTGCGAAACCGTCTTCGGTTCCCGTGGCAAGGGTTTTGCCATCGGGCGAAAACGCGATGCAATGAACGTCGGCACCGCTTTCTGAGACCGTCGCCAGTTCCTTTCCCGCGGCCACGTCCCAGAGATGGATCGTCTCGTCGCCGGAGCCCCATGCCATGATCTTGCCATCGGGAGAGAACCTGACCAAGCGCACGGCCTTCTCGCCCACATTTAGTCGGTCCACCTCGTGGCCTGTGGAAACCTCCCAGAGGCGAGCTGTCTTGTCTTCCCCACCGGAAGCCAGCATCTTGCCGTCGGGCGTCAGAGCAACAGCCCGGACCGCGCTGGGATGTCCCCGCCATGACCGGAGCTCCTTGCCAGAGGTTGGCTCGAACACTCGGATGGTCCCGTCGTCGCTGCCAAGAGCCCCAATTCCCCAGTCCGGCGAAATCGCGATTGCCTGTCCCGCGCGGCAAGGCCACGCCAGCCGTCTGCGCTCCTCGCCTGCCGCAAGGTCCCAGAACCGAACGCTCTGGTCGCTGCTGGCAGTGACTGCTGTCTTGCCGTCCGGAGAGATGCTCACGAAGCCGACCTGGCCCTGATTCCCCGATTCATGGCGGACTTCTTTACCGGTCCCGAGCGACCAGAGCCGGACCGTGCTGAATCCGTCGCCAGAGGCAAGACTGAGGCCGTCCGGGGCAAAGGCGAGACAATGCACAGCGCCCATCGACGATCCCAGAATGGCGCGCTGCTTGCCGGTGGCGACATCCCAAAGCCGGAGCGTGTGGTCCATGCTACCGGACGCCAGAGTGCCGCCATCCGGCGAGAAAGCGATGCATTTCACGTCGTCACGATGACCAGTGAACTGGCGAAGCTCACGGCTCAGCCGGATGATTTCCAGCCCTTCGACCAGGGGAAGCGGTGTAGGTCTCTGATTCCAGGGAACTCCCATCCAAAGGAAGGGCGTGAAGTGCGGGTCCGCGGCAAGGGACACGTCCCAAAGGCGAATGACCTTGTCCTGTCCCGCGGAGGCCACGCGGCGGCCGTCGCGCGAGATGGCAATCGTGAGCACGCTGCCCTTATGGCCTTCGATTGCGCGCGTCTCCTTGCCTGTAGCCACGTCCCAGATGCGGATGAAGCCGTCGGCCCCTCCAGATATCAGTTTTCGGTTGTCGGCAGAGAAAGCCACCGCATTGATTTGATCCTGACCGGCGAGCACGCGGATCTGTTTGCCGGTGGCTGCATCGAGCAAACGAATTGCCTGGTCGCCATTTCCCGTGGCCAGGATCTTGCCGTCGGGTGAGAAGGCAATCGCTCTGACTCCTCCCTCGGCCGGCGGGCGCGTGAACGGCTCCGTGCCGCTGACAGCGTCCCAAACGCGCAGGCTGCTTTCGCCGATCCCCGCCGCTATGAACTTGCCATTGGGTGAAAAGGCCACGCAGTTGACAGCACGGGTAGCCGTCCGCGAACCCCAGATTGGCGGACGGCCGAAGTGCCGCAGCTCTTTGCCGGAGGATACATTCCATAGACGCAGGCTATAGTCGTTGCCGCCCGAAGCCAAGGTCTTGCCGTCGGGGCTAAAGGCAACGCAAAGAACACTATCCTGGTGTCGAAGGCGTGTGCTCCCCAGCCGTGCAAAGGATCCTGCCGGAAGTGGGTCACCGTAACGATCGACAGGAGCTGGCGTGGGCTGATCTGCTGCCGGTAGCGTGCAAACATTGATTAGGGCAAGGCAGCAGAACAGCGCGGGGAATCGGTTAGTGGGAGACATGAGCAACTCCTCAGGTACGGTCTCGGCTGGGGAGGAGGGATCGCGATCGGTTATCGAACTACGCCATCAACTTTTGGAATTCCTCGAAGAGGTAGCAGCTATCATGCGGACCCGCGGATGCTTCCGGGTGATATTGTACGCTGAATATTGGCCAGCGCTTGTGCCGCATGCCCTCCAGCGTGCCGTCGTTCAGGTTGATGTGCGTGGGCTCCAAATCGTGCGGCAAGTTTTCGAGATCCACCGCGAACCCATGATTCTGCGTGGTGATTTCGACCCGCTGAGTCCGGTGCTGAAGAACCGGCTGGTTGGCTCCGCGGTGGCCAAACTTCAGCTTGAATGTGCGGGCCCCGAGCGCCAGGCCTAGCAATTGATGCCCGAGGCAAATACCGAAGATGGGTTTCTTCCCGACAAGGTCGTGCAAGGTGTCGATGGCGTAGGACACGGCCGACGGGTCGCCAGGACCGTTGGAGACAAAGATGCCGTCGGGCCGATACGAGAGTACTTGTTCTGCCGTGGCTGTGCCCGGCACAACCGTGACGCGACAACCGACCTGAACGAGGCAGCGGAGGATGTTCCATTTCATGCCGCAGTCGAACGCCACGACATGGTGAGTTGGCGGCCGACCCGGCAGCAGCAGGGAATCGAACGCGGTTTTGAAGCCCTGGTCCCAGCAATATGCCTTTTCCGGGACGACCTCACGCACCAGGTCCCGGCCCAGGATGCCAGGGCATGTACGCGCCTTTCTCACGAGCGACACATCATCCAGGTCGCTCGTGGACAGAATACCCGTCATTGTGCCGCGCACGCGCAGCCGGCGCACGAGCGCGCGCGTGTCGATCCCTTCCAAGCCGATCACGTTGTGTCGTTCCAAGTAATCGTGCAGGCTGCCGCTCGAACGGAAATTGCTCGGGATGCGCGATAATTCCCGGACGATAAAGCCTTCCACCTGCGGCCGACTTGATTCGGCGTCTTCGGCATTCGTGCCGTAATTGCCGATCAAGGGATAGGTCATGGTAACGATTTGTCCCTTGTAAGACGGGTCGGTCAGAACCTCCTGGTAACCGGTCATGCTCGTGTTGAACACGACTTCGCCGAAGGTTTCACCGCGCGCGCCGAAACTGCGGCCGGTGTAGACCGTACCATCTTCCAGAGCCAGTTTTGCCAGATCTCCCATCGTTGCCAGTTCCCGTTCCGGCATGGTTCATGGAGGAGTCTATTCGGGTGGCGAGGCCCTGTGGCGGCAAGTTTTCAACTTGCCGAAAAAACCCGGCAAGTTAAAAACCTGCCGCCAGGGAAACTGTGACCCTGCTTTGAACCATGCCCCCGTTCCTTCGATGCAATACCATTAGATTGCTGGCCGGATTCAGGTAGCGCCCACCAACCCAAATTCCAATTACTGTAGCAAGTGAGGTGCCCGAAGACCAGCACCAGTCCCTCCGTGCGAGGGGCTGATCGTGACGGTTTAGATTATACGGCGTGCGGTCAATACTGATGGCAATACACCGTAGCCGCATTCGCCAGAATGCGGGGGGAACCGTGTGAGATAGCCCGCATTCTGGCGAATGCGGCTACGGGCCGATGTCTCATTTTTGACCGCGCTCAGTATAGCGATGTGAACGAGGAGACGACCGTGCAGCTTCAGCAAATAGTATTTCTACGTTCCTTGGCGCGACTTCCTGCCTCTTCGCCCCGACCTGGGAACTTCGGGTCATTTGCGTTTGTAGGAAAGAGAGAAGTCATCAAATTGAAGCTGCTTGTGGCCGTTCCCGGAATCGGCGAAGAATTGTTCGAGTAAGTCGCACACGAGTCGGGATTCGATGCGGTAATAGTTATGCTTGCCATCACGTCGATAGCCTACCAATCCGGCCATGCGCAGGAGGGTAAGGTGGTGGCTGACGGCTGGTTGTGTCTGATCGAGCAAATCGCAGATCGCTGTCACGTGCAGTTCAGCATCTTGCGAAAGTGCCAGGAGGATCTTCAGACGAGATTCATCTGCCAGCAGCTTGAAAACCTGGGCCAATCCGTAAATCGTACGCCCCGAAACTCGAATTGCCGAGGATCCCTTGGGGGGAGTCTTGGCAGCCCTGGGTTTGGCCGAAAAGGTGGAAGCTGCGTTCAAAGAGGAACCCTCCAGTGTTGACCCGCGAGTCGAGGGACGAAAGCATCCCGCACCGCTGGCCGGCCTCGTGCCGGGTCGCATGCGGCAAACATCTCGACGAGCTTGCGGCCAACGTCGAGGTAATACTATCTCGGGCAGGACCGGCAAATCTATGAACTACGAGCCCGTGCATGCGGTGGAGAGCGTTGCCCCTTTACCGCATCGTCCCAGTGGGGCGTTCTGTCCTGCCCAGCCTCATCTGTCCGCGTAGCACGCTTGTAAGATACCGACTATGCGGAGAGCGTCAAATGAATTTCCAGGAATATATTGAAGATTCGGTTTAGCGCAGAAGTCCGTAGTGGCACAGAGTCTGACGAACTCTCGCCTCTCCGGCGGCATCCATAGGGCACATTGGTAGTCGAAGTTCTCCGCTACCGCGACCCAGAAGTTTCATCGCCGCCTTGATGGGAATGGGGTTGGTAGCCACTCCGAGCATGTCGCGGCATAGGGGAAATAGACGCCGGTGCCATTCCTGTGCCTCGGCCAGCTTGCCGGCGTCGAAGGCTGTGACCAGGGCCTTCAAGTCTCGGGGAATGATGTTTCCCACTACGGAAACCACGCCCCGACCGCCGATGCTCATAAGCGGCAAAGTGAGGCTGTCGTCGCCGCTCAGAATCGTCAGGTTGCAAGAGGTTGCTATGTGCGAAGCCTGGTCCAGCGATCCGGTGGCTTCCTTAATCGCGACAATGGTGGGCAATTCCGCGAGTCTGGCGATGGTTTCGGGAAGAATGTTGGACCCGGTCCGACCGGGTATGTTGTAAAGCACTATTGGAAGATCCACCGCTTCGACGACCGCCTCGAAATGCCGGAAGTAACCTTCCTGGCTGGGCTTGTTGTAATAGGGGCCTACCATAAGCGCGCCGTCCGCGCCGGCGCGCTGGGCAAAACGGGTAAGACGGATAGCCTCCCGTGTACTGTTGGAGCCTGTCCCCGGAACGATTTTGATGCGTCCGCCAGCCCGATCAACCACGGCGGCAATAACTCTTTCGTGTTCGTCGTGATCCAGCGTCGGCGATTCGCCCGTGGTGCCAACCGGCGACAGGCAATCGGTGCCTTGCTCCACATGCCAATCGACGAGGCGACCCAACTCTCCAAAGTCGATCTCTCCACCGCGAAAAGGCGTGACCAGTGCCACGGTGACGCCCGCAAATTGTTCCCCTTTGGTTCGCATGCTCTACGTTCTCCGATGTCGTTGCCTGACATCCTGGTCCAGGTATGCAAGCGCTGCTCAAATTACCCCACTCGCACAGAAGATGCAAAAGAAAACTCTGCTGATAAAGGGCAGAGGTTTGCAGCCTCCGTGTGGTTCGGTCCTCGCTCTCATAAATGCTCCTGCGCCGCCCAATGGGGCGCCGGCTCCGTCGTTTACTATATGACGGTGCGTAATTCGGCAGCATTTGTGGGGCACGTTTTCAACGTGCCGGCCGGCGTCTGGGCACGTTACAAACGTGCCCCACAAACCGCAGCAGCCGACTCACGCACGGCCATATAGTTTATGGTTCAGGGCGTATCCGCCTCGCTCATCCGCCGGAAGCGACGCCCCCTTGCGCATTTCTTTGTACCATTCGGCAATAATTCCGCCGGGGAGACGAATAACTCTTTGTGCGGTGCAAGCGTCCCGTCTATTGGTGTTCCCATTCTTGACCCACCCCGGAGCTGCAGAGGGACAGTGAATGAGCTTGAACCAATTCATTCTGACCGTTGGGACTGAGCTGCAGGAACTCCTGTGGCGCGATGTTCCCCAGAAAGCGCTTGCTGAGGAAATCGATGAACTCGAAAGACAGATCCAAGAGTCAACTGCTGAGGCGGACAGGTATCAAGCGAGCACGCACCAACTGAGAAAAGATCTTGCGGACAAAGAACTGCGCGCCGCCTGGCTCACCGAACGCGTGGAAGTCTATTTGCATGTCAAGGACCAGCCCAATGCTTGGCGGCACGCCCTGGAGCTAGACCAGCTTCAACAGACCATTTCCGCAGAGCGGCTCAAGCTGCGGCGCCGGCAGCGCGCCTACTCAGACCAGAGAATTCACATCCGACGACTGGCCGAGCGTCAGGCTTCACTCCTTGAAGAACTGGTCGCCCTATAATAGCTGGAAATGTCAGGGCAAAGGGCACTGGCGTATCGTTTCTCATCCCAGGAACATCCATTCGGGCAACGTGCATCCTTTGCTGCAGAGCATTCATGTTGTCGTATTCGATGCTGTGGGGACGGTCATTCATCCAGAGCCGGCGGCGCCGCTCGTCTACGCGGAGGTAGGAAGCAGGTTCGGGAGCAAGCTCGGCGCAGGCGACATCGCGAGCCGATTCAAGGCGGCCTTCCAAGCAGAAGAGCTGGTCGACGTCGAACTCGGACTACGCACGAATGCCGTGCGCGAGATCGAACGCTGGCAGCGCATTGTAACGGGTGTACTTGATGATGTGACCGAGCCAGAGGCCTGTTTTCGCGTGCTATTCGACCATTTTGGCCGACCGGAAGCATGGAGGTGTGATCCTGACGCAGCCCCGACAATGGAAGCTCTGGCGCGCCAGGGATACACGCTGGCCCTCGCTTCCAACTACGATCGACGTCTGCGCTCGGTGGTGGCTGGCTTGCCCATTGAGCATTTGCGCCATCTTGTAATTAGCTCAGAAGTGGGTTGGCGCAAACCCGCGCCGCAGTTCTTCAAAGCCGTGTGCGACATCGTTCGTGCCCCACCAGAACGAATTCTCCATATTGGAGACGATCCGGTCAATGACTATCATGGGGCACGCTCGGCTGGAATGCGCGGAGCACTGCTCAACCGGGACGGGAGCGCAGCGACACGGGACGTTGAGCAGATAAAGAAATTGAGTGAGCTTGTTGGCGAAAGCGCTGCGGGAGGATAGACTCTGCAGCAACCGGTGGCGGTCGCATGACGCGGCGGGGTACAGTCAGATCAATCGTTGGCCCGTCCATGGCGCTTATTCTTCAATCTTCACCGTGGTTCAGTGCTTCTCGCCGTTTTTGGCCCACCATTCACGCCACACTTCGATCGCCCGGTCTCTTGCAGCCTTTCTCGCACCCTCATCCGGACCGAAATCTTCCTGGGTCAAGGCTTTCAATGCAGCATGCGCCGCACGGATTACGCGCGGTTCCGAGTCGTTCAACATGCTAATCAGATCCGGTACGAATGCCTTTTGCTCCTTCATGGCGCAGGCCAGGGCCGTGGCCCGGCGAATCTCCGCGTTCTCATCTTGAAGCTTGTCGCGGAGGGTGGCTACTGTCATGCGTGACAAGCGCTCGGCCAAGGTGCTGCAAGCCTTCGTCTTCGCATCGCCATGAAGCTTGGGTATGGCAGCCGCAAGACCCTCGGTGTAGATCGAGCCCTTGCTGCCGCGCACTCTTTCCAGGAGAGCATCCAGGTCCTGCGGCGTGGCCAGGACAAGCTGATCGCGAACGCTCGAAATCGTGGGTGGGGAAATGCTCTTGTCCTGGGCGGGCGGAGTCGAGGCAGGCTGTCGTATATCAGCTCGCGGTTGCTCGACTTCCGGAGGCTTGGGCCTGGGCCGTTCCTGGATAGGGGCAGATTGTTTGGCAACCTCGGGCTTCTCCTTGGGCGCAGTCGCGGATTCAGGCATCTCATCCTTCACGGGTTCCCTGGCGTTTTCTTTTGCCCGAAGGCTGACAATGTCGGCATCCCTCACTCTGCCCTTGAGGGTCGCGGTTAGATCGCGCGCGAGATTGGCGCGCCGTAAGAAGAACAATGCAAAACAAGTGTCAGGAGTCTCTCCAAGGCTGCCTCTCCAGGAGCCGTCGCCCGCCTGCTTTTGGAGGAGGTAGCGCGAGCCGATTGCGAACCAATCCTTCTTGCCGATGGCCTGCAGGCCGTACACCATGGCCACGCGTTCAAGCCCCCAGAGGAAGTAGTACTCCGAACCTAATCCCCCATCGAGCAACATGCGGCCTGCACCAGCGGGGCCTCCCCCGCCTTGGCCGCGAAATCCACGTCTGCCGCCGGCGAACGGTCCCGCGGGAACCAGGTCGTCGCCCGATGCCAAGACGCCCGGCTCAAGCGCTTTGCCAAGGAACAGAAGTCCCTGTCGGATGGTGGGATCGCGGTTTGGATCGACCTTGGCTTTATGGGATGAAGCAGGCAATTTTATATTCGCATCGGTGCGCAGCGCTGCCTCGGAAAGGCCATATCCGACGGCCAGGCCCAGGAGTCCCGCGCAAGTCATGGATGCGGTGGACGACATGCCTGCAAAGCGGCCCCTACCGCCGCCGGGCCGATAGCCCCAGCCGCCATCGGTGTTCTGGGTTTTGTGGAACCGGTTCTCCACGGCTGTCAATGCGCGGTCCACCTTCAAATGATGACGACGGGCGATCCAAAGCGCGAGAGTCGCAAACTGCGTGTTCGAATTATCGTCTCCGAAGTTCAGCTTTTGGACATTCGTGTCGATGTTCGCCACCTTGGGCAATGGAGACCGGTCCGGCGTCGCCGCTTCCGACCCTTGCTTGTCGCCCTGATTGTTGGTCTTTTTTTGCACAAAGGTCCGAAGACGGCGCAAGTCCGTTTCCGAGGTGACGCGTGGACAGGTATATCCCCAGCCGCCGTTGGCGTTCTGTCCAGCAAGGAGGCGCGCCGTGGCGGCTTCGATCAACCCCTTGTCGTCCTCATCCCCGAGGCGGTCGAGGAACATGACGGCGAGGGAAAGATCATAGGTATCGTAGACGTCGATGACTCCGTAGCGGACGACGCGTGCCGCACCCATGATGGCGGGGTCTTCCGGAGCCACGTCGCATTCGAGCAACGCCAGCCCCACCAAAGACGATACTCCAACAGGATGCGCCGACTCGCCGCGCGGGCCAGCAAAGGGCCAGGTACCGTCGGCAGCCTGAATGCGCTTCAGAAAGCCTACGCCACGCTCGACCGCCTTCTGTACCTCGTCAGCCTCGGCGGCGCGCACAGGCACCGCATTCAGCGCGCACAGGCACGCCACAACCCCGCCAATTCGAAATGCTAGACGCATGAGAAGACTCCCGGTAGCGAGAATGGGCTGACCATCCTTCGCGTCGAGGACAACCGGAGGTTCGTGACGGGCTAATTGCACTCTTATCTGACCACCTTTGAATTATAACAGTAAGATGCGGAATCTGTTTGAGTTCCTTTCTGCAGAATCGTGACTCGCTGCCGGGATTTGGGGTATGTTTTTGGAAGAAAGAACTGAGGTGGATGAGGTTATGCAGATGCACTCTCGATTTTTGCTCCCCGCGCTTGCTCTTGTTTTGCTGGTGATGGGCTCGAACTTTGCTCCTTCGGCCCCACCGGAAACGAAGACTCCCCCTTGGGAACTTGCCAAAGCCAAAGTGGACGCCGCGCGCAAGGCGTATCTCTCCATCGCCCAGGAGTTTCTGGAGGGAAAAGCTACGGTGGAGCAGGTGCACCAATGGTCCGTTCGCTGGCTGAACGCGCAAAGAGACGTGAGCAGCAAGAAGCCGGATCAAATTGCGGCCCTCGAAGGCCACATTGCGCGCATGCAGCAATTGGAGAAGGACGCTAAGGAAAAGTACGAGGGGAAACGAGGTCCGGTCTCCGACATGTTCGCTGCGGAATACCATCGCATCGATGCCGAGCTGACGCTGTCGAAAACCAAGAGCAGTCGCTAGAGAAGGCGTAGTCCTTCAAGGCTGCACGAACGATGTCGACTACTTGAACGTGGCGCCCCGAGATTGCGGCATCGGCAACTCGTTGGCCGACCAGCCAGTCACACTTTTGAATTCCACGAGCGCACCGTGCTCTCGACCAAACGCAGCCAACGCCGCCAAGGCAGGAGTGAAGTCTCGATCCACAACAACAGGATTGCACACGGCAACGCCGTTGACGTAAACCTCAACCAATCGGCCACGCACAACAACGAGCAACGTTTGAAATCCTGAACCTTGCTTGATTGCGGAGTGATGGATCGGACCAACGTGCGGGCCCCGAAACTTCTGGGATTCCGCAGGGCTAGGCCCAACCTCCAGCGTGCCGTCGTAGTTGACCCGAACAGCGATGCCGCGTTTCTCCTCGTGGTTCGACATCGTAAGCCCCCAACCAGCGGAAGCGGGGGATACGACCCTTCCGACTACCTGGTAAACCATGTCGGAGCGTTTGCTCTTGGCAATATTCGCTACGCCGACGATCGTGCCCTCCAAAAGCCGGATACGATATTTGCCGTTCTCGTAGTCAAACTCAGTGGTTGGAAACCGTTGGCGCAGGAAGCCGCTCCTCGGATTGTTGAATTCATCGTGAAACAAGAGACGCGTTTTCGTTATTTCCGGTGCAGCGATGAGCCCGGGCTGCAGCAGATGAACAGGCCAGTCCAGTTGTGCCGGCCCGATTTCCACCGTCGCCTGAGACTCGGAAGAAACCGTAAAACGCTTTTTCGAGATACGAATGTAGGGATTCGGTTCGAGGAGCTCGATCTCGTATTGTCCTGGCTGAAGGTCAAGGAGCCGCTTGGATGTCCGGCTCGCAACGACATGCCCCTGTTTCTTGATGTTGAGAAGCAAGCCTGAATCGTGGGTGTTGACGACGAGTTGACCGGCCCTATCTCCCGCCTTGGCGATAACAACAGGTTTCTCGGTCTGGTCGGGCACGGGCAGTCGCCAGAGCCGCACCGTCCTGTCCAAACTGGCGGAGAGAGCATGCCGGCCGTCCGGGGAGAAGGTAACGGCCCGCACAGCGCGGCCATGGCCGTCAAAGTTCGCCAGCTCGAGTCCCTTGTCCAGGTCCCAGAGCCGCATGGTCTTGTCCATGCTTCCTGAAAGGGCACGTCCGTCGTCCGGAGAAAATGCGACTGAAAGAATTCGCTCCAAGTGCCCATTCAGACACTGCAATTCCTTACGCTCGATCAGGTCCCAAAGACGTAGCGTCTTGTCGGCATTGCCGGTGATGAGCCGCCGGCCGTCATGGGAGATCGACAGACTCCGAATGGCGGTCGTCCGTTCCGCGAAACGGCGCACCTCTCGACCATCATCGGGATTCCAGATCCGGAAGGTCGAGTCCCAGCTCCCGGATAGGGCGCGCCGGCCGCTTGGAAGGAAGAATGCGCCTGAAATCGTCCTTTTGTGACCGTCGAAATGCTGAATTTCCTTGCCCGTGTCGAGGTCCCAGACGCGGACGACGGAATCGGGCTGAGAACCGCAAGACAAAGCCCGTCGCCCGTCCGGAGAGAAGGCCACACTCGTGATCTCGGTCGTGTGTCCGCGGAAACGGCGGAGTTCCTTGCGGGAATCAAGGTCCCACAGTCGCATGGTTCGATCCGGCTCCGCGCTGCCCGAAAGAGCGCGATGGCCGTCCGGCGAGATGGCCACGGATTCGATCGCTCCAGTGTGTCCTTCAAGACGAGCCAATTCCTTTCCCGTTTCCGTTTCCCAGAGCCGCAGGACATGATCCAGGCCGCCGGAGAGAAATTGGCCGCCGCCTGGAGAGATTGCGATGCACCACACTTCTGCGGGGTGCTCGAACGAGCGTATCAATCCTGGGGCTTTCGCAGACTGCAGCTTACGTTCGGGCGTGTTTTCCTGGCCGCCAGATGCACGCGCCTCGTCGTCTTCCGACCGGGTAGTCCCAGCCTCGTTCACCGCCTCGGTTCCCTGCCTTATTCCATCTCGATCCCTCAATACGCGGTAAGTCGCAAAAGCCCCCAGGGACAAGGCCGCGACCAGTGCGGCTGCGACGAGCCATGGAAGGACACGAGACTTGCGCGGAAGTATTTGTTCGCCAGGCGATCTGTCGAGCCCCTCGACGCTGGCGCCATGCAATCTCTTTGACGGGCGGGGACCAAGTGATTCAGGGAGCTCGGTAGCAGCATCAGGGTCAGCAGACGCACTCAGTGGGAGCGGCCCAATAAGCAGCGTATGTTCACTGGACACCGCATGCACGTCGTCGCTGGTCGTTGGGACGGTCTTGCAGAAAGGTGCTAGCGCCTGAGCTACTTCCTTTGGAGATTGAAAACGCTGCGCCGGGTCCTTGGCCATCATCTTGGTGATCAGGAGATCCAATTCCGGCGGCACATCGTGGCGTAGTTGGCGCACTGGCCGGGGCGCCTGATCGATATGGGCCATGACTTTCTGAATAGTACTGCCTTCGGGGAAAGGCGGCCGGCCGGTAAGCAGGTCGTACAGCGTGCAGCCGAGGCTATAAATGTCGGCGCGCGTGTCTGCTCGATGGGCATCGGTTGCCTGTTCCGGCGCGATGTAATCCGGCGTGCCCATGAAAACGCCGGTGCCGGTGAGGTTGGTCGCCTTGCTGCTCTCGCTGACAAAGCGCGCCAGGCCGAAATCCAAGATCTTGATGCGCCCAGCGGTACTGAGCATCAGGTTCTGGGGCTTGATGTCGCGATGCACCATTCCCTGCTCGAAGGCATGCTGGAGCCCAAGCGCCGCTTGACGAACATATTCACACGCATGGGCAATGGGCAGCCGGCCGCGTTCATGGACCAACTGCGCAAGGCTGATGCCTTCGACAAACTCCATGACCAGAAAATGAACATTGCCTGCCTGCTCGGCATCGAATGCGGTCACGATGTTTGGATGGGTCAAGCGCGCGGCCGCCTTTACCTCCAAGCGAAAGCGTTCGATCGCTGCGGGATTATCGATGAGACTACTGTTGATCACTTTGAGCGCGACTATCCGCTCCATCAAGCGATGCTCAGCCCTGTAGACCGCGCCCATCCCACCTGAGCCCAGCAATTCCAGGACTCGATAGCGGGCGTGGTCGGGCAAAGGCGAGGCAATCTCGAACCTCTCGGGTTGGAGTGCCGGTAGGGTCGGGAAAGACAGCTGCTCGCCAACTGCTGAGTCGCCTGCGAGCGTGTTCATGAGGGTGGAATCCGGAGACTGAACCGACGGCGGCACGGTGTCCACGCCGCGGCCCCCCAGCATGTCTCGACACGCCGAGCAGGCGTGGAGATGCGCCCCTATTTCTGCTGCCGCGGCATCATCGAGTTGTCCAGAATGGTAGGCGATTAGCCGATCGATGTTTGGGTGCGAAAGATTCACATCGCTCATTTGCGTCTTTCCATAAAGGCAGTTGAAGGCCAGTGCGGCGCTTCAACTTTCCTCTTTCAGAATAGGTCGCCGTAGGGCCGGCAGCCACAGAAAACAGACCGCAGGATGAATCTCGCAAGCTCGATCGCGATGTTTAATCGCTACGATCATCTGGTAGACTGTCGCCTGGGGACTGGTGCGCGGTCCAGGAACGCTTCCAGCAAGATACAGCCTTGATGTGCCATCCTGACCCCGACGGAATAGTGCACTCGGATCGTGGCCGCTGACTACCAGAAGCAACTCGACCGCGCTCCTGATTCGGCCGGTTTACGATCCTGGCTGAACCGGTTCGTGTTCTCCCAGATTGCATGGAAGGAAGTCCCTATGCTCGACGTGCGCTCGTTGCGGCAGCAGTTTCCAGCCCTCCAAAGGAATAGAGATTCAATTGCACCCATCTTCCTCGATGGCCCGGGGGGAACTCAGGTTCCCCAGCGAGTCATCGATGCAATCGTCCGCTATCTGACGGAATGCAACGCGAACCACGGCGGCCTGTTCGCAACGAGCAAGGACTCGGATGCTGTCATTGCCTCGGCCCATCAGGCGGTTGCGGACCTCATCCATGCGCCGTCCGCCAATGAGGTCGTCTTCGGATCGAACATGACGACGCTCACCTTGCATCTGAGCCGGGCGATCGGCCGAACCTTACGGACAGGCGACGAACTTTTGGTCACTCGCCTGGATCACGATGCCAATGTCACTCCCTGGGTTCTGGCGGCGCGCGACGCAGGCGCGACCGTTCGTTTTGTCGACATCCACCCGGAGGATTGCACGCTTGACCTCGACAACTTCCGCGCTCTCCTGAGTGAACGGACGCGATTGGTAGCCGTGGGGTGCGCATCGAACGCCGCCGGCACCCTGAACGATGTACGTACCATCGCTCGACTCGGGCACCAGGTCGGCGCCTGGGTATTTCTGGACGCCGTGCATTACGCGCCGCACGGCCCGATCGATGTGCAGGAGTGGGACTGCGATTTCCTGGTCTGCTCCGCCTACAAGTTTTTCGGGCCGCATCTGGGCATTCTCTGGGGAAGACGGGCGCTCCTTGAAGCGTTACCGGCCTACAAGCTGCGACCAGTTCCGGAGACTATTCCCGATCGCTGGATGACGGGTACCCAGAACCATGAGGGCCTCGCGGGCGTCGTGGCCGCGATCGAATACCTTACCGAGCTTGGTGGAGCGGTCCCCTCTATTCAGACCAACCTTCGCGAGCGCAACGACCGCTCTTGCAAGCTCCTGGCCGCGCTAATTGCGATCCGGACGTACGAGAGAGAGCTGGCGAACAAGCTGCTCGAAGCACTTGCAGATCGCCCGAGGTACAAGGTGTGGGGAATCACCGACCGCAATCAGCTAGCCTGGCGCGTGCCCACGGTCGCCATAACCTGCAACAGAAGCCCGGCCGAACTGGCCCAGCACCTGGCAGCGCGCCAGATCTTCGTCTGGAATGGCAACATGTATGCACTCGGTCTCACGGAGAGGTTGGAGCTCGAGCGACAGGGCGGCTTCCTCCGGATCGGCATGGTGCATTACAACACGCCCGAAGAGATCGACCGCTTGATTCGCGCGCTGGATGAGCTGCCGTGAGACGTTGAACAGGCCCAACTGCGGTTGCATTTCCCGGTGAAAAGCCCATCATAAACAGCCGGTAAGCAAGGAAGCCAAAAACTGACATAGGAGCAGGGATGTCTCAACCTGCCGGCCGAAATGTGCCGCTGTCGTTGCCACGACGGTTTATTTGTGATCTGGTGCACTTCGCACACCAGATACCTACCGTGCCCGTGCAGCGCCGGATGAACCTGGCGGCGGTCGTTGGGGCGCGCCAGGTTGCCAAACCCCGGCCCGGATGGCCTGCCATTTTCGCCAAGGCCTATGCAATCGTGGCCGCCGCGTGCCCCGAACTGCGACGTGCCTACCTCCCCTTTCCTTGGCCTCACCTGTACGAACATCCTGTCAACGTTGCCTCAATCGCCATTGAGCGGCGCTTTGGCGATGAGGATGCCGTGTTCTTCGCCCATTTGCGAAAGCCGGAAGAGTGGACCCTGACCGAACTGGACAGCAAGCTGAGGCAGTTCAAGGAGCAGCCGATCGAACAGGTCGCTTCATTCCGGCGAGCTTTGCTGATCAGCCGTTTTCCCTGGCCTTTGCGCCGGCTGCTTTGGCGGATTGGGCTGAGTTTCCTCGGCCGTAAGCGCGTCCACTTCTTCGGAACGTTTGGCATGAGCGTATACGCCAGCCTTGGTGCCGCCTCCTTGCATCCCTTGTCGCCGCTTACCAGCACACTCAATTATGGCGTGATCGCATCTGACGGCAGTGTGGACGTGCGCATCATTTACGATCACCGCGTTCTGGATGGAGCGACTGTGGCGCGGGCGCTCGCCGACCTGGAACGGGCCCTCTCGTGCGAGATCCTCAACGAGCTACGCTTCCTCCGCAGTGCGGCCGCCGCATAGCAAAAGCGGAATGTGCGCGAAATGGTGAATCCTTCCGCGCATGAACTTCGAGCACCGCCGCCGCAGAAGCCTCCGCCTCCGCACATTGTGTTGGTATAATACCCGGCATGAGACACATCTTAAGGCTCTTCATGGGCGTCGCGATCCCTGCGGTGCTAACCCTTGTCGGAGCCACCGGCTGCGAAGGCGAGGTACCCACCAAGCAGCAGGCCAAGCCCAAGGACACCGCGGCGCCGGAGACCAAGAAGGCGCAGGTCGGCAAGAATGTCTGGTTGGAGACACAGGGAGATAAGCGCCGCGTGCTGGTCAACGCTTATGTTTGCTTACGCGAGGGCCAGCTCGAGCAGCTCCTCTGTCGCAGGCACACCAAGGAGCACGAGGCGATCCTGGCCGCCGATGTCGATGCCAAGGAAATCCATGCTGCCCTGATACTTGCACGCGCCGAGCCTGGCTCCGTCGTCCAGTATCAACCGACTTACAAGCCGCCCACAGGTCCGCGCATCAAAGTTACGCTCCAATATGAAGACGCGGGAAAGCTCATTACCATCCCAGCCCAGCAATGGGTGCGCAACGCGGGGACCAAGAAGGACCTGGAATATGATTGGGTGTTCACAGGCAGCGGCTTGTACCCCGATCCTCTCGATCCTAAGAAACCACCCTTTTATGCCGCCAACGTTGGGGATGTGATCTGCGTTTCGAACTTCGAAGACGCCATGATGGACCTGCCTGTCAAAAGTTCTAAGGATTGGGAAGAACGTATCTACGAAGCCCACACGCAACGCATCCCGGCGCTCGAAACGAAAGTGACGATTATTCTGGAGCCGCTCGCTGCGGATCTCAAGAAAAGCAAGTAGTGAAGTATCGTTCCCCGTCGAACGAGGCGTTAATGAGAGCAACGCGAAACTGACTCCGTCTTCTTGATTTTCCCAACCGACATTTCTGTCCAATCAGACCGTAAATCCATTTCTAGTAAAGAATTGCGCGCTCGATACTGATGTTTGGGGGCCGCGAAAATCCTTTAAAATCATGACGGGCCCTTGACGAAATGTTTATTATGATGACAAGTATAGTGTGCTTTTTAAAAGCACGCCGATATTACAGCAATGGAATACGTAATTTCGCGCTTTTTGGATGGCCTTACCCTCGGGGAATGTGACTGCAGCCAAAACATCGATCCAATCGAGAGGATTTCTGATGGCAACTAAGACGTTTGCCAGCGATGACGTGAGCAAGGCGAACCTGGTCCTGGAGGGCAAGTCAGCACAGGCAATCCTGCGCTGGGCCCTGGAGACATTCCAGGAACGACTCACGATGGCGACCGCGTTTGGTGCCGAGGGCTGCTGCTTGATCCACATGCTTGCAGAGATCGCGCCGGGCACACACATTTTCAACCTGGACACCGGCTACCAGTTTCCCGAAACGTTGGAGCTTCGCGAGCGCATCAAGCAGCGCTATGGGATCGAGGTGGAACTCGTCCGCCCGGAACAGACGCCCGAGGAATACGAAGCCGATCATGGCGGGCCGTTGTACCGCATCCGGCCAGACCAGTGCTGCCACGATCGCAAGATCCTGCCCTTGCGACGGCATCTGGTCGGCTACGAGGCCTGGATCAGCGCGATTCGCCGCGACCAGACCAACCATCGGGCGGCCGCAAGCGCTGTCCAATGGGACGGCAAATTCGGTCTTGTGAAAATAAACCCGCTCTTGAATTGGACCCGGGGCGACGTGTGGTCTTTCATTATCAAAAACAATGTCCCATACAATCTCCTGCACGACCGGGGTTATCCCAGCATTGGTTGTTGGCCCTGCACGCAAGCGGTGGCTGAAGGTGGCGACGAACGCTCCGGCCGGTGGGCGGGCACGCTGAAGAAAGAGTGCGGCCTGCATGTCATCGAGCACATTGGAGGCAGCGGTATCTGATTGAAGAAGTAGGCAGTAATTAGTAGACAGTAGACAGTAGATAGTAGGGACTAGCCACCCTTGCCCTGCGACTATTCCCTAGCCACTACTCACTACCCACTACTTCCCCATGCGCGTTTCCGCTAAAGCCGAATATGCCTGCATCGCCATGCTGGAACTGGCTCGCTCGCATGGGGAACCGCAGCCTGTGCGGGTCAAGGTGATCGCCGAGGCGCATGACATTCCCCTTCGGTTTTTGGTCCAGATCCTCCTCCAGCTAAAAGGAGCGGGGCTGGTCACAAGCACACGCGGGGCCGCGGGTGGTTATCTGCTGGCGCGTCGACCCGAAGAAATCTCACTCGCGAACATCGTCAACGTGATCGATCGGACGTCGACACCGCGCTCTGAGGCCGCGAGATTGGCACCTTCCCTGGCGGTGCAGGCGGTCCGCAACGTATGGCAACGGGTACAGGCCCATGAGCAGCGCCTGCTGGAAGAGGTAACCCTCGCCGAACTAGTTCGGCAAACTCAGCAGAGTAGCGCCCTCTCCTACCAGATCTAGGGTTGCTGGCCGTGCGGCGAGATCCGGCCTATCCTTAACTGTCTACGGACAGCGGACCCTCGATGCGGAACAAGCACTACTTCTTTCTGGAGAATGATCGATGCAGGATTTAATTCCTCCTCATGGGGGGCTGCGGGAACTCGTCAATCGGACCGTTGCGGCGGAGGAGACTCGCGATTTCCTTCGTCAGGCAGCAGGCTTGAAGCCTGTTGGGATTAGCGACGCCGACCTTTCGAGCCTCTATCGCATGGGCGATGGCGGGCTCAGCCCTTTGACCGGCCCGATGGACCGAGAGACGTTTCATCGCGTCCTTACGGATGAAGTCCTCCTCCACAACGGCAAACCCTACGCGTGGACTATCCCGATCTCTTTCCCGGTGGACAAGGGGCAGGCGCAGTCGCTGAAAAGGGGCGAGAACATCGCGCTTGCGAACAGCCACAATGAAGTCGTCGGCACGCTCCGGATCAGCGACATTTTTGAGTTTCCGAAGGGGCAATACCTCAAGGGAGTCTACGGCACCGAGCGCACGGACCACCCAGGCGGCAAGATGGTGCTCTCGGAAGCACGCGAGATGCTTCTGGGCGGCGAGGTACGGGTGCTGCCGCAACCGAAGCACCCCGAATACGGCGACCTGGTGCTGTCACCGCGCGAGACACGCGACCTCTTCCGCAAGCGCGGCTGGAAACGGGTGGTGGCTTTTCAAACGCGCAATCCACTGCATCGGGCTCATGAGTACGCACTGGTCCTTGGCATCGAACGGCTCACGCGTGAGGGACACTTCGCCGGGGCTGTGCTCAATCCGCTCATTGGCGAGACCAAAGGCGACGATGTGGACGCGGCCACGCGCATGCGAACTTATCGTGCGCTCATCGACAACAAGGCGCTCGGCCAGGGCGACAAGGATGAAGAGCTTTGGAAGAGCACCGGCTACGACCTTACCGACCAACTCGTGCTTCTTGGCCTGGACATCAAGATGTTCTACGCGGGCCCCAAGGAAGCAATCATGCACGGCATCTATCGCCAGAACTTCGGTTTCACGGACATCGTGATTGGCCGCAAGCATGCGGATGCTCCTTACGACGATGGCAAGGACATCTGGGACGGTCTTGCAGCGCAGCGCAAGTTCGACGAGCTGAAAGGCGAGCTATTGATCAAACCGGTGAGGGTTGGGTTTGCTGCGTTCTATGAGGAATTGGGCCGCGTCGGTCTCGTGGAAGAGTGTGCCCCCAAAGGTTACAAACAAGTGTCGATCAGCGGCCGAGAGTTGCGCGAAAAGCTGCGCAGCGGCGTCATGCCCGACGCACGCATCATGCGGCCGGAGACAGCCAAGATTCTGATCGAGTGCATGCGCGGCAAATAGTTGCCGGGCAAAAAGGGGACGCATCTATTTATTTTGATCGATAATCAGATGCGTCCCCTTTTGTTTCCTTACGCCTTCTCGCGGCGCGGCCGGCGCATGTATTTCTCCAGGATTTCCTTGGCCGCAGAGGAAGTGTTGCCGCTGGCGACCACCTTGGAGGTCTTCGTTTTGTCACCGGCCGACTTACCCTCCTCGATGGTTGGTTCGTCGCTCTTGGGAGAGAGCACCTCCATCACGGTACTACCCAGGGGGATGCCCTGGCCATCCACTCCGGAGCCCCCTGGAAGAGTTCCATCATCTCCAAGGGAAAGGAGCATCGCGGCCGCGGCCTCGTCTGCGGAGGGGGGCGCTGCAGCTGAGGGAATGGGTGTCGGGTCATTGACGGCCGACGCTGCTTCAAGAAGCACGCGAAATTCCAGAGGACCGATCTTCAAGCGGTCATCAGCGTGCAACTCGCGTTCGCCTTGCACGCGTTCGTCATTGACGAAGCTGCCGTTCGTACTCTCGAAATCCCGCAGGTAGGCTTGATGCGCGCGGATAAGCACTGCGCAATGCCGCTTGCTAATCAGCGGACTCGCGGGGCGAAGTTGACATTCAGGGTCCCGACCAATGAGAAACTGTTCGAGGTGTATCGGGATCGATCTTCCTTCCATCTTGCCGGGCGTAACAACCACGAGACTCAACTTCATGAGACGACCTCACTCCTCTCGTGAAACGCACTTCTTTCAATGAGCGCCCCGGTTCCAGCGCCCCCACCCTGAGACAAAAGTCCTGGGAAAGCTGGTATTCTGCTACCATAACCGGCTGATCCTTTCCTCCATCAGAACAGGAGAAGAAAAGCCGGTGCTCGGCCATTCTTCTTCAGATGGGTTCGTGGTTCCGCCTTCAGGCGGCTCACCCGGCACACGCCGGGCATACGAACCCATCGCCGGAGAATTGACAGACCACTGGAAGCCTGGCGCTCACCACCGTCGGCCATTGACGGTTTGCCGGCAGATGCCGCAATGCACGCTTTGCGACAACTGCCCAAAGGGCAAAGACCTTAGAGCAATCGCCACCGGCGCCGGGGCGTCGCTATGATACTTGATATTCGCGAGGATGCGAGTGACGAAGGTCTTTCGATCAAAGCGTATTGTGCCACGAGGGATGCGCGCATGCAACGCAAAAGCTGCCCAGGCAGGAATGTTTTTGGCTTGACAGCCCCCCTGCGTCGTGTGCTTTGGTTCGGATTTGCCGTTTTTGTGGCCGGCGCGATCCTTGTGGCCGGATTGAACTGCGGTCCCAAATCGACCAAGACATCAAGGCCCGGTGGGTATTTCGAAGGAATGGTGGTTCGCGTTGCCTGCTCTGGCGAGCCAGTGAGTCGCGTCATCTCCACGTTCGGAAGAAGGTGGGCCTCGAACGTCGCTGCAAGTGTCGAGGTGGTACCCTACGGCCCGGCAACAGCTTCTCAGGATGATCTGCCTGGCGATCTTTGGGTCATACCGCCGGCCGAGATGCCTTTCTGGGCCGCCGGCAACAAGCTGCACGTGGTGCCTGACAGCTATACCGCCCGAAGCGGTGCCTACGCCTGGGAAGGCATATTGCCCCTCTACCGCAACAAGCTTCTCCTCTGGGTCGAAAAAGCTTACGCGCTGCCCCTCCTTGGCGATGCCTTTCTCTGCTTCTATCGCAAGGATCTGTTTGACGACCCCCAGCATCAAGCGGCATTCAAGAGGAAGTACAAGCGCGACCTGGCGGCACCGGAGACGTGGGAGCAATTCACGGACATCGCCGACTATTTTCAGGGCCAGAAGCGACCAGGCATCGACCATTTATGCCCCAGTCTGCCGCCATTGCCCGCCAGCGATACCGAATTGGACCGTGAATTCTATTTGTTGGCGGCGCCAATCGCTCGACGAGCAGTTCGTGAAGATGAGCGCCAGCCGGTATCTGACGTTGAGCTGTTCTCATTCCACTACGATGTGGACACCGGTGGCGTGCGCATTGATACGGGCGGATTCGTCAAGGCCTTGGAATCGCTGCAGAAACTGCAAGCCTATCGTCCTGCCGAAACATCTGCGGAGCCGCCGCTGAGTTTTCAGAGTGGGGAAGCAGTGCTCTGTCTGGCGAGTCCATCATGGATTACTCGCTTCAACGAGAACCCAAGGGTGCGGGGCAAATTCGGCATCTGTCGCGTGCCAGGGAGCGGCTACGTCTGCAATTACCGTTTTGGCGACACAGAAGGGATTCCTGGCGGCAATCATGTGCCCTATTTAGGAGCAGGAGGTTGGGTGGCCGTCGTACCGAGGACAAACTCTCAGCCTGACGCCGCCTTTGCCCTGGCCGCTGCACTGAGCGACGTACAAACCAGCTGCGACGTGGTCATCGAACCGGCTTGCGGTGGCGGTGTTTTCCGGCGTGAGCACTTGCAAGGGCAACTCGGCTGGCGCACGTTCGGCCTGGGCGACGCCAGGAGCACCGAGCATCTAGTGGAAATTCTTAGCGATGTTGCTTTGCATCCGCAGGTGAAGGACCCGGTCATGCGTTTGCGCATTCCACAGGAGCGTACGCACCGCGAGGCTCTTGATGTGCAGATCCGGCTCGCTCTCGGTCAGGGAAAGAGTGCTGTTGACGCTATCAAGGCGGCGGGGCAGAGCTGGCGAAAGCTGGATTCGGGTGTCGATCTGAAGGAGCGGATTTCCAACTACCGCGTCAGCCTGGGCCTTGGACGGTAGGCGTCCCTGAGAATCCTTTCGCGACGGGGTTCCATTGCCGCCTCTCATTGGAAGCTGCTTGCGCATCTGCCCGTCTTCCCGCGGTAGGCCAGAACAAGGCAGGTGGAACCTGCCAGTGGAGGGCATTCACTCCTTAAGCATCAAATGCCAAGCGGTGAGCCGCGAGCAACCCGTCAGGACTGCTCACTGCTCACCACCGGCCGAGTCCACAAATAAATCGAGGTCGGCTGGGGCCGACCTCGAACGTGCGGGGGCAACCTTATTTGTTGCAAGAGCTGCAACCGCTGTTGCACGAATCGCAGCAGCTATTGCAGCAGCCAAGGCGAGCGGTCAGCCTTTCCCACAGCGTCGGCTTGCAGCATTCGCAGCAAGGCGTTGGGCAGCAGGTCGGGCATTCCACCGCAACCTTGCGGCAGCGACGAACGCACACGTCCTCAGACACGCATTCCTTGACGCGTTTGCAAACCGTCACGGGCACGCATTCCTGGACCGTGTACGGGACTTTGCAGTGCACGGTGTAAGGAACCATCTTGCAGACGGTGTAGGGCACTTGCTTGCAAACGACTTCGGTTTGCATCTTGCAGACCGTGTAAGGTACCTTCTTCACGCAGTCCTGCTTCACCATCGTGCAGGTCGTGCAGGGCACGCACTTCTTGACGGTGACGGGGACCATGTGGCAGACGGTGTAAGGAACCTTCTTGTGGACGCATTCCTTGACGATCCGTGTGCAGGTAACCGGGACTTTCTTGATGACGGTGACGGGCACCTTCTTGCAGACGGTGTACGGCACCTTTTCAACAACGCATTCCTTCACGTAGCTCGTGCAAGCCACTTGCTCGCAGACACACTTTTCGTGCCATACCTGCCGACTGCGAACTTCCGGCGGATTCTGGCAGACTACCTTGCGGCAAACCTCGGCCTTGTAGCAGGTCCTGCAGGTGGCGGCGTCGAAGGTGCATTCGGCCGGGATCTTTTCCCAGCTGACGCACTTCTTGCCGGGCACGCAGTATTGCTCGGTTGAGCATTCACGGACTTTCTTCTGCACAGTCTTGTAGGTCGTCACCGGCTTGCAGACCGTGTGCACGCAATCGCGGGTGCAATTCTCGATGACGGTCTTGTAAGCAGTGCAGCAGACTTCCTTCTCGCAGCACTCCGTGATGGGCTTGCACACGGTGTAGCAGCAATCTCTGTAGCAGGTTTCGTAGCACGGCTTGCAACAGGTTTCGCAAACTTCCTTCATGACCGTCTGGTAGCACGGCTTGCAGACCGTGTAATGGCATTCTTTCCAGCAGGTTTCATGAACGGGCCGGCAGCAGGTTTGCTGCACGGTCTTGTAGCACGTTTCGTAGCACGGCTTGTAGCAGGTCTTGCACTCTTCGCGATAGCAAGTCTTGCAAACCGGCTTCATGACGGTTTCCTGGACGTTCTTGTAGCAGGTGTGCCAGCGTTTCTCCAGGACCGTGTCGTACACCAGTTTGTAGCACGTGCGGCACTCTTGTTGGCAGGTGGTATAGCTGCACTGAGCGTCGCAGGATTGGTTCGGACAACAATTGTACTTCGCCGCACCGCAATCCCCTGCGGCCGCGAATTGGACAGCACCAAGCAGGCCGACCAACGCAGCCAGCAGCGGTGCTCCCAAGCGCATCCTCATGACTTCGCCTCCTCTTTGGCACGACGGCCAATTCTGTGGATTCGTTGACTCGGGTCCGGCAGGTGCCCCTCCGCAGGGACCATTTGCATTGGTCCGCCGCGGAGTCGTTGCCGCGGCGGTGGCCTCGGGGCCGTCCCCACAAACCAGTTTGGCCGGGCCAGCTTACATGCGTCGCCGGGATTGCCCCATCGCAGTAATCGCGCTTCTTTCACAGGCGTTCGAAGACGCCTTAGCCCGTCCAGACGAGTCTATCGGCTCAATTTCCGCGGCGCGATCACCGCTTCACTCACTTACGGGGCTTACCCTGCCTCTCAGATTTCGCTTCGTGCCCGAAGTACGGCAGGTGCGGAATCTGCCGCATAATCCGGGGCCGGGAACTTAGCCGTGCGTTAGGACTCCAGGGCCATCATCGGAGAAAGTGAGAGCTGGAAGTCTGGATAAGAAAGAGAAGAGGCCGGCGACGCGGTCTCGTCGCCGGCCTGATCGGCAGGATGCGGGAGTTGGGTCGGGAAAGGGGCCACAATAGGCTGCGGCCTAGGCAGAAATTATGGAGACAGGTTTCCTCTAAGCCACGTGTTGGAGGCGCGACCGCTGATTGATTCCTTCACACAAGCGGCGGCAACACTCGAGATCACGCAGCATGGTTTCGGTTAATACGAAGACGCTTTGCGCATCCTGGGCCCATTCCAGCTGTTGCTGGCAAGTTGTCAGGTGCTCTAGCGTGTCTTTGAGCCAGAGCAAATTCATCTCACGTTGGCTCATGGCACACCCGGCGTTAGGCGTCTCTTCTTGTCTCAGTTTCGCCATGGAATGTATGCAATCATCATGCCGCCATTGATTCCAATCTGGCGCAAGTGATGCAAGATTCACGCGACGTTCAAGTTATGAAATTCGAACAAATTTCTTGACTTGAGGGACCTGCCGCTCGATTGCAAATGTTACGCCCCCTAACTACGCGGCTTGTAATTTTGCAAAGCGCAACTTGGGAACAAAAGGACAAGTGTAATATGTGTCGGCAGGCAGCTCAGGCTTCCGGCGTCGGCTCTGGGGTGGGGTTCTCGGCTCGGAGTGCCCGCCGCGGACGGCGGCGAGGCCCTGGCTTGGGTTCCTCTTTCCAGTGCCGAATGCGCTCACGATCCGCGATATATCTTTGGGTGCTGGAGAGGAAGAGGCCGGTTGCCAGCAAGAAACCAATGACGAGTGCAATTTGCGTCGCAATTTTGAAGAATCCAGCCAGGCTCGTAAAAGTCGCCGCAAAGTTCGTGCCGTACACATAGTCGAGGAGACTTAGGGTCACCCAAACGATTAGGAAGACGATACCGGCCGCCGGGAGGGCAATGACGAATAGAACGAACCCCGTGCCGTAGCCGATTGCAATTGCGCCCAACAAGCTGCGCCAGGAACTTTTGAACCGCGCGGAGCACCAAAGGCCTGCCGCGCCGATGAATCCCATCGCCAGCCAGGTTACTCCGAAGCATACGATGGTCTGGAGGGTTGCCTCGATGCCGCCGAGGAAGGAGAAAGCCGTGGCTGGAATTGCATAAGCCAGTAGATAGGGATAGCTGGCCCCAATGATCCCCCACAACTTGCCGCGGATCAGGTACCGAACGGGGACTGGCGTAAGCAGCAGCGCTTCCCAGGTCTGTCGTTCGCGTTCGCCGGTGATTGCACCCGAACAGCGGACTCCTACAAGCAGTGTGGCAACGAGCAAGGCTATGACAGCCTGAAGGAGAAACGCATCTGCCGCAGGCCAGAACAGCGTGCTGAGCTGGAAGAAATCGAAGTTGGAAAGGATTGCACCAAGTTCCGCCAAACTGATGGATCTCTGCAGATGATTGGCCAAGATCATAATGGAAGATGCAACGGTGATCGCCGAAATCGCGACAACCCCAATCCAGCGCGGAATTCTGCGCAACGTCGCCAGTGGGGCAATACCTTCAACGTGGCGTTCCTTCCAACGAATCGGATCCTCGGGCACAGATGCTCGTCGAGCCCGCCACCAGCGCACCTTTTTGGGTCGGCCTTCGCCTTCCAGTTGGCGCAGGTACGCCGGGCGCAACCGCCAGGCAGCGAGGCCCAGGCACAAGCTTCCAATGCTGCCCCAGGCCAGGATCGAGATGAACAAGCGCTTCATTAATTCGTTCGGGCCTGCAGTGTCTTCCTGAACTGCCGCAAGAACATACAAGGGATCGAAGTACTGAAGCAAGCCCGTGAGCCAGAGGAGCAGAAAGCTTGCCAGGACGCAGATGTAGATTCCGAGGACAGCGTCACGCGTCTGCCTGCTCCATACGGAGGCGAGCAAGCTTGCGGCGGCGAGTGCCAGCACCGGCACAATGGCGACGGCAAACAAGGCAAAAAGTAGAGAAAAGGTAACTCCGCCAAAAACCCCAATGAAACAGAGGAGGGGTAGTGCCGCCAGCGCTAGGACCGCTACCTGGGCCACTCGACCGATAAGTTTGCCCAGGATAATCTCCCAGGACGTCAAGTCCGCTGCAAGCAAGTACTGAAGTGTCCCGCGTGATTTCTCGTCGGTAATGGCTCCCGCCGTGAAGGCCGGCGTTACGAGAACGATCAGAATGAATTGTTGCCACACCAGCGTCTCGACGAACGTAGCCGCAAAGTGACTCGCGACGCCCGGGACGCGCGGGACTCCCATAATCAAGCTGCCTAGGTAGTTCGATTGGATGACGTAGATCCAGTAGAAGAGCAAAAGCAAGACAATCAGCCAGCCCGTATAGATACGGCGGAAGACGTGCTGCCAGCTGCGCCGGCTGCCGAGTATCATTTCTTGGGCCAGGACTGGACCTACCATGCCCCTTCTTCTTTCAATTGGCTACTACCGAGATCGACTGCGGTCCTCTGAAATTAATTCGCATTGGCTTGCTCGTGCTTTTCTCTCGCCGGCGAACAAGCCCCTATGGTAAGGCGTACGGTTGAACCCGACAAGTAAGCAACAACTCGGGCTTGCAAAACCGGCGTCTCTTCGCGCGGCTCTGGGCGCGGAATTCTTTTTGTGATTGTCGCGATTCACCTGCTTCGCGGCGTGATCACTTTGCCGTGCAAAAGTCGCACTTTTCCTAGATTCAGCTTGACATGAGAGCTGAAACCTGCGACGGATGGATGGGGAGGGGATTCCTGTTCACAAATCGGCGGTTCCGCTGATTATCAGGAAGTGATTCGTGTACTCGTGGGGATTGCTTCCCCAGCAAGAGCCACGGGTTCGGGTATGGGAGGGTCACTCGTTCATGCTACACGTTACGTGTGATCTGTGCGGTAGAGAGCTTTGCCCGGGACAGGACCACCGCTATGTGGTCAAGATGGAGGTGTTCGCTGCTCATGATCCCGCGAAGATCACCGAAGCGGATCTGGACGACGACCACATGGAAGCGGTCAGTGAACTGCTGCGCGAAATGGATGATAACATCGAGGATCCGGAGCTTGTGGAACCCGTGTACAAGCATTTTCGCTTTGACTTGTGCCCGGAATGCCACAAGAGATTCCTTCGCGATCCCCTCGGCAAGGAGAGTGCGCAGAAGTTCGATTTCAGCAAAAACTGACGGGGAATGGAGGAGAGGGTCGCTGGTCTTCGCTCAGAGTTTGCGAAGTTGGCCAAGGTTTTATTCATCATTCCTGGAAGCTATCAGCGCTTGGCCGGCCAGCGGAAGATGGAGTCATTGTTCTAGCCCCGGATAGGAGCCCATTCTCAGGAGGGCTTCCATCCGGGGACATTTTTTACAACACTTCTGCCGGTGTTCCCGTCGCTGTCACACGCCCGCGTTGCAGCACGATCACATGTTCCGCCAGCTGCCGTACGTCCGCCGCGTCGTGAGTAACGTAGACCGTCGGGACGCGCGACACGCTCAAGATCTTTTTCACGTAATCGAGCACACGTAGTTTTAGCGGCTCATCAAGGCCGGCGAGCGGTTCGTCCAAAAGCAATACCTCCGGACCGCAGAGGAGCGCCCTGCCAATCGCAACGCGCCGGCGCTGGCCGCCCGAGAGGGTGTGTGGCATACGCTCCAGCACTTTATCCAGTTCCAGGACGTGGGTCACGCTGGCGATGTCCAAACGCGCTGCGTCGCGTGATCGCCGCCGCCAGCCGTAGAGCAGGTTGCCGCGAATTGTCAAATGCGGAAAGAGCAGATCATCTTGAAAGACGTAGCCAACCCGGCGCTCCTCGGGTGGAATCACAATCGCTCTTTGGCTGTCAAAAAGCGTCCGCGCGCCGAGACGCACCAATCCGGCATCCGGCCGGCGCAGCCCCGCGATGATGGACAGGATGCTGGTTTTGCCACTGCCCGACGGCCCAAAGAGGGCGGTCACCTGGGCGGCGGAGGTAAAGGCCGCGTCGAGCAAGAACCCGGACGGATAAAGCAGGCTGCAGCGGAACTCAAGCAGATTCACGGCGTTGTCCTCGGCGCTCCAGAAATTCGCTGATCGCCAAGGCGCCGCCCGCGAGCACGAGAGACGCCACGACCAGCGCCCACATGCGCTGCTCATAGCTCTCCTCCGGCATCTGATTGAGCGTGTAGATTTGCAAGGAAATGGTTCGCGTTCGCTCCTGGTTCCCTGCGAACATCAAGGTTGCGCCGAACTCACCCAGCGCCCGTGCAAAAGCCAGCACCATGCCGGCCAGCACGCCGCTCCGCGCGAGAGGTAGGCTCACCGAGAAGAATGCATCCACGGGGCCCGCGCCCAGCGAGCGCGCCGCCTGGTACAGGCGGGGATCAAGACCCTGAAAGGCCAATCGGATGGACCGAACCAGGAGAGGAAAGCCCATCACGCCCACCGCCAGGACCGCCGCACGCCAGGTCAGCGCCACTTCGATGCCGGTCCAGCGGTGCAACCAGCCCCCGACCCAGCCGTGTCTGCCGAACAAGATTAGCAGCAGGTACCCCGTTACCACCGGAGGCAGGACCAGCGGCAAGTTGACGGCGGTCTCGACGATGGTCTTTCCATAGAAGGACCTTCGAGCCAGTACCCAACCGAGCCAAAGACCCAGGGGAAGGCTGAGAAGCACACCGGCAAATGCCACGCACAAGCTGAGGCCAACCGCCCGCCAATCTTCCTCTGCAAGCCCAAGGAATGGCTCCGCATGTGCCAGGCAGAAAACATCGAGCATCAAATCACCCCTGCTGCGCGCCCCCGCTTGGGTCATTCCTTGCTGTCGCTCGGCTTCGTCGGTTCTCCGCCGAGCACTCCAAAATCCCATTTCCGGAATACGATCTCGGCTTTCTGGGAAGTCAGATAGTCAAAGGCGCTTAGCGCCGCGGCATTCATGGAGGATTGCCGAATGAGCACCAGGGGATAGCGAATCGGAGCATGGAACTCGGGCTTGATGTCAAGTGCGATCCGCACTTTCTTATCCCCCCTGATGTCCGTCCCGTAGACGAAAGCTGCGTCCGCTTCTCCCCGGACGACATATGTGAACGCAGCGCGCACGTCGCCGGCATCCAGCACTCGATTTTTGACCCGCTCCCAGATTTCTGCATGCTGGAGACCTTCCCGAGCATAGCGCCCAGCGGGCACGGCCGGGCCGGCAAGCGCCAAACGCTGGAAGCCTGGGTTGGCTAAATCTCGCAGATCATGGATGGATTGCTGGCTGTCGGCCGGCACGATCACGACCAGCCGGTTGGTGAGCAAATCTCGGCGCTTCTCTACGAGTCCTTTGTTCGCCAGGTAATCGGCCCACGATTCGTCCGCGGAAAGAAACAGCTCCGCGGCGGCCCCGTGTTCGATTTGCCGAGCCAGATCGGACGACGCGCCGAAATTAAGTTCCAGACGGATGCCGGTCTGCGCCCGAAACCCAGAGGCGATCTCCTCCAGCGCCTCGCGGGTGCTGGCCGCCCCATAAACATGGACGACTTGGGTTTTCGATGCGCTGCATCCTTGCAGCAAGGCAGTGATCGAACCAAGCATCAGGGCTAAAGAGCGCACGCAGAGGGTCATATTCAAACGAATATAGCGACGGCCTTGGTGCCGAGCAATGAGGAGGAAGAGTGCTGGTCCAGATTCCTCTAGTCGGGAGTGGTCCTGAAGCGAACCGGCAGGAAGCCACACTGGCGAAAGCGACGTGCCGCCTGTCGCGAAATCAAAAAGTCGAGCAACCGGCGCGCCCCGCCTGGTTCAGCTGCATTCCCCAGAATTGCCGCACCGTATTGTGCGGCGGCTATGTTGCGTGGCGCGCGGAACAGAATACGACAACCTGCGGCGCTGACTGCGTCGCTGCTATACACTAGGCCCACATCCGCGCGACCCGCACGGACGACGGCCACGACCGCTCGAGAGTTATCCACCCGAAGCATGCGTGCCGTCAAGGGTTCATAAAGGCCCGACTTCTCGAGGAAGTTGCACGTATACCGGCCTAATGGCGAAGCTGGGTCGGCCACAGCGACTCGGCTTGCGACGCCGTTGAGTAGATCGCCGGGCTTTTTGATGGAGAGCGCTGAGTTCGCCGGCGCGATCGCCGCGAGAGTATTTTCCGCCAAAAACGTTCGAGGCTCAACCGCGAGAAGACCCGCTTGCTCCAGTCGATCGAGCGGTTTGAGATCGGCCGAAAGGAACAAGTCGGCCGGGGCGCCAGCCAGAATATTGTCCGCCAACTCGTCCGAGGCTCCGAACACAGTGCGAGCCCGATCGGTCGGTTGCAACAGGGCATAGTCGGCTAGCAGTCGACAGAGGACTTCCTCCAGACTGACGGCCGCGGCCACGTGAACGTGCGCCCCCTCGCGGTCCGCCGCGAGGCGCGGCAGGTAAGATGCCGCAGACTGTTCCACGTGCCGCTGCAGGTTTCGAAAAGCGGAGATCGCAATGCGGCCTCGCGGCGTAAGCTGGGCACGGCCACCCTTCTTGCCGCCCACGGTGGCCTCCACGAACGGTTCCCCGGCTGCTCCATTGATGTCCTGCACGAGCAGCCAGGCGCGGCGATAAGACATGCCCATTTGCCGGGCGGCGCCGCTGATGCTATGGCAGTGATCGATCGCCAGTAGCAACTCCAGCCGGCCCTTGCCTAGGACCGCCTGGCTGCTCTTCTCGACCCACACGCGCACGCCAACTGTCCAGCTGCTATTCCAGGAAGAGTCATCGGAAGCCATACAAGACTTGTACTTGGCTGCTGCTGCGTTTTCAACGTGGACCTGGTCTGCGAGACTCGCACAAAGCGCTCGTCTCGTTGTCGCCATGGATTGGTGACGACCCTTGTCCGAGGCGCCTTATTGAGAATGGCACCCCTGGTTTTGGGCACGATTTGCCCTGCCTATCCATCAGCAAACCCAGCAAAAATCAACACTTTCGCATTCTGAGACTTTTGGGACTGTTTTGGCCCCTCCCGGATTTGGCGATATTCACAAGGACTAAATGCGTCCTCTTTGTCCTATTAACGTCACAAAACCGCGAAAATGCCTTGCAAATCACACCAGCCCACCAAAACCGACTTTATCCTGCCCAAGAATCTACCGAAAAAATGACATTGCAATGCAGCTGAATGGCTGCATTCATGTTCGTCTGAGCAGCAGTAGGATAGTGCCTCCTCGCGAATACGCTTGACGCACCCTGCAGACTCTGCCTGGAAAATCGGGCATAATATCATCAGGACGTTTGTCGAAGCGTGGAGTTCGAACTTCCCAGAACGCGCCTGGCCCTGTGGCCGACAGAGGTTCATCGTTGGCCTTTTCAACCCACCATCTTGAACTCTCGGCCGACGTTGTCGACTTGTGGAGGACCTGGTTGGATCTGCCGGCTGACGATTGCGCCCGATTCTTCCAGACGCTTTCCAATGATGAACGCGAACGGGCGGAGCGCTTCCACTTTCCGAGTGACCGCATTCGGTTCGTTGTCGGCCGGGGATTCCTCCGCGCTCTCCTTGCTCGCTATGTCGACATCCCTCCCGGCGATCTTTGTTTTCGGTACGGGCGTTTTGGCAAACCAGTACTCGCCGCGGCGGAGCCGCAAGGTATCCAGTTCAACGTGTCTCACTCTCACGGACTGGCCGTGTACGCGGTAACGCGGCAGCGTGCCGTGGGCATCGACGTGGAGTACATTCGCCACATCCCGGACATGGAGCAAGTTGCCGAGCGATTTTTTGCAGCGTCAGAGGTTGTGGCGCTGCGCTCCGTGGCCCGAGAAAAGTTGGCCGAGGCTTTCTTCAATTGCTGGACGCGGAAAGAAGCAATGGTCAAGGCGTGCGGTGACGGGCTAACGATGCCTCTCGACTCCTTTACTGTCTCGCTTGCACCTGGCGAACCAGCTCGCCTATTGAGCTCGGGCTCCAATGGGCTAGCGGCGTCATGCTGGCAACTCGAAAAATTGAACCTCGCTCCTGGCTATGTCGGCGCTCTCGCCGTCGAGGGAACTGGTTGGCAAGCTGTTGACCGCTCTCCTTAGTCATTTTCTTGAGTGTGATTATGAAACGCTGAGCAACCAACGTGTACCGACATAGAGACAGACGGCGGCCAGCCCAGCCCAGGCAATCCGCTGCGCGAGCGCTGGCCACCGGTAGAGGGCAAACATCTCTGCGACAAGGATGATGGTCGCGCCCAGATCGCCCCAGTCAATGATGGGAAATGCCCAGCCGCGATCCGAAAATGGCCAAAGCAGCCGTAACGGCCAAACATCGCCGCCGCGATGGCCAGAGTAGAAAATGTCAGCGACGAGGTGGCTGAGCGAGGCAGCCGCCCCAGTGCCGATCCAAAGCACAATCACGCTTGCAGAAATCTTCGGTTGGGAAATCGAGAAATTCGCCGGCGGCATGAGGCGAGGCAGGATTCTGCTGATTGACCGGTGGAGGCGAGCAGAGAATTGGTAGCCAAGCTCAACAGCGCCCGCCGATCCACCCACTAAAAGGGCGACCAGGAGGTTGTGCCCCTAAACCCGGTGTGCCTTGGCATAAGCTTGGCTTCCAAAGAGAAAGGATAAACCATCCCAATCCGGGAGGGCTGCCGCGACTGCCGCCAAGCCGACGATGCGCCATCCATGCTTGTAATGCAAGCCAGCCCCTAGGGCCAGCGATGCGCCCACCATCATATGCTCGTAGACGGTCACTGGCTATTTCCTTGTGGCTGCCTTTCAGTGCTTGTTGAAAAGGGCGTCTGATCAGTTGAATTCTATAGGGCCTCGTAGTTCAGAAGTGGACAGACCGCCTCGATTCTCGATGGCCTCAGACCCCTTTCCCTCAAGATCTGAGCATCACGCCTTGATCGTCCGCTGATTGTAGGTGCGTAAGCTTGCAGCAAGCGCGGGCCAATAGCCGGGCTGCTCCGTACCAGGATAGTCGACATCCCAGGGCCAGGGAAGGTTCGATAGGCATTGCTTAGACGCTTGACCTGCTACCGCTTGCAATGGCAGGCACCATAGATAGCATACGGTCAGACCCCCGGACTCCTGAGCCACCCTCGAATCGAGGAAGATCCACATGATCCGATTCACCTGCGTTTGCGGCAAGCAGTTGCAAGCACAAGACGAACATGCCGGACGCAAGACGCGTTGCCCGGATTGTGGACGCGAGTTGGTGATCGAGGCTGCGAGCGGCGATCCTCAGCCCGCCGAAGCTATTCGCACTTTGCCCGAGGAGAAACCCCGTCGCGGACGTTACGAAGATGACGAGGAGGATGAGGCACCGCGGCCGCAGAGAGAAGGCACGAGCGGCAAAGCGGTCGCCAGCTTGATTCTTGGCCTGATGTCCCTCGTCTGCTCCCTTCTTACAGGCATCCCGGCCATCATCCTTGGGATCCTGGGGCTGCGCGACGTCAGCCAAAGTGACGGCAGGGTCAAAGGCCAAGGCTTGGCCATTGCCGGCATCATTACAGGGGGGCTCGGAACAATCCTTATGCTTCCCCTGATCGCCATCATGGTGGGCCTGCTGCTGCCTGCCGTCCAGAAAGTGCGAGAGGCAGCCAGCCGCATGTCGACTCAGAATAATCTCAAGCAGCTATCCCTTGCGATGCTCAACTACGAGGCTACCAATGGCTCGCTGCCACCGGACGTCGTCTATAGCAAAGACGGCAAGCCTCTTTATAGCTGGCGAGTGCTGCTGCTTCCCTATCTGGGTGAGCAAGATTTGTACAAGGAGTTCCACCTCGACGAGCCTTGGGATAGCGCGCATAACAAGCCGTTGCTGGCGCGGATGCCGAACGCCTTTCGTATGCCGGGGGATGCAAACCTGGGCCAGACCGAAACGCACTACCAAGTGTTCGTGGGCGGAGGAGCGCTTTTCGACGCGCCGGAGCCGCGACGGCCTGAAGATCCCGAATTCAAGCCGCCCAGATGCACGCGTCTTGCCGACATCGACGATGGCGTAAGCAATACGATCCTGTTCGTCGAAGCTGCGGATGCCGTTTCCTGGACGCAACCAATTGACCTGATCTATAGCCCCAATAAACCGCTTCCTTCGCTTGGGCATGTGAGCCCGTCGGGATTCAACGTTGCTTTCGCCGACGGGAGCGTACGCTTCGTCTCCAAGAATTTCGATGAGCGCGTGTTACGTGCAGCGATCACGCGCAGCGGCCACGAAAAATTCAACGCCGGCCAACTGGGCGACGGCCCGTGAAGAGACGCCAGTCGTGCAGCAATCTCCGGGACGGTTGCCGGCCGGCTGCCTGACGAGGGCTACTTTTGCTGACAGGCTGCCAGTGCTTCGCGCGGGCGCATCGTTCGGGCGCGCTCCTCCGGATGCCTGCGAAACCAGGAAGCGACCAGGAACACGCCGTCCACCTGCTGCGAGGGCACTGCTGCCGTCGAGATTACTTTCTGTCCATAAATCTTGCCGATTTTCCCCGCGGCCTCGCGCCTTTCCTCCTCTGCGCGCGGTGGCTTGATCATGGCCACCACCAAGCCGCCGTGAATGAAATACCAGCGGTCGGCACCGGCATAGCCCGGAACTGGGTAAATGAACGACTGTCGCCGGCGCACCTGGCGCAGCCTGCTGAGCGAATCATGGAGCCAGGTGAGCATCTCCAGCTTATCGCGCGCGGCGGCTGCGCGCTCGAACGCCGTTGTTGTTGAGGCCTCGAGCATTATGCGTTTCAGGTTATCCAGAAGAGTCGGATCGGTGCCCGCGAGGAAGGCTTGCGCGGCCCGCACTCGTTTCATGTACGCGATCCGGGTGCAAGCCGCAATGCAGGGACCCAAGCAGCTGTCGAGTTCGTAGCGCAGGCAGCCGGGCGTCCTTTGTGCTGGAAAGAGTTCCTGATCCTCGGCAAAGATCATCTGCTGAGCGCTGGGACAGTCGCGCAGGCTAAACCAATCGTTCAAATGGCGTACCGACTCGCGCGCGCGCTGGCCGGCGCGAATCGGGCCGAATACAGCCGGCGCGCCGGCGATGGGCTGGGGAGCCAAGAAAACGTGAGGGGCCGGCTGGCGACCGACGCAGACATAAACGGGCCGGCGCCGGTTTGGCTGCCCATGGACGTTGAAACGGGGACGCCAGCGGCGGATTAATTCCAACTCGCGCAGCAGCGCCGCAAACTCGCTGGGAGCATGCTCCCAGACAAGGCTTAGGGTGTGCTGCAAGATGCGGCCGGCCTTGGGATCGCGGCTCTTTGCTCGGAAATAGCCAAGCAACCTGGATCGCAGGCTCTTGGCCTTGCCGACATAGACCAGCTCCCCGTTCGGGTTGAGCATCCCATAGACGCCGGGCCGATTGGGGCACTCCTGGCGAACGCGAATGCGCAAGGCCGACACGCGCTTGCCCGACACGTGATGCAAGCCTGGCAGCTCGGCCGATCCTTCCATGCCGATCGGACCGAAACTCAGAACAGACTGGCCAAGAAACAACCCCGGCACGACGGTTCCTTCCGCCCTGAATGTCTCCTTGGCTGTTTCAAAAGAGCAATTTCCCTGTTACAGGAGAGAGCACTCTTGAATCAGCTACTAGTGTACTCTTGACCACTACTCGAAAGGGCGTTATGATCAGGCCGGCGTCTCGGGGACGTCAGCACCGGAGCCGCTCAAGCTGGGACAACGGAGCGGCTCCGGCTCGCTTTTACTTTGCTGCCCACGCTCACGCTGCAGAGGTGCAGGCTGCGCGTTGGGCCTTGGCAGGCGCTCGCAGACGCTGCTCGGCCGCTTCGATGAGACCGCGGAAGAGCTGAATATCCAGTCCCGAGGCGCTCGTCGATGCCGGCCGCCACTGGACGCCCACCGCAAACCAGTCCGGGTTCTCGGCCTCGATAGCCTCGATGATGCCGTCCAGAGCCTGCGCGCTCACGCGAAACTCGCGCGCGGCCTGGAAGATCCCGCGGCGGTGCTCACTATTGACTACGATTTCGCCTTCGCCGTACATGCCTGCCAGACGAGTGTCCGGCAGAACATTGATGGCGTGCCTCAGGCCCTTTTCGGGAGGATGCCGATGTTGCAGGGCTTCGGGACGCTCCAGCGCCAAATTCAGATGGACCGTACCGCCGAAGATCACATTGAGTGCATGCAACGCATGATCGACGGCAAGGAGCGGCAAACGATTCTTGCGGCACCACCTGCAGACGCGCTGCTCCTCTGAGCTTGGCAGCGCACCGGTTCGCAAACTGCTGGTCCATACCAGGCCCTGAATCGTTTCCAAGTTCTCGTCGGCAGATCGGCGCGTGGGCGTGTCGCCGAGGAAGACGGGGGTTGCACCCGCTGCGCCAATGGCCGCTGCGTAGCCGGTCGGCCACAGACCGCAGCCACGTCCTTCATTGCTGGGGGCCTCTTCTGAACCGTAGATGCCAATGCGGATCGAAGTAGATGTGGCAATCATGGAGGACTCCTTTCCTCAAAGAGGGCAGGCACAAGAGAATACCGCAGCCGCTGGATTGCCCCGGGGACCAACCCGCCTCAGGAACCCATGTCAGCTGACCGATCCTTTGAGTATATCGCCTCGCGGTACAATTTCCACAAAAAATCGATTTTTAGCATCGAAGGTGGAGCCGACCCTAGCTCTGGGCTGCATCTCCCAGGCCTGGAACGTCGCGGAAATGCTGCGGAGTTGGGTGAAAGCGGCGAAAGGTGATCCTTGGTCCTTAGCACAACGACCAAGGACCAAGGATCGGGATTAATTGGCTTTACGGCTTGGCGATGCCGATCACGCCGCATGCGACGCGCGGTCCGGCGTTGCCGGCCGGCTGGCTCTTGAGATCGTCCACGCCGCCGTGCACGATGAGCGATCGGCCGATGATCGAGTGCGGGCCATGCAGCTTGATGACCTCGTCCTTGATGTTGAGAACGACCTTTCCCTCATTGTCGGCCTTAATGTTTCCCAAATCGCCAACGTGGCGTTCGGCTGCATGCGGGCCGCCGTGCGGCTTCTTGTCCGGATTGAAATGACCGCCTGCGGACATCGCGTCGGGAGAGCTGCAATCGCCGAATTCATGCACGTGAAATGCGTGCTCTCCAGGCGTTAACCCTGTAATTTCTCCCGTGATGGTCACGTAGCCTTCTTCTTCCTTGAACACCACCTTGCCCGTAACTTTGCTGTCGCTTTTGGGATGCAAGACTGCGACCGCCTTCAGAGGCACGTCACTCGCCGCCGGTTTTACGTCCGCCCGCGCAAAACCTTGTCTCTCCCCCTTGGCTGCGATCCCCATGAAAAGGACAGGCACAACAACAAACAAAGCCACCCTACCGATCATTCTCATCACCTTGCTCCTTTCTACTGCCACTCAACCGTTGACGAATTCCTGACCCTAGTGCGGGCCAGCTATAGGCTTGCTTGACTTCACTGAAACTGCAACGAAGACGAGCACTTGCTCCGTCATGCGGAAGGCACATCACGCCGCCACGCCGTGCCTACTTAGGACTATATGGAAAGAGGGCGAGAGCGAAGACGGCAGATGCATTTTTGGGGAGCCTCAAGGCGGCGCCTCACAACTCGATCCGTGTGCCCAGCACCTGAAGAAACTTGGCCAACCAGGCAGGATGCGCCGGCCATGCCGGAGCAGTGACGAGGTTGCGATCCGCATGGGCCTGGTCCAATGCCACGTCCACCCACCTGCCCCCGGCCCGTTGCACATCCGGCCGCAGCGCCGGGTAGGCCGTGCAGCTTCTGCCATCGAGAATGTCGGCCGCAACCAGCACCTGAGCCGCGTGGCAGATTGCCGCGATCGGTCGATTGGCCCTGGCGAACTCCCGAACAATCTGGATCACCTGCTCATTGAGGCGTATGTATTCCGGCGCGCGGCCGCCCGGAATTACCAGGGCGTCGTAGTCCGAGGCGCGCACCTCGCCAAACGTTGCGTTCAAAGTAAAGTTATGACCCGGTTTCTCGCTGTAGGTTTGATCTCCTTCGAAATCGTGGATGGCGGTGCGCACGCGCTCGCCGCTCTTCTTACCCGGACAAACGGCATGCACCGTATGCCCGACCATCAGGAGCGCTTGAAAGGGCACCATGACCTCGTAGTCCTCCACGAAGTCGCCCACAATCATGAGGATCTTTTTCGCTGCCATCGCAGACTCCTCCAGAGCCAGATCGAGTCAGTGTGGCCGCGCAGCGCACCAAGAATGCGGTGCAAATGCCTCCTTCGCGCTGAGACGATCATAGGTGCCAACCCTTGCGAAACTCAGGCTTGATGTATTGCTCCGCCTCGGGACAATTCGTTACCTTCATGTGCGGCCCATCCCATTCGATCTTCTTGCCAACCCTCATGGCGACGTTGCCGAGCAAGATCGTTTCGGTCAGCATTGCCGCATAATCGAAGTTCGACATTGCGGGCGGGCCCCCCTTGATGGCTGCAACCCACTCCGCCTTCATGCCGTCGTCGCCGCGCCCGTTGCGCGGCAGCGTTGGCTTGGGCCCCTCGTAGCCTTCGAAATCCTTCTCAGGTAACAGTTTGTAGGCATCGCCATAGTCGTTGGGCGAGAAAAGGATGCCCTTGTCCCCCACCAGCAGCGAGCCGCTATCCGACATCTGCAAGCCCTTCGTCAGGTCTGCCGATGGCAAGACGCGCTGTCCGTCCTTCTTACCTTCGTACCAGGTGAACTTCACCGGCGGCAGCTCTTCTCTGGCCGGAAAATCGAAGTGAATCTTGGCCCAGGCGGGATAAGTCTCGGGATTGATCTCGCCCGATTCGGCGACGATACTCGTCGGATAGCCAAGCTTGAGTGCCCTGAAAGCCATGTTCGCCGTGTGGCACGCCATGTCCCCCAAAGCGCCGGTGCCGAAGTCCCACCATCCGCGCCAGGCGAACGGATGGTACGCAGGATGGTAAGGTCGATCGGGCGCGGGGCCCAGGAAGAGGTACCAATGTATGTGGTTGGGGATTCCAGGCGTCTCCTTGGGCCGGGACGTAACTTGGGGAGCCTGGCTCCAGAACCCCGTGGGCCGATTGGTCCAGACGTGGACTTGCCGAACCGGTCCGATAGCTCCAGCCTGGATGATTTCCACGGCGCGGCGAAGGCCGTTCTCCGCCGTCCCCTGATTGCCCATCTGCGTGGCAACCTTTTGCTTGGCCGCGACCTCGCGCATCATGCGCGCTTCATAAACTGAATGCGTCAACGGCTTCTGACAGTAAACATGCTTGCCCATCTTCATCGCCATGATGCTGGCGACTGCGTGCGTGTGATCCGGAGTGCTGACCGTGACTGCGTCGATGCTCTTGTCCATCTCCTCGAGCATCTTGCGAAAATCATTGTATTTCTTGGCCTTGGGAAATTTCCCGGCCTTGTCGTTCAGCGTGCTGTCGTCGATGTCGCAGAGGGCGACAATGTTGCCGAAGTTGGCGGCCTGGTCTGTATCGCTGTCTCCTTTTCCGCCCACACCGATGCAGGCGATGTTGACCGTTTCATTGGGTGATTTGCTGTCCGCCAGCGTCAAGCCACCGGCCGCCCAGAACCCGAGGCCGGCGATGGCAGATTGCTTGACGAATTGACGACGATTCGTTTGTCGTTTCAAGATCGTTCTCCCTACGAAAATGCAAAGTCGTGGCATCCCTGGGGCTGCGCGGGCGTTCCCGATTGGGCGGTTGTCTGTAGATTTATCCGTTGCTGGCACAGACCGCAATCACAAACTGCAAGAACCCAAGAGAGCATTGCACAAAGGAGCTAGCCATGCACGATTCTCCCTCCGTGCTCATCACAGGAGCCGCAGGCAACCTGGGAAGCAAGCTCCGACAACACCTTCAGGGGCGATATGAGGTACGCGCGCTCGACAAAGAGCCGCGCGGCGACAGCAGCATTATCCAGGTGGATCTGAGCCAATGGCACGAGGCCTGGATCGAGCAGTTGCGCGGAGTGGAGGTGGTTGTTCATCTGGCGGCCGATCCGACCGCTCATCAAAGCTGGCCGCCTCTCATCGGCCCCAATATCGACGCGACGATTCTTATTTACCAGGCAGCAGTGCTTGCCGGGGTGCGGCGGGTCATTTATGCCAGTTCCAATCACGTCATGGGTGGGTATAAGGACGATCCGGAGCCCGCACGTCTCAGCACCGATTTACCGCCGCGGCCTGGCGCGCGCTACACGGTGGACGGACACGCGCGCGACAGCACGCCGTATGCTTCGACCAAGCTGTTCGGCGAGCGCCTCGGTAAGTGCTACGCGCAGGTCCACGGGCTCTCGGTACTGGCCGTCCGAATCGGCTGGGTGCGCCCCGGTGACAATCGGGCAGGCGATGTTCCACGCGCACGGGGCGACTGGTTCCGGTTGATGTGGCTGTCGAATCGCGACTTCTGCGAACTGATGGAACGCTGCATCCTGGCGGATGCTTCACTGCATTTCGCGATTCTGAACGGCATGTCCGCCAACACGGGTATGCGCTGGGACATCGACCACACGCGCCGGCTCGTAGGCTACGAACCAAGGGATGATGTGACACGTGTGGAAGCCTAGCACCTGCCGTGAACCGTGCGCATGCTTGCCAACAGCATGCGAGTATCGCACAATACATCCAATTCTCTCCTGAACTCTTGTCGCTGCGAACCGGGAGCAACCGATCATGAAAACGGGCATGAATATGCTGCTGTGGACCACCCACGTCACTGCCGAGCACTTCCCGACCTTGGCCCATTTGAAAGAAGTTGGCTACGACGGCGTCGAGGTGCCTCTGTTCGAGGGCAAAGCAGACCACTACAAGACGATCCGCAAGGCGCTTGATAATCTCGGCCTCGGCTGCACGACTGTGACCTGCGTGGGCCCCGAGGCGAACCCGATCAGCTCGGATGCCTCAGTCCGCAAGGCCGCGCTCGACCACCACAAGTGGGCCATCGAGATGTCCGCAATCCTCGGTAGTGAAATCCTGGCCGGACCGTTTCATTCTGCCATAGGTTGCTTCAGTGGAGCTGGGCCGACGGAGGACGAGAAAAAGCGGGCAACCGAAATACTGCAGCACTCCGCGGAAGAAGCAAAGAAAGCCAAGGTCAGGCTGGCCATCGAGTATCTCAATCGCTTCGAATGCTATTTCCTCACGACGGCCGCCGACGCTCGCGCCCTGGTCCAGCGCGTCAACCACCCAAACTTCCGGATGATGTACGACACCTTTCACGCCCACATCGAGGAAAAGAATCCGGCACAAGCCATCGCTGCCAGCGCCGACAGCTTCATCCACGTCCATATCAGCGAAAACGACCGTGGCACGCCCGGCACGGGCCAGGTCAACTGGAAGGACAGTTTCCGAGCTCTGCGCAAGGCCAATTATGATGGCTGGCTGGTTATCGAGGCCTTTGGCCGCGCTTTGCCCGCCCTGGCGGCTGCCACGAAGGTCTGGCGCGACCTCTTCCCCGCCACCGAGGAGGTCTACACTCAAGGACTACGGTTCATGAAAGAACAATGGCAAGCAGCAGCTCGGTAGAGGTATTCCTCTTCTCGCACCCGAGAACGACCTGTCGGTTCACCCGCTCCCACGAATGGTGGAGAGGGTGGATGGTCCTCAAAAGAGCACCTTCTTAGTGCGAGTTTCGCAGATTTTGCAAGGGTTGGCGAAGTGAATCGTTGAGGAAGGGAAAACAAAAGCGGCGGAAAAGCGCCGCAGTCCAAGGAAGTGCCTTTTGGAGCGCGGCGCTGTCCGCCGCTTTTGTTTCCTCCATTTTCCTGCCTAGAAAATGTGCGAAACACGAACTTAAGTACCCGCGGCACAAGTGCGCAACCGCCATTTGGCAGAACGGACCCTATGAGCTTGGCTATCGAGACGCATGGACTGACGCGGTTTTTTGACGACTTCTGCGCGGTAGACGGGATTGAAATCCGGGTAGAGAAAGGAACTTTCTACGGCTTTCTCGGGCCCAATGGCGCGGGTAAATCGACTACGATCAAGATGCTCACGGGGCTGCTGGCTCCTTCGCAAGGAGAAATGTTTGTTCTGGGCAAGAACATGCTGTTGCCGCACGATGCACTCGAGGTAAAGAAGCATCTCGGAGTCATCCCGGAAGATCTGGCGCTCTTCGACAACCTGACGGCCCGCGAGTACCTTACCTTCATTGGCCGCATGCACTTGCTGCCGCGCGACACGATCCGCAGCCGCATCGAGGAACTCTTGCCCCTGTTGGGCCTAGAGGACGAAGAGAAGAAGCTCACCCTCGAATACTCCCATGGCATGAAGAAGAAGCTTGCTCTCGCTGCCGCTTTGTTGCCGAACCCGGATTTGCTGTTCCTGGATGAGCCCTTCGAGGGAGTGGACGCCGTCACTTCCCGCGTAGTCCGCGATCTTCTGGCAGGTTATGTCGGGCGCGGATCCACGGTGTTCCTCACGTCCCATGTCCTGGAAATCGTCGAGAAGCTTTGTTCGCACGTGGGCATTATTGTCAAGGGGGTCCTGGTCGAACAGGCATCGCTTGAAGAAATCCGCCGGGGAAGCTCGCTCGAAGATCGATTTCTGGAAAAGGCCGGGGCTGATGCGGAGGGAACTCCGAAGCTCACCTGGCTGGAGGAAAGCCCATCGTGAATTGGCATCACCTGCAAGCCTTTTTCTGGTTGCGGTGGCGGCTGCGCATCAATCAACTCCGTCGCAGTGGAATGGCAAATGTCGTGATCCTCACGCTCTTGCTCGTAGGAGCCTTTCTCCTTGCCGGCGCCCTGTTTATCACGTTTCTGCTGGTCGGCCTCTTCGCATTCAGCAATGCTTCTCCCGCGATTCTCCTTTACGTTTGGGACGGACTCGTGGTGGCCTTTCTATTTCTCTGGATGATTGGCCTCCTTCAGGATCTGCAACGCTCTGAAGTTCTGTCGCTGGACAAATTCCTCCACCTGCCTGTCTCCTTGACCGGCGTTTTTCTCATCAATTACCTCAGTTCGCTTCTGAGCTTCAACTTGCTTCTCTTTATACCCGCCTTCGTCGGTTTTTGTCTGGGACTGGTGTTCGCCAAGGGGCCGGCGATGCTCCTGGTGTTCCCACTGCTGGCGGCATTCTTGCTGACGGTCAGTGCACTCACCTATCAGTTCCAGGGCTGGCTGGCCTCGCTCATGGTAAATCCGAGACGGCGCCGAACAGTGATCGTCTTTGTGACGTTGGGTTTTATCCTGCTTTGCCAGTTGCCCAATCTGTTCAACATGGTGCGACCGTGGGGCCGACACGAAAAGGAAGAACTCGACGCGCAGCTAAATCAAGAAATGACCAAGTCGCAGTCGGGTCCCGACCAACGCGAAGCTCTATCAGTTCAAGAAAAGCACGCCGAATTGGCTCGCGAACGGAACGATGAGCTGTGGCGCAAGGCCTTCCAGACAGCGACGATCATCAACCTTGCGCTCCCGCCCGGGTGGCTGCCTTATGGCGCGATGGAATCCGCTGAAGGAAACTTCCTGGCGCCTTTGCTCGGAACCCTGGGACTGGGGGTGATTGGCGGCGCCAGTTTGTGGCGGTCCTATCAGACGACTCTGCGACTATACACGGGACACTATTCTTCGAAGAAGCGAAAATCGGTCGTCAAGGAACTTCCCGTGCAAACCGAGAAGCCGGCAGGCTGCTTCCTGGAAAAGCAGTTGCCGTGGTTATCGGAACACACGGCAGCTGTAGCCCTCGGCAGTTTCCGATCGTTGCTGCGCGCTCCCGAAGCCAAGATGATGCTGCTCACCCCCGCCATCATGGTCCTTGTCTTCGGCTCAATATTCTTATCGCAGCGGATTGCAATTCCCGAGGCCTTCCGACCGATCGTGGCACTTGGAGCGATGGCAATGATCTTGCTATTCACGATCCAGCTTGTCGGCAACCAATTCGCTTTCGACCGTAACGGTTTCCGCGTATTCGTTCTCTGCGCGTCCCCCCGCAGGGACATCCTGCTGGGCAAGAACTTGGCAATAGCGCCCTTTACCTTTGGTTTCGGGGCACTGGTGGTGATCCTTGTTCAGATCATTTCCCCGATGCCGGTACTCTATTTTTTGGCCACGTTTCCATTATTCGTCTCCATGTACCTCGTGTTTTGCCTGTTGGCCAATTGGCTGTCCATTTTGGCCCCCCTCCATATCGCTCCCGGCTCTTTCAAGACAACCAACTTCAAAGGAATTCCACTCCTGCTGCATCTTGCTTTCGTCTTTGTCTTCCCCATGGCCATGGCGCCAACGATGCTGCCAGTCGGCATCGGGCTTGCATTGGGTTCGCTGGGGTGGGGAGTGGGGGGACTGATTTGCCTCGTCTTGTCGCTCGTGGAATGCGTTGCGATCGGGTTTTGTTATCGCTTCCTGGTGGCCTTGCAAGGCGATTTGCTCCAAGCGCGGGAGCTGAAGATCCTTGAAGTCGTGACCACCAAAGACGAATAAACCCCACCTAAGTTCGAGTTTCGCACATTCTAGCGCGGATTTCGAGCGGGCCGGCGGCCATTTTGTTGCCGGGGCAGCGCTCGTGAAGTGATGTGGAACTTGGAGGGAGCCGCTGAAAGCGCGGCTCAT
>Ga0116225_1000027_pt1 | contig 125848 bp, 88 predicted proteins | sample Sb_taG_8_FD_88968 | JGI IMG/M metagenome (GOLD analysis project Ga0116225, IMG submission 88968) | Peat soil microbial communities from Weissenstadt, Germany - Sb_50d_c_BC metaG | ecosystem: Environmental > Terrestrial > Soil > Wetlands > Peat | place: Germany: Weissenstadt | collected 2010-09-21 | reverse complement strand
TGTCGGCATCCGCGACAGACAAGAACATCCATGCATTCATGCTAGCAACGACAACGCCGTTCAGCTGCGCCAGTTGCAAGCAAACCCAACCTGGGACAGAGGGGGACGCGCTAACAAAATACGTTTCGCTTAACTCATCATCATTGACGGACATTGATGCCGTACACATGCCTATTGCCATAAAGCGTCAATAACATACTATGTTAATACTTCGCCTGGACTTCGCCCTCACCACAATCGAGGAGAAGAAAAGTGCCACGAGGACGACCACGGAAAGAATTCGAAGCAAGCCGCCAGAATGAAGGCGAAAGCATCAGCAAGATGGAAGGAGTTCGGCGAGCGCTTGCCAAACTGGGCATCGACGCTAAGCCGCTCGTAATCAAGGCATTCCTCAAGGAGCAGTTCGACATCGATATGGAACCGAACATGATCTCCAACTACAAAAGCACCTTGAAATCGACTGGCAAGAGCGCGATCATTCAGCAGCCGCGGGCAAATGTTGGCGGAGGCAAAGTGGGTGCGTTCAGTCTCGATGAGATTCAAGCGGTGAAGGAAGTGGCAGACCGCATTGGCGCTGACAAACTTCGGAAGCTAGCTGAAGTGCTGACAACATGAAGCAGTATCACGAAGCAGGCCCCTACTAAACGCGAACTGCTTTGGGATCTCGCTGTGCCCAGGGTGGAGAATGTGTCTCCTCAGGGGCGGAAGTGGAAGGCGATTCCAGAGAAGCATCCCAACCATACCCTCGATTCTCCGGCACGTCTCCTCCCTGTTGCGATCACCGTCGAATTGGACGAATCATCGCCACCGCTTTCCACCATCATGAACCCGAGACGGCCCGGGTGGCTTTCGATCCATTGGACTGTTTGCGGAACACCAGCAGATGGGCAAGGGCGCGGAGGAGTGCATCGTAGCGATCTTGGCCAATCCCATTGCCGGCACACGCTCATCCAGAAAATCTCTCCATGAGCTGATCGATGTTCTCCGCGCAACCGGACTGAAACCTTCCGTGTGCCGAAGGCCGGAGGAACTCAGTGACATCATTGCCCAGCAGGGAGACAACATCCGCTGCGTCATCGCCGCCGGCGGTGACGGCACTCTTCGCGAAGTCTTGAATCGCGTCGGCAATACCCCTGTCTCCATCTTCCCACTCGGCAACGAGAATCTGGTGGCGCGTCACTTCGGGCTCCGCAGATCCAGTCGCCAGATGACCGAGACCCTGCGCGCTGGGATCACCCGCCCTCTCGATCTGGGATTGTCCGATGGCCGGGTCTTCGCGCTCATGGTGGGAGTCGGCTTCGACGCGGAGGTAGTTCACAGCGTCCATCAGCACAGGAGGGGACACGTTAATAAGGTTACCTACGTACTGGCAATCAGAAGAGCCTGGCGCGGCTATCAGTTTCCCGAGATTGATGTTGAGATCCTGGAAACTGGGGAACGGCTCCGCGGCGCCATGGTCATGCTGTTCAATTTGCCGGCATATGGTTTGGGGCTGCCGGTAGCCGTACAGGCAGACCCTGCCGACGGCCGGCTCGACCTGTACGTGTTCCAGCGGCCCGGCCGATGGGAATTGGTCCGTTATCTCTGCGCAGTAATCCTTGGCATGCATCTAAGTTTGAAGGACGTACAGCGCCGGCAGATCCAGCGAGTCCGCTTATGGTCGAAGGACAAAGTGCCGATTCAAATCGATGGCGATCCGGCCGGCTATCTCCCTATGGAGGTCGAGGCGGTAGAGGGGCGGTGGAGGTTGATAGTTCCGCCCAACGAGGAGTAGCCGAATCAGGCTTTCGCGTCGTCCAGTTTCCAGCACTCCCCCATGCTCACAGAACTCGCGCTACGATTGTTGGCAGGGCAGCCCCGTCGCATCGCACAGAGTGTGGGCAATGTCCTGCATTTGGTCCTCGCTGCCGCCATGGTAGAGCGCCAGTTCTGGAAAGCCATGGTCGCGCGTCATGGCTACGTAATAGGTGGCCCGACTCATGCTCCACTTCCACCAAAGGATTCCGGGAATAACTCCCATGACACCCAACATCACCAGCATAATGATGTCCAGCACCTGGACGTTATGGGACCGCATGATTTTGATGCCTTCGTATTCCCACGGAACAACCTTCAGCGGCGCGCGTTCGAAGAAACAGACTCGCCAGGACTTCGAGAGCTGCACTTGGCCGCGTGTGTTGCGCTTGAGGTCGATGCGATCGAACGTCCCCAGCAAAAAGGCAAGGAGCACGCTAAACGTCAACCAGGGAACAATGAAGATGAAAGGCTCACCTTTCAGGAAAGCGGTGGCGAGCATTAGAGGCAAGATGATGGCCTGGCTGATAATGTAAATCGTCTTGCGCCGGCGCAGAGACATGTTCGATTCCCAGCACCGCTCAATCTTCTCGTAGACGCGCTTTGCTTTCTCTCCACTCTGGAGATCGAAGCCGCAGTGTACACAGAGCGCGGCATTTGCCGGCAGCTTTCCGCGGCATTCGGGGCAATGGATCTCCTGCGCGCCATCGCCAAACTGATACGGGCCTTCTTCGTCCTCCGCGGCAACCGGCGCGGGCACTTGAGGCGCCGCAACCGTTCTCACCGGTACGGGTGCCGTCGGTTTTGATCGTTTGGGCCTCTCATTCTGCGCGGTGCCACAGTTTGGGCACTGCCGCGAGCGCAAACGTACCAGCTCGCCGCAATGCGTGCACGTGATCACTCCGCCCTTCTTCTTGGAGGTCTTCGGAATCCCACGCGAGGTTGGACGGGAAGTGACTTGACCGCCAGGCGGCCTGGAAAAGGCAACATTCGTTGCCGTTTTCTCCGTCTCCTTTGGAACTGGTCCAGGGCGAGGCGTTAAGTCCTTTCCTTCCGGCGGGGGCGACAGCGACGTATCGCTGTCAGCGGGCGCCTTCTTGCGGTCCCCGCCTCGCACAGCAGCCGTCCCGACTTCGCAATAAACACCACAATCCGGACAGCGAATCTTGGGCCGCCGGAAGTCCTCCGGCAGCTGCAGGACCTTGCCGCAACTATTGCACGTAACCGAAACAGCCATGTTGTCACCAGCGACGGCCTTGGGGTCCGGAGTGAAATACGTGGGGCGAGCGTGCAGCCTCCTGCTATTTCGCTTCCTCTCCCGGCCTCAAGGTCACTTTACGGAAGTCGATGCGGCCGTGATCGCCCTGCAGCAGAATCGGGCCTGGAGCGCCTTCGTCGCTGTCGAGAGCGCCGCCCGTTATCCCCGGAATGGTCTGTCGATCGATAATTTGCTCGTCGTTGAAAACCACCGTGACCACGCGGCCAACCAACGTGATGTTCATGGTCTGCCATTCCCCAGGTTTCTTTGCGGCATTGATTCTCGGCGTCAGAAAACCGTAGACACCGCCGATCCTGTGTGATTCGGGCTCCTCGCCGTAGTTGTCCTCGATTTGCACCTCATAGCGCCCGCGCAGGTAGATGCCGCTGTTGCTTCCGCGCGGGTAACGGAATTCCGCGTGAAGCTGAAAGTCGTTCACATTGCGCTCGGTAACAAGATCGTTGCCTGGGACTGCGTTGATCAGCAGCCCGTCGCGAATGATCCAGCCGTTCTTGACATCCGTGGAGCGTGGCTTCCAACCGGTCAGGTCTTTGCCGTTGAACAGTTCGACCTCCTTCCCCCAGGTCGGGAGATTTGTCCGCAGCAGCGAAGGCGCGCGCCGGGCAGTCCAAGAGAGACGGCGGCCTCGTTCGTCCGTGGTCGTGCCATGGATCTCGTCGCCCTGGAGCACACCCTCGAAGTGCTGGTCATCTTTGCGATTCTCCCACTGCGGTGGCATCGAGAACCGGATTTGGCCGTCAAGGAACTCGACACGGGAAATAGGTCTGGCGCTGCCGAACCGGCCGACATAAGAGCCGACCAGCGTTTTGTATCCGGAAAGCTGCACCTCCAACCAGGATGGATAGGCCCCGTCTGCTCCTTGGACGGTCATATCCCAGCGCCCAATGACTCCGGGGGGCCTCTTATCTTCTGCCGCGGCGGCCGTGATTGTGGCAACTATGAGAAAAACCAGCGTAACGATTCGCATTCCAGAGATTGTTGGTGCGGACAAGTGCGACTCTCCCCGAGAGTGAGGATTGTGGCAGCACGAGCAAGGCCGGCATGTTCCCCTGACCTCAAGCTATCATCATTTGCCTGAAATGTGCAATTAAAAAGAGAAGGCGTTGTCCATGCGGACCAAGCGCCTTGCTTGGACGTGCGGGCCATCGAAGGGTCTGAGGCCAACCCGCCGCTTCCGTTTTCTGCATTCGGCAGCAAAGAATCAGTTCTACACGAGGAACAAGTGAGGCCGCGCTATCTCGAAGTACCACTCTTGGTGGCGCTTTTCTTCGTGCCGGGAATATCAAGGGCTGGGTTGCGCGCAAAGAAGCCGCTCGGCAGCAATTTAAACCCCGCGCGCTGCACCGGCATGACCGGCCATTCCTCGGGGCGTGGGATATGAGTCACCCCCACTGTATACCAGAGGACCACGTCCTCGTTCTCCACGGAGCGGTTCGCACGCGTCCACCGCGGTAACCCTTCCCCGCCCTTGCTTTGAAAGAGATAGTCGCCTGCTGGGTAGTTCTCGCTTGCATGATACGGAGTGACCCAAAGAGGAGCGCTGAGGAAGCCGGCGCGCTTCCCCACGGAAGAGTTGGGGTCAATGTAGGAAATCGCATTCTCGCCCGGAACTAGCACGTAGCCGACAGGCTGGCCCAAAGAATTCTTGATTGCCGGATTGAATACCCGCCATTTTCGACTCGCTGCCAGGTTGAGCTGCCTGCACGCTTCCAGCTCCCGCCGCAAGAGCGTCTCGGTCATCACGATGGCGCTGCCGTTCGCGGTCTTGGCGGGAACAGGTTGGGCGTTCAGTTCGGAGACGCAGTTGCCGCTTGCCCCGTCGATATCCAGATCGAGGCGGAAGTTGAAAAAGTGCTGGTGGTGCACCGCCTCCACGTGGGCCGCTACCAGGTGCCCGTGACTTTCCTTGTCGTGTCCCATGCCGCCGCCAGCAACGGCCTTGGTAGACATGATCCCTGTCAGCAGCACCTCCGCCTCCAGACAGCCATCCTGATGGAAAATCCAGCTGAGCCCGTATTCATAGTTGCCGACCGTGGCAATGAACGATATTACCAACTCCCGCCCCCGGCGAGATTCGTTTGTCTGGTAATCGTAGTGCTTCCAAAGAAGGCCGCCGTCTCGTTCATAGATGCCGATCGCGCGCGGAAGCTCGCGGGGCACGCCGCGGTCCGACGCCACCGCGGCACTGACAAAGACGCTGTTGTCCGGGCAATCAGCCTGCGGTTCAAGAGAAGCGGCCAGCCAGCCCAGGCCGCACTCCCCCATGTCAAAAACGTTGCGAAACGACCATGCGGGACTTGGATCACCATATGGGACGACCAGCTCAGCCAGCGACGCACGATAGAGTATGGAACGCACTTTCCCTTGGTTTTCATAGCCAACTGTGTAGAGGACCAGGCCCTCGCGTGGATGCAAGGCAAACCGAAAACGCCAGTTCTGCCAGCGAACCTCATTGCCAAGAATCTCGAAGCTGACACCCTGGGCTTGCACAGCTTTCAGGGGCCTGGCTGGCTTGCGCAATTTGCCTACGGACTCGGAATCGTACTCGGCAGTTGCTTTCGGCACGGGCACGATGCCTGGGTCGATGAGGTCAAAGACTTTCTGGGTCGTGAGATTGACGCGTGCTACAAGCCCCTCGATCGGCCGAGCATAGTAGTTGCGTGACTGGCCTTTGTAATAGAAGACCGCATTCACGAGGCGCATGCCGCGCTGATCCGCCGGAATCTGGTCCCCGATGGGCCAGGTGTCGATGGCCACGTTCTCTGGATCCGCGATGCCTCGTTTCTGAAGCGCGTCCTGCCAGCGCGGATCAGCACGAACAATCGCCTGTGCCAACTCGATATCGTCTTCCATGAGCGGCGGCTGCACTCCTTGGACCTCTTTCCATGAGGCCAGCCGTTTGTCGGTAAGATCGACGACGGCTTCAAAAGTCCGATTGCGCGCCCGCTCATAAACGACAGCAAACGCCTGCCGCCGGACCGGTGAACCTGGAGCGAAATTCAACACCTCGCGCTTGGGAGGCTCGTGGAGAACGATCAGAGGAATGCGGCTTTGCTGATCCACCTTTCCCTGGAGTTGCAGCAAGCGGACGGTTGCGGCCAGTTCCTCCCTGCTGAGAGGATCGAGAGGATGTCGCGCCTTGCGCGGTTCTGCTCCTGCCGCAAATGGCGCGATCAAAATCCACCCGGCCAAGCTCAGCAATAGCCCTGCCCTACGAGAAGCCTGCTGCTGATACCAAGTCAGTGGAGGCCCCATTACGCCATCGGGCAAGGAAGGACGATACGTCATGATCTTCTTCTCTAACCGCAGGAGAGAGCCCGGAATCTGCCATGACTTAACACTACGGCAAGCCAGGAGCAAACGGAAGACCCAGCAATCACGGAAGAAGAACACCCTGAATACGGCGCGTGGCACGACAGCCATCCATGCATAGCTGCGAATTCCACGCAACAGCTGGATACCAAAATGGTCGCTAAACCCTTTTCGCGGACGATGAATTTCACAGCTGTAAAGTTTTCTTCAGCATTGTGAAGATAACGCGTGCACGCTGAGGCTTGGTCGAGTTCACTTCAGCTGGAAAGGTTACTTGAAGGAGAAACGCGAAAGCTTTCCAAGCAAGGCTCTGCGCCCTGGAGCTTCATGGGAGGCGACCTCCTTTTCAGGACGCTTTAGCCCGCGAGCATTCCACCAAAACGAATTAGAGATCAAGTAATGAAAATTCTCTTAAAATCTCTATCTGCAATGCGTTTATGCTAGACGCCCTGCCCGACCTCTCGTTATAGTGGGGTATTACTGGCCATCGAGGAAGCGCTGGAAATGACAGCAGCTTCTGTGTCGCGCGTCCACCCCCGCTGGATGTCGAGGTTCGCTTCCATGAGACCGCACCGTCGCTCACCGCGCCGTTCTACTCTCCATCTTGAAGACTTGGAAAAACGGCTCGTCCTCAGCTCCGGCAATTTGACCGTCCCGCTGGGACCGGATTCCGTATACGGTCATGAGATCGTCACCGTTCAGGAGTATGACTATATCGTGGCGACACCGGCCAGTGTTGACGTCATCCATCCGTATGGGATCGGGGTCTCATCCTCTTTTGGCATCTTCGACACCGGATCGAGCGTGATCAGTTTTTCAGCGCAAGATCAGACGTTCTTGACGACTGAGAATCATCCTATCCCGATTCAGATTTTCGGAGGAGCCAGCGCCCAGGGAATCGGGGGTACAGTAGTCGGCAATGTCTCCGAGCCCGGCACCGTCTTTGCCAATGGTTTGACGGCAGCGAGTGTATCCATCACTGCACAGGGCAATCCCGAGATCGGTCCGAGCATCGGTTCGAATAGCGCGCAGGTGCCCAATCTGCAGGTCTTCGTCGGCACCGAAACTGGCAGTCCGCTCATGCCAACTCTGACGGGTACGCCAATTCTGCTTCCTTCGCCTGCCAACCCCAATGGCCTGGCTGCGGACGTCTATATGGACGACGCCCTTCTGAATTTAACGAGCTTGGTGCCGGGACTGAGCGTCGCCATCCCCAACCTTGATTTCGTACGCGCGGGCACGCCGCTCATGGCCTCGAATACGACGGGCTTGGTGCAGGTGCCGCTTACCTTGTCGGGAGGGAGTTCCGATCCCTCCGTCTCCGGCGCGGTGACCGAAGCGCCGGTACCCATCTTGAACGGCCTGACGCTTAGCAACGGCAATAGCACTCAGGGGGGACAGCGCTTCCTGCTGGACACCGGCGCCCAGATGACCATTATCTCCACGGCTACTGCCGAAGCGCTAGGCCTCGATCTGTCCCATCCAATTACCACGGCTAAGGTGGAAGGAATCGGTGGCAGTGAACAGGTTCCCGGATTCACCATCAAGGAACTGGATGTTCCGGATCTGGGGGGCACACTGCGGTTCTTGAATGTGCCGGTCTTCGTCCTCAACGTCGCCAATGGCGCGGACGGAGTGCTGGGAATGAACATTCTGGATTCGGCCACGGCCATGCAGTACGATCCCTATAATTCTGCTGGTCCCTTACTGAGTTTGTATTTCGGCCCGGCTACGAGTCCCGCAACCTCCATTCCCGTGACCGGCACGCCGGGCAGCGGTTCGACGGGTGGGAATGGCCTCACCCCGACTTCCAACAATCTGCCTTTTGGCAGCGCTATCAACGGCACGAACGTGCCTTTCTTGCAAGTCAACTCCGCCCGAATCTCTGGAAGTGTGTTTCTCGATTTCAACCATAACGGCGTCCAGGATTCGGGAGAGCCGGGTCTGGCTGGCGTCACCGTATATATCGACCTGAACCACGACGGGCAGCTTGATAGCGGCGATCCCACGACGGTAACCGGTGCAGACGGGTCCTACCAGTTCATCAATCTGTCTCCCGGCAGTTACAGCATACGTGAGATTCTGACCCCCTCGCTCGTTAACGTGCCGGGCTTCGGCGGCCCTGCGACCGGGACCGCGCAAGATGACAGCACGATGACCGCCAACTTCGGCGTCGATCGCATCGAGCCGGATCCGCAGACCGCCTTCATTTCAAGCCTGTATGGCGATATCCTGGACCGTGCCCCCGATGTCGCCGGCCTCGAATACTTCGAACAGATGTTGAACGGCGGTGCGTCTCCGACGCAGGTCGTGAGTGCAATATGGCAGTCTTCCGAACACCGCGAGTTACAGATCGATGACTACTACCAGACGTTCTTGAACCGGCAGGCCGACTCGTCGGGCATGGCGTACTGGTTGAATCTTTTCCTCTCCGGAGCTTCCGAATCGGCTATTCAACTCGGTTTTGCGACCTCTGGCGAGTTCCTGGCTGCTCATCCCGGCAACGCGTCTTACCTTTCCGCCTTATACAACGATTTGCTGGGTCGAGCGATCGACCCCAGTGGTGCAGCATTCTTTAGCGAAGAGCTTGCCAGCGGCACTAGCAGACCGCAAGTCGTGCAGCAGATTCTAGGCTCTGGCGAGTTCTGCGTGCGCACGATCGACGGCTATTACGCTACCTTACTACATCGCCCGGCCGACCTGGGCGGGCGGCAGGCTTGGCTCAATCTGCTTCAAAATAACCAGATTTCTCAGGACGGAGTTGCCGAGGCATTCCTGGCCTCCCAGGAATACTTACTCTGGACGAGGGAGTTTAGCGAATCCTAATTCTCGGGCCGGGCATACAACAGACTGCTCAAGGCTTAGTGCTCGTCGTCACTCCGCAGCAGGCGCTGTCCTGGGACGGATAGGCTCATACCGGCCTCTGGTAGTCTTGTCACACGCCTGCAATGATCCCTTGCTTCATCAGGTAGTCGATGAGGGTCACGGTCGCTTCCTGTGGAGAAGTCGACGTGGCGTCGATCGTCAGCTCGGGATTTTGAGGGGGCTCGTAAGGGTCATCGATACCCGTAAAGCCCTTCAATTGACCTGCCCTGGCCTTCTTATAAAGGCCTTTGGGATCTCGTTGTTCGCAGGTCTCGATAGGTGTGCTGAGATGGACTTCAATGAATGGCAACTGGACGGCGCTATGCAAGGCGCGCACGCCATCGCGGTCCTTGCGGTAGGGGCTGATGAAGCTGGTCATGGTGACAACGCCACAATCGGCAAACAGCTTCGCGACCTCCCCGATGCGGCGAATGTTCTCTTCCCGGTCGGCAGCCGAGAATCCCAGGTTCTTATTGAGACCGTGGCGGATATTGTCACCGTCGAGCACGTAAGCAAGATGGCCGCGCTGTGCGAGCGCGTGCTCCAGGGTGAATGCGATAGTGCTCTTTCCCGAGCCGCTCAGCCCGGTGAACCAAATCGTTGCTCCCTTCTGCCGTAGGAGGTTTTGCCGCTCCTCGCGGCCAACGTGCCCCTCGTGCCAGGTGATGTTCGTCGCCTTGATGACAGTCATTTCGTTACCTCGTCGCGATGCTGGATCAGCTTACAGACTATATGTTCTATCTGGAGTGCGCTTGTTCATCCAGTGGTCTGCCGTTTCTGGCCCCGGATTCTTGATTACCAGTCCATTCGGGTAGATTGCGGCGGGGCGACACGGAAGTCAAGCGTGCGAGTAGCTCTGCGTTTTGTTGCGACATCGGTGATGTGTAGCCGCAGCGTGTAAGGGCCGGGCGGGAGTGGAGGTAAGGTGAACGAGTATTTTATGAAGAAGTCATGCCGTGCAGTCTTACTCAGATCCGGCTGGTTGGCTTCGTGGGGGAAGGCCGATTCCCAGCGCTTCCTGCCATTGAATTCGCAGATCTCGATTCGGCTGTCGGTGCGGATGCAGTAAAAACTGTCCTGACGCTCCGTGGTGAAATTCTCCAGTTCGGCATAAATCTGGACGTAGTCATGCGCGTGCAATGCGTGGTCCTCAGGCATTGGAATAAAGTAGCCGAAGTCCTTAATCGAATCGACTAAGCACATTTTGCTGATTACGAGGGGCACGCGGGGTTGCAGTGTGGCCTTGACCTCGTCGAGCTGAGCCGTGACCAATACCGCCTCAGCGGGATCGCGGAGTTCTCCTGGCTCGGTCAGGCGCACGATTAGCGGCAGCAATCGTAGCAGCAGATCCTGCGCGGGCCTGCCGTAAACTTGCAAGCAGGCCACTGCCTGTGCCGGCTGTTTATTCATGTAATAGCGTAGAGCGGCAAGGAGGGGCGGATCTTCAACCTGCTTGGCCTTCTTTTCTTCCGGTTTGGGGGAAGGCGGGGCAGGGTCCTCAGGCACAGGCGGATTGGCGGCGATTACTGGCGGCGCGGCGACGGGTATCAGGTCGGAAGTCGTCGTTGCTGGGGGGTAGTGAGATCTCTCCACCTGCACGGCCGCCGGTTGAGCGGCGCTGGGCTCCGGCCGGCTAGGGACCGGATGATAGGGTGAGTCGGCATTGGCAACGGGACGGCCTTCAGCCTGTGGGATTTCCGAAGAGGAAGTGATCGGGGTCGTGCCACTTTCCGAAGGCGATACCAAGCTATGGGAACATCCCGGTCCCAGGCCGAGGCAAATCGCCGTTACCAACCTCAATTCCCAGCCACACCTCGTCATGCACAACCTCTCTCATTCCCTTCGCCGGGTCGAAACCCCTGGCGCGGAGAGTGAGGCACGATAGCCACGGCTCTCTTGGCAGTCAATGGACAAACGCTTGCGAAGAGACGCAGGATTGCGGGAGCCTGGAAAGGTTCACTTCTTGGCGGGGCGCATGATCTTGAGAAGCGCCTCGCTGGCGGCCTTTTGCACGTCGGCATTGCTGTCCTGAAGGGCTTGTCGCAAGGGATCGACGGTGGAACGCGCGGCCGGCCCGAGCTTGCCCAAAGTTTCGGCAGCCTTGGCCCGCACGCGCGGATTCGGATCGGCTAGCGCCGTGCTCAGTGCAGGAAGAGCCGCGATGATGTGTGGGCCGCCTATGACGCCCAGGACGCGGATCGCGGCCACCTGCAACTCGGCGTCGCTGGAGCCGATCGCCCGTGCCAGAGCCGGAACCGCCGCTTTGGCGGCGAGACCATAACGCTCAAGCGCCGTCGCCGCGGACAGGCGCAAGTCCAGGTCGGGATCTTCCAGCAGCCGGCCGAGAGCAGGAACGGCGGCGTCCGCTTCCACGGGACCGATCTTGCCCAGCGTTCGGGCCGCGGCCCAGCGCACAAAGAGGTCCGTGTCGGCGAGAGCTGCGACCAGCGCTGAGGCAGCCGGCGCGGCAGCCGGTCCAAGCGTTTCCAGCACGTCGATCGCGGCACGGCGGGCGCGAGCGTCAGGTTCCTGGAGCCCTCCAGCCAGGGCCATTACGGTTGCATGCAGTCCCTCGACCAGGGAGTCCTTGGGTGAGGCCGAACCTTGAACAAACCGCGAGGGCTGAAGCGCGACCTGAGCGTGCTTGCCATTTTCATCGGTCGTACCGCCGGCGCGCTCGAGCAGGCGAAGCTGCGGATTGGTCATGTCTTCGAGAGCATGCCGGGCCAGGAGCCGAACCTGGGCATCCGAATCGGCCAATGCCCGAGTCAAAACCGGACCCTGGTCCTTGAGGGCGAGGATCAAAGGCATCAATTCGCCGCGTTCAGCCGCGGCGTCGCCAGGGGGTACATCCAGCCCTCCCGTTTGATCCAAGGGGCCCGGCTCCTTGACCAGCTTCTGCAATGCCTCGGCTGCATGGCCGATAGCCGCCGCGCAACGTCGCCGAACCTCAGGTCGCGAGTCGCGCAAGCCCAGGCCTGCGAGGGGCACCAACGCATGCCCCATTTGCACGACCTCTTCTCGCGTCGCCGTGACATCTTCCGCTGTGTGGGGTGCAGTGGCAAGCAGAGTGGCGCAACGAATCAGATTCCCGAGTGCGTCCGCCGCCACTATTCGCTCCGTCAGCTCATTGGAACGAAGCAGATCGCCGAGTGCGGGGATTGCCACTTGTGGATCCGGGTTGATGAGTCCAAGGGTTCGACCGGCCGTCTCGCGCACCTTCGGCGCGCCATGCTTGATCAAGTCGACCAAATCGGGCGCAAAGCTGGCGGCTAAGCCGCTGCGGATGCCGACGCCACGCGCGGAGCAACCCATCTCGCTCAGGATGCTCAACGCCGCCAGCCGACTGGTGTCGTCACCTTGGCGGAATACGTCGCGTACTGCCAGTTCGAGCTGCGCAACCAAGGTAGCGCGGTTGCGCTGATCCACGTCGCCTACTTTGCCGTCAAATTCCAAATCGCGCCACTCGCGCAGAGCCAGGGCTCGACGCAGGTCGCCGATACCGTGCAAGGCTCGAATTTGCTCCTGCGACTTACGATCGCGGACGGCCGGGTCGTTCACGGAACACTTCAGTATCTGGCGGAGTTCTTCGACGGGATCGCCTTCGCCGTTCTGAGTGTAGGCCGGTCGGGACCAGCAGAACCCTGCCAGGACCAGCGGGATGGCGAAATATCTTGTGAGGCTAATGCGACGAGAAGCTGCCGTATGCATGGAAGGACTTCCTCAATGCGAAAGCAAACTTTGCAGGATCGGGAAGGAACGATCGTCCACGCAGCTCTGTTGGCGATGTCTCAAGAATGGGGTCGTTTAGCTGAAAATGGGACGAAGAGAAAGATCAATCTTGCAGGAGTTGCTCGGGAGCAGATGACTGGGCAATACCGGCAGCGGGGGAAAACGTCGCGGAGCCCTGGCAATGGTCAACCATGGATGAAGAAGCTCGTAGCGGCTCGAGGTTGATCCAGTTGGGTTTTATCAAATGCAAACCGCCGTTCGATTTCAGTTCATCACTTGCAGACGGAAGCGAGGATTCGCTCAACCGGCATCGTATGCCAAGTTCGGCGCCAGCCAACGCTCGATTTCAGCGATGGGCATGCCCTTGCGTTCTGCATAGCTTTCAACCTGATCGCGCGTAATCATGTCGACTGCAAAATACTGGGCCTGCGGATGACTGAAATAAAGGCCGCTTACCGAGGCTGCCGGCCACATGGCATAGCTCTCCGTCAGGCGGATCCCGGTCGCTTCTTCGACACGCAGAAGTCTCCACAGCGTGCCTTTTTCGGTATGGTCCGGACAAGCCGGATAACCCGGGGCAGGTCGAATGCCGCGGTATTTCTCGTGGATCAGATCCTCATGCGACAGTTGTTCCTTCGTGCCGTAGCCCCAGTCGCGCCGGGCGCGCGCATGCAACAACTCGGCGAAAGCCTCGGCCAGCCGATCCGCCAATGCCTTGGTCATGATGGCGCTATAATCGTCGTGTTCGGCCTCGAAGCGCCGCACAAGTTCTTCTGAGCCAGCACCGGTAGTGACGGCAAAAGCGCCCAGGAAGTCAGCCATGCCGCTGGAGCTGGGAGCGATGTAATCCGCAAGGCTCCTGAAAGACGTCTGCCCTTCGCGTTCCCACTGCTGCCGCAGCGCGTGAAAACGGGTCAGTTCCTGTGAGCGGCCCGCGTCGCTGAAAATGAGGATGTCATCGCCGTCGGCGTTCGCCGGGTAGAAACCGTAGACGCCGTGGGCACGTAGCAGTTTCTTTTCGACGATTTCCTGAAGCAATTTGTTGGCGTCGTTGAAGAGCTTGCGGGCCTCCGCACCAGCTGCGGGATCCGAGAAGATCATCGGGTACTTGCCGCGCAGCTCCCAGGCCATGAAGAAGGGTGACCAGTCGATGTAAGGCAGGAGTTCCGCCAAGGGAAAATCGCATAGTAGTCGTCGGCCCAGGAATTGAGGAACGGCTGGGGGCTGCGACTGCCAATCGAGGGCCAGGCGGCGGCGGACGGCCTCCGCATAAGGCACCAGCTTTCGCTGCCGGCGCTGCGCAAAGGATTGCCGCTCCTTTTCCTGTGCCAGGCGATTGTCGCGATCGAGCGCGGGTTTCTGGTCCGGCCGGCGTATCTTGTCCACCACGCCGACGCAGCGCGATGCGTCCTTCACGTGGATGACAGTCTCGTGATAGGCCGGCGCAATTTTGACAGCGGTGTGCTTCACGCTCGTCGTGGCGCCGCCGATGAGCAGCGGCACCTGGAAGCCGGTACGCTCCATCTCCTTGGCCACATGAACCATTTCATCGAGTGAAGGCGTGATCAAACCGGAAAGGCCAATCATATCGACCTGCTTCTCGCGCGCCGTTTGCAGGATCTTGTCGCACGGCACCATGACGCCCAGGTCGATGACCTCGTAATCGTTGCAAGCAAGCACGACGCCTACAATGTTCTTGCCGATGTCGTGCACGTCCCCCTTGACGGTTGCGATCAAGATCTTGCCGCGCGCCTGGCGTGTGCCGTCGGCTTGCTCCTTGGCAGCTTCCATGGAGGGGAGCAAGTATGCGACCGCCTTCTTCATAACGCGAGCGCTCTTGACGACCTGCGGCAGGAACATCTTGCCCGCGCCGAACAGGTCGCCGACGACATTCATGCCGTCCATGAGCGGCCCCTCGATGACAGCGAGCGGTCTGCTGTAGTTGTGCCGAGCCTCCTCGACATCCTGGTCAATAAAATCCACGATGCCCTGGATCAGCGCATGCTTCAGACGTTCTTCGACCGACAGGTCACGCCAGGCCAATACCTTGGCGCCCTCCTTGTCTTTCTCCTTCACCGTCTCGGCAAATTCGGTCAGTCGGTCCGCCGCATCCGGTCTGCGATTCAGCAAGACATCCTCGACGCGCTCGAGCAGGTCCTTCGGGATCTCCTCGTAGACCTCGAGCTGACCGGCGTTGACGATGCCCATGTCCAGGCCGGCGCGGATCGCGTGGTAGAGAAAGGCCGCATTCATCGCCTCGCGGACAACGTCGTTGCCGCGGAAAGAGAAGGATACGTTGCTGACACCACCCGAGGTCTTGCTTTCGGGAAAGAGCCGTTTGAGCATACGAACGGCTTCGATGAATTCCACCGCATAATTGTTGTGTTCCTCAATGCCCGTGCCGACCGTGAGAATGTTGACGTCAAAGATGATATCGCAAGGGGCAAAGCCAACTTCCTCCGTCAGCACGCGATAGGCGCGCTCGCAGATGGCGACCTTGCGCGGGGCGGCCACCGCCTGGCCTTGTTCGTCAAATGCCATCACGACAACCGCGGCGCCGTAGCGTCTGACCAGCCTGGCCTGCTCCAGGAATTTGTCCTTGCCTTCCTTGAGGCTGATCGAATTGACGATGGCCTTGCCTTGCACACATTTCAGTCCCGCTTCGATGACCGACCATTTCGAGCTGTCGATCATGATCGGCACACGTGCGATGTCGGGTTCGGCAGAGATCAGGTTGAGGAAGTGCGTCATCGCTTTTTCGCTGTCGATGAGCCCTTCGTCCATGTTGACGTCGAGAATGTTGGCGCCGCCTTCGACCTGTTCGCGAGCGACCGTCAACGCCTCCTCGAAATTGCCGCTTTTGATCAGTCGGGCAAACCGCCGTGAGCCGGTAATATTCGTGCGTTCCCCGATGACGATGAAGTTGCTCTCGGGACGGACGATCAGCGGTTCGGTGCCGCTGTAGCTGCTCCAGCGCGGCACGTCCGGGAGTGGACGCGGCGGAATGTCGGCCACGGCGCCGGCGATGGCGCGAATCCAGGCCGGCGTGGTCCCACAGCAACCGCCGACAACGTTGACCCAGCCGCTCCGCGCAAATTCGCCCAGAGCGCCCGCCATGTGCTCCAGGGTGCCGACGAATCCGCCAAAGCCGTCCGGCATGCCGGCGTTGGGATAGCAAGTGATGTACTTTGGCGCAATCTGCGAAAGGGTTTCGATGAACGTCCGCATTTGATCAACGCCCACAGAGCAATTGAGCCCGATGCTCAGCATGTCAAAGTGGGCTACCGAAACCCAGAACGCCTCCACCGATTGAGCCGAAAGCCCCCTACCTCCTTCGAAAATCGTGCCCGAAACCATCACGGGCAAGCGCAGGTCGCGCTCGAAGAAGAACTTGTCGATTGCGAACAGACACGCCTTCATGACCAGGGTGTCGAAAGACGTCTCCGCCAGAAGCAGATCGACCCCGCCGGCGACCAATCCGGCAATCTGTTCGGTGTAGGTGGCCACCATGTCGTCGAAGGTGACATCGCGACGGCTCGGATCTTCTACGTGGACTCCCAAAGACAACGTCTTGTTTGTCGGGCCTATGCTGCCCGCGACAAAGCGAGGCTTGTCCGGATTTCGCCGGGTCATCGCGTCTGCGGCGCGGCGTGCGATCTCGGCAGCGGCCTTGTTGATCTCGAAGACGAGTTCTTGCAAACCGTATTCGGCAACACCCAACGCCGTCGCATTGAACGTGTTGGTTTCGATGATGTCCGACCCAGCTTCGAGGTACTGACGATGGATGGCCTCGACGACACGCGGCTGTGTCAGGGCGAGCAAATCGTTACAACCCGCCAGGTCCCTAGGGTGCTTGCGAAAACGGCTGCCGCGAAAATCGGCCTCGCTCAGCTGGTTGGCCTGGATCATGGTGCCCATGGCGCCGTCAAGCACAAGAATGCGCTCTGCCAGCAATTCTTCCAAAACCTGCTGCGTACTCATGCGCGCTGACATCAACATGGCGGTTCCATGCAAGATTCCGAAAGGCACAGAATATCCTAATAAAGAGGATACGACAGCGGAAGGAGGCAATCCAGGCTGATTGCGGGATTGCGGACGAAGATTTCTGAGCTTTGGCCGACCGGAGGATCGAAGATAATGAAAAGGGCCGGCTGCACGATCCGTCGTGCGGCCGGCCTCATCGGAATCTGGCCTAACGCATCCTTGCGGCCAAATACTCCAACCGTGTCACCGGCAGGAGTAAGTCAACTCACCAACGCGGACAGTGCCGCTATCGGGCGGAAGCCTGGAGTCCGCCCTTTGACCCTCGCCATCCATTGGTCGCCTGCCTGGGCCTTTCTTGGCCCTGGGCGGGCACCGTTCACGAGTTGGTGACTTGCTTCAATCCTCCGCATGCTGAGTGAGCGCGCACCCCGAACATGAGAACAATCATCGCGCGAACAAAGTTACGAAAATGAAAGAGAAGAAAACCAGGAGATTTCTCAACGTTTCGAAAGCTGTTCGAAACCGCCCGAGAAGAAAATCCTAGCCACCATCCAAGCTTGTGGGATCGGCATCGTGGCCGCCACCCCCTCTTCTGTGCGCCTCAAATGAAGCTCGCATGAGCAACCGGTGCAGTGCAGCGGTCGAACTCATGAGGGGACAGGTTACACTCTTCACAGCTGATGTCAACTGAAAAACTTCGGCCCGATAACGAAAGGCATTTTTCCGAACGGAAGCCGTTGCGCCACAACAGGCAACGACTGTCAAATAATTTGTTTGGCGCGCCAACAACGAATTCGTGCATAAGGAAGTGTTGATTCATATGTCCGAAGGATTGATGCAAGCTTCTGGTATAAAAGCGCTTGCGATCTTGTCGAATCTTCCACCTGAAACCAGCTGTACGAGCGGGGTGCGTGGGCTCTTTTTCACGGCAAGGCACGCGCCAACCGTGGCTGGGTACTGGCCCCGCAACTTAAAACCTAGCTGTTACTCGGATGGCTAGGGAGGAATTGCGCAAAAAAACCTCCGCCTGTGCCGTCCAGACGCTTTTGAGAACCCGCAGTGCAGATGGGTGCCTCAGGCCCGGGTTTTGGATCCCACTACATTAGGTGGGCTTGCAAGCGCCGAACCAATATTGGCTCCCTGCGGGTAATGCATCGGTTCTTCAAAAGTTTACGTCTTTCACGAACACCGCAGAGGTCAGCGAAGCCGTTCCCGGCTTCATCAGGTGAATCTACCACGTGCTACGCTGGTTCGCAAGCCTGCCACCCGAGAACGAAGACTGACCGACACTCGTTCCCTCCCTTGCTAGCCGACCTCTTCGCATCTTCTAGAATGTCGGAGCGCGCGAAATATCCTTTTGAAAGACCCGGGCATGCCAATCGCCGTCCACTTTCTGGAGCAGAATGGCCAACCGCCACACCAGGTGGCGGCCCTCTTGGCCGAGTTTCTGGCGGCTGCCCGATCCTCCCTCCATCTGGCCATCTATGACTTCCGCCTTGGTGATTCCCTTGCCGAACCCGTTATAAAGGCGCTGCGTGGCCGTATTGCCGCGGGCGTCGAAGTCCGCATTGCCTATGACGCCGGCAAATGGGCTACCTCCCTCGGAGGGGCCAGTACCGAGCCCGCCCCGACCGGGTCGGCTGATTTCATCCGCAGCATCGACCCCAGGATCTTTTCCAAGGCGATCACCGGTGGAGATCCGGCCACCCCGAAGTTAATGCACCATAAATATGTGATTCGCGACGGCACAACTCCCGCCGGTGCTGTTTGGACCGGATCCACCAATTTCACCGATGATTCCTGGACCCTGCAGGAAAACAACATCGTTTGCATCGACTCTGCGGACCTGTGCACTTACTACGAAACGGACTTCGAAGAGTTATGGTCGCGAGGCGACATCGGCACTTCGGGCAGCCACGACAATGGCACACTCCACGTCCCTGAAGCAAGAATCGACGTCGCATTCGCACCGGGCGAGGGCCGATCCATCGACCACGAGGTTGCCCACTTCGTCGGCACGGCACGACGGCGCCTTAAAGTATGCTCCATGGTGATCACCGCTGGGTCTATTCTCGGTGCGCTGAGCGACACGGTGAGCCACGGCCGCGTGGCGGATTACAGCGGCCTCTATGACCGCACGCAGATGGAGAGCGTCTTCAGCCAATGGCACGGCACACCCGCGGAGTGGAAGATCCAGGCTTTCCAGCAGGCCGCTGGACAGCTCTCCGGCAAGCGCTCGACTCCTTACAACCCAGGCAGCAAGCACGACTTCATGCATAATAAGCTGCTGGTGGCGGACGATGCGGTCATCACGGGAAGTTATAATCTGTCCCACAGCGCCACGCTCAATGCGGAGAACATGGTGATCATGCACTCGCCCGAGATCGCGGACCGTTACTCCGCCTACATCGACCGGCTGGCAGAGCGCTATCGACGCGACTTAAGATCTGAAACAAAGAGTAATAAGCAGGCGTGAGTGGGGTTCGACCCGGCCACGTGCTGCAAAGAGGGGACAAAACTATGAACGGGATGCCAACGATGCATATGGTAGCTGCGATCGTTACGGGTCTCTATGGACTGATCTCGCTCGTGGGCGGCACCATCGGCTACATCAAGGCGTCCAGTGTCGCTTCGCTGGTAGCCGGGGGAATCGCGGGTATTCTGCTCATTCTGTGCGCCATTGGCATACCGCGCCTGCCCACGTGGTCGCTCGCCGGCGCGATCCTCATCTCTCTTCTCCTGGTCGGGCGTTTCACGTCCAGCGTGCTGAAGAATGAAGGCTCGTTGGGCGAGTTCCTCAGCAAAGGCGCGGGCATAACAGCAGTCGTGATGATTGCGGGCGGTTTAGTGGTGCTCGTTGTCGCCGGGCTTGCGCTGGCTACGGGTGCCCAACCCCCGGCCCAATCGTGAGCGGATCAGAAAGGCTGTTGAGACTTGCCGTCAAAGAACGCCAGATCAGCCGAGGCTGGTTCTATCTTCGCAAGGCCCGTGATGCAGTCGCCGTGATGGAGACAATCAACGTCCACGCCAGATCCTTCGCATCATCTGGAACTAGCTGTTGAGTACCGGGCGGCTCTCACGAATTGTTGTGTGGAATCCTCAACATTCACGGAGTCAGGCTGGACAGGAACGCGGATGTCGCGGAGCAGCAAAAAGCCCGCCTCAGGATCGAGGCGGGCCTTCACTTGAGGAGAAGGGCGTATGACGCAGAACTCAAACGCAGGTCGCCATCTCCACCTTTGCCGTTGTGTCTTTCGTATCAGGAAGGCTGATCTCCACGTGAGTCTGCGTGCCTTGGGCGCTATTCAGGTCTCGATAAGCCGACTCGATTGCCGCGTCACTGGGCAAAGAGACCACCTTGCCGACTAGCTCATAAGATATGCCAACCACATGCAGCCCGGTGGCCAGGAGCAGCCGGAAATCGAGCCAGGGATTAGTTTTCTGGACATAGTACAGGTCGTAAGCGAGTTTGCGACGGACGCTTGCCAAGTCAGTATCTGGCGGCAGCAGCACTTGTGCCAACCCTGTAACGCCGGGCCGCACCAGAAGCCGCGAGCGATAGAGCGGAAACACCTCGGCCAGCCGCGGTACAAACTCAGGCCGTTCCGGACGGGGGCCGACCAGTCCCATGTCGCCCCGGAGAACATTCCACAGCTGCGGCAGCTCATCGAGATGGCTGCGACGCAGGAAATGGCCGACGCGAGTGATCCGCGGGTCGCCCGCTGTCGACCAGCATGGCCCTGACTGCTTTTCACAGTTGTGCAGCATGCTGCGCAGCTTGTAAATCGTATACGGTCGGCCGTTCTTTCCCAGGCGTGTCTGTGAATAGAGAATCGGGCCCTTCGAGGTCAGCTTCACGGCAAGAGCAGCCAATAGAATGATTGGCGCACCGACAATCGACAACACGACCGCCAGGAGCAATTCAGCTGCGGCCTTGCAGGGATCGTACCAGGCCAACCGAGGCAATTCCGGGAACGTCTCGAGCGTCAGCGCTTCGGGGCGCGCTCCGCTTGAAGATTTGGAAAATGCTAGAGAAGGATTCGTGTGCATAAGACAGTGCAATCAGATAGTCACAACTGCATCGCCAAGGCGCTCCATGCGGGGATGGCACGCGTCGACCTCGCAGCGCACACACGAGGCAGACGTTGGGAGAGTTGCAGGGCGGGAATGGGTCGCCTGGCTTTCCTTGAACTTCATTAGCTCTGCCAGCCGCGACACCGCCAAAGCTCGTAACGATCAGCGATCCTCCCGCCGTCCGTTTGGGGAAAGACTTTGCAAAAGGCGTACCGGGATGACCCCGAGCCACGCACTGGGGCCATTCTCCGCAATTAACTCGTTACGAGGCAGCATGTTACAATGCCTGTGAGAGATGAGAGTAAAATTAGGGAAAAACTCGGATGTTTGGCGGGGTTAACAGTGTTAGGGCCCGGGCGCTAAATATCCTTAACAGCCCCCTATCATTCTTCCTTCATCATTGCCTGCTACGATTGCCGCGTCCCCCTTTCGGCTACAAGGGATTCGGCTGGCTCCACATGAACGGTTGCCGAGTCGGTCCCCACCAGCGCGCGACCGTGAGCCTCTACCGCGGCGCTGGCAAGTCTGGCTAGAATGTAAGGGCTCGTCAGCAATGTTTGGTAACGGAGCTACGTCCAGGAGGGCGACGCCGTTGATTGCACTGAAATTGATAGCAACATGACATGACCCAACAGAAACCTATCGCGCCGCCAGCTCTATCCACCGCACATCGCTTCTTACCGCTGCTCATGCTGCTGTTTGCGGCCAGCGGCTGTTCGGCGCTCGTTTATGAAATCGTCTGGTTTCAGCTCTTGCAACTGGTCATCGGCTCCTCGGCAATTTCCTTAGGCGTGTTGCTCGGAACATTCATGGGCGGAATGTGCCTGGGGAGTCTCGCGTTGCCGCGCGTCGTCTCCGTGCGGGTTCATCCGCTGCGCGTTTATGCCTTGCTTGAATTGGCATTGGGGATCATGGGCATCGCTGCGCTCATGGGGATGCCGTTGGTCGATGCCATCTATGCCAGGTCGGGTGGGAGTGGGCCAGGCGGGATTTTGCTGCGCGGGCTTGTCTGTGCAGTGTGTTTACTGCCGCCCACTGCGCTCATGGGCGCGACGCTGCCGGCCATCGCGCGGTGGGTGGAGTCGAGTCCCCGAGGAGTGTCGTGGCTGGGATTGTTCTACGGCGGCAACATCGCAGGCGCGGTCTTCGGATGCTTGCTGGCGGGCTTCTATTTGCTGCGCGTACATGACATGGCAATTGCTACTTATCTGGCCGCAGCATTGAACGGCACGGTGGCCCTGGCCAGCTTCACCCTGGCCGCCCTGACTCCGTACCGCCCTCGTGCCGAGGAACCCGCCGCGGAATCATCTGCCGCCTGGCAAGGATCCTGGCCGGTGTACGTCACCACCGCTGTCTCGGGAGCGTCGGCACTGGCAGCGGAAGTGGTCTGGACGCGGCTGCTCTCGCTGCTGCTCGGTGCAACTGTTTACACGTTCTCCATCATCCTCGCTGTATTCCTGGTAGGGTTAGGAATCGGCAGCGGCGTTGGCTCGATGCTGGCCCGGACAAGTCCGCGGCCGAGATTACTGCTGGGCTGCTGCCAATTGCTTCTGGCTGCGGCAATTGCCTGGACCGCATTCATGCTCGCGCGCTCCGTGCCGTACTGGCCGATAAATCCCTATCTTTCGGCGTCGCCCTGGTTCACTTTCCAACTCGACCTGGTGCGCTGTCTATGGGTCATCTTGCCGGCGACGTGTCTGTGGGGCGCCAGTTTCCCATTGGCGCTCGCAGCCGGGGCGAACAAGGGACAGGATCCCGGCCGACTGGTCGGAGGGATGTATGCAGCGAATACGGTCGGGGCAATCCTCGGCGCGCTCGGTGCAAGCTTATTCCTCATCCCTCGGCTTGGTACGCAAATGGCACAGCAAGTCCTGATCGGGCTTGCGGCCGTGGGGGCGATTCTCATGATCGTCTCGTACAGCCGGCCATTCCTTGCGAGCATTACCTCCGCGTATGGGCCATTCGGAGCTATAGCCAGAGTCGGCGGCGCGCTGGTACTCGCGGCCTGTATCGCCGCGCCGCCTGCGTATCTGGCCAAAATGCTCCCCGGCATTCCCTGGGAACTGGTCGCGTTTGGGCGAACGCTTCCCAGCTACGAGGGTAAGTGGAAGAACCTGTTCATGGGCGAAGGTATGAACTCTTCGGTCGCGGTCACCGAGACGCCAACCGGCGCACGCTATTTCCACATCAGCGGCAAGACGGAAGCCTCCAGCGAAGCGCAAGACATGCGGCTGCAGCGCATGCTGGGCCATCTGCCGGCGCTTTTTCACGGGAACCCGAAGTCGGTCCTCGTCGTTGGATTCGGCGCGGGCGTTACCGCCGGTTCTTTTCTGGTGCATCCCGGCATTGAGAAGGTGGTCATCTGCGAACTCGAGCCTCTGGTTCCGCGGGCAGTCGCGGCCCACTTCGCCAAGGAGAACTATGGGGTCGCGACCGATCCTCACGTCGAGATCGTCTATGACGACGCGCGCCATTACATTCTCACGACTCCGCAGAAGTTCGACATCATCACCTCCGACCCCATTCACCCCTGGGTCAAGGGGGCGGCCACACTCTACACCAAGGAGTATTTCGAGCTGTGCAAACGACGTTTGAACCCCGGCGGGCTGATCACGCAGTGGGTGCCTCTCTATGAGAGCGACAGGGACGTCGTGAGAAGCGAAATCGCCACGTTCTTTGAGGTTTTCCCGGGCGGGACGATTTGGTGCAACGACCAGAATGGCTCGGGGTACGACATCGTCCTCCTTAGCCATGCGGACTCGCTCACAATCGATCCGGACGAGCTCTTTGAGCGTCTCAAGCGTCCCGAGCTGGCGGCGGTGGCGGAATCCCTTGAAAATGTCGGTTTTCAGACCGTGGTCAGCTTGCTGGCGACCTATGGCGGACAGGCAAGCGATCTAAGTCCCTGGCTGGAAAATGCGTTGATCAACCGGGACCGGAACCTGCGGCTCCAGTACCTGGCGGGCATGGAGCTGAACAAAATGGATAGCGGGAACATCCACGAGGAGATGTTGAGCTACCGCCGGTTCCCCGACGAGTTGTTTACGGGCTCCGGCTGGCGCTCGCGGGCACTGCGGATCGCGCTGGAGCATTCGACCTCGGCACGACAAAAAGCTCCACAAGAATAACGAATCCCCTTCCAGTTTCGAGGCATCGATCGGACATGCTGGCCCTTACCCAGGTACCGTCGCCAAGCATCGATTTTGGGCAACGGAGCCATGTCGCGCGCACGCTCATCGATTGGGACCTGCTCCTCCAGCAGCATGCGAGCTATTGCCAATCCCTCCGGGATTGCGATCTAGAAGTGCGGGTGCTGGATGTCAATCGCGCTTGTCCCGATGGCACATTCCTTGAAGACACCGCCATTGTGCTCGATGAAGTGGCCGTGCTTACTTCGATGGGTACCGAAGCACGTCGTGCCGAGTTGCCGGGCATTGAGAGAGAGCTGAGGCAATATCGACAGGTGCAGCGGATCGCGCTACCGGCAACCATCGAGGGGGGCGATGTCCTGCGCGTCGGGCGCACGCTTCTGGTCGGTGTCTCGGCCCGAACCAATCCCGCTGGCGTGCAAGCTTTCGAGGCAATCGTCCGGCCGCACGGGTATGTCGTGGTGCCCGTGACGGTGCGCGGTTGCTTGCACCTGAAGACGGCATGCACTGCTCTGCCGGACGGCAGCCTGCTGTTGAACCCTTCGTGGCTGGATCTGCACTCTCTGGCCGGATTCGAACAGGTTCCCGTTCCCCGCGCTGAGCCCTGGGGGGCAAACACATTGCCGATCGGCGCTACGGTTTGCATTCCCGGGCAACATGTGCAGACCGCCGAGATGATTCGGCAGCGGGGTTTTCACGTTAGACCGATTGACGTTTCTGAATTCGCGAAAGCCGAGGGGAGTGTTACCTGCCTGTCGCTTCTAATTCGCACTACCTGAATGAGCTAACGCACGCAATCGCGGAACGAGACAGTCCTTGGGGCCGTTTTAAACCCTGTCGACTTAAGGCTGACTGTATGACTGTCTGGCTGCTACCAGATTGATTGAGCTTCCACTATTTTCCATGTGGCGGTAGGCGTATCTTGTGCACCTCCAGCAACCCATGTCCGCGTTTTCCCTGCTTCCATCTGGTTACGCTCAAAAATACGGAGGGTTCGTATTGGAAAGCCGCTTCCGGGGGCGTTGCCCCCATGTAGCTAACTCTTTTGATTATCATTGGGAGATGCGCCGCAGTTCGCCGAAGTACTCAGCCTTGACTCCTGGACTGGCGCGCTTGAACTTTGCCGACCGTCTTTTAATTGAGGTTCCTGCGAGACCGGAATCCAAGCGTGCTTCGCTGGCACAACCTGCGTGGGTGGCGAGGAGGAAGGGGCCCTTGCCGTTAACGGAGGCGTCAATCGCCGCCTGAGCGCCGAGCTCACCGCCAAGGGAACGGGAGTCATCGGCGTAGCGGGCGAAGTCAGTGTCGTCGCTCATCGTGTGGTGCATGGCGGCGAGAAGTTCGTCCGAGACATGTACAGCCCAGTTGCAGCTCATGGTGAGAGTGGCGCGGGTTTCTTCTCGTACTTGCTCTTGGGTGTATGGTGTGGCATTGGTGGGATCGTGGGGATGGGCGTCGTCGCTTCAGTCAGGATGTTTCGGCGGCGGAAATGAAAACGGGGATACCGTGATCGACCGCAGCAGCCAGATCCGTGTTGATGCCTAAGGTTTTGGTACGATCCCCACCTTGGAGGGTGCAAGCTTCTTCCGCCACTTGGCCGCCTCGCCTGGTTTGCCCCACTCGTCGTAGACCCGGGGCAGTCTTTCCAGGGCCTCGGTCAGTCGGAGTTTGCCTTGTGGGGAAATCTTGGCCTCGCGCTGTTTCATCCCCTCGTAGCCGGCAACCAGCAGCGGCTCAGCGTCGGCGTACTTCTTCTGGCCGAGCAGCGCGCCGCCGAGCATGGATTTGGTATTGAAAGTCGTCCATTCATCGGGCGACTTCTTCTCGCGAATAGGGAGGCATTCGCGCAGCACTGCTTCTGCGTCGTTCCACTTCTTCTGTTGGAGCAGGTTGCCCCCGAGACCTGCCAGCTCGCCGGCGTAGGGCAGGGAGTAGGCCCCGGCCCGCTCCTTGACCACCGCCAGCCATTTCCGCCGCCATGCCTCTGCCTGGTCGAGCTGCTTCAATTGCTCGTGGCAGCTGATGAGGTTGGATACGATCCGGCCGGCGTATTCGTGTCGGAACCGCCGCTTCTCGATGCCTGCAGCCGCTTCCTTTAAAAGGGGCAGGGCCTGGTCCACCTTGCCGGCGTCTCGGTAGCCGAAAGCGAGGTTGTTCATGCTCACGAGCGTGTCGGGGTGGTCGGCGCCCAGCTTGGCCTTCGTCAACTTGAGGGTTTCCTCAAAAAGCGGCAAGGCCTGGTCCAGCTTGCCGGCGGACTCGTAGCCCATCGCCAGGTTGTTCATGCTGGTGAGCCTGTGGGGATGGTCGGCGCCCAGCTTGGCCTTCTGCAGCTTAAGGGTTTCCTCCAAAAGGGGCAGGGCCTGGTCTAGTTTGCCGGCGTCTCGGTAGCCGAAAGCGAGATCGTTCATGCTCACGAGGGTGTTGGGGTGGTCGACGCCTAGCTTGGCCTTCCGCAACTTGAAGGTTTCCTCCAAAAGCGGCAGGGCCAGGTCCAGCTTGCCGGCGGCCCAGTAGCCCCCCGCCACGTTGCCCATGCTCGTGAGCGTGTCGGGGTGGTCGGCGCCCAGCTTGGCCTTCATCAGCTTGAAGGTTTCCTCCAAAAGCGGCAGGGCCAGGTCCAGCTTGCCGGCGGACCGGTAGCCCGCCGCCAGGCTGCCCATGTTCTTGAGCGTGTCGGGGTGGTCGGCGCCCAGCTTAACCTTCATCAGCTTGTTGGTTTCCTCCCAAAGAGGCAATGCCAGGTCCAGCTTGCCGGCGGACTGGTAGCCTACCGCCAGGTTATTCATGCTGCTGAGCGTGTCGGGATGGTCGGCGCCCAGCTCGGCCTTCCGCAGCTTGAGGGTTTCCTCCAAAAGCGGGAGGGCTAGGTCCAGCTTGCCGGCGGCCCAGTAGCCCAACGCCTGGTGGTCCATACTGTTGAGCGTGTCGGGGTGATCGGCGCCCAGCTTGGCCTTCCGCAGCTTGAGGGTTTCCTCCAAAAGTGGCAGGGCCAGGTCCAGCTTGCCGGCGGACTGGTAGCCCAACGCCTGGTGGTCCATACTGTTGAGCGTGTCGGGGTGGTCGGCGCCCAGCTTGGCCTTCCGCAGCTTGAGGGTTTCCTCCAAAAGTGGCAGGGCCAAGTCCAGCTTGCCAGCGGCCCGGTAGCCATCCGCCAGGTTATTCATGCTGCTGAGCGTGTTGGGGTGGTCGGCGCCCAGTTTGGTCTGCTGCAGCTTGAGGGTTTCCTCCAAGAGCGGCAATGCCAGGTCTAGTTTGCCGGCGTGTTGGTAGCCATTGGCCAAGTTGTTCATGCTGGCGAGGGTGTTGGGGTCGTCCGCGCCCAGCTTGGCCTTCATCAACTTTAAGGTTTCCTCCAAAAGCGGTAGGGCCAGGTCCAGCTTGCCGGCGGCCTTGTAGCCACGCGCCAGGTTAGCCATCTTCGTGAGCGTGTCGGGGTGGTCGGCGCCCAAACTCGCCGCACAGCTGGCCCGCGCTTTGACAAAAAGGGCAATCGCCCGGTCGGCCATGCCCAGGTCTAGCAGCGACTGGCCCAGGCGTTCTTGCAGACCGGCCACCAGGAGCGGGTCACCAACCGACTCGCCTTCGAGCTGCTCCGCTACCTTGGCGATCCGGTCGCCCAGGATCCGCAGCAGCGGCTTGCCAAGTTTCTCCTCCGCCCGCGGGTCCAGATCGGTGAACACCGAAGAAAGGATCACGTTCCACTTCTGGATCTGCGCCAGCCGCTTTTGCGCCTGGGCGTTGGCCTTCTTCTCGTCCTCAGCGGCCGTCAGGGCCTGTTGCTTGGCTTTCTTTTCGCCTTCAGCCCGCTCGCCCTCCGCGACGAGGGCTTGTTGCGTCCTTGCTTGCTCCTGCTGCACCTGTTCCAAAGCATCCGCCGTATGGCGCTGCTCCGCTTGCAGTGCTACCAGGCCTGCAATCAGGCCGCCGATGCCCAGCAGCACCAGCGCCGCGAACCCGGCCGCCGCCAGCACCGGGCCCTTGTTCCGGCGTGCGAACTTCTTGAGCCGGTAGCTTAGCGACGGCGGGCACGCTTGCACCGCCTCGTCGTGCAGATAGCGGAGCACATCGGCCGCAAGAGCGTTGGCCGTTTCATAGCGCCGGTTCCGGTCCTTCTCCAGCGCCTTCAACACGATCCAGTCCAGCTCCCCGCGCACCAGGCCGCTAAGCCTCTTCGGCTCCGTCCCCCGGTTGGCCGCGATCGACGGCAGCCCTTCCGTCGTACTCAGCCGCGTGCTGGGCCTGGGCGCTTCCTCCTCGCGGATAAGCCGCAGCAGCTCCAGGATCGCGACTTCCTTCATGCGCCCGCGCTCCAGCGGCGTTGTCCCGGTCAGCAGCTCGTACAAGAGCACGCCCAAAGAATAAACGTCGCTGCGCGTATCGATATCCGGCTGGTCCAGCTGCGCCTGCTCGGGACTCATGTACTCGAACGTGCCGACGATGGCCCCGAACTCCGTGTACAGGGTCCGTTCGGTCAGCTTGGGGCCGGTCGCCTTGGCCACGCCGAAGTCGATCACCTTGGGCACCGGCTTGCCGTCGTAGATGCAGACCATGACGTTGGACGGCTTCATGTCGCGGTGGATGACGCCCTTGTGGTGCGCGTGCTGTACCACCTGACAGACCGGGACGAAGAGTTCCAACCGTTCGCTGGGAGTCAGGTGGTGCTCGTCGCAGTAGCGGGTGATCGGCACCCCCTTGACCAATTCCATGACGAAGTAAGGCCGGCCGCTCTCCGTCGTACGCGCGTCGAACACCTTGGCGATGTTGGGGTGATCCATCAGCGCCAGGGCCTGGCGCTCCGCCTCGAAACGAGCGATCACCTGCCGGCTGTCCATGCCGATTTTGATGAGCTTCAGGGCCACCTTGCGCTGCACGGGGTGCGTCTGCTCGGCCATGAAGACCGTGCCCATTCCGCCTTCGCCGATCTGCTGCAACAGCTTGTACGATCCGATGCGGCTGCCCGGCCTTTCAACGAGGCGCGGTTCATCGACAGTCGGTTTTAGCGGCGCGGAGGCCGCTGGGTCCAACGCCTGCGCCAACCAGGCGGGCTCGATCTCCGGGAATCGTGGCTGATAGTCCTCGGGCCTGCAGGAATCGCCGCGCTGCCGGCGATAGAAGACATCCAGCAAGATCAGCTCACGCACCACTTCCCGCTTTTCAGCGTCGCTCAGGTCGGCAACATGATCTTCGATGCGCGGTTGGGCGCCGCTCTTCCAGGCCGCCTCAAAGCGCGTGCAGACCTGGTCCACTTTTTGCTCGAGCGACAAGGGCAAAGCGTCATCTGAGTTCATGAGGAGCACTCTTTTTCCCAAAGGCTGCGAATCAACCGCAGCTTCCGCTCCACGGTGCGCGGGGCGCAATTCAGTTGGCCGGCAATTTCCTCGGTCGTGTAGCTTTCCATCTTGCTCAGGGCAATCGTTCGCAGCTCGGCATCGCCCAGAAGATCCAGAAGCCGCTGGCAATTCTCCGCTAGCTCGGCAGCAAACGCCGGACTCGGTTCCTGACTCACCACTTGTTCCAGCTCCTCAGCGGTGCCTGCCTTTTGCCCGCCGCCGCGTTTGAGCCGCTGCTCATCGCGCATCAAATGAGACGCCTTGCGCGCGGTCAGGACGACCAGCAGTTTCCAGAGGTTGTCGCGGTCGTGGAGTTCGGGAAATCGGCCGCGCTTGAGCCCCTGGCAAAAGCTGTCGAAGGCGCTGAGGGCCACGTCTTCTCGGTCGGCGCCATGAGGTGCGGCACCGAGCTTGCGGCGCGCGAGTTCAACCAGGAGATGAAAGTAGCGTTCCCAGAGTGGCTGCGCCGCCGCCGGATCGCCGGCTTGAAGCTGGCTGATCCAACGCGTGACGGAACCGTCCGACGGCATGGGCTGGTTTCCTTGGGCGAAACCCAAAGCGGGCACGAAACCAGCTGGAGCGTACCGCATTGCTCTCTCCGAAACAACCATAAAGACGGTAGATGCCCGAGCTTTGCGAAAATGGCATTGTCTCCTCCGTCACAAGAGGATGCCCGAATCCTGGCTTGAGGCCGACATCTTTTTTCAAAAAGGGTGTCGGGTTCGCAAAGCAGACGGGCATCCTGCTTGGGAAGGCTTGATTGACGCGTCTTCGCCAACGAAACGAATTGACTGCTCGTGAAGGAAAACTTTCATGGTCATCTTCACTCCCCGTCCTCAACTGTCAGTTGACATCCTTCCACTGCCGCTTGGCGTATTTGAGGATGATGCCCTGTTGCTTCGCTTGGCCGTGCGATCCCGCTCGACGCCTTTATTTTGTTCGCGTATGTGCGGTCCAATCGACGCGGATGATCTTGCTTTCGAAGACGCGCGTTTCGTGGAGTGCGCAGGGTGGGATTTCTGAAAGGGCATGCGCGCAAACGATCTCAAATCCGGAACCGACAACCGCAAGACATTCGGAGAATTGCTTCGTCCAGTCCTCCAGGCCTCCGTGCGACCCGGCAGCGCAGTTTGTCGACCGGGCGGGGACGGACTCGCGGAGGACGATATGGTCGACTGTCATCGCCCAGGCCAGCGCAGCCGACAAGGTTCCTGATTGCCACGAACTGCATCGGCGACATTCGGAGCGTATTCCCGCCTTACGGGCACTCTGGGCGGGCAAAGGCTGGCTCGATAATCACGGATCGTGGACCAAAACAATACGGCCGGTAAGCCTCAGCCGCCAAGCAGAGCCCTCACCGGCCCGGCATCTCCCGGACGCTCGGTCTGCGCGCCTGGAGCAACGGCCTTTTCATTCTGTCGCAGACCAACTGAAAACTGAAGTGTTCGCTCCTCTTGAGCTGCTTGCCGACGTTCGGCGGCAGCGGGGAGCTTATCCGTAGGGAGGGTTTAGCGATGAAGCGTTTCATTCTGGGCCTGGCGGCTGTGGCTCTGCTCCTGGCTGGACCGGCGCGGGCGCGGGCGGGAGGCGGCAAAGTTCTGCCGGCCACAGCCACTCCGTTGGGCTACTCGCTGCAAGACATGGCCGAAGCAATGGCCTACTTCAACACCAGCTACAACGACCTGGACTTCTATCCCGACACGCCGTTCCAGATCCTCTACCTCGCCGACCCGAACACCGACACGACGAACACCTTCACGGTGAACACCGGCACGAAGTTCTTCGTGCCGGTCTTCTGGGTCGATGATTCCATGCCGATCATCGGTGATTTCCCCGACGATAAGGACGACATCGCCCATTACGTCTTCGGGAGGAAGCAACTGGGCGCTCACGATTTGGAAATCGTGGTCGATGGCGAAGCAACAACGCTCGGCGCGGCCTACGCGGCTGGGGCAACTCTGCCTTTTTTGCTGGACGGAGACGGTAAGCACATCATCCAGGTCGGCGCGTTTCTGACGCCGCTCTCCAAGGGCATCCACACGGTCACGATCCAAGGGACTCTTGACGGTGACGCCATTCTCGACGTACTTGGCGGGCCGTACTCCATTGAGGCTACCTACACGGTGATCGTGAAGGATTGAAATCGACGGGGCACTGAGAAAGAAGCAAAGCGGCCGGTAAGCTTTTGCCGCCAAGCAGAGCCCTCACCGGCCCGCCATCTCCCGGACGCTCGGTCTGCGCGCCTGGAGCAACGGCCTGTTCATTGTATCGCAGACCGCTTTCCCAAACAGGAGACCCGAACATGCGATTCCTTTCTTGGCTTCCACATCTGACTCCCAGTGTTGAACATGCGCCAACCGGGCGTACGCTGCTGCGGTCAACACGCCGAAGACCAGTCGCTCTCCGATTACACCTGGAGAAGCTGGAGGATCGGCTCTGCCCGAGCAGCTATTCCATCACCGACCTCGGCACATTGGGCGGCGCGGGCAGTTACCCCGCCGCCATCAATAGCGCCGGCCAAGTGGCCGGCGAGGCAAATACCGCCAGCGGCGCAGGTCACGCCTTCCTCTACAGCAGCGGCATGATGACCGATCTCGGCACGCTCCCCGGCTACACGGACACGTACAGCTACGCGACCGCGCTCAACGACTTCGGCCAAGTGGTCGGGACCTTGGAAGACTCCGGCGGGAACTTCCACTCCTTCCTCTGGCAAAGCGGCACGGGTATGACCGACCTCGGTACCCTTGGCGGCAGCGCCGGTACCGGGACCGGTCCGCAGGCCGTCAACAACCCGGTCCCCGGCGTCCACCCCGTCCAGGTGGTTGGCCAGGGGGTCATCGCCTCCGGTTCGGAGCACGCCTGGCTCTGGCAAAACGGCGTGATGACGGATCTCAACACCCTGCTCCCAGCCAACTCCGGCTGGGACTTGGCCTCCGCAAACGGCATCAATGATGACCAACAGATCGCGGGTTTTGGGGTCCACAACGGACAGACCCACGCTTTCCTCTGGCAGATAGGCGGCGGTGTGCCCACCGACCTGGGCACGCTCGCGGGAGACTCGGACGTGAGCTACGCCGACGCCATCAACAAGGTCGGCCAGGTTGTTGGCAGGTCGTCGACAGCCCAAGACCCCATAATGTCCTTTCTCTGGACCCCGAGCCAGCCAAACGGGCCGACAGGCACCATGACGGCTCTCCCATCGCTTCCCCGCGACCCCGCGACCGAAGCTTTCGGGATGAACTGTTCCACCAAGGTGCAGGTGGTTGGAAATGGAGAGTTCAGCGGCGCCATTGTCTGGAAAAACGGCAAGGTCATCGATCTCAATAATCAGATCCCGAAGAACTCCGGCTGGTCTCAACTACAGTTTGGCACCGGGGTCAATGATGCCGGAGACATCGTGGGCCAAGGCTACTTGACCAGCGGGCCACACCATGCTTTCCTCTTGATCCCGACTATCAAGGCAAGCAGCTTAATGATCGCGGCAACCGGCAGCCAAGCTACGGGCCAAATCGGCAAAGTCGCGCCGGCGACCGCAGACAGGGACCTGCCGGTTGGGTTCACCGCCACGCTGCAGGTGGGAACTGTGCCCCCCTCGACCATGGTCAGCATAAGTCTGACGAACGATCCGGCCCGGATGGCTGAAGCCCCCTCGATGCCCCGACCCGCCGGAGGCGATTCCATTCGGTTCGCGTTGCCGCAGACGAGGAGCCGGGAGACATCGACCCGCGTTGCGCTCGATGACCTGTTCGCCCGTGTTGAGGAAAACTCGCTGGCCGGCCCGTTGCAGGAGAACTTGGCTCTGTTCATTATCCGTTAACGCCGCTAGCAGCGAATGGTTCGGGGAGTACTTAAACTGGGAACATTCTGCTTGTCCTATCAAGCACGGCGAGGGCGCGAAGAGCGCCCCGCTCGTACTTGCCAATCCAGCGTTCGGAGATCTCTTGGATCGGCACCGGGTTGAGGAAGTGCAGCTTCTCGCTGCCCCGCCGGATCGTGACTACGAGATTGGCGTCTTCCAGCAGCTTGAGATGCCTGGTCACCGTCTGACGGGTGATGTCCAGGTACTCGCAGAGTTGCCAGAGAGTCTGGCCAGTCTTCTCGTGCAGCAAGTCGAGCAACTCCCGGCGGCTGGGGTCGGCCAGTGCCTTGAACACTTTGTCCATGTCATCGTCCATCATTCAAGTATGCAGCCAGGCAGCTGCATTGCAAGGTCGTTTTTGACGCTAAAATTCGCCCTCGATCCTCTCGGCTCTGCGCTCGGTTTGGGCGGGTTGGTGTGATTTGCAAGGGATTTTTGAAGAAATAGGACGATAATAGGACAAATAGGACACATTTAGTTCATGTGAATTATGCCGAAATTGGGAGGGGGGCTTTTTAGTCCCAAAAGTCCCAAAACTCGCAGACGTTGATTTTTACGTGGTTTAATGATGCGCGCGGAGGGAAAATCGTCTCCCAAACCAGGTGTGCCATTCTCAAAATGCCATTACGTTCTGGGAGTCGGCGCTGTCTTGAAGAACGCGATCAACACTGCAACCGGTATCCGGGTCGAGATCTTGACCAAGTTCTGATTGGTGTTCAGAGCGCCACCGTACCGAGTTTACTTGCCTGGCTTGGGAGAGTCGTAGTGCACTGCCATGACCCGGTTTTGCTCGGCGTCGGCGTCCATCCGTATGCGAATCTGCCTGCCTACGCGCGACTGCAAGTCCACGAGCCGGGCATTGCGACCGTCGATGGTAACGGGAGCCTGTGCATCCACCACTAAATTGGATACCGTGATGTGTTCCTTCTTCAAGCCGACCGTGAGCCGGCCACGCTCGGCGTCAATGCCTTTCAGGACGCACTCGACCGTGGGGCCAGTGGCGGTGATGCCGAGGACCTTCGGCTTGATCGCCGAGAGGCGCAAAGAGACCGTCATTTCCGGCTTCAGGTCAGCCAACCGGCTCTTTCTGTTGTTGATGACAACGTTGACCTTTTGACCGATCTCCCACTGCGCTGGACTGCCGGCATGAGCAACTGCCAGCGTGTTCTTGACCGGGTCGAGGGAATCGACAAGGCAATCATCCACCGTGCTGCCGTCCGCTTCTATGCGGGTGACTTGGCCACTCTTGTTGATCCTCAACTGGACGGTTATGTTCGGGACCAGGTCCGAAAGCTTTGCTTCCTCGCCATCAATGCACACACTCACCAAAGGCGCCAATTTGTGGCGCACTTCGTTACTATATGCCGTGATCGCACCATTTACGGCAAACGGGCCGAAGTTATGCGTTGTGTTAAACGGTATGGTGTGTTCGATATGGTTGAGATAGTTAGCTGATGGCGATGGATTCACCTTTAGTTGTTCATAGCTGGTCCAGCCGCTGGGGAGCCCATTTGCCGTGCTTATCATCGGCGTCGCGAGATATGGCTGAAGAATGACATTGGACGAATTTCCGATGGTCCCGTTCAAGTTTGCGAAGAAAGTAAGGGACTTCACCACGATCGCACCCTGTGCGAGATCCAGCTTCTCGATCACGCCAGACTCAACATGCTCTCCTGCTGGAGCATTCTTGCCCGCCCGATTGTGCTGAGCTTGCTCCTTGGCACTCGGTTGCTTGTCCGCCTGGAGCCAGGGCTCCCGGCCCGGCCGGCCGAAGACGCAGGCCGTAACGCTTACCAGGATTGCCACCGCCAAGATTGCCGTCGATTTGATCTTGAATAGCCACATGGTTCGCAACACCCCTTCTGCCATGGAAAAGACCTCGGGAGGAATGGCCTCCGCAGCCACGCCGCCCGCAAAAAACGCTGCCATTCTTGCCGTCGAGCCGACCAGCGCGGCCGGCAATCGAGCACCCGAAGCTGCCCGCGCCAGAGCCAGGCCGCGCATGCCGACCGACAACGCCAATCCTTGCCGGGTGAGCCTAGCTCGTAAGCGCTGACGGGCCCGCAGCAAGCGCGATTCGATGGTGCCCACGGGACAGCCCAACTCCTTGGCCGCCTCGGAATTCGTCTTGCCTTCGAGGTAACAGAGAATGAACGGCAAGCGGTAACGCTCACCCAGACCGTTGACCTCACGGTCGAGGATTTGCCGGATGTCGCGCCAAGCCGCTATGGCGCTTGGGTCCAGGCCCTTGTCGGGAGTCGGCTCCGTAAGCGGTTGCTCCAACTCCTGCCTGCGTGCGATGCGGGCACGAGAGGCCAGCGCAATGCGAAAGGCCACTTTGTGCAGCCAACCCGAAACGGACGACCGCCCCCGGATGGAGCTGGCGCGGCGTGCGAGCGTGAGAAACGTGGCCTGGAAGGCATCCTCGGCGTGATGCGTGTCGGCGAGGATGCGCCGGCAGGCATGTAACACCATGCGCCCGTGGCGCCAGACCAGCAGCTCGAAGGCGGCCTCGTCGCGCTGCTGCACGAAGCGGCGCAGTAACTCGCTGTCGGGCACATTGCTGCTTTCCTTCGCTGCAAAAATCCGCCGCAGGGAAGGAAGCACGCCTGGAAGTGGGGTCTGGGTCATCGTGAGCACTCGTTGGGGACTCGTCCCTCTACTTTAATAGAGGGAGGGAGGAAGACAAACCCTCCAAAATGGCAAGGTGGCGATGAGGTACAACAACGTGGATTCTGCAAGGCTGCGCGAAGCGGACCAAGGCGTATCCGACAAAGCCGGTGCTTATCCGCGGCCTATGTTTCACTGCACCGGTCCGCTATAATCTCCCCTTTGGCAATGGATGTGAAGCCTATGGTTCGTACACGTTTCGCCCCAAGTCCAACAGGCTACCTGCACATCGGCGGGGTCCGCACGGCCCTGTTTAACTGGCTGTTCGCCCGGCATCACGGCGGCCAGTTCATTCTGCGCATCGACGATACCGACCAGCAGCGCAATTTGGCCGAGGCCCTGCAGCCGATCCTGGATGGCTTCCGCTGGCTGGGCTTGCACTGGGATGAAGGGCCTGAAATCGGTGGCCCGCGCGGCCCCTATTATCAGTCGCAAAAGTTAGAGCGCTATCGTGATGCCGTTCAGACCCTCGTGGACAAGGGCGCAGCCTACTACGACTACGCCACCAGCCAGGAGGTCGAAGTCGAGAGAGAGTTGGCAAACACGGAGAAACGCAAGTTTCTCTATAGCCGAAAGTGGATGGCGGAGTCGCCGCAGCAGCGGGCCAAATTCGAAGCCGAAGGCCGCAAGGGGGTCGTGCGTCTCAAGATGCCGCGTGATGGGGCCTGCAACTTCAACGACCTCATCCGCGGCCTGATGGAATTCAGTTGGGGAGAGGAGCAGGACCATGTCATCCAGCGCGCGGACGGTTCGGTCCTCTATAACCTCGCCAATGTCGTCGACGACTACGACATGCAGATTTCGCATGTGATCCGCGCCGAGGAACACTTATCGAACACGGCTCGGCAGGTCTTCATCGCCCAGGGACTGGGCTATGCGCCGCCGCTCTACGCTCATGTACCTTTCGTCGCCGAGCCGGGCAGCAAGAACAAGCTCAGCAAGCGCAAAATCGCCCAGTACCTCAAGAATCCGGATTTCAAGAAGGTCTATGAGCACGGCCAGGCGATCGCGGCCAAGATCGGCCTAAAGACCTCGGCGGAGACGTTCAATCCCGTGATTGTCGACTTCTATCAGCAGGTGGGCTACCTGCCGGACGCCGTCCTCAATTACCTGGTACTGCTCGGCTGGGCTCTCGACGACAAGACGGAGTTCTTTACCCGACAGCAGATGATCGATGTGTTCTCGCTCGATCGCGTCAACAAGGCCTCGGCCAGCTTCGACCCGAAAAAGCTCTGGGCGTTTCAAGACCACTACATGCAGGAGCTGCCGCTCGACCGCAAGGCCGCCATGGCCCTGCCTTACCTGGAGAAGACGGGACTTACGCAGGCGCCCGCGCCCCTCGAAGCGCGAGAGCTACTGACGCAGATCGTGCGCGCGGCCGGGGAGCGCATCAAGACCGCCGGCGACATCCTCGATTACACAGATTTCTTCGAGCGCGACGATCACTTCTCCTATGACGAGCAGGCCTTCGAGAAAAGAATTCGCAAGCCACCCGATGCTGGGCCCCTTCTGAAGAAGTTTCGCGAGCGCCTGGCCGAAGTGAAGCCGTTCGATGCAGTGACGCTGGAGAAGCTGCTGCAAGATTTCATTCAGGCCGAAGGCGTCAACGTCGGCCAGATCATCCATGCGTTGCGGGTTGCCTTGACCGGCAAGGCGGTCGGGTTCGGCGTCTTCGACAGCCTCGCGATCCTGGGCAGGGAACATTGTCTGGCACGAATCGACCGGGCGCTGAACCGTCTTTGAGCGCGCACGGCAAGAAGTCTTGCGTGATCCAGCTGTTTTCCAGAAACTTACAGTCTGTCCGACAAGTTCTCCCCTCTCCACCGTACTCGGGGGAGAGGGGCTTCTCGGACAGAATTCTACTACATGAGCGCCCAAGGCATTTACGGCGACGATGCAGTCGTTCCGTAATTACAAGGTAAGGAAGCGATGGCAAAATCCAACAAGGAACCTGGTGGCAACGAAGGAAACACGGAAGCGGCGCCGTCGCTGAACTTTCTCCAGGCCATCATTGAAGAGGATGTCAAGAACAAGAAGTTCGACGGCCGGGTGCAGACGCGCTTTCCGCCGGAGCCGAACGGCTATCTCCACATCGGCCACGCCAAGTCGATCTGTCTCAACTTCGGTCTCGCCGCCCGATATGGCGGCAAGTGCAACTTGCGTTTCGACGATACCAATCCCACCAAGGAGGACGTGGAGTACGTCGATTCGATCAAGGAAGACGTGCGCTGGCTCGGCTTCGATTGGGAAGACCGGCAATTCTTCGCCTCCGATTATTTCGAGCAACTCTACGAGTGGGCCGTAAAACTGATCAAGGCAGGCAAGGCGTATGTGTGCGATCTGACGGCCGACCAGATCCGCGAGTACCGGGGCACGCTGACGGCGCCCGGCAAGGATAGTCCCTATCGCCACCGCACCAGCGCAGAGAACCTGGACCTGTTCCAGCGCATGCGCGCCGGCGAGTTCCCGGATGGCTCACGCACGCTGCGGGCCAAGATCGACATGGCGTCGCCCAATCTGAACATGCGCGATCCGGTCATGTACCGCATTCTGCATGCGGAGCATCACCGCACCGGCAACAAGTGGTGCGTCTACGCCACCTACGATTGGGCGCATGGTCAATCGGACTCCGTGGAAAAAATCACGCACTCGATTTGCACGCTGGAATTCGAAAATCATCGGCCTCTCTACGACTGGTACATTGAAGCGCTCGGCATCTACCATCCGCAGCAGATCGAGTTTGCCCGGCTCAATCTCACCTACACCGTGCTCAGCAAGCGCCGGCTGATTCAGCTCGTCACAGAAGGTCACGTGCAAGGCTGGAGCGATCCGCGCATGCCCACGATTTCCGGCTTCCGGCGCCGCGGCTACACGCCCGAGGCGATCCGCAGTTTCTGCGAGCGGATTGGCGTATCGAAATTCAACGGCATCATCGACATGTCCTGGCTCGAGGACAGCCTGCGCGAGGATTTGAACAAGCGCGCGCCGCGCGTGCTGGCTGTCTTGCGCCCCGTGCGCGTCGTCCTCGATAACTATCCCGAAGGGCAGACCGAGGAGCTGGAGGCCATCAACAATCCGGAGGATCCGGCGGCCGGCTCGCGCAAGGTGCCTTTTTCACGCGAGCTTTACATCGAACAGGATGACTTTCGCGAAGATCCTCCGAAAGACTTCTTCCGGCTGGCTCCGGGCCGGGAGGTGCGACTGCGCTGGGCGTATTTCATCAAGTGCGTGAGCGCCGTGAAGGACCCAATGACCGGAGAGGTCGTCGAGATTCATTGCACCTACGACCCGGCCACCCGCGGCGGCAATGCCCCAGATGGCCGTAAGGTCAAGGGGACGATTCATTGGGTGTCGGCTCCCCAGTCCGTCGTGGCGGAAGTACGTCTTTACGATCACCTCTTTACGAAGCCTGACCCTGACGATGTGCCGGAAGGATCGGATTACCGCGCCAACCTGAATCCCAACTCTCTGACGGTGCTGAAGTCCTGCCGCGTGGAACCGAGCCTCGGGGCCGCTGCTCCCGGCAGTCGTTATCAGTTCGAACGACAAGGTTACTTCTGTGTTGATGCGCGAGACTCTAAGCCGCAGGCGCTCGTCTTCAATCGAACCGTATCATTGCGCGATACGTGGGCCAAGATTGAGAAGAAGAAAAAGTAGGGGAAACAAAAGCGGCGGCAAAGCACCGCAGTCCAAAGAAGTCCCTTTTGGAGTGCGGTGCTTTGCCGCCGCTTTTGTTTTTCCTTCCTCAACAATTCACTCCGCCAACGCTTCAAAATCTGCGAAGCTCGAATTAAGCAAAAAGGGCGTGGCTGCTGTGCAGCCACGCCCTTTGAAGATTGTCTTTTCCTTGCGAGCCACCGAGAGGTTGGCCCCTCGTCGATTATCGTGAAGCTTCAGAAGTCTGTTGGGCCAGTTTACGGAAATAGGTCTCGATGACTTCGCGATAGCGCGGCGGCATGTCGCGGGTCAGTTCCTGCATGGCCTGGGCACGTTCCTTTGGCGGGAGTGTGCCCCAGCCGCGGGCGATGGTTTCCAACTGCTTGGGATCTACATTGCCCGGGCCGGAGTTGCGCCCGATCATGCTGTCGCGCATGGGGGAATTGGGTTTGCCGGCTCCAGGTCGGCCGCCATTCGGGCAGCAGCCGCCGTTGCACTCGCCCTTGCACTCGTTTTCGAGCTGCTTGATGATTTCGTCGAGGCGGGCAACGACTTCCTTCTGGATTTTCTGCGTCTTCGGACCGCCACGCGACAATTCGAGGCGCCGCTCGATGTTATCCATCTTGCGTGCGATCTCGCCCAGGTCCTTTTCTTTCCACGTTTGCATGTCAAAGGCCATCAGCACCGCAACCATCTTGTAGCGCTCCGGCACATCAACGGCATCGTCCAGGAGACGGATGATCGAGCGCGTCGCTTCATCCTTGCGCAGGAGAGCGTGCTCGGCAACCGCGCGGTGGAAAAGATAAGCGCCCGGATCCACTACTTCTTCAGGCTTCACAGAACTGAGAGTGTCCAAAGATTCTTCAAAGATTCGACGATTGGAAAGCGCCTTGGCGTAGGCCAGCGCCAGGTTCGCCCGAAAGAAGGCAGGCCGCTTGGTGTCTTTCAGGATTGCAGGCACGGTCTGCGGGGCCGGCTTGGTGGGGTCGTTGGCATCGGCAAGGAGCTTGGCGGCGTCCGCATCGCCGAGGGAGAGGGTTTCGGCGATGCGATTTAATAACGGCCGGTCGGGATTGGACCAGATGCTTTGAAATGCCTTGGTGGAAGCGCCATCGGTTTTGCCGACCTGCTTGAGCCAATCGCTCGCTTGCTTCAAGGCTACCTCTTCGCTCGCTGCCCGCAGGGCCCCGAACGAGACAGATCGGTCTGGCGAGCGATCATTGCCCGCTGCTCTGGCCGTTCCCAGTCCGCAGACCGTGAGAAGGCCAAGCGCTAGGGTGAAGCCCCGCCGACTGCTAAGCATCATGGTTCACTCTCCCAATGGTTGAGGTACCCTACATAAGTTTGCCTCAAAACGGATTGAATTGCAATGCCTTATGGCTTTTCTTCGAGAAGCTTTACGGCCAGACTGCGAACGTCCGCATACGTAAATTGCTTTTTGGGGTCGTCGTTGTCGAACTTTGCGGCGCGCTTCCCCGCACGATCGAACACGAAAACCACCGGTACCCCCTTCACGTTCCACTTTTCTTGCCACAGCGCAGCATCTTCGTCCAGAAGATAGTTTGCAAAGCCGGCGCCCTTATTCTTGAGGAATTTGAGGGCCGCTTCGCGATTTTCCGGCGGGTCCACAGTCACCGACATGCAGGCTAACCCACCCATGGCGTACTCCTGGTAAAGCTTGACCAGGTTGGGGAACTCCCTTTTGCAAGGCAGGCAAGTATTTGCCCAAACGTCCACGACTACGACCTTGCCTCGCTGCGCCTTTACCGCCGCGATCAGCTCCGGATATTTGACGATCTTGAGCTCAATACCTGACACGGGCGGGGCAGGCGATTTTCCTTCTGTTGGCAGCTGCGCCGTTGCCTCACGTCCTTCGGGCTGATTCGCAGGCGTGGGCGGCGGATCGGGCCAGGCGGCGGCAGTCCCGCCGAGAATGAGCAGTGACAGCACCAGAACAACCGTGGCTCTTGAGCCGGGTGGATGGCACGGCACAAAAAAAGATCGCAACATTACCAGATGATTCCTCATGAGCGACTCGTCCTTGCTTTCTTTTGCCACGAAAGAAGCGCTAAACCGGCAAAAACAGCTCCAGTTTCTTTACGCTGCTCTCATAGAATTCTCATCCGCCGCCGCAATGCCCGCCAGATCCTACGCGCGTTGGGCCGGCATTGTCAAGGATTTGCGGCGTTCGGTAGTAGCTCAAGCTGGCAGCTTGAGCTACGAGAAAACTGATACCGATCGGCAAAGTGAGACGCCACCCAGACTTGAGGCTCTTGTATTCACCTGATTGGCAGGTTACCGTGCGCTGGCTGACAGGCTGAGCATCACATCCATAGGCAAGGGAAAATCATATGCTCCGGGTGCTTCGCATAGCTGTGGCGATTGGCTGTGCACTTATTAGCTGCGGCCGGGCGCATGCCGCCCAGCCGCTGCTGCTCAAGCCCGCGCGGGTTTTCGACGGCTTCTCCCAGGAAGGGCATGAGGGCTGGGTGGTGCTCGTGCGCGGCCAGCGCATCGAGCAGGTGGGGCCGGCGGATCAGGTGAAGGCCCCCGCCGACGCTCGTGTGCTGGATCTTCCCGGGACAACGCTCCTGCCCGGGCTCATCGAGGCCCACTCGCATCTGCTGCTGCATCCTTATAACGAAACGCCGTGGAACGACCAGGTGCTCAAGGAGGCCCTGGCACTGCGGGTCTGCCGAGCCAGCAATCACGCACGCGACACGCTTCTGTCGGGTTTCACCACGATCCGTGACCTGGGCACCGAGGGGGCGGGCTATGCCGACGTTGGGATCAAGGAAGCGATCAATCAGGGCATCATTCCCGGGCCGAGGATGTTGGTCGTTACGCGCGCCATCGTGGCTACCGGGAGCTACGCACCCAAGGGATTCGCCCCTGAGTTGACCATTCATCAAGGTGCGGAGGAGGCAGACGGAGTCGACGCGCTCACGCGCGTCGTCCGTAATCAAATTGGGCATGGGGCCGACTGGATCAAGATTTATGCGGACTACCGCTGGGGACCGAGCGGCGAAGCGCGGCCGACTTTTTCGCTGGAAGAGATCAAGCTGATCGTGCAAACCGCCCGCTCTGCCGGCTGTCCGGTGGCGGCGCATGCAACGACGAAGGAAGGCATGCGCCGCGCAGCCTTGGCCGGCGTCGAGACGATCGAGCATGGAGACGAGGGCGATGCCGAAGTCTTTCGCCTGATGGCCAATCGCAAGGTAGCGCTTTGCCCCACGCTGGCCGCCGGAGACGCCATCTCCAAGTACCGCGGCTGGCGCAAAGGCACGGACCCGGAACCGGCCTCCGTCAAGGCCAAGCGAGCCAGCTTCAAAGAGGCCCTCGAAGCTGGGGTCACGATTGCCAACGGCAGCGACGTTGGCGTTTTTGCCCATGGCGAGGAGGCTCGGGAAATCGAACTCCTGGTGGAATACGGCATGCCGACCCTGCAAGCGCTCCGCGCCGCTACCTCCGTGAACGCCAAGGTCCTGCACCTGGACGACCGTCTTGGAGCGATCAAGCCTGGCCTCTTGGCCGACATCATCGCGGTCGAAGGTGACCCTGTCCAGGACATCAAGGTCCTGCGAAAAGTGCGCTTGGTCATGAAGGGCGGCACGCTCTATCGCGGGCCCTAGTGACAAAGGCAATTAGTCCCTTTCGTTCTTAGCGTTTACCAGCCGGCACATAACCGTGATAGACGCCTAGCCAGTAAGCCAGGGCCCAGGCCGCGCCGTCGTCCTCCGTCACGCCATTATTGCCACCATCCGGTCTGAAGGGATCACCGTTCCAGCGTTCCAGGCAACGTTCCGATGGCGGCAGGACCCGATCGAGATTGACATCGTTGCGGTTGCGCCCGGGAGCAGACCTGATGCGAACGTCCGTCCGCTGGCGGTTCTTCACGTTCCAGTTGATCATGTCCCAGGGCCAATCCTCCAGATTCTCAATGCCTTCCTCGGCCAAGCAGGGCTTGCCGGTTGTTGCTCCATAGATGAAGTTGTAGAGCGGGCTGTGTTCCAAGCGAACGCCCTGCTCGTCGCCACCGCCTTCCCAGGCGCGCGTGATGCTCTCTTCCAGGATGCGACGCCGGTCGGGATCCTTTTCCAATTTCAAGATGGCGTAGTACATCATGAACAGCATTTCATCATCGGAGTGGTTGATTCCCATCCACTGTCCCGGTAAGCCTCGGCGGATGCGGAGCGTGTTGATCAAGTAATGGTGCTTCTGGACCAGCTCCTCATAGGCCCGAGCATACTTCTCATCGCCCGTGATATGGCTCGCAATGGTCAGGTAGGCCAGCATCTCGAGCGAGTTGATCGGTTGCAAAGTTATGTAGAAGGGATCATGATTGATGAGTGCCGGCCGCCAGATGCCCCAGCGCGTCTTGCGGCCGGTGTGGTCCACAAGCGTATAGTCATGGCTTAGGATGTGATCGGTGACCCTGCGGACGACAGCAGCAATTTTCTGTTTCTCCGAGGCATCGGCAACCAGCTCGTGGTACACGTACCAGGCGAAATAGTGGCCATCGGTCTCGTCGCTGCTGGTATCCCCCTTGCACCAAACCGTGGGATCGACCGGTGAGCGATACCAGACCTTGGCAGTCTCTCCCGGCGCATTGACCCTCCCTTGAAAATCCACGCCGTCGATTCCCTGGCGCAGCTCTTCGTCGGTCACGACGGCGCGGGCCGGGAAACCCGGTATGCCACTGAGCCGCTCCAGATCGAGCATCGCCTCCAGGCCCTGCTTCGCCTGTTGCCTCGCCTTCGGTTCTTTGCTGACGGCATAGCGAAATGTCATGGCGCCGACGTAGATACTGTTCCACAAGCCGTCGTTGTCGCTGACTTCGAAACGGTAACCCTGTGCCGGATGGCCCGCGGACTTGAGATGAATCTCGTTGATAAAACCACGGCGTATGTGCCGGGCCTGGGCGATGGCATCGAAATGAGCCGCCTTTTCCGAAAGCGTCATCGACTTTTCTTCGATACAGGCGAAGCCGCCGTCCGTATCCAGCCAGGCGCGGCCGCGGTCATCGGTCCAAACGGTGCGCACGGCGTTGCCTGGTAACCAGCGCCGTCCCCAGAAGTAGCGAAATCGGCCGCCGCGTAAGCGCCACGCCCCGTTTGCCGTGCCGCCCCATACGTCTCCGTTGGCGGCGAGATGAAGGCACGTCATATTTTCGTAGGGAACCCCGTCCTTACCATCGATCAGGTGGGAATCTCCTTTGCCGTCGGTTACGAGCAACCCTTTATTCGTTGCTGCCCAGATATGGCCGATGCTATCACTGGCCACGGCCACCACCCGCAAGCCAGGCCGGATGGAAGATTCGGCAAGCGCTGCGTACGGGCCTCCTTCCGAGCGAAACGCTCCGGCATCCGTCACCACCCAGATCGTGCCCTCACGAGCTTTGGCGGCCGATAGGACCTTGGCGCCGGCGGGCAGCTTGGTCCTGTCGACGAAATCGTATGAGGGCGTCGGCCTGGCGCTGCCTGCGGCAATGCCCTTGGGATAACAGGTAGAGAGCAACTGTGGATAGGACCGTTCCTTGCTTGGAACCTGCCCCCGCAGCGGAGAACAAAGGAGCAACACGGTGAGACAAACGAGGCAACGCATGAGAAACTACTCCTCAAAATCAGGAGAGCCCCAGGAATCTGACCAGGACGAAATTGTAACAGAGGGAAGTGCTAACGCCTTCACTTTTCCAGGCCAGGAATGAGTGGCCTTCATCCGCCGCGATCGGAGACGCCTACAAGTGGCCTTGCCAGAGATGGCCGCTGGAGTGGCATCTGATGGTAAGGCCGCACCTGGGGATTTCGCACCCAATGCACGCGTCAGGCTTGCAATAAAAGAGATGCAAATTTATTTTTCTCGATTTGCCGCTTGCATTTGCAGATTTTCATGTTTATAAGGATATCATTAAGTTTGAGCGAGTCTCTCCTGAAGGCGACCTGCCTCGCACCTCACCGTGTTTGGGAAGTCAGGAGCGGTAATCTTGAGTTTTTTCATTTTCTTTCTATATCTCCGTTGGGGGGGAAGATCATGCGCCTGTCCCGTCGTTCCGGTTTCACTCTGATCGAGTTGCTGGTGGTGATCGCCATCATCGCCGTCTTGGTTGGGCTCCTGCTCCCAGCCGTCCAGAAAGTGCGCGAGGCTGCCAATCGGATGAGCTGCCAGAACAACTTGAAGCAGCTAGGACTGGCCGCGCTCAATTACGAAAGTGCTTATGGCGTCTTGCCGGTCGGTTACTGCGGATGCATGCCGATTGGGAATTGGGCAAATGGCCAATTTGTCGGCAATCTGGCCACCTTGCTGCCCTTCATTGAGCAGCAAAACCTCTGGAACAACGCTCAGCTTCAGTATTATCAGCTAGGTCAGTCGACCGGTAACACCTACAACCTGTTCGACTACAGAAGTCAACTCAACTGGTGGGGTGGCGGTCCGACCGGGGGCATTTATCCCTGCCAGAATTACGCCGTGGCACACACCTCAATCAAGACATTCCTTTGCCCGTCGACCAACAATGACCTCAATCCCGTGAACGATGCCTATGGTGCTAATCCAACTGCCCCTCCCTATGCGGGCACTCTTACCGGGTTCGATGTCTGGCTCGAAGGCACCGGCTATTACTCCTGGGGTATATTCCCGGATAACTGGTGGGGTGCTGAAATCGACTTCCCCATGGGTCGGACCAACTACGCCGGCTGCGGAGGTGTCTACGGTCCCTGCGCTGCTGGCTCCAGCGGGCTGTCGACGTACTGGGGACAGTACACCGGAGTCTTTGGTGCACGCAGCCAGTTAAGAATTAGCGATGTGAAGGACGGCACTAGCAACACGCTGATGTACGGAGAAACAGTTGGCCGCTACGACCCCGACTTCGGCGGCGGCGCCAACGCTTTGGATAAGCCGTGGTTCGCCGGCATCAACTTGGTTACCGGTTTCGGGCTGGGCCATGGCGTCGGAGCGAACTACAGCCAGTTCAGCAGCGATCACACTGGGATCATCCAGTTCGTGTTTGTCGATGGTTCGGTGCACGGCATCAGCATGAGCATCGACTTCTACGTGTTGGCCAACTTGGCCGGCGCGCACGAGGGCAACGTCGTCGATGCGAGCGCATTCAACTAGGCTTGCCTGGTGCGATTCCATCTCTACTCGACCCTTGTGTGGAAGCGAAGCATAGCCCGGGAGCGATCCCGGGCACTTCTTTCATACCTGCTTGGTCCCTGTCGCCTGTGGTGGCCTGTCAATCGTTCATCGCAAATTGTTGGGGAACCTTTTATGAAGCAGAGCGTTGTTCTATCGATATTCTTTGGCCTGGCGTTATTGATCCCTGCTGCGGGTTGTTCCGGCAGTGCCACTCCGACCGGCGGGAACCCCGCACAGAATGCCGACAGGGTGAAGGAGCTGACCAAGAATGCGGCAGGTGCCAAAACCACTGGGGGCGGGAGAAGTGGGGCGACGACAAACACCCCCGTTGCTCCTCCACCGCCCAATCCGTGACATGATAAAAGGGGAGAATACCTACGGCTAGATTGTCATTTCATAAGTTCCTAGAGTTGCGGGCGCTTAGTTGGGTGAGGAACGCAGAGCGAATCATGGTGCTGCCGACCCCGAGTGATCGCGCACGACACCCGAGCGGTAGACCGGCTCAGGCAAGTCCGTGACGAGGCCGACATGGATATCGACATTGCCCACCTCGGCCAGCCCTCTGGCAATCAACGCCATTTCGTCACGATCACTGTCGATGACCCGCTCCTCGTGGATAGCGACAAACTTGCCGCGCTCGGTCAGCAGCAGTTTCGGCAGCAGCCGGCGAAAGGCTCGGTAATCGCGCACCCACTTGGTCCGCCGGAGCCGATCCCAGCAAGGCCGTCAAGGTCGAGACCATCGAGATTCCCGCACTCTACTCGGATCCTGAAAAGACTACCCTCCACTACGACGTAATCCCCGGTCAGAGCCAATTCGATATCGACCTGAAGGCTAATCCCAAGAGCTGACCGCGCGCAGAGAAGGGCACGTTCATCAAATCGCCTGCGCCGCTTCGCAGGTGCGATCTTTCAATGTGTTTCTCAAGCTGACAGCTTGTGTTGCGTTTAGCTGTAGCACTAGCTGACATGCAAGCGTTGCACAACGAGCCTCGGCTGGCTGTGCAACCGTTGCAGGGTTGACGCGCATTTGTAGAGCAAGCTGGCAGCTTGCTCAACTCGACTTGCCACCTCCATTGGAACCAAACCAGGGCGCCCTCGAACTCGGCAATAAAATGAACTGACAGCCATGACACCTGCCACCTATTTCCGGCGGGGGCTGACCGTGGTCATTCGTTTGCTAGAATATCCCAAGGACTCCCGGAGACCTCTCCCTCCCGGCAGGGGCGCTCACCCGATGACCGATTACAAATTCCCCGACGCGAAAGAGCAGACGGATGACTGAGCCTTCAGGCAAGATTGTGGCGCGGCCCATGGTGGTCAGGGCCTGCGGACACCAGCAAGAGTTCCAGCACTATACGGTGGATAAGTATCGTGCGCAGCGGCTGGCGAAGTTCCAGCAGACCCGTTGCGCCGAATGTGCCGCCAAGCTGGTTGAAGAGCAGCAGAAGGCGGCCGAGGCCCTGCCGAAGAGGGGCGAGGCGCTCAAGAGCCTTCCCGCTGGGACGCAGGTATCCCTTACCCGCCAGCCAGACGGCTCCTGGGCCGGCACGCTGTCCGCCGCCGGAACTTCGGTCAAAATAGCCGGAAGTGCAGAGGCGGGGCCCCAGTCGATCGTTGTCGCGCTGGCCCGGCTCTGGCTCTTGGAATCGGGAGGTGGACGGGAGTAGGGTGCGCCCTCTGTTTCCTCCGTTGCCTCCTGTTCCTTTTGAAGACAAAGCCTGTCCGCTTACCGCGATTAGATTCGGGCCTTCAAGTCGCTCTTATTGACGCTGATCCCCAGCTCGTCGCACGTTTGCCATAAGGCCGCTTCCTCGATCATATTCTCACGAAAGGCGCGCACGAGGAAGCGATACGTCGCTTCGCGAAGGTTGTGGCGCGCCTCTTTGAGCTCGGTTTGCGGGGCGCGCCTGGGCGGAGAAGGCCGTCCCTGGGTGCAACATGGGTCAAACAGGGAAAACTCGATCGTATTGTGTTGCGAAACGTGCTTCTTCTGCGCCGCCTTGAGCCGCTCAAACCTCTCGGCATAGCCGTCGATGACGGCAAGGCGATGGCGGACCTCGGCCAACCAAAAACCCAAATTTGCGACCTGGCCGGCGAACTGATGCGGATTGAACGTGGCGAACTTCGCCAGTTGGCGTGTTGCCTTCTGTTCTATTGAAACCCTTCGCCTTTCGATTATCATCTCAAACAGTGCCCACTCTATCCCCCAAAAGCAGCTACGGCCCAGAGGCTGTGAATGAACGCCCTCCTCGTTCGCCATATCCCCCAGAGTGATCCACCGCAATTTCAGGTGACGCGGTTGCCGGATGGCAAGACCTCCGGGCAGACCATTGAGATTCGCTCGCCCGCCGGCTTCCCTGTCGAGGGCCGGCCGCAGAGCGATCTGTTACGCGAAACGCAGTAGTACCTTGAGAAATTTCTGGACTACCCATTCCCACCGGAGACGGATCATGCAGGCCGGGTGCAGGACGCTTTGCGTGCCTGGGGAAAGCAAGCCTTCGAGTCCCTCTTCGGCGACCGGGCGGGCGGCCGGCTGTTCGACGGGGCTACGAGCGATGCGTACATCAAATTACACTTGCAAATCTCCAGCGATGATCCGCGCGTACTGGGCTGGCCGTGGGAGGCGCTTTACGATCCCGAGGTCGGTTATCTTGCGCAGACCTGCCAGATCGAGCGCCGGCTGAACCAAATCCGCGACGTGCAAAAGCTGCCAGAAAGTTTGCCCAGGGACCGCGTCAATATTCTGCTCGTTACTGCCAGGCCCTACCAGGGCGACGTGCAATATCGCTCGATCTCCCGGCCGTTGGTGGAGCTAATCGCCAAGAACCACCTGCCGGCGCATGTGGACGTCCTGCGGCCCCCGACGATTTCGCGCCTTCGCGACCACCTTCGCGAGCGGCCAGGCTATTACCACATTCTGCACTTCGACGGGCATGGAGCCTATGGCCAAATAGCCGGCGCGTCCGGCCCGTTCACATACCAGGGACCGCAAGGAGCCCTCATTTTCGAAAAGGACGACGGCCAAGCCGACCCGATGAACGCCGACCAGCTGAGCGTTCTGCTGCGCGAGTGCGCGGTACCGGCGGTCGTCCTCAATGCGTGCCAATCCGCTATGGTCGACGATCGAGCTGAGGATCAATTCGCCTCGGTAGCCGCGGCTTTGCTGCGCTCGGGTATGCGCAGTGTGGTGGCCATGGCGTATTCCCTCTATGTCAGCGGCGCTCAGCAATTTCTACCCGCCTTCTACCGCCGGCTTTTCGAAGAAGGAAGCGTGGCCCAGGCCGTCCGAGCAGGCCGGCAGGCGATGCTCCAAGAGCGCGGCCGCGTCTGCGTTCGCGGCACATTTCCCCTGGACGATTGGCTTGTCCCTGTCCTCTATCAGCAAGAACCGCTCGACTTCTCGTTCGCCAAAGCGGCGGCCCAAGCAAATGAGCCAGCCCCCTCGAAGCTGCCCCCCGAAGTGCTGGAAAATCGTGACCCACACGGCTTCGTCGGACGCGACGGGCCGCTCCTGGAGCTGGAGCGGGCGATGCGCCGACCGCCTCCCGCCATCCTGATCCAGGGAATGGGCGGCGTAGGCAAGACCACGCTGGCCCGCGGCTACCTTCAGTGGCTCGACGCCACCAACGGCTTGGGCGAAGGCAGCTTCTGGTTCGGGTTCCAGGAAATCCGCTCGGCCGAGTACGTCTTCAATCGCATGGGGGAAAGGCTGATTGGCGGGACGTTTGCGGCCGCGCCTGTGGAGCACAAGATCAACGCCCTGGGCAAGGCTTTCTGCGAGAATCGCTTCGTGATCGTGTGGGATAATTTTGAGGTGGCGCAGGGCATTCCCGGCACACATGTCACCGCCAATCTGTCTCCGGAAGACCGCGAGTTGTTGGCGCGCTTCTTGGACAAGCTGCGTGGCGGTGCGACCAAGGTGATCATTACGAGCCGGTCGCCGGAGCATTGGTTGGGATCGCAGCGGCGCTTTTTGTTGCCGCTGGGAGGGCTAGAAGGAGAAGAACGCTGGGAGTACTGCACCGCTATTCTGCGCGACCTGGGGAAGACCGTCAATCGCGATGACAGGGATTTGGTAGAGTTGATGCAAATGCTGGACGGCCACCCGCTCGCGATGCGTGCGATCTTGCCCCGGCTGGAGAGGCTGACAGCTTCAGAGGTTGCCAAGGCGCTTCGGAATAACCTCGCCAGGTTTGGGCCGGACACGGATGAATCACAGAAGGCGCTAACGGCTACCCTAGCTTTCGTCGAGCAATCGTTGCCTGAAGACTTGAAGCCACTGCTCGTCCCGGTCGCCATGCATCAAGGATCCCTCCATTCGGAAGTTTTGGCCCAAATCGCCAACGGTGTGATTGAGCTCGATTCACGCCCACTGGTTGATCGCCTGTTGCAGATCTTGAGCGCGGCGGGTTTATTGCGGGGAAAAGGACAAGCTGTTTTCGAACTACATCCAGCTCTCAGCGGCTTTCTGCGGGCAAATTTCATACGAGGTATTTTGCCTGACGTTAGAGACAAGTGGATTCGCGGTTTTGTAAATGTATTGACAATCGTGGCTAATGCACTCGTGGCTCGCCCAAAGAACGAGCATCGAGGCGCATTTCTTCTTTACGGCCCGAGCTTTTACTCGGCCCGAGAAGAGGCCAAACGCCTCGACATGGACCTTCCCTATTTTATACTTACGCAGGCCTTGGCGCTCGATGCCAAAGAGATACGTGACTTCCAATCTGCTCGCAGTCTGCTAAATGAACTCGCTGCGCACAGTGCTAGCAAGCATATACTGGGAGGGGACGTCGCTTCCTTTAACCAGCTTGGCGCGATCGCAGCCGATCAGCGCGATTTCAAGACCGCGGAAAAGTGGTGGCATGAATCACTTTTGGCCGGTACGAAGCTTGGCCAGGCATACCCCATTGCCGACGTCTATTTAAACCTTGGCGAACTGTCATTCCAGCAACGCAATTTTGAGGCGGCCAAGGACTGGTGCAGCAAGTCATTGGCTATCACCGAGAGTCAGATCGATACCTGGATGCCTGTCGGAACCTACCAGTTGCTTGGTCAAATCGCTACACAGGAGCGACGTACCGCGGAGGCCCAGGAGTGGTACGATAAGGCCCTCCGCTTATGCGAGCAAACCGGAGATGATGGTCGTCGCGCAGGGATCTACCATGACCTTGGAATGATGGTAGCTGCCGAAGGAGATTTCAAGAGCGCGGAGGGATATTTTCACCAAAGCGTAGCGATCAATGAAAAACTAGGGGACTTCTACAATCTTGGCATTACGTACCATCAACTAGGCGTCGTAGCAGAGAACCAGAACCGCTTCGAGGCCGCCGACAAGTGGTACCAACGGTCGCTGATGATTAAGGAAAAAAATGGAGACAAGTACGGCGCGAGCATCACTTACTATCATCTCGGCGTTACTGCGCGCAAGCAAGGTGACCTTGTTTCAGCGGAGCAATGGCTCAGAAAGTGTTTGGTAATTGAAGAGGAAGAAGGCAACGAGCATAGCGCCGCCTTGACCTACTGCGAATTGGGCATTGTAGCGCTTGGGGGGAGCCATCTAGTCGATAGCGAGCAATGGTTCAGTAGGTGCCTAGCTATCAAAGAGAAGGAGAACGACGAGCCTGGTGCGCTCACTAGCTGCTATCATCTTGGGTTAATTGCTTGCCTCCGGGGTGATTTTCCCTTGGCAGAACAGCATTTCCGCAGATTGCTAAGCATTTCGGAGCGGTATGACAATCAGTCTTTAGCGCCACACGCTCATGGACAGCTGGGAATTATCGCGGCTAAGGGAGGTCAGTGGCAGGAAGCTGGTCAGCGCTTTATCCGGTCCGTTGCGGGCTTTGTCAATTCAAAGAATGAGAAAGATGCGCGAGGCTATGCAGGGAACTTCGGCAGAGTGTTGCATCTTGCTCCCCCCGCGGACCAAGCAAAGCTCAAGGCCATGTGGGAGCAAGCCGGCCTCGGCCCGTTTCCCGAAGAGCAAGGAACGTAGACAATGCCTTGGCGAAATGGCTGGCCGCCTCCGTTCCTCACGCAGAATGCGTGACACAACATAGCCCAGGGTAAGCGGAGCAACGCGTAGCGCCACCCTGGGTCGGACGGTCGATAAAGGATCTTCCGCACTCTGTAAGGGTGCCACAATCGCGGGCGTCCGGTTGTGGTATCCCTGCAGGGTACACGAAAACCCAGTTGTCCCTCTTCCCTGGGTGGCGCTGCGCTGACCCAGGGCTAAGCTGTGCAACCGCTGTGCGGTTGGAAGGCCGTTCGGCAGGATGCCATGCTTTCGCGAGCCATTGGCCAGGGCAGAAACTATATGCTGCAATGGCGAAAGCATTTCCGGCCGCTCGACAGTTGACCAGTCCTGAGTGCGGGATTTCTGAAATGGGTCGAGACATGCTTTCGCCATGTCTTGCGAGGTGAGTTTGTAATCTCAAGTGGCGGCGAAAGCATGGCACCCCGGGTTTTAAGATTTCGGATTGGCACAGCGGAGGATTTGTGAATGAAGAATGTCTACGACAGCTACGTCCAAGGCCTCTACCAGCGCTACGGCTATCTCGCCGCCTGGCTGCCCAATACGCGCGTGGCGCTCGGCGATGTGGGCGTCCTGGAAGGGAAGTTATTCAAACGGAAAACTTCTCTCGGGGCACTCGGCGTCAAATTCAAAGTTCGTCCGGGGGACAAGCCGCTGCTTTTCAACGACGACACCAAGTCGGGCTTCAAAATCAAACCAAAGGCCGCAGTAGTGACGGGGCCCGGCCTGCCGGTCGAAGACGCGGGCCTGAGCATCGACTTCACGAGCGAGGGAGCCTTCCTGTTCCACGCCATGGATTGCTACGTGGACGAGATCGAAGACAAGGTTACCATCGGCAAGACGTTGACCCTGGCTTACCAGCGAAAGGAATGGGAGCTGGATTGGGTAGTCGTGGATACCCTCGTTCGGGCCGGCAGCACCACCATCCTCATATCCAATTCGAGGGACGCCAAGCTGGAACTCAAGGCCAAGGCCGGCATCGACAGCCTGAACCTCGCCAAGATCGATGCCGGAATAACCGTGCATGCGCAAAGAGGAGATATCACGAAATTCCTGGGAGAAAAGGGACTGACGCCGCTCTTCCGTCTGTCCCGGTTCCGGCGCTCCTGGGTCGAATGGCTCCTAGGCAAACCGCCAACGATCCACTTTGGCGGAACCATGGAGAGGTCCGTTGCCACCACCCCGCCGGACGACGAAGTACTGGAAGCGGCAATCCCTGACATGTCGTGAAGCTAGGATGAGCACAAGCAACGACCATTCGACCATCTACTTCGGCGGGAAAGAGGGCGGCCCCAAATGGAAGTCATTTGAGGAAAGAGTCTGGACACCAGTGGCGCTGTTGCACTATGTGGCAACGATTTGGGTGAATCGCAATGAAGTTCCTACTGAACCGCCGGCCCTTACGGAGTTCGATGTTTGGAAGTTATGGCCAGAATATCGCGCTTTTATCGAATCGGGGCAACGATGCCCCGAGCGCGGGGGATCGCTTGAGGAACTGTTCCTAATGCTTCAACTCAGGATCGCGGCCCCCATCACTTGCCTGCTTAACAGCGATCAACCCGAACAACCGATCGCTCGCATCACCCGACTGCGCAGGCTAAGGGCGCGCGAGATCTGGTCCGAACTGCAGCTCTATTATGCCAATCCAAAGCTTCACCGCCCCAATCCTGATCGGCCTATGGGCGTTGCTCCGATCCAGACACTTGTCTATGACGGCACCCGTGTCGCCCATGGCATTCTTTCCCTGATGATCTGGGATAATGAACTTCATTTTCAGGATTCTTGGCCCGAGGTTTCATTGCTGTGTGCGGAAAATAACAGCGCTGGTGTCGCGGCCCAGAAGTCGAATCTGGCGACCAATTCTTGGCGCATTTCCGCGGATGAATTTCAACGAGTTGTTTTCGCAGCGTTTCTTCCCCCTCCACGTCTCATGTTTGATGCTGAAGATCAGCGCCTTGCTGATATGGACCACAAAATTAACGAGGTTTTACGAGCCGTGAATAAGCCGGGCCGATCTATCAGGGATATAGTCCCTAGTGCAAAAGCGATTGGTCGCCTGGAGAGCGCGGCTCTTAGCGGCCGCATGTGGGAAGTGAAAGTAGCCCTCAACAAGGGCGACGATGTTAATGCCCAGGGAGTATTTGGCACTCCTCTCCACGCGGCTGCCAGGAATGGTCAGGAGAAGATCGTGGAGTTGCTTGTCCGCTATGGTGCCGACCATCGGCTTCGCGATGCCAACGGCAAGACAGCCATTGAATTGGCGGCTGCCGGAGGCCATGTCGCCATTGAAGAGTATTTGCGATCCCTGGGGTGATGACGCTCCGTTCGCGACGTCGAAAGATGGTGAGCGGGCGCGGCGGATTCGATCCGGCTTCGCGTGCACAGGTACTCACGATGCTAGAAGAGTGACTGCCGCGTCGATCCCATCTTCGAACCGAGTCCATCCGGTTGTCAGCATTCACGCCGCCATCGCAAACCGCCTCTCGGCCAGGCCTGACGTTCGGAGAGCACCTGCGGTACGGGTCTCCCAGATCTTTACGGAGATCGGTTTGTTTGCAGCCTCGAACGCGGCCAGATTGCGCTTGGCTCGCTCGTTCGACGGATCGAGTCGAATTGCGTTGTCGAATGTCGCTCGCACGAGGTCGGCTGGGAAGCCCAATTCAGCTTGTGCGATTGCCATCCATTCCGAAACCTCACTCATCACGGCCGCAGAGCCATTCATGCTGAGCGCTTGCTCGCAGAGTTTTCGGCACTCCTCGAACTGGCCGTTCGCTAGATTGTGATGGGCAAGAAAGACGTAGGGCCAAACCAGACGAGAGCCAACGCGGATCGCCATCTCGAGGTCTGTGACCGCGCGGGTGCTGGTCCCGTAGAGAAGAGTGCCCCTGTCGACCAGCAGTGCATCGTTGTACGGCTCGAGTTGTAGCCCCCGTGAATAGTACTCCAGGGCGGCTTGCGAATTGCCGCGGAATTGATAACCGAAGCCAAGCAGGGCAAGCGTCAGTACGAAATATGAACGGTCGATGTTGCTCAGTTCCTGCTGCTCGAACTTGGTAAGCGTGCTCTTCAGGATTGGCTCCAGAAGTTCAAATGTCCGGAGCGCTTGTGTTTCCGAAGCGGACAGGGCCGACATAAGTGTGATGTCGGCCGCACGTGCGACGACGACCGGCGAGTAGTTGCTGTATTCCTGAAGGATTTCTTCTGCGCGCTTTCTCGCTGCTGTCCGGTCGGCGCGGTTCAGGGCATCCAGAAACATCGCCAGATAGTTCTCGTTGTCGGGCTGGAGTTTGCAGGCATGGTCATAAAAGAGCGCTGCGGTTGCCGGATCCCCAGCCTCCAGCCAGATCGAGCCGCGCAGGTAGCTAACGAGCGCCGGGTCAATATAGGCTCGCCAACGTCGAAGGAGATCGAGCGCCCTATCCCACTCACCCCGCTGTTTGGCCTCAAAGGCTTCACCGAGCTTGGCCTGGGCTTGGGGATTCATCGGTTGTGCGGCAGAGGGGGGCTCGACAAGCGCGTAAAGATCCTCCGAGAGGTTGCGGACACGGCTGCGTTCGATCTCCGAGAGTGCTTCCCATGGGCCATCTGTCGCATCGCGAAGGGCGTCGGCTTCAGGCGCGTCATCCTTGCCCGCGGCCAGGAGTTGGTGCAGTTCGCGAGTGCCACGCACCATCGCCAGATAGTTGGGGTTCATCGTCAGGGGTTTAGGGGCCATGATCACGTCTCGTCTTCTTCCCAGTCCGGCCGGGTTGCCGCGATGTCTGCTTCGTAAGAAGCAAGGGGAACGGCCTGCGCCGGGGCCACGTTGCCATGCGTTGCAGAGTCCAGTTCCAGGGTGAGGCCGCTCGCGAAGGGACCCTGCACAAAGGCACCATTCCCGGTGCGGAAGCAGAAGGTGTTGTTGCTGCCGCCAGCTCCAGGCAGGATTGGGCGAAGTCGCTTCGGAACGCGGTTCACATTGATGTCCCGCCAGTTAGGCGCAACCGACATGCCCTTGCCGTTGACGAGCACATTGTGCTGCGCATCGACGTCTACATCAACCCTGGCGCGAATGCCTAGAGCCGTTGGGCTCACTGTCGGCAAACCATCAGCCTCCTTCCTCATGACACGAAACACTCGGGGCATGTTGCTCTCCTGGCGTGCGTCCTCACGCCCAGTTTCATCTTACCAGCAGCTACTGGCCAGAATGAAGCGTGAAATCCGTTTGGAAGCCTGCGGGAACGTTGCGCCGTTGAGCTTTGAGGTAAGTCCTGCAAAAGACCCGCGGCTGCAACGGGTATCCGCCTGCCAGAGAGAAAGTAGTGTGGTTGATTGTGGCAGGTGCACACAGGCTCCCTGCCGCTCCTCGTGCCGGTCGAGATCAGGTCTCCAACCATGGCCAGCCCGATTGAAGTCGTCTTCCCGCGCGGCCAGCCGCTCGGCGTGCGGGCCGGGTTCGATCCGGCTACGCTGGCACAGCTATTGGCCGTGCTGGAGGAACTGCAGCCAGGCTGAGCGTTTCCCTGGCTGAGCCAATTTGGCTGACGCCAGAAGGCCCCACGACGGATTCGTCGGGCAGAGCCAAGGCGAGGCCGCCGACCGCCAAATTGATCGACTCGTATACAATCTCTACGGCCTGATGGAGAAGGAGATTAAGCTCGTCGAGGAGGCGACGCCCCAATGAAGCTGCCCCATGGCGCGCACGCGGTCGTGGACATTGCCAGGCTGCGGGATTACTGCCTAAGCCCAGACCATCCTCGTGGGCGCCACAAGGCGCGTCTTTGCGGCCGCTCTTGGGCTGACATCTCAGCATGCGTCCGAGCTGCAAGCTGCGCTTTTGGAGGCCGCACGCACCCAAGAAGCAAGTCCTACAGATCTGGATGCATATGGCCAAAGATACGTTGTGGACTTTACAATGCAGGGGCCGAATGGAACGGTCTGCATTCGAAGCAGCTGGATCATTCTCAGTGGGGAAGACTTCCCAAGGGTTGCAAGCTGCTACGTGCTTTGAAGTGAGGGCAAGGGAATGAGTAGTGCAATCCAACTACTGGATGTTGTCGCTTTGACCGAAGACCTGCCCGAGCGCGGCTTAGGACGCGGTCAAGTGGGAACCGTGGTGGAGGCCCTGGCGCCGGGCGTCTATGAAGTCGAGTTTTCAGACAACGAGGGCAGGACATACGCCATGCTCGCGTTGCGTGCGGAGCAGCTCTTGGTCTTGCACTATCGCCCCCTCCAGGTGGCCTGAAGTACAATTGATGTCTATCCGCCCAGCGATTTAGCGCATCTGCCCGCCGGATCCTCAGCTGTGCGCGGGTCTCCGCACTCGGAGTCACCGCAGGTCTCCACGAACTAGAGGAGACCTGCGGTCGCGGTTGCGGCGAGGTCAGGAGACCTGCGCCGAGCGCGTCGTCCATACCGTCTCCGGCAAGCAGTTCTGCGGTTACCGCAGCTAGCACGTCCATTTGGTCCTTCGTCCACGGACTGTAATCCACCTCTTCGCCGGCGGCGTCTGGATGAGCTGGTGGTTGTGCAGCCGCGCCGAAGTCGATGCGGCGCATGCCCTGGCCCTGCAGCACGGGCTGACCGTCACGATGTCGCCCACGGACGAACCCTGGCACGTCCGCGAGTTCCACCTCCGCCTCCCCGACGGCCACACGTTCCGGGTCAGTGCGGGGATTGAAGAGGATTAGGTGCACGCCGGCTCGCCAAGGGCGTTCTGGCACAAGCTGCCAGCTTGTGCTACGGAGCGGGCGACGATCATCCCATGGTCAAGTGAGCACTAGTTGAATTCGCTGGGCGGTCGCTATCCGTTGAACACCCTCATCTTTTCAGCCAGGCATAGGCTTTCAGGATCGACCCTTGGCCTTAGCAACCTTACTAAATGTTGCGGCGAACCCGAACCTTTTGTCCTGTCACTTCTTCCAGTCGCTGCGAAGCGCGGGCGAAGTAGGCTTTGACTTCCTTGGTGGTCATCCCCTCTGTCCTCTGGGCAACGCGGTGCTTGATGGCATCCAGGGCATCGAGATACTCATCGAGGGTTTCAAATTTGTTTTTCATTGCATCACCTCGAACGGAGTATGAATCACCAATTTATTTCAACTCCCATCCATGCCTTCGGCACCGGCTTGACACCTTGCGGAGCTTGCAAGCTTCCCAATTGTGATCGCTCGTTGCCTATTGTTCGCCTTCTGCACCACTCTTGTAGTACAAGCTGGCAGCTCGTACTGCGCCTCGCTCGAACGCAACGAGCATGGCCGCCAGGAATCATCTCGTCAACGATTTTGCTTCCTGGATGGAAGTGGCTGGCCAATGCCTGTAGAAAAAGTGTATTCCGATGAACCGGCCGCCACGAACGTGAGTGAACCAGGTCTTCGAGGGGAAGCAAGCATGGCATTTCGCATTGGCAACAGGCTGCTCGCTGTGATTTTTTGCATGGTATCCTTCGCCGCCGGCTCCATGAGGCCGGCTCGGGCGGAAGACTGGCCGTGCTGGCGGGGGTCGCATCGCGATGGGATTTCGCGCGAGACTGGGTTGCTGACGCAGTGGCCGAAGGGCGGACCCAGGCAGCTCTGGAAAGTCCAGTTGTCGGGCGGGTTCTCGTCCGTCGCCGTCGCCGAGGGGCGGCTGTTCACGCAGACGAAGGAGAATAACCAGGAAATCGTCCTTTGCCTCGAGCCGGCGACCGGAAAGGAACTTTGGCGCTACGCGTACGATTGCGATTACAAGGCTCATCCGACCTTCACGGGCGGAGGCTATCCGCCTTCGCGCACCGGGCCTCGAGCCACGCCGGTTGTCGACGGCGCGCGCGTCTACGCGCTGGGTGCCACGGGGATCTTGCATTGCCTGGAGGCCAAAACCGGAAAGGTCGTCTGGCAGCAAGAGTTGCTCAAGCTCGCCGGCCGGACCTGCCCCTCGCATGGCTACTGCGGCTGCCCCCTCGTCGTGGGCGAGCGCGTCTATGTCGACCCGGGCGGGCCCAAGGGGAAATCGATCGCCGCACTGGATAAGAACGACGGCAAGGTAATTTGGCAAACGCTCGACGACGCGATCGGCCATGCCACGCCAGTCTGGGCCCTGGTTGCCGGCGCGCCGCAAGTCATTTACTTCACGGGAGCCGGCGCGATCGGCGTCGCTCCCGAAAATGGTAAGCTGCTTTGGCGCTATCCCTGGAAGACGCAATTCGACCTCAATATTGCGACCCCCATTTACGCGGACGGCAAGGTATTCATCTCGTCCAATTACGGCACTGGGGCGGCCGTTTTCCGTCTCTCGGACAAACCGACGCCGGAAACGGTCTGGAAGGCCTTGACCATGCAGAATCATTTCTCCTGCTCGATCCTCCACGAGGGAGCGCTGTACGGGTTCAGCGAGCAACGCCTGCGCTGCGTCAACTTTGAGACCGGCAAGGTTCAATGGGACAAGGTCGGCGGCCTGGGCCGGGGGTCGTTGGTCCTCGCCGACGGGATGCTGATCCTTCTGGGAGAGCATGGCCAACTCGTCCTGGCCAAGGCGACGCCGACCGAGTATACCGAGGTCAGCCGTTGCCAAATCCTCGACGCCAAGGCACTCACCTGGACGGTGCCGGTGCTTTCCGGCGGCAGACTGTTCGTCCGCAATGAGAATACGCTGCTGGCGCTCGAAGTGAGTGCCGGGAGACAGTGAGCAAGGCGTTGCGACCAGCGTCCCAAGAAGAGCATGCAAATGTCAGAGCTCGGGCCGGAAAAGCAGGTGAAGCCGGGGAAACTTGCCAATAACTGAAATTATACATCGTCATAATATGTAGTTTTCGCAATAAATGGGTCGATTATTGCACTCTTGCGTACGCCCCCGTATGAGTCCCAAAATAGTCTCGAAATAAAAAACCTCGTGTTTTTTGCACTTTTCGGAGGCTCCAGCCACGCGTTTTTGGGGGGGGCAAATTCTCATTATTCCAGAAATGCGCGAAAACGACGTAATTTGCGTGGTTTCGTGAAAGGCATTAATTTGCGCGCACGTCATTTTTTCTGCTCAGTAGTCTCAAAATGATCGGGGCAGGTTGCCTGGGAAAGGAAGGCGGGCTGCGCTGCTGGATTGCCATGCGCTCCGAGACGCCTTGCCCTGCCCGGCGGCTTTGGGTATGGAGATCCATCCGCTAGCTCTAGGAACGCTCGTGTGATCTATCGGGGATGTCGCGGACGTTTTCCAAAGGGAAGACGATTTCGATACTCGCCCGGTAATTGATTGGAAGGGAGAGCCTATTATGGTTCCCAAACTCACTCGTCTGCTGTGGGCCGGTGCGGTCTTTGGGGTGGTGTGGGCAGGCAGGGACGCAAGCGCTCAAGTCTTGCCGTCGGGCCCGGTGCCGATCGCGCCGTCGACTCCAGGCCAGACTGGAACAGGCAATCAGCAGTATCAACCTCCTGGCCCTCCTTCTCAAACAGTGCCGGCGCAATACACTCCACCGACGCCCGGTTTACCTCCGCCCACTGGCCCGTATGACGGAACAGGACAGCCGCCTGCGTTCCCTGGGGCACCTGGCCCCTACATGCCGCCCCCGGGGTCGTATCCGCCGCCACCTGGTCCTTACACGCCGCCGCCCTACGGGCCATACCCGGACAGCAACGGCCCGCTCCTGCGCAACGACCCCTTGCTCGTCGCTCCTAAGGACCAGCCTGGACTGTTCGCGGCCCTTGAGCTGAGCGTCCTCGGTCCGCACATCAACAACCACCTGAATGGCTCGGTCACCGTCCCAGGCTATTATCCCGATCAAATCGCGCTGCCGATCGCCCAGCTCGACTGGACCGGCTCGCCTCGTTTCGAGCTTGGCTACCGCTTTGCGGACGGCTGGGGCGCGTTCCTCGTGTCGTATCGTTTCCTGGTCACGGAAGGAAACGCCGACTTGCCCGGCTTTGACCTCGATGGCAGCGACGGCTGGCTTAAGAGCCGGCTCAACATGAACGTTATCGACTTCGACTACGCCACCCGCACTATCAACTTTGCACCCAACTGGGACATGCAATGGCGCGTGGGTGCACGAGTGGCGGGTATCTATTTTGATTCGTATGCCCAGGGTAACTACATCGAGCAAACCCAGAACAATAACTTTGTCGGCGGCGGGCCGCACGTTGGGCTCGATCTCACGCGGCGGCTGGACTGGGCCGGCTGGGAATTCTTTGGCCGCGTCGAAAGCGCTGGGGTTTTCGGGCGCATCCATCAGGCATTCGAGGAAGCGTTCGTCGCCTCCGACGGCACGACCGTCGGCGCGAGCAGCGACGTTTATCACGACCAGGTTGTACCGGTGCTCGCCTTGCAACTTGGACTGAGCTGGACGCCGCGCTGGAGCCGGTATCCAGGCCGCTTTACCTTTGGCTACCAATTCGAACAATGGTGGGACATCGCCAATGCAGGCGCCTCCCGTGCCGACCTGACCGAGCAGGGCGTCTTTTTCCGTGGCGAATGGACGTTTTGAAGTAGGGGCAAGGGAAGAGGGGCGAGGGAACTGAGATTAACCCCGTTCGTTCCCTGTTCGTTCTTCCCGCATCTCCCCCATCTCCCCTGCGTGCCTAGCGCGGCCGTGCGTTCTCCTCGGAACTATATGGCCGCAGCCACTGGATGATCTCGATGCGATTACCGTCAGGGTCGGCGATGAAAAAGCGATCGGCACCGGGGATTGGCGTCGTCTCTTGCGTCGTTACACCGTGTTCCCGGAAATACGTCCGAGCCGCGGCGGCATCCTGTACGCGCAGGGCAAAGTGGCGCGGACTGATCGTGTCGGGGCGGTCCTTGAGCAATAAATGGATGTGGTGATTGCCCAGGTCAAACCACAGGACCGTGAAATCAAACGTCCTCGGCTTATTGATCTCCTTGAGACCGAGGATATCTCGATAGAATCGCCGGCTACGCTCCACGTCGCTGATCACGACCGAGCAATGATCGATCTGCGTTATCTGCATAGCAACCTCGAAAGAAGCTTCAGGAAAGGAAAAGGTGGCAGGACCCTTTTCAGCCACCTACTACGGCCCATCGTTCTTCCGGTACGGAAAAGGGTCCTGACACCTTTTCCTTTCCCCCTCAACAGGCTGGAACGAGGATCTTCGAGCGGAAGCCCGACTGTTCGTCGTATATTTGCGCGATACGCTGTGCAACTGTCCGCCCAGTCCCTACACGCGCGAGCATCACGACGGAGCCGCCAAACCCTCCTCCGGTAAGCCTGGCCCCAAAGACATCGGGCTCTGTCCGGCCGAGTTCGACCAGCGAATCGATCTCAGGAATCGACACCTGGTAATCGTCGCGCATCGAGGCGTGCGACGCATAGAACAACTTACCCAAGCGGTCCAGGTCCCCGGCTCTCATCGCCGCCACCGCTTCCAGGACGCGGTCGTTCTCGGTGATCACGTGGCGTGCTCTGCTTTTCAGCGGCTCAGGCAACGCGCTAAGCTTGGGCAAGTCTGCGACGGTCAGGTCGCGGAGCTGGCTCACGCCGAGCAGCGCGCTAGCCTGCTCGCACTCGCGCCGACGGGTATTGTAATCCCCGGCCGCATTCCGGTGTGCCACACTCGAATCGATCACGACCAGCTCCGCCCCGACGGGCAAGGGAACGCGCTCGAACTCGAGGCTGCGGGCATCGAGGAATAGGGCCGTCCCCTGGTCCGCGAGGCTGGCTGCCATCGGGTCCATGATACCGACCTGCGCTCCGACAAATTCGTTCTCCACGCGCCGGCTGATGCGGGCAATGGTCACATCATCGAGCCTGAGCGCGAATGCCGCGCGCAGGGCGCGCTGCAAACTGACCGTCAACGAAGCGCTGGACGACAGCCCGCTGCCAAGAGGCACACTCGACTCGATGCGGACATCAAACCCCAGGAGCGCGTGCCCTTCGCTCCGCAGGATGCTTGTCAGACCCTGGATGTAATCAAGCCAGCTCGCAGTCCGCTTCTCCTCGCCTAGAGTGTAGATCCGAGGTGCCGGCAACGCCACGGCACTCGACCAGGCGCGCACAACGTGGTCCTGCCGCTGCGCCAGTTCCACTCGAGTGTGCTGAGGGATCGCCGTGGGCAAGACAAAACCGCCGTTGTAGTCGGTATGCTCGCCAATCAGATTCACGCGCCCCGGCGCCTGTGCATGAACGACCGGCGGTTTGCTGAAAAGCTCTGAGAAATCGTGCATAAATGATGTTCTGTCGTTCCGCAGGGAAGCGGGCAGCATGCTGACCGTCCATGTTACTAGTCCACAAACATTGAAATGCCTCTAAAAATGCGTCCTAATTGCGTCCTATTTGTATCTTGGTGGCTCAGGGAAACGGTGTCTGCCTCAAGTGGCAGCTTGCGTCGAGTTGTGCACCACAACCCGCGCGTGGCGAAAGGTGCGCTGAAAGTACGCCGAAAGTGCGCCTTTCGGCAGCCAAATGCGCGATTGGAACGGCCATCGCCTCCTTAGCGCTGGAGAGACCCACGCTGGGCCTCCTCGATTCAGGGCACCACGGCCACAGGATCTTCCAGGGAAGAGCACACCGGGTTTGCATGGTCCGCTTGGCCGATTCAGGTCACGAATTACCAAGCACTCGCGCTGGTCGCGACTCACGGAGTCGCGATGCCGCTATTGTAGATTCAGCAAGGGGGACATGGAACGGCAGCCCAGGAGAATTGTGCCCTTGCTCTCGGCCCATCGCCAGGATAAACGCCGACGATGGAAAGGAATACTAGAAAGAAGGGGGACGCGCTGCTGCAGAGCGGCGACCACGGCTAAAGTAACAAGTCAAATAAAATAGATGCGTCCCTTTTTGTTCCTCCCAATTCATCTCCAGGGGTTTAGCGTTTCGCATCGCGAGCACAGCGCTAGAATTCATGATCCATGAATGATCGCGATCCGCAAAATCGCCAAGATTTCACTTGACACCACAATCTGTCACCCTGACAATCAAAGCCGCGCTTGGTCACGGTAATTTCGTTACGGGCGCGTCGTGCAATGCAACTGCAATGAAGGGATCGGTCAAATGGCCTCGATGAGGAAGTTTTGTGAGGTCGAAGACGGTTAGCTTCGTGCCCTTTGACGTAGATGAAGGCCGAGAGCCTTTCCTTGAAATCGGCCCAGTCATCCTTGGTTAATTCCTCTCACCACGGGGTAGTGTTGCGCATCTGACATGCGAAAGGGAAATCGCACGGCCGATGTTACCGCATCAAAGCTATGATAAACCACCGCCCTGCTATTGACCGTTCGCCCGGCTCTCCCAAAGGGAGACTGGTGACGATGCAGAATTGCGTTGCAATCTGCGCTCTCTTATCAATCTACAATCCCGGGCATTGGCGAGCGTTTCCCTTCTCCTTTGGACTCAATTGGCGCCCCGCCACCGGAGCTCATTTCCCCCAAGCCCCAGCCAAAATCCTCCTCCGCGCTTTTTTCCTATTGATCTTACTTGTTTCGCATGGGGCTTCGCTCGGCTGCTCGGGGAAACGCGCTGGAGCGGAGTCTCTTCCAACTTCAGTCGCCGAGGCTGGCGCGAAGATCGTCGAACTATCGGAAGGTCAGACGGTATCGATACCTTGTGAGGCAAGACTGAAGTTGGGGCACCTACCGAGAGGCGGCAGGCGTGTGATACAATTCTGGCTGCAGTACACGGGCAAAGATGAAATCGTGATAGGGCCGATTGAAACTAGCTGTGAATGCCTTTCGGTGGCCGTCGACACACCCACTATCCCACCCGGGCGAAAAGTGAGAGCCACAGCAACGGTAGATTTCACGCACGATCCCACCTTTGCAGGAGCCCTCTCTCTCGAGGGAACCGTGGCAACGGCCGGCAAATCGCCTGCCTTTGTGGTCCAGGTAGAAGTGACAGTCGAGTGATTGCCATGCTCTGAAGGATGTAAATCATGTTCGCGTGCAACCGACTTTGAGAGTTGAATCTTGCGATCGGACGCGCGGACGATCTAGGCTGCCTGTTTTGCCACGGAGATTGAGTCGTGCATCGAAGCCAATACAAAAATGATTCACTTGCTCGTGTTTATAGAGCACTTTCCTCTTGCTTTGAGAACCGATCTAGCGCGGCAGTGCTAGCTACAGCTAGTCCTCGAAGTGAAAACTTGTCGTTTGCACTCTTTCACAGCCGATGGTCTCATTGCTTCCTGCTCGTGACGATGATGTCAATCACCGGGTGTGGGCGTTTCGGCACGCCGATTTCCACAAAGTCCGACGACTCGAATCGTTCTGATCCGACTAGCCTGGAAAGCAATGCGCATGACTGTCGCGATTCGTGTTTGCCAAAAACTATCTCTGCCGTTCGTGCTCAACTCGGGCTCGACCCCGATAACTTGCCGCAGAAGGGACCGAAGGAGACCGAAGAAATCATGCGCGCTATCCAGGCGGAGTGTAAACCACCCGGATCGGCAGTTTTCGAGGTTGGTCCCGTAGAATTGTTGGACGACGCCAACAACAATCGGCCCTTGCCGGGGGTTCTCATGGACTCTAACGGCCACTTGCACTTACTTCTGGGTGCCGTTACAGTCGGTGGCTCTACGTTCTATCAGATGGTACATGGAACCTCCCAAGTTGCACTCGTTCCGGAATCCGCATTTTTGGAGCAGAGATTTCCAAAAGCCTGGAGGCTGCATAATGCCAATCCGGGTGTTCCCATAGCTGTTGGTTCCGGTGTCGTGCGTGCGAGCGAGATCGATCATAATTTCGGCGAGATCAGACCAAATCAGAAAGTCACACACACCTTCACCTTAACGAATGTCGGCGAATTAGCACTCGTACTTGCCATGCCGAGCACGTCATGTGGATGCACAACCACGTCGGTTATCGGCGATACTGTGCTAAAGCCTGGCCGATCGATTGCCCTGGCGGTTGACGTCGCTTCACGGAACACGTCTTCCTTACGCCAATACGTGTACTTGACTTTGACTGAGCCAGAAACGAACCTTTCTCGCAAAGTGCTGTTGTCTCTGTTTGGAAGCCAGGCGATCTTCAAATCCGTCGAACCAGCTGCAATTGACTTTGGATTAGTCCGGCCGGGGCGCTCGTACTTGCGTTCTGTGACCGTTACGGAGACGCCTGTCGATCGCTATGAACTTGGCAGAATCGATTCGGTAGGGCCGCCGCTCAGCTGGCGCATCGCGAATTCACAAGATTCTGAGGGTCTCCGGTCGTACAGAGTTACGTTCGAACTCAACCTCGCTAACCATCCCGCAGGAAAGTACAGCCAGATTGCCCGATTGATTACGGACAGCCGCTTCTCACCGGAAATTCCGGTTCCCATCATCTTCGAGGTGGCACCAAGGGTTTCTGTCATCCCCAGCGCAATTGCCTTAGGGGAATTGCCTGTCGGTGAAATGCGCGATTATCGCATTCGCTTCAGATCGGCGAATGGGGATCCTCTCGAGGTGAAGCTGAAAACCATCCCCCGCGAAGCTGCCGTTCGGATCGAGAGAAAGGCCGATGGTCTTGAGCTAGTCGTATCGATCAAGCTACTGGCCGCGGGACTGTGGCAAGATACGATTCTGGCGAATGTCACATCTGGATCACACCAGGAGCTAATTGAGATCAAGTGCGCTGGAATTGGAACGCGTCGTAAGTTGTGAGTCTGCCTCTCTGCAAGGATTGTCGGAGGTCACATGCACCCACACTTGTCCGCTATAAACATGATATTAGAGTTCGATTGGAATCCGCGTTGAACGACGGCCGAGAGGCTAAGGCACGGATCACCCAGTACTTACACTATGGTCTCTTTTCAGGAGGAGTCTGACGATGTCTGGACGCTTGTGGTTTGTTCTTGGAATGTTCGCAGTGGGGCTGATTGCTCTTGACACGCTGCTGTTATCAGGCAGCTCAGCCCTAGCTAACAACTGCACCTCAGGTTGCACACCATTTGCCCAATGTATTGCTCCAAGTCAAGGCACTTGCCCGTATTGCTACAATAATCCGCCCACAACAAGTTGTGGCCCTGGTACATCGCAAGGTTCGGGGCTTTGGCTGTACCAGAATGGTATCGGCGGTTCACAAGTCTCGACGGAGCAGGTGCCTTGCACAACAGTTTACCCCTGTACTGCTACCACAATACCCGGCATCTGTGGCCCCACTCTCTTTGGAATTATGTGTAACGGAAGCGGAGCCAACTGCCAATCATGTGCTTCAATGCCAGGAATAAACAATAACCCTAAAGATTCATGTAAGGATAACGGTTGCAATGAGAACGGCTGATGCGATCGTGAGGCCGATGGATAACTTCGCTCAGTGACGGAGGACCGCCGTTGTGGTCGGGGCTATACACCTGACCACAACGCTTTCCGGCGGGTCCGAACACTACAAGGGAGCTCTCGCCTCCTATGTATGCGCGCCACATTCGTACTTTAGAGCTCTCCAAGGACTACTGCCATGGCTCGTTTTGGAAAGATTTCCTATGTACTTTGGTTGGCATTTGCTTACTGTGGTTTTTTTGACACGGAAGTGAGCTATGCCCAAGTGCCCGCCGATCTTGCCTGGCACAAAGTCCAACCTTCTGCCAGGTCTCAGATCTTGGAACTACTGAGCGTCCAGACGCGCGCCAATTATGAACGCATTGAAACCTTGCAAGCTTCATACTCGGTTCACCACGAGGACTACCTCTCGCGCGATTTTGTGAAAGAGGCGTTTGGGGCGCGGCTACCAAAGGATAGTTCGCCGGCACTAATCCGGGAGATTGAGGTGAACCAGAAGGTGGCTATTGACATGGAATCGGGGCGGGTTTTCCGAGAACGAGAGACCAAGAGGTTTCGTTTATTGACGACTACTTCAAGAAAACCTGTTATCATGCCTGGCGTCGGGGATGCAGACGACGGCCGTTCCATCGTCACATCAGAGGATTACACATTTTTCAACCCCAAGCAGCCGCCCGCTACGAGTGTCGTGGCCGGCGACAACCCAAAGGCCCAAAACAAACGAATGGCGCATCGGCTTGCCCCAGAAAAGGCGAGGGGAAGGGAGTATTCCGGTCTGCTAGATCCTCGAACTTTCTACCGCTGCGCTTCCAACCAAAAGAGCTGGGAAGAGCTTCAGATGTATTTGTCCACGCTGAAAGGCGAAAAGGGGGCTGACCAGCAACAGAAGGTACAGAAGTTAGAGATCGACGAAGCGGAACAGGCCGGCAGCATTTGGTACCGACTTCGTTTACCGATTACGTCTCCGGATGGGAAGTTCACGACCTGGACTTCGGTTTGGAGTCCTCTAGCCGGTTACAACCCGGTCAGCTTGATCTTTTCGAAAGGTGAAAATGCTGGAGGCCCGATCACTAAGTCTATCTCCTGGGAATGGAAGCAAGTGGACGGCATCTTCTTCCCGGCAGTCATTCATGAGGTGTGGCATCCAGATGGTCTTCCTGATAATGTCGACACCTTAAACGAAGTCATCACACTCAAGGAATGTTCGCTGAATTCACCACTCCCTTCAAATCAATTTAGCTACGGTGCCCTTGGCCTGAAGACGGGAGATTTGATACTGGATGATATGGAAAGCACGGTGTTCATTGTAAACGACGCTGGGATTCCCGTGCGATTGGCAGGTTATAATGAAGAGTACGTTGCCCCGGCCTTAGCTAGACGTACGAAGTTCGGTTGGTTGCTGGCTGTTAACGCTGCTGGCATCGCTATTGCTCTACTTGTGGTCGTTCTAATACGCAGGCGACGACGCAAGTCGATTCCCACATGATCGTCTCAAGAATAGCGGGCGAGTTGCGGCGCGCGGATTCGTTCATCATTGGCGCAACACTGATTGGCTATGCGGGACTGCTTATATGGCTGGATCTACGAAACGCCCCGGCGGTTGACGAAGTCGGCCACTTGGCTGCGGGCGTTGCAAGTTGGGAACTCGGCACCTTCGATTTGTATCCCGTAAATCCACCCCTCTTGAGGATCATCGCATCTGCACCTGTCAAACTGTGCAATCCCGTCGCCGATTGGAAGTATTACCAGGAGCAACGCGAGGAGGTAGCAAAACGTATCGAGTGGAGCGTGAGTCTTGATTTTCTTCGCCGGAACGTTGATAGCGCAGCACTATATTTTGCCCTTGCTCGCTGGTCATGCATACCGTTTGCCATGATGGGAGCGTGGTTCTGCTGGCGCTGGGCCACAGAGCTTTACGGTAAGTGTGCCGGCCGGATCGCGCTGATCCTGTGGTGCTTTACGCCAGACGTGCTCGCGTGGTCGGCAACGCTTTGTCCCGACGCCGCCGCTGGTGCGTTGGGCGTCACTGCCGGCTACTTTTTCTGGCGTTGGTTGAAAGAACCAGACTGCTCCGGCGCCACGTTGGCAGGCGTCTTTCTTGGGTTGGCTCAGCTCACGAAGATGACATGGGTTCTTCTGTTTGGCCTTTGGCCTCTTCTTTGGGTAGGCTTGATCTGCTGTCATCGTTCGCGCAAAACCAACGTTCCCTTCAGGACGCAAGTTATGCAGCTTGGCTGGGTTGTGCTGGCAGGTATCTTTGTACTCAACCTCGGTTACGCCTTCGATGGAACTTTCACGAAGTTGGGGCACTTTACCTTCACCAGCCATACGCTGGCGGGAAATGACTCGATCCTTGATGGAGGTCGGGGAGGAAACCAATTTGCCGGAACCTGGCTTTCCGATGTGTGCGTGCCTTTGCCACGCGACTATGTTCGTGGCGTTGACCTTCAAAAACTGGATTTTGAGCGGGGCATGCAATCATATTTATTGGGCCAATGGAGTGATCGCGGTTGGTGGTACTATTATCTTGTTTGTGCGGCATTGAAAATCCCAATCGGGATGTGGTTGTTGGCACTTCTCGCGATCGGAATCAGGCTTGCATCTCTTAAGACCATTGTCATTGGACGAACGAAAGATGGGATCAGCCGTTCCCAAAATTGGGTAAGGGCCAATTTGCCCAACGAACTCGTTCTTTTGTCGCCGGGCATTGTTCTTTTTGTCTTCGTCAGTCTGCAGACCGGCTTCAGCCGCCATTTTCGATATGTGCTTCCTGCGTATCCGTTTCTTGTTATCTGGATTAGCAGCATTGCTCCTGCGATCGGGAGGCTGCCCTGGGCCCTCGGCGCTCTTGCAAGAGTATCTGTAATCTGGATCATTGCTAGCTGCTTGTGGATCTATCCGCACAGCATGTCTTATTTTAACGAAATCGTAGGCGGCCCGACAAATGGCCATTTCTACCTTCTTGACTCGACTATCGATTGGGGTCAAGATGTGTTCTACTTGAAGCGTTGGTGCGAGAAACACCCCGAGGCGCGGCCGCTCCGGGTACTTTTCACCAACGCGTTTTCCGGCGACTTGTTGAACGGGACTGGTGAACAACGGACAGTGCAACTAGAGCCAGCCAAGTGCGCGCCGATGGCCGGATGGTACGCGTTGAGTGTTCATCGCATTCATGACCGCACCGACGACTACTCGTACTTCCTCCGATTTAAGCCATTCGCCATGGCTGGATATTCGTTTTACATCTACCACATTTCGACTAGCGAAGCAAACCACGTACGACGCGAGCTTGGCCTAGCTGATATCCCGACGGGCACAATTTCTGAATAATGGCGCGCGGAGATGTGGATTGTCACGAAGGAGGCAAGATGGCCGAGAAAGCACTCCTCGAGCATTCTAAGCGCTCAATTCGCAACTGGATGTGGCGACTGATTGTCGGTGGAGCGATTGGCTGTCTCTGTGCCGGCGCATACCCGGCGTGGCAATATGCACGGCACGCCACTTCCGCTGGGCTCCGGACCGATGAACTCACGCAATCTTTCTGTCGATCGCCAGAGTGCAGGGAGGATCCGCAGATAAGGGTAGCTGTTTTCAAGGAAGGGGACGATATCCAGCCCTCGAAGCACCTGACGGATGTCTTGGGCCAAAGTGCACATGTTACATGGCAATATGTTTCGGGAGCCGATATGCGGGCCGGAGCACTAGATACGTTCCACGTCGTCGTGTTCCCGGGGGGTAACGCATTGAATCAGTCAGAAGCCCTCAAAAGCGAGGGCAAAGACGCGGTCCGCGCGTACGTCAGTGGCGGCGGCGGCTATGTGGGAATCTGTGCTGGGGCCTACTTGGCGACGGCACAATGTAAGTGGGGTCTGGGGATGCTCGATGCACCTTATCTGTCGGGAGACATTGATGTTCCTGATCTAGGCATTAGGCTGATGTCGGATCGCGGCGTCGGAAACGTCCAGCTCGAATTCACTGGTGCAGGACTAACAGTTCTTGGCAGCTTGGCGAAGTCAGGCAGTGTTCGGTACACCAATGGACCAATATTCAGGCGTGCGCCCATGCTGGAATCCCCGAAATACTTGGCGTTGGCATATTTTCGCACAGAGACAGCACAGTACGATCAGCAGAGGGGAACGATGATCGACACTCCAGCGATTATCGCCGACACTTTTGGGGACGGGAGAGTCATCGCGATTAGTCCACACCCCGAAATGTCGAGCGGACTCGAATTCGTTGTCGAACGCGCAGTGCTCGCGGCGGCGCGAAGATAACCCATGGCGCTGATCTCCCGCGTCCTCTCACAAGGGACGACATTTCTATGACATCAGAACAACTCGATCAGCGGGCCTCGCTCGACGCGGAACTTTCATGGCAGAAAGTCCGCTCTCGTCTTGAATTCTTCTCCTGGACAACCCTCGCTCTCGTCCCGTTCTTGTACTGGATCAACGGTCCCTCAGTTTCAGCGGATCAGGCAGTAGTTCGCGTCGCTCTTGTAGGCAGCGCGGTCGTCGGTGCGATCAGCCTGCGCTTCTACTCCTGGAAATACAATTCTCGAAAAGCCGAGGACATCGGATCAGTCAAAGAGTACTGAGAAATCACTTAACTGGGATTTCGGCCGGTTTCTGTTCTCTTGCCTGATTCCGTAACCAAGGAATAAGATCCAAGGACCGATAAGCAGTGTCCACGCAATTGTGCCCAACTCCGGCGTATTCCTTATATCGCGGGTTTCCTCCCGCTCGCCGCAGAGCCTCGATCATCCGCCTGGATTCCTCCACCGAAATGACTTTATCCTGCTCGCCGTGGAAACACCAGCAGGGGATGTGGCTGATCTGCTCAGCCTTGTTCGGATCACCGCCACCGGAGACGGGGACGATCGCGGCCCATTTGTCGGGATAAGCGGCAGCTAGGCTCCAAGTCCCAAAAGCGCCCCGTGAGTATCCTGTGAGGTGGACGCGATCGGGATCGATTTTGTAATCCTTCATCACCTCGTCCAGAATCTGCAGCGCCCTCTTTCCGTCGGGTGTCTCGGCATCCCAGGCGCCGGTTTCCGACTGCGGAAAGGCGACGATCATGTCAAAGGTTGATTCTTGCTCCCGGATTACCGTCCCTAGTCCGCCTTGCGTCGGCCGCATGCCATCAGTTCCTCGAGCGCCGAACCCGTGCAGAAAGAGAATGGCCGAGTAGCACCGATGGCTGTCATAGTTGTGAGGAATAAAGACCGCATACCTGTGACCATTGCCGGCCGCGTCTCGAAAGGTCTTGAACTGGAACCCAACTGGCTGAGGCGCCAGGAACCGCAGGAGCAAAGACCCGAGAATCAGGAGAACGAGGATACCCCAGCGGACAGTCACCAAAGTTACATTCTTGCTCGGCACACCATTGGGGTCCGGCAGCGCCGCCTGCCGATCGGCCCAAAGCAAGATCAGAAAAACAAGGCCGACCCCTTCGACAAGAAGCATGAATAGCATCGGCTCTTTGTCGATGAAGCCCCAAACCGACTCAACCAACCTGCCAGGCTCAGCTCCTGCATCCGCGGGAAGGGCACCGTTGCTGTACTGGTAGACAAGAACCAGGTTCCCAAGCGCCGACAGAAAGCTCGCCCAGCAAAGCAAGCGAAATGAAATTCGGCCGGCCCGTTCGAAGAGTCGTGCGAGCCCCGGTGCGAGGACGACCAGGGCTTCCGTCAAGTGGCGCATGCCGTACGATCTTGCAGGGAAGGCGCCGGCAAAGTTCCCCACATCCTTTAGAAAATCCCCCTTTCCCCACAGGCTTGACAAGGCGTAAACCTGCAGCGCGAACGCTGCCAGTAGGAGAACGAACGACTCGGGTCGTGCGGATCGACCAACGAAGAAGCCTAGCAACGCCAGCGCGCATAACGGCGTCCAGTAGAATAGCCCCCGGTCGTAGGAGAAAAAGACCTGCCATAACGAGGGACTGAGCCAGTGATAGGCGATCTGCGGCACCGGTTGGACCAGCCAGTGCCCATACACGCATTTCCAGGCGATCATCTGTGGAAAGAAGACTGCTGCCGCTCCCAATGCCGCCAGTGTCAAGCCGGCGAAATGCTTCCCGAGATTCTCTCTCGTCCGCCACCACGACAGCGCCGCCTCCGCGCCCGGCAGCACGGCAAACGTCACCAATTGCCAGCGCATCAGTGCGGTCGCTCCAACCAAGAGGCCGACGACAAACCACCGGCGCATGCGAAGCGATCCATAGTCTCTCAGCCAGTACCAAACAAGCGCAGCCAGAAAGGTCGCACCTGCGCCGTGGGCCATGCTCACCTCGACCGCATTGTAATAGATGAGCGTCGTGCCCAGCGTGAGCAAGGCAACTGCCAGCGCGGCTCGGCTGGGCCGGGCGTAATGCCGGCAGATGCCATAAATAAAACACAGGCCGGCGAAAGACACAAGCAGGGTAGTCACCCCGACCGCGATTTGGTACGGCAGCGAATAGCCGTCGGCAGGCCATGGTGACGAGTCGCCGAGCACTACGAGGATACCATGGGTCGGCACCACCGCCAATGCCCAAACGTATGCCGGCCCGACTGACCACTGGTTGGCGCGGCGGCCAAGGTCGGTCACATATGTTTTGGGCGGCACATAATCGCCCACGATCGCGTGGTCGTCAAATTCGTTGCCAAAGTCCCAATCGTGGTCGATCAAAAGCGAGCGGAGCCAGGCATAATAACCCAACCCATTCCCCCGGATGACTAGGCCTTCGTCGGCTTGCTTCGCTAGCTGCCTTATCTCCAGATGTTGGCGGCGCTGATCCAGGGAAGCGACGAACAGGCCGACCTCGAAGAGCATTACCAGTACCAGGGCAACATAGGGACGCGTGTTGGAGTTCATGATGTCTGGCGGCGAATTGAGTAGTCACGCAAGAGAAGTCCGGAGCGAAAAAACAACAGTTACCTCGGATCGGCGCCGCTCCGTTTACGGGCTGTCATTCGATTGGTGGGATCTTCAAGAAGCCCATCGTGTCACCAATCGTTGCTTGCCAGGTCGCCGGCTCTCGCGGGCAGCAGAGCGACAGTGGTTTGCAAACTAGTCGAGGTCGAGCGACATCGAACCGAGTCGTTGCCCTACCCACCAAGACTTGTTCCGGCAGGGGCCGTAAGGCCCTTCGCAAAAGCGACCGCGAGAATTCTCTTAAGGCAGTCGCTGCTCGAGTAACCACGTGTATAGTTCTGGCATGGCGTAGGCGCGATCCCAAACATTATGGTCGTTGAGCCCGACGCCGCGGATCTCCGTATAATTCGCGTTTCCGCCTGCAGCCTTTAGCTCCGTAACGAGCTTCCTTGTTGTCTCGATCGCTAGCTTTTTGTCATTAGGCGCTTGAAATATCCAGCACGGGATATGCTTCACCTTCTCCACATTTCGGGGATTATAAGAGCCGGAGAGGAGGACGAGAGCGGCCCATTTGTGGGGAAGACTAGCTGCCATTTCCCACGCGCCTGCGGCGCCGCTCGAAATGCCCGTCAAGTAGATACGGCTACGATCTACACGAAACTCGCGCTCTATTTCATCCAGGATGGTTAGCGCGAGCTGCCAATCCTCGTCGCCCGGCGCCCAGCTTCCCTTTCTACCTTGTGGAAAGACAGTAATGAATGGGAATGTTTTCTGCTGGGCCGAAACTGCGGGTCCCAAGCCCACTCCCACATGGTGATAGCCGTCTTCTCCTCTATCACCCAAGCCATGCAGAAGAAGCAGTACGGGGTACGTGTGCGATCCTTCATAATCATACGAATGAGGCACGAAGATCATGTACTTGCGTTCGCTTGAAGAAGGGTCAAGGTGGACGCGATGCAGAAAGCCGTGCTTTTTTTCAGGTTGGAACCAAGCCTTTGAAAATAGAGAATACCCGAAAACTATGCTGGCAAGTCCAAGAGCTCCACCAATCGCCATGTACACGCCAAAGCGCGAGGAGAAGGGCCTCTTCCATCTGACGGACTTCAACCTCTGCATTGCGTGACTCATCGAACTTCCTGATTCGCACGAACCCGGCGTCTCACCCCCAGAAGACGGCAGAACAACATCAGCCCTAAAAGCCTCCATCCACCGTCTCGCCGCCCGCAATCGTCGCCAAAGCACAGAAGACTTCCATGTCCATGCTCTTGCTGAGAAAGCGCCCGGAGCCATCGCAAAACATGAAATTGAGTCCGCCCGGGTGCATGCTGCCCCAGCCGTGCTTGCAGGCGTCGCTATCGAAAGTCCGGTCGGGGTCATTGGTGCAAGCCTCGTAACTGCTGCCGATGGTCTGGGAGTAGGGGACAGCTCCGGATAGCGGATACTGGTCGTACGTGTAAGCCCAGTAAGCCCGGCGGGCAACCACGGTCGTGGTCGTGTATTCCCCGACCATCAGAGTGTTGGAAGCTCCGTCCGTTATGGTTGCGAAGCTTTCGTTCCCAAGCTCCTTCATGTTGATGCCGTCGCAGCTATAATAAGTGTGCAGCACGCCTATGTACTGGCGCAGACCCGCTTGTTCCATGATGTAAGCTTCCTCTGGTTGGGTGAAAAAGCGATCGCCGTCATTGCTGCCTCTTCCAGACATCCCTCGATAGGACGAGGGCATGAACAACTTGTCTTTCCCCGGTCCGCCTTGTGGTTGTAGAGGCTGCGTCGTGTTAATGTCCGATGGACAAGCGTACGTCTTCACATAGGCCGTTCGGAAAGCGTCCGCCTGATCCTCGCAGTATTTGGTGGGATCGTAAGTGTCGTAGAGTGGCTGCTGTTCGATGTAAGGCAGGATTAGCATGGCCCAGTTCGCGTTGCTTTTGGAGTCCTGAGTCTCGCAGCAAACATTAGGGGTAACCCCTCCGGGAGGGAAGGTCGTGGCGGTCCCGGCATAGTTTTGGAGTGCCAGGCCAATCTGCTTCAGGTTGTTCAGGCAGGACGCCCGGTTCGCCATTTCGCGAACCTTTTGGACCGCAGGAATCAGGATGCCAATCAAGATGGCGATAATCGCGATGACTACCAGAAACTCGACCAGGGAGAACGCCATGCGCCTCTTAGCAGTACAATAACTGATATTCCGAATCATGACCGCACCTCCTGACTCGCTGGGCTATGCCGCAACAAGGCCAAAACAAATTCGCCATTGAACCGCAGCAGCCCCTTAGGATTTGGACGCGATTTTACTTCTCGACTCAGAAAACACTCCGAAGAAACATCGCCAATGCCCTGCAGCACCTAACTGCGTCGCTTTGGAAACTAGGGCAGTCGATGCTCCAACAGCCATTCGAATATCTTCGGTGATTCGTAAACGCGATCAAAAACCATATTGTGATAAGGCCCGACACCAGGCATTTCAGTGTAACGAGGGGCTCCGCCTGCGTCTTTGAGGGCCTGGATCATTGCCCGCGCCCGCTCAACGCGGTCAGCAAAGTACTCGTCCTGAGCCTGAAAACACCAGCAGGGGATGTTCTTGATGAGTGCGGCCTTTTCGGGATACCCCTGGGCGGAAATGGGCGCAATCGCGGCCCAAAGTTCGGGATGCTCTGCGGCCAAGTGCCAAGTTCCCAGACCGCCTGACCCAACACCCGTCAGATAAAGCCGTTTAGTATCAACCCTAAATGATTTCTTTACGTCGGCAAGCGCATCCAGCGCCTGATTGAGATCGTCCGAAGCAGGCTGCCACCCTCCATTTTCAGATTGAGGAAACAGCGTGATGAACGGAAAGGAGTACTGGCTCCCAGTCACAGCTGGCCCCAAACCAGTTTGGACTTGTCGGTAACCATCGTGCCCTCGCTCGCCGGCATCGTGGAGGTAGAGGATCAGGGGATACGTTTCCGTGCCATTGTACTCGTAGCTCTGGGGGACAAAGACGACATACCTTGTCTTCTGCGTCGCCAGGTCACGTGGACAAATGCGCTTTATAAAGCCGTGTTCGGTCAGCTCGGCTGGCCGATTCCAGAGAATTGCTGTCAAGACTGTAACTGCCAGTGCGCCCGCTGCGAGGGCGTAGGCCAGCCAGCGCAAGGATTTACCGTCGAGCTTCCGGCGGCGGGAAGGTTCCATTTTGGTCGGCGTTGAAGGCGCAGCTTCGGACTGGAGGTGCTTAGGTTTTCTTAGGGGCTTGTAACGAACGTGAATCTTGCCACTGGAATCCGAGGCAGCGCGCAGCTCATAACCCAGGAGTCGCAACTTCCCCCCACGCGCCATGTTCACCCATTGAGTCTGGGTGGAATTGGTCTCGAACTGAAACTCGGACAATTCCTCACGAAGGCGTTTCTGGACGGCCGGCAATATCCATTCGTAACGAGGGTCAGGATCTGACAGAACTATCAGGTCATGCTCAAACCGTGCGTATTCGAGATGGGAAAACCCTTCCTGCCGACCGATGGCCTTCGCTTGCCGTAACATGCGCTCAATGCCGTCAAAAACGATGCTGGCGAGGAAGGGTGCGACAAGTTTGCGCTGGGAGCTTGGCGGCCGCGTCGATAGGATTTTCTGGAGCAAGCCGACTACCTCAAGGTCAGCGATTCGCTGAGTTACCTTGGCCAGAAAACGGTCGCAGTCCACAACCCCAAGGCATGCTTCAATGTTCTCGGCATAGATTCGTGTCAACCCTTTTTCGATGGCGGCGGCAATCCACTTGATTGCCTCCTCCGGTTGGGACCTTTGCGGCGCCGTGGGTGCCCATGCGCGCTCAAAGACGAGGTGGAGTGCAGCAAGGACCACCTGGTCGCGGACAGCATTCCTACTCTCGGGTTCCAACGGGTCCTTGGTCGGCTCAGGTTGGCAAGGGGCTGTCGGCGGATAGGTGTGTGATTCGAGGTCTTGGAGCAGTTGTTCAAGAAAACTCGCAAGACCTTCCGCTTCCAAAGCCTCCAGGGTGAGTGGGTCGATCCCTCGGTCCCGGAAGTCTCTCCGGACATCCGCATAAGCCAGATGAAGGATGTCCATGTTGCAGAGTTCGCCATAGACCTGCAGCAGTGGCTGCGGCAACTGCTGAGTCTGCATGCAGACTTGATGTGAAATGTCCAGGCCGGAGATGGGTTCGTCGGGCATCTGATCCCCTCCCTCGATTACCCGATTATTACCGTTGCTCTGGAGAATGTCAATCAAGCGAGCCCGGGGGGAAAGTGCTGCAGAAAAGAAAAGGTGGCAGGACCCTTTAGTGCGTTCGGAGACGGAAAAGGGGCCAGGACCCTTTACTGCTTGACACGCATTTCCTTCATGTCTGCCGCTACGTGGAGCGGAACGACTTGCGGGCGGGCTTGGTGCGCCGCGCTGAAGACGGGTAAGAAACCAGGGGACCCGGACCGTTTCATCTTGGCAGCCCACGCCGCGTGGCTGACTCTGCTATGTCGAACGCAATCCTTTGCGGGCCGGCCCGGTGAAGCACGCGTTCGGCGAAAGTCCCCTGACCTCGCCGCTGCCGCTGACCGAAGGTCTCCTCATGTTCGGGGAGACCTTCGGTCAGCCCGAGTGCGGGGTCAGAGACCCGCGCACAGCTGGGAGGAGGTCAACCGTGCCCAAAGCGAGGCCTTAAGGCACTGCGACGGTGCGTGCAGCAGGGGCAGTCGTACGGTCCGGAGCGGTGGTCGAAACGGGCGCCTGAGCGCCTCGGTCTGGAGAGCACGTTGCGGGCGCAAGGCCGGCCGGCCAAGAGAGCGGAAACTAAACGCGAAAAAGGGTCCTGACACCTTTTATATCCCGGCGCCTACGGCGGTCTTCCTTCGACTCCGCAGGTCTCGACCACCAGAACAAGCCCAGTGCTGCTGACGCCCATGAGGCTTGTGGATTGGCAATTCCAGCGCCTTCGCCGATTACAGAATCATGGTGCACTGCGTCCAGCAAGCTTGCGGGCTTGGCCGTGGCGCACGCGACCTGCTCCAGAACAGCCCTCGCCTCCATGAGATCCGGAACCCCGTCGCTGACATCGTCTTTGTCCGACCAATCCTGGAAGAGTATATCCAGCGTGGCGGCTGTCACCTGAATACCTGATTCCGTGCCGGTGATCGTCGACTTGGAGGTGTCGGTCGCCATGATCGATTGAGTGCCGATGGTGTTCAGGGTGGCCGTAAAAGTATGGCTGCCATTGTCGGCGGCGGTAAACGTGTAGTTTGCAGGCAAGGCAGCCGCGCCGTCGGAACTTGTGAAGTGCACCGTGCCCGTGTAGCCGGTCGCTATATTGCCGTAAGCATCACGCGCCGCCACCGTGAAGGTCTCGGCCGTGCCCGCGACTACGGAGGTGGGAAACCCCGAGACCACGAGCACGACAGCAGTGGAAGGATTGACGGTGATGTTGGTCTCGCTGCCCGTGATCGAACTCGTCACCGTATCGGTAGCCGTGATCGACTGCTTGCCCGCAGTCTTCAATGTCGTGCTTGACTGGAAGGAGTGTACGCCGTTGTCGCTGGCGACAAATGTGTAATTGGCCGGCAACACTGCCTGCGGGTCTGTGCTCGTGAAGTGTATCGTCCCACGATAGCCAGTTGCCGCATTGCCGTACGCATCCACCGCTGTCAGCGCAAGAGTGTGAGTTGCCCCCGCCGTATCAGGCGAGGGGAACACCGTTACGGTGAGGGCGATTGCGGCGCCTGCGTTGACAATAATGGAATCGGTCCCGGTGATCGTGCTCGTGGTTTTGTCCTTCGCCGTGATCGATTTCGTGCCAGATGTCTTCAGCGTCGCGCTAAATGTGTGCAGACCCTGGTCCGCGCTCGTGAAGGTGTAATTCGAGGGGAGAATGGCCTTGGCGTCCGTGCTGCTGAAGGCCACCGTCCCGCGATAGCTCGCGGCCAGATTGCCGTAGGCATCCACCGCCTCCACGGTGAAGCCGCCGGCCGTTCCCGCCGTGACAGGCGATGGGAAGCCGCTGACGACCAAGGCGCTCGCCGCCGCGGCATTGACCGTGATACCTGTCTGGCTGCCAGTGACGCTGCTCGTCACCGTGTCGGTCGCCGTGATCGATTGTGTCCCTGCGGTCTTCAGCGTCACGCTGAATGTATGCACGCCATTGTCGCCGCTCGTGAAGGTGTAGTTGGCCGGCAACCCGGCCTGGCCATCGCTGCTGGTGAAGTACACCGTGCCGGTGTAAGTCGTAAGTGTCTGGCCTGAGGAGTTCTCTGCGGTCACGGTGATCGTGCCGGCGTTGCCTGCGGTGATGGACGTCGGGAAGCCCGTGATCACAAACTTCGCGACAGCTTCAGCCTGGGTAATGACCATGATCCCCGTTTGCGAGCCGGTGATGCTGGCCGTTACCGTATCCGTGGCCGTCAGCGACTGGGTTCCCAAGGTGTTGAACGTGGCGCTGAAGGTGCCCGTACCGTTGGTGAGTGTCGAGTGACCCGGCAACGTGGCCGACGGATCGCTGCTGCTGAACGCGACCGTGCCCGTGTAGCCAGTGGCGGTGTTGTTATAAGGATCCTTCGCCGTCACCGTGAAGTTGCCCGGCGCGCCAACTACCATCGAGGACGGGAAGCCGCTCACCACAAATGTGCTTGCCGCGGCCGGGTTCACTGTGATTCCCGTTTGACTGCCCGTGATGCTTCCAGTCACCGCGTCGGTGGCCGTGACCGACCGGGTACCGACCGTCTTTAAGGTCACGCTAAAGGTATGCACGCCGTTATCAGCGGCGGTAAACGTGTAGTTGGCCGGCAGCGCCGCTTGACCGTCGCTGCTCGTGAAATGCACCGAACCTATGTAACTGGTGACTGTTTGGCCAAATGGATTCTCGGCAGTGACTGTGATTGTGCCCGCGCTGCCGGCAGTGACGGAGGCCGCGAAGCCAGTAACCAGGAACTTGGCGACAACCGTCGCCGACGACGTGACTGTAATTCCGGTCTGCGAGCCTTTGATGCTGCTCGTGACCGTATCCGTGGCTGTGATCGACTGAGTACCCAGAGTATTAAGGGTGGCGCTGAAGGTGCCCACACCGCTGGTCAACGTCGAATGCCCTGGCAGCACGGCCAAAGGATCGCTGCTGGTGAATGCGACGGTACCGGTATAGCCGGTAGCTGTGTTGCCGTAGATATCTTTGGCGGTGATCGTGAAAGTACTAGAGATTCCAGCAAATGCAGGCGACGGGAAGCCGGCGACCGTCAACGTGTGAGCGGCGGCCGGAGTCACGTTGATTTTGGTCTCGCTACCTGTAATGGAGCTTGTCACCGTGTCGGTCGCCGTGATCGACTGGAGTCCGGCTGTCTTTAGCGTCGTGCTCGCCTGGAACGAATGCGCGCCGCCGTCACTGGCGAGAAACGTGTAGTTTGCCGGCAGGACGGCTTGCGGGTCCGTACTCGTGAAGTGAATCGTACCGCGGTAGGATGTGGCGGCATTGCCGAACGCGTCCACCGCCGTGGCTCCAATCGTATGGATGACGCCAGCCGTGGTCGAACTGGGGAACACTGTCACCGTCAGCGCGACCGCTATCCCCGGATTGACCAGGATTCCGGATTCGCTGCCTTTGATGCTGCTGATCGTGCGGTCGGTCGCGGTGATCGACTTCGTCCCGGCCGTCTTCAGAGTTGCCGTAAAAGTGTGTATGCCCTGGTCGGTACTTGTAAACGTATAGTTGGACGGTAGGGATGCTTTGGTATCGGCACTCGTGAAGGTGACGGCGTCCCGATAACTCGTGACAGTGTTTCCATAGGCATCCACCGCCTTCACCGTGAAAGTACTTGCCGTGCCCGCCGTCACCGGAGAGGGGAAACCGCTCACTTGTAACGCGCTCAGCGCCCCCGCGTTTACCGTGATGCCCGTTTGGCTGCCCGTGATGCTGCTCGTCACCGTGTCGGTCGCAGTGATCGATTGAGTACCTGCCGTCTTCAGCGTCACGCTGAATGTATGCACGCCGTGATCGCCGGCGGTGAAAGTATAGTTGGCGGGCAAGGTCGCGTTGCCATCGGAACTGGTGAACTGCACGGTGCCGGTGTAGTTGGTCTGTGTATTGTTGCTCCCATCCACAGCGGTCACAGTAATACTGAAGGAAGTTCCCGCCGTCGCAGTAGAAGAAGCACTCACATCGAACTTCGTCGTTGAGGCACTGACCGAAAACGTTCCCAAGGTTCCCGTTGCCACGGGATTGCCGGCAAGGTCGGTGACCGTACCGCCCCCGAGAGTGACGGTATAGTTGCCATTATCGGCCGATGTCCAGGCGCCCCCGGGGGGGGTGATCTGGTAAGTCACGATGAAGGAAGGGCCATTGCCGAGACCATCGGTCGCGCCAACCGCCATCGTGCTTTCGACGGTCGCGGGAATGGGTGCTCCCGATCCGGGAGGAAGGACTTGAACAACTGCGCCGGACAGAGTCGTGGCCGCCACGGCTACATTGTCCGAATAGGTGATCGTGAACGTGTAGGAAGTGGCACTGCCATCTGTCACCGGGTTCGCCTGCAACGTGGCGGTGGGGGCCTGCGTGTCGGTTTGCGCATTGGCCTGGTAGGCGCCGATGTCGGTGCCGCCAGATCCGGTGCGCGGGCCGTAGCCGCGTTGATCGGCGAACAGATTCTCCGGGTCAGCCCCCTTACCGATGGCAGGGCTCAGCGCCTGCAGCACGATGGTCTGCGTGGGGCCGCCGTTGTTCTGGAGTCCATTGGCGGCGAGCAACGGATCCATTCCGACGACGTTGCCCGATCCGGAAAGCGTGCCATTGATCGGTGCGGTCTGGAAGAGCGAGTCGGTCGCGGTGATTGTACCGGAGAAATTGACCGGACCGTTATCGGCGAAGAGCGTGCTCACAGCGGTGACCGCCCCCGGGGACTGGACGACAGCTCCGCCTCCAGAGCCGACGCCATTCTGAATGTTGAGGGCAACCGTTGAGTTGTTGAGGGTGACCGTGCCACCGTTGACATAGACACCGCCTCCGTAGGAATCACCGGGTATCCCCGCGATTCCTGGGCCGCCTGTGAGGGCACCGGTCCCCGCCCTTCCACCTTGGCCGCCTGTTCCAATCGCCCCGGCGGCGGCAGTGTTGCCGGCAACGGTGGCGTTGGTCAACGTGAGGGCCCCGCCGGAGATATAAATGCCGCCTCCGTTGCCAGTCCCTCCATTGCCGCCGTTGCCACCTGCCCCAGCGCTGTTGCCGCCGTTTGCAGTACCGCCGCCTAACCCCGTTCCCCCAGTGAGGCTGGTGCCAAGGCCAAGACTCCCAGTTCCCAGTGCGGCAATGGGACCCTCGCCGCCAGGTCCGCCCTTGCCCCCCTGTCCTCCCGCAGCGATGTTGGCATTCAATGTGTCGGCGGACAGGACGACTGTTCCACCAGCCACCAGGATTCCACCCCCGTGGCCCGACCCTCCCGCACCGCCTGTGCCGCCATTACCAGCAGTTTTGCCGACAGGAAGACCAAAAGTCAGCGTGCCTGCTCCAAACCCGCCACTGCCGCCGCGGCCTCCCAAGCCGCCCTGCCCTCCAGTCGCCAGGTTGCCAGCGAGAGTGGCGTTGACCAACGTAAGGCTGCCGCTCGAGACGTAAATCCCGCCTCCAGATCCCGCGCCTCCCATGCCACCTGGTCCACCGCTGCCTCCGGGGCCGCCTCCGCCGGAAAATCCTGTGAAACCCCCGAGATTTAACGTCGATCCGGTACCTCCGAAGATTCCCGTGATGCTAACCAGAGCAGTCCCAGCCCCACCGACTCCCCCCTGCCCGCCGGGACCACCCAGCGCGGAGTTTTTCTGCAAGGTGGTTCCGGTCAAGGTGAGGCTTCCACCGGCGAGATAGATCGCGCCACCGTATGCCGCTCCCCCACGCCCTCCGGCGCCTCCAATGGCACCAGGCTTGCCGGGTACTGGAGGGCTGTCCTTGCCATGTCCCCCGCTTCCGCCTGTACCCCCAGTGCCGCCTGGCCCTCCAACGGCCTGGTTGGAGCGGAAGGTATCATTTTGCAGCAGCACCGTTCCGCCCGCCGCATAGATGCCACCTCCGGCCCCTGAACCACCATTGCCGCCCGGACCACCCGGACCCGGCGTGACCGCCGGTGCGGACTTGGCGCCCTGGCCCCCACCCATGCCGCCCATGCCGCCCATGCCGCCCCGCGCGGCATTGCCACTGATGGTGTCGGTGAACAGGGAGAGCGTACCGCTGGCGAGGTAAATGCCGCCGCCGCTGGCGTTGTCGGCATTGCCGCCGGCGCCCCCGGCTGCACCGATCGCTCCGGCCGCTCCGGCTGCCCCCGGCGCGCCCTGCGCAACATTGTTTTGCACCGCGTCATTCGTCAACGTAACGTTGGCATCATCGATCAGCAGACCGCCGCCCAAAGCGTTGGATCCGCCCAGAACGCCGCCGTTCAGAGCGTTACCTCCCTCGATGGTCAGGTCTTGCAAAATGACATTCAGTGATTGCCCACCAGAACCCTCGATCTCGAAGATCCGACTATGCCAGTTGAAGACCGATCCGATAATCGAGCTGGTTTGTCCCTGTCCGGTGATCGTCAACGTCTTGCTTGGCAGGGAAGAAGTATTTCCGATAACGAGCCCGCCGGCGGTCATGTCGGAAAGAAGATAGGTGGAAGACGATAGGATGATGGTGTTGAACGCGCTGGCGTTGCTATCGGCCAGCGCAATGGCGGTGCGCAGACTCGCGTCAGTCGGCACTGGGTAAAACGTGCCCTGCCAGGGTGTAGGGTCTGGGATCGCGCTAAAGGAACTGGTCGTGATCGAGGGAAACTTCGAGCTGGTGATCTGCAGCGTGAATCCAGTGCCCGCCTGATTGAGAGTCAGGCCATCGAAGACAGCCACGCCGTCAGAGGCGGTGGCGGTGAGGGTTCCCCCGAGAGTCGTGCCCGGGTGATTGGTATCCAACGAGATCGTCAATGTGCCATTAAAAGCCGGGTCCAGGCCGCCCTGGGGATCCTCGGCCTCGACGACAATACCGAATCTGTCGCCGACAATGACGTTGCTGGGCGGCTGAGACGTGACCCCCATATGAGTGGCCGTGCCAAACGTGGATAGGGCAGCCTCCAGGCCTGGGGCATTGGGCGAACCCAAGCCGGTTACTTCGTCGTAACCAATTCCCGCGCTGAAGACGCCGTTGCTGCCGCTGGTGATGTCATTGAAGTCGGTGGCTGGGATGGCGTAGAGAGCCGGCAGCGTCTGGCTCGGACCGTCGAGGGTGGATCCCCCCGCGAGCACGCGCCCTTGATTGGCAATCGCGATCAGGCCAGCCCAGGAGGGCGCCGACAGGCTGGTGCCCCCGACCTCAACCCAGGGGCCGCTGTTATCGGTGTTATTGTACGAATCGTAAACCGCCACACCCGTATTCGGGTCGGCATCAAACGCCACGTCGGGAGTGGTTCGGAAGCCGGTCTGCTGAGCGCCTTTCTGATAGGTCGGCTGCGTTTCGTAGAGACTGGTTCCGCCGCCGCTCCCCGACCAAGCGGTCTCGCTTGAATAGGTGGAGTCGGCATTGAGCTGGAGGCTAGTCCCTCCAACCGCGACGACATTGGGCGAGGCGGCCGGGTACAGGATGCCGGGAGTTGTGGTCGGCTGGCCAGTGGTGTTGTCGTACGCGAAGCCGCCGAAATCACCCGAAGACGCCAGGAAGGTGACGCCCTGGTGACCGCTCGGGGTCACGAACGTGCTGTCCTGCGCGTTCTCTCCACTGAATTCGTTAAGTCCCCAGCTCATGGAAACCGCCGAGACGCCGGGGAGAGCCGCGGCCGTCGCCACTGCGGTGAACAGGTCGGCATTACTATCCGTCGTAGCTTCAACGAGAATGATACTGGCCCCGGGGGCGATGCCATGCGCCCATTCAATATCAAGGGCCTCCTCGATCTCCCAGTTGCCGTTGGCGTTTCCGGCGCCCGCCGGATCGGTTTTCGGCAATGGGCTCGTCTGCCCGTCTTCGTTTACCTTTGTGAAGCTGGGCGGATCGGAAATACCAACCTGGGCATCAAACTGGGCGAGATCGCTGGTGGCGAATCCGGCAGCCGTGCTGTTGACAAAGGCGGGGTCGTCATAAGCATCCACGATCGCAATCGTTTGCCCCGTGCCGTCGCCCACGACGGAGCCGAAGATGATCTTGTTGATTCCATATCCCGTCTGAATATCCGTGGGGAGGTAGCCGACCGGAAACTGCAAGCCGTTGTCCATGGGAAGGATTCCCAATCGGCTTGCTTTCAAACCGGCCGGGATGCGGCTGGGATCATGGAACTCCATGAGGTTGAGGTCGACGCTGGGCAAAAAGCGATCTTCCAATAGTTCCACAATAGGTCCACGCGGGCGTGGCAAGCGGGATCGGATCGGTCGGCAGCGACCAAACAAGGAAGAGTGATAAAGCTGTCTGAGCCAGGACAGGCGGAGCCGGGACACCATGGCAAAACTCCAGAGCGCTCTGGGGAACACACGCGGTTAGGGGGAAGTCAATCCTCTCCGTCAGGCCAAGTTCGCATTTCGATGGCGCGGCCGTAAGGTCAACCAACGGGCAAGCGGGCGAACAGGTCAGCGAGGGTCACTTCGTAGTGTTTCCAGCGTGCCAGCCCCTGGCGATAGAGCGGCTGGCGGACTTGCGTCACGCTGGCCGTTCGCACCGGCCGAGCCGTTTCATGGAAGCGCCCGCAAGCTGGCTCCCATTCCAGGCCGCACGCTGCCAGCAAGCCCCGGGCCTCGGTCTCGAAGTCGTCGATCAGCTGTTCGTAAACGACTTCATGCACCGGCGCCGGCAACACCGTCTGCCAGTGCTCCATCAGCCGGCGGTATTGCCGAAAACGCGAGGCGATGTGCTCCGGGTCGTTGGCCCAGCGGATGCTGCGGAAGTCGGTCATCCAGCACGATACGGCCACGTCGCGCAGATCGCGGCGGCAGTGAATGAATGTTGCCTGCGGAAAAAGGGCAGCCAATAAACCCAGGTACATGTAGTTATCGGGCATTTTATCCACGACGCGCTCGACAGGCTTGCAGTCCAGGGCTCGCAGCCCCTTCAGGTACTGCTCGGCCAGGCGACTGATGGCGGCGTGATCCAGATTGGGTACGCAGACCAATGGTGCGTCGGAGCCGCCCAGGATCGATGGAATCGCTTCGAACGTTTGACGAGCCAGGCGCAGCTCGCCGGCGCCGAAGACTTGTGAGTGGCTGGCCAGCACCTGTTCGATCAGCGTCGTGCCTGAGCGGGGGAGGCCGAAGACGAACACCGGCCGACGTGTGTGTAGTCCGGCGCCAAGTGCGCGTGTGAAGAACTCCGGCCCGAAGGCCAATAGCAGCTTATCCACGAAGCGCTCGTGCTCGACCTGGACGTACTCGCGTTTCTGCTTGCGGGCCAATTCTAGAGTCAGGGCGTTGGCAAGCTGCAGGCAGTCGGCCGCGCGGGCGAATTCACCGCGACCGTCGAGCACGTGGCCAAGGGCGAATAGCAGCCGGGCGCGGGGACCGTCTGCCAGCTGCGGATCGGCGAGACGTCCCTCTAGCGCGGATAGGTCAGCTTCCGAGAGTTTGCCGCGCAATAGCGTCGCCAGACGGGCGTGCGGCAGGGCAAAAGTCGGCTGCATGTCCAGAGCTTCCCGAAAGGCTGTCTCGGCCTCGGCCAACTCACCAATCTCCTCGTGCAGTCCACCCAGGCTCATGCGGGCCGCCGCGAAATCGGGCCGCAATCGCAGCGCGGTTCGATAGTGCTCACCCGCTTCGGCCGGCCGCCCCTCTTCGTGGAGCGCCCAGCCGAGCCCGCTGTGCGCGGATGGGCGCTCCGGTTCCAGGGCCAGGGCTCGCTCCCAGCAAGGAATGGCCTCCGCAAACTCCTCCAGCTCCATGTGCAGTTCTGCCAGATATTCCCAGAAACCAGGGTTACTTGGCTCTAGTTCAACCGCCTGCTTCAGCCAGATCAGCGCATCGCCGAGCTGGCCGTCTTGCTGCAAAACGAGGCCTAGATGGGCGTGGGAAATGGCCAGGTTCGCGTCCAGCCGGATTGCCTCCAGGTAGGCAGAGCGGGCATCAACCAGGCGGCCGAGGGCGCGCAGGACATTGCCCAGATTGTGGTGCGCGGGGGCCAGGTCGGGCTGCAAGCGAACGGCCTCCTGGCAGTGCGGCAGGGCCTCTTCCGGCAGGCTGCGGTCGAGAAGGACCTGGCCGAGGTTGGTGCGGGCCGGGGGGTAGTCGGGGGCCAATTCGACGGCGCGACGGAAGTGGTCAAGCGCATCATCAAACTGGGACAGCTCGCGCAGGGTGATCCCGAGGTTGTTATGGGCAGCTGCAAAGTCGGGCCGAAGCCGCAAGGCGCGATGGAACTGCTCGGCGGCCTCGGCGTGGCGGCCAAGACCTTGCAGGGCGAGGCCAAGGTTGCAGTGGGCCTCGGGATAGTCCGGCCACAGGCGCAAGGCAGTGCGGCAACAGCCCGCCGCGCGGTCGAACTGGCCCAGCGACCGGTAGGCCTCAGCCAGGTTGGCGTGAAAGGCCGGGACGTTGGGCCGCAGGGCCACGGCCCGGCCGATCTCCTCCACGGCGCGAGCATGCTGCCCTTGCTGATCGTGCAGCACGCCGAGCAGGTGCAGCGCAGCGGCGTTGTCCTGTTCTTGGACCAGGATTTTCTGATACAACTGCGCGGCTGGCCCCAACTGCCCGGATTGATGTAATTCTATAGCGGTCGTCAGTATGTCGTGCATCGAGGGAACAACCTCTGTGCAATGCGTCCAAAAAAACTGCGGCCTCTCTTGCGCCGTCCGATGAATAGGCAAGAACGTGTCAGGGCGAAAACAATTTTGGTTTGCGGCTATTTCGTCGCCGTCGGTAGTTCGCCGTGTGGCCGGCCCGCAGCGGCAGGAGAGCCGCTATGCTGGAGCGGTCCAGGTCCGGCGACGGGCCATGCAGAGGTTCCGTCGGCTGCGTGGCAGGTGCGATCGGTTCACTTACCTTGCACGTCATAAACAAAGACCCTGATGAGGCAAGGAGAGAAGTCACTTCTTGCGACGCATCCGCAAAGTTAACCGAACCTACAAGGGTTCGTCGTGCGGCAAAAGGATGTGTGCTAGACGACACGGCGACCAGGCGTTAACGACGACGTTAGCCGTTGGCGATCCGTATCGAAAAGGCGCGTGCGCCACGCCTTATTTGGCGAACTTAAACAGGTGCGAATGGTCGCGTCAAGTAATAAATTCTCTTTGATGAAATCAGAAAAAAGGGGACGCGGACCGTTTCGCCTTGACAGCCCACGCCGGCCGGCTAGAGTGGCCGCATGCCGCGTCATGCTCGTAGCGCTCCGGGCGGTTATGTTTACCATGCCCTCAATCGGGCTGTGGCCCGGCTGCCTCTCTTCCAAAAGCCCGGCGATTACGAGGCGTTCGAGCGCGTGCTGACCGAAGCCTTGGCGCGGCATCCCATCCGTTTGCTGGCCTACTGTGTCATGCCCAACCATTGGCATTTCGTGCTCTGGCCGGAGCTTGATGGGCAGTTGACCGACTTTCTGCGCTGGCTCACTCATACGCACACGCAGCGCTGGCACGCTCATTACCACACCACCGGCACGGGTCACCTCTACCAGGGCCGATTCAAGGCTTTTGCCATCCAAGAAGATGAGCATTTGCTGACCGTGCTCCGCTATGTCGAACGCAATCCTTTGCGGGCCGGCCTGGTGAAGCACGCCGAAGACTGGGAGTGGTCGAGTTTGGCCCCGCGCTCGCGAAGCCTGGAACCGCCGATTGAGTTGCATCCCGGGCCGGTGCGTCGCCCTCGGCGCTGGCGGGAATATGTCAACCGGGTGGAGACAGCAGGAGAATGGGAGGCCGTCCGCCGCAGTGTCGCGCGTGGCCAGCCCTTGGGCACCCAAGAGTGGCAACGTCGCACGGTGGAGCAGTTAGGCTTGGACCACACGATGCGTCCACCCGGTCGCCCGCCCAAGCGCAAGGCGAAGCCGTAAACGGTCCGCGTCCCCTTTTGCGCTTCGCTGCTGGCCCGCCGGCCCAGTAAACTGTCCCCGTCCCCTTTTATTCTCTGTCGAAGGTCGAGGCGAAGCCGGACGCAGCGTTTGGAGTGGGTGAGCCAGCGTGTGGGATTGGACATGAGCGATGATGCGAGCAACAGCGCACGAGTGAGAATCGTCTTCCTTGCAGTTGGGTGCGAGGGCGGTATTTGCGCTTTGGGTCTGTTCCTCAGCGTTTGGCTAGACTTGCGCCTTGGGCAAGAAATGTTCCGAGAACCCCACGAATTGCTTTGGGCAGCCCCGGCCACGTTGCCGCTCTTGCTGGTCTTTTTTGGGTGCTTGAACTGGCCCGTCAAGCCGCTCGCAGGCATCAAGGCATTCTGCGAGGAAGTCGTGCGGCCTCTCTTTCGGCCTTGCGCATGGTACGACCTTGCCGCGATCTCCATCTTGGCCGGCGTCGGTGAGGAAGTGCTGTTCCGCGGCGTGCTTCAGAATGTTCTTGGTGGTTGGCTAGGCCCGTGGATCGGAATGCTTGCCGCCAGCATACTGTTCGGGCTCTGTCACCTGATCACTCCAACGTATGCGCTCGTCGCCGGGGTGATCGGGTTCTATCTGGGCTGGTTGTGGGTGACGACGGGCAATCTGGGCGTGCCCATCGTAGTGCATGCGCTCTATGATTTTATTGCGCTCGTCTATCTTGCAAAAAAGAAAGTCACGCCAGCAGGCGAGGGTGAAACGTCCAATGCGGATTTCGCGGATTCGCGCTGATCAGATCTGATCCACTTTCAGCCGCGTTCTTTGCTTGGCGCCGGACTATCGGCTGCTCGGGCCGAGACGTTCCATCAGGTAGCCGTCCTCGGTGTCAAAGTGCTTGTGCATGATGCAGGTCGCTTTGAATTCGGCATTGCGCATCAGAAGCTGCAACGGCAGGTTGCCTTCGGGCACGATCGCCTGGATGGAATCTTCGGAATGGCGGAGTTTTCGGGCGAGGCGTTGAAGAAGCATGCGGCCTACGCCGGCACGATGGCAATCGGGCGCGACGGCAAGGTTCAGCAATGTCAGGCGAAGAGGCTTGCTGGACTGAGCGCTATCATGCCTGACGATCCTCTGTTTCCGGCCCGCAATTTCGACGCTTTCGATGGCCTCCGGCTGGGCGGTGACCATGTAGATCAGAAAGCCGACAATCCGGTCATCGATCTCAGCGACCCAGCCAGTCGTATCGAACGACTGCAGGACGGTCAGGAAATCTTGCTGCGACCATCCAGGGGTCGACGTTTGCTGTTGGATTTCAAGCACGCGCGGAAGGTCTCGCTGCATCAGCCAGCGTAAGGTCATTCTCGAAACTGCAACGCTGCAATCACTGGTCATGTGGTTCCCCCTTGGCATTGCTGCGATGAAAAGCAAACTTCATACCACAGCGCCCTTGGAGGCATGCGGATTCAGTAGAAATGTCTTAAGCTATTAGATCTGAATATCTTACAACCGAGAAGCGCTGCTCGGGGATTAGGTCAGCGTTGAAGAGTGGGTACACGCTGATTTACGGTAGTTAACATCAAGTATTTATAAATGTTAACACCCGCGCTGCTTTGCTAGGCGGCCCTGCCAATCTCGATTGCACATTCTAGGATCGCGGCCGGCGAATATACTTTCCCAAGATCGCCTTGGCTGCCAACGCCGTGTCGCTGTTGCTGGGTTTGGCGGGCCGTTCGCTCTCCTTGGCTTTGTCCGCATCGGACTTTTCGGCGTCCGCGGCGTCCGCATCAGCACGGTTGCCATCACGATTTCGAAAGAGGGTGCTGCCGCCGAGGATATCCTCTTGATCGGCACCGCCTTCAGAAGTTGGCGCGCCGTCTTCGAGAGTAAGGAGCAGCGTCGCGGCAACTTCATCCTCCGCGGGAGTAGTGGGAGACTGCCCTTGAGGAGAAGGCAGCGGCAGGACAGCAGGCGTGGCCTCTCGAAAGGAAATGCGAAACGCCATCGGCCCGATCTTGAGGCAATCCCGATCGTGAAGTTCGACTTCTCCCTTCACAGGCTGCTCGTTGAGAAAGGTGCCATTCGTGCTATTCAAATCGCGCACGAAAGCCCGATCTCCGCGAACGAGCAAGACGCAGTGACGCTTGCTGACCAGCAAATTTGCCGGCCGCAGGTGACAGCCTGCATCTCGGCCAACGAGGAACTGGGCGAGCTTGATAGGAATTGTCTTGCCTTCCCATTTGCCGGGCGACTGCACGAAGAGGCTCAGTTTCATGTAGGATCCCATTCGCTTTGGGGATGGCGAAGAAAACTCGGCGGGATGTCGCACGCGCGGGCATGGTGACTTTGCTTGACCTGGGCACTGGCCGCCAAGGTGCATAGCTGGCTTCGCCGCACCTTTCTTGGGGATTTCAGATCAGTTCTTCGCGCCGTGTTCATTTCAAGCATAGATCATCCGCGCATATCTGGAGCACTCCGAAAGTGTAATGAAATTCCCTGGAAGTCAGGTCCGTCCTTCAGCACTGCTGTATTCTGAGGCAGCTCTTGCAATTATATTCCCAGACGAAAGAATCGGAGGGGCGAGCGCAGTGAGCAATCCTCATTGAGGTAGGTGTCGTCTCTAGGTTCCCTCATTGCCCGCAGGGCGACCAAAGGGAACCGGCGATGAGTCGGCACGGAGGAGCTGAGCGGCGAACCGTGAGAAAAGAGACGGAGCATGCAGAGCTTTGCGGTCCATCCGAGCCCCCCGAAGATGCCCAGTGCGCGCAGGTCCTTCCACCCCCGCAGGCTTCAGCCGCATTGATGTGAATCTTGCAGGGAAATCAGCCGGGTGACCTGTTCAGGATGGCCACGTTTGGGTAAAATTGGTCTAACTTGGGTCTCGTGGATCGGCCGTGGCTATGCTTGCGCCATTTTTTGCCTCTCCCCTGTCCCATGTAAGCAATCGGATGTACTTCGCGAGACGACGCCGCCCCGCAGTGGTGTGCGGTGCGCCTTGTCGGTTTTTTTCGGGAGGCCCTCCATGGGCAAGAAGTTGTACGTGGGCAACCTGGCCTACGGCATTAGTGACAGCGACCTGCAACGAATCTTTGAACCGCACGGAACGGTCCAATCGGCGCAGGTGATTATGGATCGTGACACGGGCCGTTCCAAGGGATTCGGCTTCGTGGAAATGGGCAGCGACACGGAAGCCCAGGCGGCGGTTACCGCGTTGAACGGCAAAGAGGTCGAAGGCCGTGCCTTGACAGTGAACGAGGCCAGGCCGAAACCGGAGGGCGGCGGCGGCGGTGGCCGCGGCGGCTACGGTGGTGGTGGCGGTGCCGGCGGCGGTCGAGGCCGCGGCGGCTACGGTGCCGGCGGTGGTGGCGGTGGCCGACGTTACTAAGCGCAACTAATGAAACAGGCCCTGTCCATCTCGTGGACAGGGCCTGTTTTATTTCGGCTTGGTAGGAGCGATGGGGCTACTGGTGACCAATGATATCGGCGTCTCGCTGGTCTTGAGAAGGCGGGGCGCCTGTTCCAACCCTAACACTCGGATTCTTCAGGGAGTAGTGGTCGGCCTGAGTTTGGCTTTGCGAATGGCACTTTCTTTTCGCAGCTTGGCACGCCGGCGAACTTCGCAAGGCTTCTCATAGTGCTTGCGCTTGCGCAATTCTTTTTGAATCCCGCTCCGTTCCAGAAGCTTTTTGAACCGCCGCAGAGCTGAGCCAATCGGTTCTCGGTCGTGCACACGCATTCTCAGGGGCATAGATTCTCCTAAAAAGCCTATAGGTAACCAGAGTGGGGAGAGTCGGAGCCTTGGGCGTCCCGAGCCGCCCAGGAGCGCGCCTCCCTCACTGCGTTTCATCATCCACAATAAGAAGGACAGGGGATGCCTTACGGAGGGGGAGATACCTTCTGCCGCACCGCGATGCCCAGTCCGCTAGATCCAGAAACCTGAATTATAGGACGTGCCGGACTTCTGGACCAGCCCAGCCTTGCTTTTTCCCCAGGCGTGCGAACGACGGGCGTCTCTAGACCGGGCCTGTGCCGGGAGGAGGTGCTTGGCGGAGAGGCCCGCGATAGGTGATGCGGCCCTTGGTGAGGTCGTAGGGCGAGATGGCGACCGTGACCGTATCGCCGGGAAGGATGCGGATAAAGTTCTTGCGAATTTTGCCTGCGATGTGCGCGATGATCTCGTGGCCCGTCTCCAGCCGCACGCGGAACTGCGTATTGGCCAGGGCCTGCGTAACTTTGCCCTGCACCTGAAGCGACTCTTCTTTCGCCATATTTACTCCTTCTGCCATGAAACGATGGACTTGCCCGCCGCAAGACCCTATTACCACCTGCCCCATCTGCGTCGCCACCTTACATTCTTAAACTATAGACCAAATCCACTTTCGACCAGAATATCAGCGCTTGCGCTTCCAGGTAATGCTCGCTCATCGAGAGGGTCAAGGTCTATGCTGGTAGCTTGCGTACAATCCCTGGAGTGTTCGGTCAATCTTCGACTGACGGGACGAACTTCGAAGGAAGAGTAAGATTTAGGAGGAAGATTACGATTACGAAGAAGATGAAGAGCACGATCCAGATTAAGATTAGGATTTCATGCGTGCATCTCAGGAATGCTGGTTTGATCAAGAGAAACTCGACACGTCAATACGACAAGGCAACGCTCCCTCTTGACTCATGCTCTTTCTCTTGCTCTTAATCCTCTTCCAAATCTTAATCTTCATCTTCATTCTTTCTCTGATGCGTGGGCCCGTGATCAACCCGTCAGTGGAAGAATGACAGAGCACTGGTTCGCTGCGTGCAATGTTAGCGTCGCAGCAGGTGGCAAGGACTGTTTCCGGAATACCTGAATATGAGCAAAGTACATCCTGGCCTTCACGAAGCCGACTTGCACGCGGATCCCTTCGAGCAGTTTCGCGTTTGGTTGGAGGAGGCGCTGGCCGCTCAGCTGCCCCAACCATACGGCATGACTTTGGCCACGGCCACCGTGGAAGGCAAGCCTTCCGCGCGCATGGTCTTGCTGCGGGGCGTTGACGAATGCGGATTCCGGTTCTTCACCAATTTCGAGAGCCGCAAGGCCCAGGAGCTGGCGGCAAACCCCCTGGCTGCCCTCGTTTTTTACTGGGCCGAGCTGGAGCGCCAGGTGCGCATCGAAGGCCACGTGGAGCCGCTGTCGCCGGCACAATCGGATGCCTATTTCCGCACGCGTCCGCGCGGCAGCCGGCTAGGGGCTTGGGCTTCGCCCCAGAGTCGCATCATTCCGGCACGAACCGTCCTTGAAGAACGGATGGAGGAGTTGGATGCGCAATATCCGGGAGAGGAGATCCCTCGTCCCGCCAACTGGGGTGGTTACAGGGTCGTCCCGGAATCCATCGAATTCTGGCAGGGCCGTCCGAGCCGGCTGCACGATCGGCTGCGCTATCGCCGAACGGCACAAGCAGGCTGGTTAATCGAGCGCTTGGCGCCATGACCTGGCCCGCGCGCAGAGCTGAAAAAATTGGGGCGCTGACGAACGGTTTCGCCTGCGCCCCAGGATCAGTCAGTTGGAAAGCAATTACTTGCTGACCTTGTCGAAGTTGATCACTTTCACTTCCTTGGCAGTGAGGGGCCCAATTTCGGTGCCCTTGTTCGAGCCGGGCCCCGTCGGCGTGTAATAGCTGCCCGGCTCATGCCACGCAATGAGGATCAGCTTCGAGCCAGCCGGGACGTTCTTGATCTCGTACGTGCCGTCTTCCTTGGTGACGGCCGCGTAGGGATGATCGAACGCCCAGATGTAGGAAGTCATCCACTTGTGGATATCGCATTTGAAACTCAGAAGGTCTTGCTGATTGGGCTTAGTGGCTGCCAAGTTCAGCACATCGATCTTTTGAACCTTTTTCGACGGCAGAATCACATTCCCTCCCGAGTCAAGGAGGCTGATGGCTGGGTTCCAATTGGTATTGTGGGAGATCGGCGCCGAATTGTGGACTTCAAATGTCTGTCCGGTCCGCTTCTGCTTCTTGGTCGCGGGGTCGTAGAACGTGGGGAAGAGGATGTCCACGTGAGGGATGAATGCGCAGTACGGCTGATCGACCGTCACCGCGGCTCGTTCCGGCTTTTGCTGATCGGCGGGAACATCGAAGAATTTGCCCGCCGGCGGCCTTACCCAGATCACCACATTCTTTACACCCTTGTCCGCACCGACCACCCAGGTTTGGTCCCTGTGCTCGCCCATGAGGCAAACATCCCTGGAGTTCTTGTCAAGGTTCTCGGGGAAGTGGATGTCCTCGGGGACAGGCGGAGTGCCCTCGTAGGTGACCTTGCCCTTGATGGTCGCAAAGCCCTGCGGCTCGAGCGCCGTCGGTCCTTCGCTAGGGGCGGTCGTCGAACCAGTGGTCGAGCCGCCCGTAGTTGTCGAACTGCTCGATGCCGTTGGCTTGCTCGACGTGGTGGCTTTATCTCCGCCGCCGCCGCAGCCGACGGCTGCGAGGGTCGCGGCAAATGCCGGGGCCGCGAGAATGGTTGTCCATAGACGAAAACGTGTCATTATTCTGCCTCCCAAAAAATGATGCCCGGCCCGGCGCCAATCCTGGGCCAGGTCCTTGATGCTTTGTTTTGGTGCGTTTCCTATATCACCGTGCTTGGTTCGGCAGCTGGGTAGGACAGATTTCCAATCTGTCCGGTCAGGTTGGAAACCTGACCTACAATCGAATTTCGCACGGTCATTTAGCGGCGCGCGTTCTGATTACCGCAGTTTCAGCTCGCCCAAATTTGTGACCGCGTTCCCTTTGATCACGACAGGCGTGCCCTCACGCAAGCCCGGCCCGAAGCCTGTGTCGTGCCACACCATCATGCGGAATTTTCCCGCCGGGGCATTCTTGATCTCGAAAGTGCCGTTGGCGTCGCTGAGCGCGAAATAGGGATGATCGAAGACGCGCACATATCCTTTCATCCAACCATGAATATCGCACGTGATCACTACAGGCCACTTGTCAGCGAGCAATCCCTGGATGACGTACTGTTGCTTCGCGGGAACGATCACATTGCCGCCGGGGTTCTTGAGCGGGTGGCCGGTCCAGTGGATGTTGTGGGCGATCCCTGCGCTATTCTTGGCGACCAGATCCTGGCCTTGGCGGAGTGCCAGTGCGTGTGGAATGAACTGACAGCAGGGCTGATCGATCGTCACCTGCTTGTCCTTGACCTGCACCAGGCTCGGGTGAATCTTGAGCGGTCCGTTGCCCGGGTCAGGGATCAGCCAAACGAATACCCAACGCACGCCACGGTTCTTTGCGTTGACTACCAGCTCCTCGCTGAAAAGGGGGCCGTTCGCCAAGCAAGCCGCTTGGTCTTTGTCGACGTTGATCTGCACTGGCTGGGGGATCTGTTCCCCCCCGAAAACAATGCGACCTTTGAGGGTGCCCCATTCAGAAGCATCGTTGTCAGCCCATGCCGAGCGTGCACCCACAAATAGTGAAAATCCGGCCAAGAACGCAACTGTTGTATGAGCGAAAGCGCATTTCATTACTTGTTGCCTCCCGTGGGCGGATGATAAGCCCGATTCGCGGGGATCGCGGAGACCCTAGGATAGTCTATTAAAACATCGCGGACCGCCGTCACTTGATCGAGCATCGTGCCCTGGAATTCCGGCCAGGGTTGATCGTTGCTCTTGAAGTTCTGGGGCATGGAATGCTGTCCATCGGGATAAATCAGGAGCCGTTGCGGGCTGGCGATCCAGCGCAGCGTCCAGTCGGAGCGCAGCCGCTCGGCGGTCAGGTTCAATGGCGGTCCGGTCGGTTGTTTGGCCTGGAGCTGGCCGACCTGGTGGCAGTTGAGACAACGGTCGTTGCTTGCCAGCAGGCGGTAGGCATCGGTGGCATAGGCCTCCTTCGATTCCCACAGGGCCTGCTGCGTTTTCTCGAAAGCCGCCAAGTCCTTGATCGGCGCGAGTTTCGCTTCCAGCGCCTTGCGTGCCTCGGCATCCTTCGACGCCTTGATCGCTGCCTCCAACTCTGCCGTCTGCTCACTATGGATCATGGCCCAGAGCGGCTTGAGTTCGTCGATGCGCTTCTGGGCCAAATTCTTTTGCTTGAGCCCCGCAAAGTACCCTTGTGAGTGCTCTTGCCAGAAGCCTTCTTGACGCTGCGCCATTGGGCTGATGTACGGATAGTTCACGCCGATGCCCGGATTCGTGAGCTTATCGACTGCGGCAAAATAGTTGACCAGATCCATTGCCTCGTCGTCGCTCATATTGAAGCGCGGCATGCGCAAGATGGTGAGCGGACGGATGGCAAAGGGACTGCGCAGGAACTGGAACAACCAGGCGGGCTGGACCTTCTCCCCTTCGCGTAGGAGCGGCGGGGGCAAGGCGGCGCGGGAGTCGGGGCTCTCGCCATTGGCTGCGGTTTGAAACTTCTGTGAATCGCGAGTGGTCAGGTGCTTCGCGTGCACGATCAAGTTGGCAAAGCGGCCGCCGAAAGGCTCCGCGCGGGCGATCAGTTCCTTGTTGGTGAAATCGACGATTTCACCTGCGGGGATATCGTGCACTTGCTTGGAGCTATCGGTAAAGCGCAGCGCCTGGCTCAGGCGTGCAAACTCTTGCCCCGGCTCAATGTCCGGAGGGGACGGCGCAGGAATGCCGTAGAGCATCAAGCGGTCCGGATTCGGCGAGGGCAGACCGGTCCAGGCGTTGTGCTCCAAGAACATGCGTGTTCGATAATCGCTCTTGTACGAAGCCCCATTCGTCGAGCGAGTATAAGCCTCTTCCAGCTTGCCTGTAAGCACGCTCGATGGGTTTAGCTCATAGAGACCTGAACGGATTTGGTGGCAGCCGCCGCAATTGTACTTGTCGAGCACCTGCCTGCCCTTGACCTCGGCCATCCGGTCGATGTTGGGAGAATTGAGGTACTTGGTGGGCACCGGCTCGGCCACCAGACCAAGGATGAAGGTCATGACCGCTTCGCGCGCCTCGGCTTCCTCGCGTACTTCTGCCTGCTCCTGAGTTTCTCCCTCGAGCGGCTTGATGTGGCCGCGCGCGAACTTGAATTGCGGCATGCGCAAACGGTCGTCCCACGTCCGCAGGCGATCAAAGTCGTAGCTGCGCGGCTCGATCAGTTTTTGATTGAGGAATCCTTCCCGCTGGTGATGCTCGAGAGCCTCGAAGAAGTATTCTTCGTAAGGCGGTTTCTGGCCTTTTTCGGTGACGGGACCGTGGCCCTTGTCGTCGATCAGCTCATTGACACGGCGATACTTCTCGCGGACGTAGGCGACAATATCTTCGAAAGCCAAGCGCTCGGGGTCTTTCTTGCCCCAATCGTTGAGGGCAGTGCCAATCGGCTTGGAGGTGGCGAAACCAGGTACGTCGTGGCAGCCAAAGCAGCCCAGGCGCGTGATCGCCTTTCTGGCGATATACCACTTCAGGGCATCCTCGCTGATGGGTCCAGATAGCTGGCGCTCGTCCGCATCCAAGGGCAGGCGTTTCGCATCAGCCGGCGCCATGCCCTGCCACTTGTTGCCTTCGACGGGGGTCAAGATTTCTCTCACGTCTTCGTGGGTCATGCCCGGCGCCTTGAGGAGGTAAACTCGGGCCAGATCGACAATGGCCTCCGGGCGCGGCGCGGGCACGTCTTCCTGAGCGTCCCAGCCTTCTGCCGGCTGACTCAGCAGCCAGGCAGCCACATCGGCTGCTTCCTCCGCCTTGAGATGCGTAATGGGCATCCGCGTACGGGGGAAATGGATATTGGGGTTCAGGATCCACTGGATCAGCCAGCGCCGCTTCGCATCCGGGTCTTTGACCTCGGGGGCGATCTTGGCAGCGAGCCGGCTCAGGTCGGGCCCGAAGTTGGCGTCGCTGTCCACCGCCGCGAATTGCCCCTCCGCCTTGGTCGTGCCGGAGTGAGAATGGCAAGCAAGGCAGCCGCGCTCCGTGAACAGCAACCTGCCGTGGCGGCGCTGATCTTCCTGACCCTTGGCGTCTTGTGGAACCGCCGGCAACGAGATCACCTGCCCTTCCGAATCCCTGATTTCCTTGGCAAGCGGGATTGGATCTTTGTCGAGTTCGAGGCGACGGGCAAGCTCCTCCATGACTCTCGTTTCTTGCTCACTCCGCAGTTGATTTTCCTGTAGCTCCTTCAACCGGGCTTTCATCGCGCCCCGGTACTTGTCCTTGCCTTCGAGATAGTCCTGGCTCTCGCGGAACAAGTAGTACGTGACCGCGTAGATTTCCGCATCCGGGAAGTCCTTCTGATCGGCAGGCAACACGCCTTTCAAGTTGGGGTCGTTGTTGCTCAATCCATAGTAGTGGGGCATCTTCGTGGTGGGGCGGAAGCCACGGGGCGACCGCACCCAGCGCCGGGCCCAGTGCTCGTTCGTCTTCTCGGCGATGCGGTATAGACTCGGGCCAACCTTGCGCATCTTGCCGGGAGGATTTTCGGTATCCGCAAGCATCTTGGCCCGCTCGCCGGGGGCATAGGCTTCCAGGGGCGGCGACGGCTCGAGGCGCAGATCCGGACCGATCTCGCGGCCGCTCTTCAGTCCGGCGATTTCATGGCAGCCAAAGCAGCCGCTCTCACGCACAAGTTCATAACCCTTGATGAGCTTGGGAGCCTCGAGCTTGTTCCCGTAGCGAATGAGGTCGGTCACCTCGTGATGGCATTTAAGACACGTGGACTCCACAAAACGCTTGGCCAGCATGGGATAATCCCAGAAGTGATTCGATTCCCAGCCGAGCTTGGATTTCCATTCCTTTTTCTGCTCCGCGCTGCTGGGCATGTGCGCGGCAAGAAGGAAATCCGTTGCGCTCCCCTGGCCGGCATGGCAAGAGGTGCAGCCGAACTTCTCCACGGGGTGGGCGCTATTGGGGTCAACGAACAGGTCCAGCCGGGGATGAACGCAGTACTCGTTGATCTGCGTCTGGGTCAGGTTGACCGTGGTAACTTTCTTGGGCAAATCGCCTGGATCGAAGCCCAACAGCTCCTTGGTTTTCGGGTCGCGAGCTTGATCCATGACAAGCTGGTGGGCTTCGTCGAGCCTTTCTTGTTCCTTGGTAAGCTTTTCGCGTAACTGCTTGCCCAGGTCGCTGTCGGCAGGCAGGTCGTCGGGCGATTCCAGATTGCGCAGGGCCGCCTTGGTGAAGTTCGGACGTTCCATGCCCAGGTGGCAGGTCGTGCAGCGGTCGTAGCGCGTGACATATTTGAAGCTGTAATCGATTGGATATTCAGTCAACGTGTACTGCTGGATCTTCACCGGCGAGGCGAAGCCGTCGATCACCGGCAGCTTGCGGAACCAATCGCCGAATTTCCATTGCTTCTGAGCGACAGCCTTGGCAAAGCGGTCGAACTGTCCAGCAACCTTTTTCAGTTCATCTTCTCTATCGGAGAGGACCTTCTCGGCCTTCTTCTCCGCATCCTGCATCTTGCTCAGTTCCGTTTGCGTCTTCTCGAGATTCACTTGCGCTGTGTTGAGTTTCGCCGCCAAAGCGTCGAGCTGTTTGCGCCGGCGGTCGACGGCCGCCTGCAACTCCTGGCGGCGCTTATCGTCGGGGGCCGAGTCTTGCTCGTCCACCGCGATGACCCACAGGCTCATGACGGAGTCGTAATCGGCCTTGGCAGCTTGAGCTTCCGCTTCCTGGCGTGCCTTGGCGACCAGCAATGCCTGCGTGGCAGAGCGATTGCTTTCCATGATCTGGCTCAATTCCTGGCGCGCTTGCGTGACCGCTTCGGAAGCTGTGTTCACGTTTTCCGGATCGGGAAGCTTCTCCAGCATCGCGCGTTGCGTCAGCGCTTCGTCCACGTCGCGGAACTGGCGCTGGATTTTTTTGAACTCCCGGTTGTAGTCCTGGCCGAACATCCAGACAAGGCTGACCAACATCAGTACACACGACAACGCGAAGACGATGTCCAGCGTCCTCTGTGGGCGGTAGTTTTGGTCGGTGGCTGCCATAGATTCCTATATGTTGAAGAAGAATTCCGGGATGTAGACGATGTACTTCAGATTGATCGTCCAGCGCAGCACCATCTTGATGGGCAGCGCTGCCATGAGCTGGATCAGATTGACCAGCAGGAAGAATCGAATGAAGCCCATGTGGATGAAGAACGGCCGCATGATCGTTCGGGCCAGCAGGGGCGGCAGCAGCAGCAAATAGCCCAGGACGACAAGAATGCCGGGCAGCTCGCGCCAGAACCAATGCTCGGGCAAAGTCGTCCGCATCAACCCCAGCCAGAAATAGTCCGAGAGATTAACATTGTTGAGCGGCAAGACCTTGTGCGGGTCCCAATATTCGTAGGGTCCAAAGAAATTCCAGTTGGGGCCGCGGAGGAATGTGCCAAGTACGATCAGCGTGACCCACATCACGATGAAGCCGAGCATGAAGATGCTGATGGCGAACTTTCGCTCCGCGAAGCTGAAGTAACCATTTCCCTTTTGATTGAAGTCGATGTAGGGAATGGTGACCAACCCCTGGATAATCATGAGCGGCAAGACGATGCCAGCCATCCACGGATCGTAATAAACGAGCATTTCCTGGAGGCCGAGAAAGTACCAGGGCGCCTTCGAAGGATTCGGGGCCTTGGCGCTCGTTGCCGGCTGTTCGAGCGGCGCCTTGAGCACGACGGCCCAGATCACGAGCAGAAACGTGCAAACGATCATCGCGATCAATTCGGTGTAAACCAGGTCGGGCCAAACCAGAACCTTGTCATTCTCGAGCGACTCGACCGGCGGCTCGCCCTTGGCGATACGGTCATCGTTGATGACGGCCTTGCGCATGGCCAACCAGGTGAAGAAACCCACCGAAAAAATCAGCATCGTGATGGGCACGTTGTCTTCTTTGGTGACGATCAGGCGAAAATTGGCGTCCGTCATGCTCCAGCCGGCTGCCACGAGGGAGACGTTCAAAAGCAGCCAGGCAACGGAAGGCTCGGTGAGAAAACGCCGGTAATAGAGGAAGACGACGAAACCGAGGACCGAAAGAGCCGTATAAAGGATGGGGCCTGCCTGCCCGCCCCAGGCTCCCATGAGACTCGTGGTAAATGCTCGAAAACCGCTCGAGAGCTGCCAGTTCGCGTGGCCAAAATAGGCAAGCATGTGAACCAGAGCGAGAAGCCCCAGGATTGCTCCCAGCGCGGCTAGCCGGGTATCCCGCCGCGCCCTGAGCTGGTAAGCGGCGAACCCGAGATTGAGCAAGACGACCACCAGATAATAGATCGCCAGGCCGGTTTGCAAAGAAGAGGTCAACTCGGAATCAAACATAACAAATCAATCCTTTTCGACCGCGAAATTCTTCAGTGCGGGGCATGGTTCATGGCAAGGCTACAGTTTCCGTGACGGCGAATTTTCAACTTACCGGGTTTTTTCGGCAAGTTAGAAACTTGCCGCCACAGGCACGCGCCGCCTGAATAAGCTCCTCCATGGACCATGCCCGTTTCCCCCGGCAGGCTCTATTTCAAAGCGGTCCGCTAATGCCGCCGTCTTTGCGGACCCGCCAGAAATGAACCGCAATGAGCAAGGCGGCCGCCAGGGGCACCGCAACGCAGTGCAACACATAAAAGCGCAGCAGCGTCTCACCACTGACGAAGCGGCCTCCCAGGAGAAGAAAACGCGCATCGGACCCCGAGTGGATAAGCGGCACACCTCCCACCTGTAATAAGGCAGAGCCTGGCCCCTCATTGCCGACAAACGGATGAGCTCGCGCCATGTTACTGCCTACGGTAATAGCCCAGATTGCCAGCTGGTCCCACGGCAACAAATAGCCTGTAAAGCTCAAGAACAGGGTAAGGACCAGGAGGATGACGCCTACGCCCCAGTTGAACTCGCGCGGTGGCTTGTAACTTCCCGTCAAGAAGACTCGGTACATGTGCAGCCAGATCGTGATGACCATGGCGTGCGCGCCCCAGCGATGCAGCTCGCGAAGGACGCCCAGCGTCGCCACGTCGCGGAGAGCAAGGATGTCGTTGTAAGCATGCTCCAGCGTCGGCCGATAATAAAACATCAGCAGCACACCGGTCACGGTTTCAACGAGGAAAAGAAAGAACGTGATTCCACCCATGCACCACGTGTAACTCAGCGTGATGCCGCTCTTGCGCACCGACACGGGATGTAGATGCAGGAACACGTTGGTCAACATGACCACGACGCGGTTGCGTCTGTCGCGGGGCGCCGGGTGGCGGAATACGCTTTTCCAGACCTGCGAATTACGAATGAAATCGCCTACCGACATAAGAAATAGTCCTTGGTCCTACCTTCTCGGTCCTTAGCCGAGGCAAAAGCCGCTGTGCGAGACTCTGCCGGGCTGAAGCACCAAGAAATGTAAAGATGATTTAAGCCTTGATGTATGATTCGGGATTATCCCACTGCCCCATTTCCTTCTGGAACTTCTTGCTCTTGTCCACGAGGATTTGGCCATCCTCGCCGATGCTGATGCCCCAGCGTTCCAGAGGTCGGGGAGCCGGTCCTTCGAAATTGACCCCGGTGATTTTGAAGCCGCTGCCGTGGCAGGGGCACTTGAACTTCTCTTCCCGCTCCAGCCAGTTGGGTGTGCAGCCCAGGTGTGTGCAAGTTGTGCTCAGAGCGTAGATGATGCCCTGGTAACGAACCACCCAAAAGTTTTGATCCTTGAAGCGATCGACCACCTTGCCCTCTTCATACTGGTCCGGCATGCCAGCCTTGACCTTGCTCGGCGGCTCGGAGAGTACGTTTGGAAAAAGGAAGCGCACGGTGCCGAGCACCATGCCAACGGTGGAAACGGTCAGAGCGGTCCAGGCGATGGCTGCCCAGCTGGCAAACAAGGCAAAGAGGAAGAAGCGTCGTTCCTTCCCCGCCTTGGCAGGTGTCTTCGGTGGTGCAGCAGGTTTGGGCGGCAATGTGGGTTTGGGCGGCGGAGCGGCCGCCGGCGTTTCGCTAACGTTCGTTGGCTCCGACATGATATCTCGTTTTACTCCTGGATCGGTGATTGAGGGACAGACGGCGGTCTGATCCACGGGGAACTTTTTAGTGCCAGCCGATAGGATGTCAACTCCACTCCTTAGCGCGAGGGAAGCAGTACCTTTCAAAGCAAAGCGAATGCCAATCTGGCCTAGCGCGAACTCGGCCAAGGAGGCATCCGCCCAAACAGCCACATATACGTTGGAAATGCCCGTCTATCGGCAACGTTCAAATCCCCGTGGCAAGTCGTGTAGAGCAAGCTGGCAGCTTGCTCCACCGCAAATAGCGGCAAGCTACCAGCTTGCCCCACAAACTAGGCTACTTAGCCGGTAGTCGTTCTCAGAACTGACAATGAGATGGAAAACCTTTCCAATGTTTGAGAACGCCTGCCAACCTTCTGCTCCCGCGATTCGTCCCTGGGAACGAGAAGCGTGTGGCAATGCCGTCATTTCGAGGATATAGTGCAAGCGATTGGCAACCGGTCTGTCCCGAGGCTGCCGTGGTCTCCCCAACAAAGGAATGCACCCGTGAAACGCGTGTACAATTCTTCGCTTTCGCTATCTTCTTTTACGCTCGTCGCAGTGGCCGGGTTCTGCTTGATCGTGGCAGGGCGTGCTCCCGCACGCGGTGACGATTCGACATATGCCGGGGCCGCAGCCAGGGCCTCTGCCCTGGCAAGAACCGTGACGATTCATAGGGACACGTTCGGCGTGCCGCACGTCTACGGGCCAACCGACGCCTCGTGCGTGTTCGGCTTCATCTATGCCCAGGCCGAAGATTACTTTTGGCAAATCGAAGACAGTTATCTCCGTTCGCTGGGCCGGGCCGCCGAGGTCTACGGCGACAAGTCCCTGCCCGACGACCTGGTAAACCTAGCACTGGAGATTACCCGGCTCTCCAAAGAAGAATATAAGAAGGCCACGCCGAAAACCAAGGAACTCTGCCAGGCGCTAGCCGACGGTTTGAACTATTACCTCGCGGTCAATCCGCAGGTCAAACCCCGGCTTATCACGCACTTCGAGCCGTGGCATACGCTGGCTTTTCGCCGGTTTATCCTCTATCAGTCGTTCATCTACGGCAAATCGGGCTTGAAGGCTTCCGACATCCTCCCAGCCGTTCAGGAGATTCACGACAACAAAGTAGGCGCGGTCGCATTCCCCGCGGATCTGCGCGCGGAGTTGGCGGTTTTGGAACAGGACCGGCAAAGTATGTCGGAGCACGTTGGCTCCAACATGTGGGCCGTACGTCCGGACAAGTCGGCGTCGGGCAAAGCGCTCATGTTCATCAATCCTCATCAGCCTTTCTTCGGTCCAGGACAGTGGTATGAAGGGCACGTGATCAGCGGCGAAGGCTGGAACCTGCTTGGAGCCTGCTTCTTCGGCTCGCCGTTTCCGACCCTGGGATACAACGGCCACGTCGCCTGGAGCCACACGGTCAACAATCCTGATATCGTCGATCTCTACACCATCACCTTTGACGACAAAACCGATCCGCTGAGGTACCGGTACGGCGACGGCTCGAAACAGGCCACCGCCTGGACTGAGGACGTTACTGTGAAAGACGCGAACGGACCCGTCAGTCGCCGGTTCCGTTTCACCAAGACTCACCAAGGTCCCCTGGTCGCCATCCGCAATGGGAAGCCGCTGGCCATCCGCTTGGCCAAGCTGGAAGATGGCGAGGCGATCGAGCAGTCATACGCCATGGGACGGGCCCAGAGCGTGGCGGAGTTCAAGGAGGCCATGCGGCCCTGCAAACTGCCGATGTTCAATACCATTGTCGCCGACACCGGCGGCAACATTTTCTACGTGTACAACGGCGCCGTGCCAAGACGGTCTGCAAAGTTCGATTGGACAAAACCGGTCGACGGCTCGAACCCCGAAACGCAGTGGCAGGGCTACCTCCGCTTCGATGAGCTACCGCAACTGGAGAATCCGCAGTGCGGCTTCTTGCAGAACTGCAATCAATCACCTCTTAGCACAACGCCGGTGGCTAAGGAATTGCAGGCGGGAGAGGTGGATGAGAATCCCAAGGCGAGCCAATATCCCCCGTATCTGATGGCGACCGAACACGAACGGGACAACCCCCGCGCTCAGATCTCGCGCCGCATCCTTCATTCGACAGCGAAATTTGCTTACGAAGATTGGACCCGGGATGGCTTCAACACGAAGATTCTAGAAGCCGAGCTCCGTATTCCCGATCTGGTGAAGGAATGGGAAGCGCTCTCATCCAAGGAGCCGGACCGGGCCGCCAAGCTGAAAGAGCCGGTAGAGCTTCTCAAGGGTTGGGACTGCATCAGCGCCGTCGATTCCGTCCCGATGACGCTGTTCGCCGAAACCTACGACCGGGCCTTGAAGCTGATAGCAAAGCGGGACCTGCAGAATTATCCACGGATTCGCGCGCTGGAAGCCACCCTGGCAAACCTGGAGAAAACGCACGGCAGTTGGAAAGTGGCCTGGGGCGAGATCAACCGTCTGCAGCGGATTCACGGCTCGCAAATCGACCAGCGAGGCCAAGGCGCGTTTCGTGACGATCAGCCGAGTTTACCCATCGCCGGCGCGCCGGGGCCCCTGGGTGTCGTCTTCAATTTCTACGCGGTTCCTCAAGCGGGCCAGAAGCGCCACTACGGCGTAGCCGGCCATTCCTTCGTGGGGGCAATCGAGTTGGCGGCGCAACCGAAGGCGAAGACGATTCTTCAGTTCGGCGAATCCGGCGATCCTGCTTCTCCTCACTGGTTCGACCAGGCGGCGCTGTATGCGAAAAAGCAGTTCAAGCCATCCTGGTACGCGCAGGCCGACGTCGAGGCCCACAGCGAACGCCACTACCATCCGGGAGAGCAGGCCGCCGGCGCGAAACCATGAGGGCACACGGCCCGACGGGCGATTGGACGAGGAACGATGAGGGATTCAGGTTCCCCTATTTCTCCTTCATCGCTGGGAGGGATGGGCAAATCTTTAGCCCCATTGACTCTGCCAGTGTCCCTGAACCAGCCACCCTGGCTCTCTGCAGCATTGGTAGCAGTTCCCCTGTTGGATTTTTCTAGCGATGGAGGCATTTTACCTGCTATAGTCACTCCTCCCGGTAGTGCACAACTACGTCCCCAAAGGGCAGGGATTTGGAAATGCGGAGGGCGAGGGGATGATTCGCAATCCGTTCCGAGGACATCCCTGATGGCCAAGGTTACCGGATGAGCCACAAGTCTCACTATTTCCTAGAGAGTGGCTGGTGGGATTTGAACCGCGAAAACGGCACTACAATTGCGCGGCTATCACTTCTTCAACGCGGCCTCGATCCGCGACTGCAGATTCTGCCCCCCGGTTTCGTCCAACGGGTGGCCGCGCCACAGAATTCGCCCATCGCGGCCAACAAGAATGGCTGTGGGGACACCCCACACGACGAACGCTCGAGCAGCCGGCGCGTCGAAATCGGAGCGAGTACTCTTCCCCGCCCAGTAATGCTCCAACCGGTTCCAGCCACGTTGCGCGACGTGTGACTTGACCCGTTCCGGCTTAGCGTCAATGCTGATGGGAACGATGGCCACGCGGTCTTTCCAGGCGGCGCCGTGCTCCTCGGCCAACCGGCTCAGTTTCGCCATTGCCGGTTGACAGGGGCCACACCACGTAGCCCAGAATTCCAGGCACACGATCTTGCCGCGCAGGCTGCTGAGCCGCATCGGTGTGCCGCTGGCAATTGCTCGCAGCTCGACATCCGGCGCCAGGTCACCGGCTCGGGGTGGTAATTGGAAGTCAAATTCCTGCGCCAGCTGCTCCTTCGTGAAGCCGAAGGAGCCCACCAACTCGTCATCAACCTCGACCTTGTACGAGCGATAGGCTGAAGGGTGCGCGACCCGATCCGTTAGGCCCTTAAGCGTGAGAGTACCGGAGTCGGGAATACTTCCGGAGAACACAGGCAAGTACCCATAGTGGCCGTCGTGGTAGCCAACCTTCAAGCGGTGGTCTTTTGCCGGCGTTCCGTCCGGCATGCGGAAGCGCAACAAAGCGGTGCGTTGACCGCGAAACGCATTGGGATCAGGTGGTTGGTAGCGGAAGCGAACCGATTCTGACTGCGCTTGGTTCAAAGTGAGTTCTCTTAAATCGCGGAAGTAGCCGGGATTGATCTCGCCGCGAAGCACCGCCTCAGCATCGCGTTTAGGGCTTGTATAAACGTCGACCTGATACGTGCCGGGCGCAAGATCGGTCAGTTTGAACTCGTCGTTCGCCGAGGTCACATCCTTCGTTGCGACTATTGAAAAAGAGCCCGTCGTTCCCGGAATGCGCCACATGACCTGCAGAAGCGCGCCCTTGAACGGTGCGTCTTCGGCGTTTTTGACGGCCGGGTCAAAACGCACGTCCAGCCCCGCCGGCCGCGGCACGACAATTTCAAGCTTACCGTCCTTCGCGTCGGCTAGCCGGAAAGGGCCGCTCTCAAAGTATTGCATGAAGCCAGGTGCCTGAATGGCCACGTGGAAGGGCGGGGTTTCGGGCGTAACCCGAAGCTCGAACCGCCCCGGGCTAATCGGGCGCACGTTGAGCATGTTGAAGTCCCCGGTTTCCACGTACTGACGGTTGTCCGGATTCCGCATCATACGGACATAGTCCTGATAGTCTTCAAAGTATGTTTCCGGCAGCACGCCGCTGGGCCAGGTCATCCCTTGGGGCAAACGAAAGCTAAGTTCCACCTTGTGGCCGCGCTGCATGGTGATCGTGGCTTTGCCTTGCCGCAGCTGATTGCGCTCCTGGCTCTCGAACCGTGTGACGGCTGTAGCGTAGCCGTCGGCCCGCACGAGCACGTCAACCGCATCGGCGTCAGGAACGGTTCGTAGAGTATCGAAGCCAACGACCCCGTCGCGGCCGTTGGCCCAGCGGCCATATCCGGCCTTGCCGGCATGGATCGTGGCTTGCATCGCCGGCAACGGCTTGCCGGCTTCGTCGACGACGCGCACACAGTTCGTGGTTGGGAGTGGAGCTTTGCGAGTGTTGGGCTTCGCAACGACCTCGATTTTTGGCATGTCGCCTCGTTCTGGCACCGTGAACAGCAACCACGCGTTGAAGTCCGATTCCCCGCTCGATTGATCGGGTGTCGATGAGCAAATAGCGAAGAGGTCGAGGTAGTACTTGCCAGGCGGAATCGGATCGGTCGTGAACCGACCATCCGATGTGATTGGTAGGACGTCAAACGCCGTGAAGAATCTTTCACGTCGTCCGCTCCGTTCAAGCTGTTCCTCCGGGCCGGGATAACGAATAGTGACGCGCGCATAGCGGAGATCGATTTTCTCCAGGCCCTTCACTCGCCCGATGAGCGGTCGGCCTATTTTCCGTTCGAAGCCGATAGTGACACGCTTGTTAGATTCGACCTTTGCCAACTGCCGATCCACATCGGTCAATTCCGCAGTATTCTTTCCAGTTTGTGTTTGCTGCTCCCGCGCGACAGCGTACTGTCCAGGCGGCAAATGCTCGAACACCGTTTCACCCGGGTTCTTCACGGAAAAGGACCCGGAATGAAAACGGAGCACGTCGGTAACCCAATCTGTGCCGTCCAAGGTCCGTAGTTCGATATTCACTGGCTGCTTTGCCGCTTTGCCCGGCAAGTTGCAGCTAATGGCAAGGCTGCCTGCCTGCGGTAGCTTGATTTCAACGTATCCGTCTTGCTTCAGATTCTTGCGGGAAATCGTCCAAAGAAGGGGATCCTCCGCAATCACCGCCAGGCGATCCGCCGTCCCTTTGTTTCGCTTGATGGTGAACTCGCCCTTCGCATTGGTGCGGACTGACGGAGGGGCTAGATCGTCGTTTGCGTCTGAATGATCTTTTTCCTCCCGCACAAACCATGTCCGGGGCTCGGCATCCACAATGATGTGTTCCTTGCCCAACAGCAAGACCTCGGCATTCGCCACCGCGTTACCTCGATGATCGACGACGCGCCCCTTCACGGTCGTCCCTTCCGGCCACACTGCCGCTGCCAGTGTTGGCACCGTCCTTTCCTCTGCCGCCGGGTTCTTTTTCGCCTGTTCGGTACTCCACAAACGGTGTCCCACCAATCCAACTCCGGCGAGCACCACGCTCGCCGCCAATAGTAGCACGACGCCGATTTTCATCTTCGTCACGACCATCGCCTTCAGCCCTCCTTCCGCCAGTGCCACTGCCGTGGCCGAGATCGCAGCGCCGACAGTCGCGACACCCGAGCCGAATGCCACCGCCGCCTCAACCGTGGTAGCCACTGTTGCCACGGACAGATGTGCCGACGCCGCCTGCTGGGACAACCCCGCGGCCAAAAGCGCCACCGGCAACTCAATGCCCCGCCTACACAGACGTACCCGCAACAGCTTCAGCCCCTTTTCCAAGCGGCGTTCCAGCGTTCGTAGCGACCAGCCCAACTGCCGCGCCGCCTGGTCTCGGGTCCTTCCCTCCAGATAACAGAGCAACAATGGCTCGCGGCAGCGGTCCGAAAGACGGTTCAGCTCCTCGTCCAGCACCGTGTATAGCTCCCGACGATCCTCAACGCTGGTCGCCCTCGTTGCTAATACCGTCCCTGCTTCCTTGTGTAGCTCGCGCTGCCGGAGGGTTTTTGCCTTGGTTCGTCTCGCCAGCCGGGAAGCGACGCAGTAGAGCCACCCGGCAACCGACTTCCGCCAACGGCCGGAGGCAGCTTTTCGGGCCAGGATGAGAAAGGTCGCCTGGAACACGTCCTCCGCATCTTGGTCGCGGTGAAGGATGCGCCGGCCCGCGCCCAGCACCAAAGGACCGTGCCGCCGGACGATAGAAGCAAAGGCCATTTCGTCGCGCCGGCTGGCGAAGCGCTCCAACAGTTGGCGATCAGTCCATTCGCTGATCGCAGGAGCGGCGAGCTGCCGGTTGAAGCGTCGCAGAACATCTTTCAGCCGTCCGCCAGCCATGGTTCGAGCCTCCCTGTGAGCGTTCTCTACTCAATATAAGGCAGGCTGAGCGTAAATCCGCCAGTTTTCATCGAGGAGCAGCTTACAAGACTTGTGATTACCTACAGCCGGGGTCGGTACGGTGAGCTGGAGGGCGCAACCCATCGAGAATGGGTCAATTTCAACAAAACTGGAATCCTTATTCTGGATACTTGGCAGGCAAGATGTCCAAGTCGGTCGTGTCGCAAGGATCCGGCTTGGGTTCACGTATCTTCATGCCGGCCGGCTTTCCCGACGTAGCACAGCTTTGCCTTTCTTGCCGAGGTGTTCGCATAGTCGGAGAAGCCGCGCACGCAAAGCATTAGTCTCCTCCGACAATTTTTCGGCCAAGTCGTGCCGGCTGTTGATTACTATAGTGGGTGGCTCAACGTTCCTGCGAGAATGCCCATGATCCCAACGCGCACCGGTCACATTCTGGAGCATCTCCGCAATCTCGTCGTGAAGGACGAAGACGGGACGAGCGATCGCGAACTCCTTCACCGCTTCGCCCGTAGGCGGGACGAAGCCGCGTTCGCGACATTAGTGCGCCGCCATGGGCCGATGGTACTACAGGTCTGCCGGCGAACGCTGCACAACTGGCACGATGCCGAGGAGGTCTGCCAGGGGGTGTTTCTCGTCCTCGCGTCGAAAGCGGCATCCCGGCATTGGCAGAAATCGATTGCCAATTGGCTTCACCAGGTCGCATATCATCTGGCGCTGAATGCTCGAACGGCCGCGATCCGCCGGGCGTTGCACGAGAGCAGGGCCCCAACGCCACATTCCCAAGACCCTGTGGCCGAAATTACGGGTCGCGAGCTTCGCGCGGTGCTCGATGAAGAGTTGGCGCGCCTGCCCTACAAGTATCGGGCGCCGCTCGTCCTCTGTTACCTGGAAGGCGCCACGCGCGACGAAGCCGCCCGCCAGCTTGACTGGCCTTTGAGCACGCTAAAAAGTCGAGTCGAACGCGGCCGCGAGCTGCTCGGCAAGCGGTTAGCAGCACGGGGTTTGACCCTGTCCGCTGGATTATCCACCGCGCTGCTCCTGGAGAGTCCTTCCCAGGCGGCTCTTCCCGCAGGCTTGGCCATGAGCATCGCTCATCGAGCCATCGCATTTGCCGGAAGCAGAATGACGGCAGGCGCCGTCGCGTCCGAGCGCAGCGCGCAGCTTGCCCAGGCGATGTTGAAATCAATGCGGTTGAACCAATTTAAGGCCGTGGCGATGTGGCTGCTGGGGGGTTGCCTCCTGGTTGCGGGCGCGGGTGTCGGCGCCCATTCCTTGTCCCCAATCCAGCAACCGGAAGCGAACTTGCAAGACCGTTCCCATCCCGTTGCGCTGGCTGGCGAGAAGCTTGAAGCCGCCGAAACACAGATTCGCACCGACCGCTACGGCGACCCGCTGCCGGACGGGGCGTTGGCGCGCCTCGGCACCATCCGCTTTCGCTACGCTGGCTGGCTTTACGGTCTGGCCTTTTCCCCTGATGGGATACGGCTTGTCAGTGTGGGCAGCGATGGAGTGCGGCAATGGGAAGTTGAAAGCGGTCGGCCCCTCGGCGTTTTCGGCGAAAATGCGGATGCCCTGGCCTTCCTGGACGGCGGCAAGCGAATACTGACTGGGGGCGAAAGCGTTGTCATCTGGGCCACGGCGGACGGCCGGGAGGTAAGGCGTCTCCCGATCAAAGGTGGTTTGCACCACTGCAGCGTTTCCCCGGATGGAACATTGCTGGCTGGCGCGGCCAGCGACGGCGCGCTCCTTCTAATTGACGCAGTCACCGGGGCGGTGCTCAAGCAACTCAATGGCCACGAAGACCAGCTCAGCAAACTGCCCCAGGGTGCTCAGCCGCGCATTGGCCAGATTCAGAGCGTCGCGTTCTCACCGGACGGCAAATCGCTCGCCTCGGCCTGTTTTCAGGATTCGCGCGTTTTCATTTGGGACCCGGCGACCGGCAAAGTACGCCACACTCTTCCGGGCCACAATCAACCCAATGTCGTCCTCTTTTCCCCCAATGGCCGCATGTTGGCCGTGGGAGGAAACGATTGTCTGATCCACGTTTGGGACGTGGCGACCGGTCGAAAACTCCAGCAACTTCGTGGCCATCTAGGACCAATCCAGGGCTTGGCATTTTCGCCGGACGGCTTGTCGTTGGCGTCCGGCGCGAGTGGCAATCCTCCGGGAATGAAAGGCGGAGTAGCCACGGACAGCACGCTCCGGCTTTGGGACCTCCAGACAGGGAAAAGCCGGCCATTGCCGGGGCCAGAAAGATCGGCGCAATCCGTCACGTTCTCACCGGACGGCAAGAGCCTCGCCGCCGGCGGCAGTGGCACCTCCATCCACCTGATCGATCTTGCTACCGGGAAGCGCAAGCAGGAACGAAGCGGGCACGAGGGGAGGATCTTTCGAGTTGCCCTCTCGCCCGATGGCTCGACGTTGGCCTCAGGTGGCGAGGACAATGTCATATACCTCTGGGACCTGAAAACAAATCAGGAGAAGGCGCGGCTCGAAGGACACCAGGGCCATGTCAGTGGCCTCGCCTTCACGCCCGATGGAGCCGAGTTGGTGTCGTGCAGCTACGATGGCACCGTCCGCGTCTGGGATTGGCGCCGGGGGAAGGAGATACGCCGGCTTGCCGAAACGAACGGATGGCACTACGGCCTCGATCTCGCGCCGGACGGCAAGACGCTCGTCCTGCCGACGGGGCAACTCTGGAACGTCACTACGGGCAAGCAGATCGGTGTGGTACCTAACTACCGGGGGCTTATGCCTCGAGCGATGTTTTCGCCGGGCGGCAAGACGCTGGCAGTGCCGGGCAGGAGATGTGCCGTTCTGGAGATCGCAACCGGAAAGGAGATTTGTTGCTTCACGGGACATGAAGCGAAGCAAGGGGACCCCCGCATCAACGGCGTTATCGTCGATTGCGTGGCCTTTTCACCCGATGGCCGCCGCGCGGCTTCGGGTGGCGCTGAAGGGATGGCCTATATCTGGGATGCCGCGAGCGGACAGATGCTACGCCGCTTGCAGGGGCACGAAAACCCGATTATCGATATTACGTTCTCGCTCGATGGCCGAACCGTGGCGACCGCCGATGGCAGCTTGTGGAATCACAAGGAGCAAACGGTTCGCCTCTGGGAAGCGCTGACCGGCAAGGAACGGCGCCGGTTCGTCGGTCATCAAGCGCAGGTCACCTCAATTGTTTTTTCCCACGATGCGCAGCGAATCATTTCCGGTAGCGAGGACGGCACCGCGCTCGTGTGGGACGCGACGGGCGTCCTGAAACCTCAGACCGCGAAAGCGACCAACGAAAACCTGTGGCACGACCTGGCCGGCGAAGATGGGGTTGCCGCTTATGAGGCGATGTGCGCGCTGACCGCGCGGCAAGAGGTTGCCTTCCTTGCCAGGCTCCTGCGCCCCGTCAAGTCGCCTGATCCTGCAATCATCGGCCGACTGCTCGCTGACCTGGACAACAGTGATTTTGCGACCCGGCGGCGAGCCGAACGCGCGCTGGACGAGCTCGAACAATTAGCCGAGTCGGGACTGCGCAAAGCCATGGTAGAGAGCACTTCGTTGGAAGTGCGCCGCCGCGCCGATACGTTGCTGACGAAGCTGGACACGAGCCCGCCGTCGTCCAAGACCATCCAGGCGCTTCGGGCCGTCGAAGTACTGGAGCGCATTGCCACGCCGGAGGCGCTGGATGTGTTGAAGACCTTGGCGGGCGGTGCTCCCGAGGCGAGGCTCACGCAAGAGGCACTGGCTTCTCTCCAGCGACTGAGCAGACGGCACTGCTCGGCCTCCTCGGCAACGCCAAAACCTACTGCGTGCTCAAGCCTTGATTTTGGGTTTGGGGCAAGGACCCAGAATCCTTGGAAGCATGTAAATTCGTACACATGACAAATGTCAGGTGGAACTGCCATTGGGCCAAGGTCCGATTTGCGATGTAATCCTTTGTAGAAGAGTCACTTGCAGAATGCTCTTTTATCAGACAAGTCGTCTGCCTACCCCCGTTTTACATGACAAAACCTGACATTTTTCGTTTCCGCCATTTGCTTTGCGTTTCTCTCTGGCCTCGTGCTCGCACCCCAGAAGTTAGTTAGCCTTGAAGATGCACTACAGCCGCGCAAAGTACTCCGTGGACACGGTCAGGTCGGCAATGACTCCTTCGTCGTGTACTCCTGATTGCAGGTCGTTGACGAAGGTAGCCAAGCCGGCGGGGTCGGCCGGTCGGCGCAGGAACCGCGGATAGAAGTTGTTCACCTGGTCTTGCAAGTACTCGCTGCTGCCGAAAATTTGCGCCGCCACCTCGGCGCGCGATGTGCCTTTCACGAAGGCCTGATCCCAAGCGGCAAGCCCCACGGCATCAAGCGGCCGGTCCAAGGCATTTTCATAGAGCGCCGCGAGGAAGCCATCGCTGGTGCTGCCGTTGTCCTCGCTGTATTCACTGGAACCCACAAGTGCTGCCGCAACTTGCTCGTCGCTCCCGCCGGCGGCCAACATGGACGTGAAATACGTCAGACCGCTTGCATCCGCGGCCCGGTGCAAATAGGTCTCATAGAGGGACTCGACCACGTCGCTTTGGTATTCCGAACTGCTCAGGATCGCATCCACCAGTTGAAGTCGCGTCTCGGAGCCGTTGTCGAGCGCGGCAGTAAAGGTGGCCAGGGCCGAGGCATCGACGGGACGCTTGAGTAGGTCCAGGTACAGTTGTTCCACGTAGAGCTGATTCGGGTCGCCGGCCACGCCCTGGGCATATTCCGACGATCCCACCAGCGCGACGATTACGCCCTCCCTCGGCGTTCCCGCCCGCAATTCGCCCGTGAAGAGCGCCAGCCCCGCGCTGTCGGCCGGGCGGTGCAGGTACTGCTGATACAGGGCGTTGACGATAAAGACGTCCGATTCTTCACTGTCGACTACGGCCGCGGCCACGCCGGTGCGTGATGTGCCCTGAGACAACGCTTGGAGCCAGGCCTGGGAGCCGACGTTGTCGATGGGGCGATGTAGCACATCGAGGTACAGGGCCGACAGGAAGCCGCTATTGGTAGCGCCGGCGTTGTTGAAGTATTCGCCGGAGCCGAGCAGGTTCGCCTCGAGCTGTTGGTCGGTGCCGCCCTGGTTCAGGAAATTGACCCAGGTCGCCAGCCCGTTCACATCTGCCGGCCGGTGCAGTAGCTGTTGATACATGCTTTGCACGAGATTGACCCGGTATTCCTGGCTTGACACGAGGCCCTGAACGACCTGGTCTGCCGTGATCGATCCCGCGTTGAGCTGGCCCGCCCACGCGGCCAGGCCGGTCGCATCGACCGGCCGTCCCAGCACGTCCAGGTACATCTGGGCCACGAGCCGTTGCGCAGCGTCGCCGATGTCGGCTGTCGTGTTGGCAGTGGCTTGGTCGCCAACTGTGGGGGTGATGGTGACAGTGATCGCGTATGCGCCTGGTGCAGCATAGTCATGGCTGCCGCTGACGGTGAATCCGCCGTGACTGTTGGGTGCGACCGTGCCTGCTGAGCTGAGACCGCCCCCCCAGGTAATGGCGACCATGAAGTCGCTGACCGGCTCGTTGGGATTGCTGGTGCTGAACGTCGCAACCGCACCGCTGAAGTCCGGGCCCTGAGTGAAGTTGATCGTCTCGCCCCGCACGGAGGTGGATGTGAGATGAGCGGTGCCTGCCTTGCCAGGCTGGCCCGCCATGCCGGCCAGGCCGGCGCTTCCGTTTGCGCTCATGACGCCGGCTAATCCTGCCGTGCCAGAGGGGGGACCAGACCCGCCGAGGCCGCCGGCGCTGCCATCGCCTCCCGGGCCACCCGACCCGGCGGTCCCAGCCGCGCCGCCTAGCCCAGCGTTCCCGCCCTGGACGGTTCCGTCGCTCAAGTTCGTGCCAGTCTGAACCAGGGACGATCCAAACACGACGTAGAGAGGGCTGCCATACGCTCCACCGCCGTTTCCCCCCTGTCCGCCCGAACCGGCCGTGCCCCCCTTACCACCGAGGCCTCCGTTTCCGCCGTTGCCGCCGTTGCCACCCTCTAAGCCAGGTCCGCCGCTGGCGCCGCTGCCGCCAACGCCTCCAGCTCCCCCTTTGCCACCTGTCCCGCCCACGCCGCCCACGCCACCAACCCCGCCCTGGACGGAGTTCGCGGAGATCGACCCCGCGGAAAGCGACAAAGCACCATTGGACACATAGATACCGCCCCCGTAGGCCTTGCCGCCTTTACCGCCGACACCACCCCTGCCCCCAGCACCACCCTTGCCGCCAACACCACCGTGGGCGCCGTGTCCGCCGTGCCCGCCCAGCCCGTGGTGATTTCCTCCACCTCCTCCTGTGCCGCCGCCTGTTCCTCCGCCACCACCGCCGGTACCTCCACCGGTGCCGCCACCACCACCAATCGTGCCACCGCCTCCCGTGGCGCCGCCGCCACCGAACGTACCACCACCTCTAGTGCCACCGCCACCGCCACCAATCGTGCCGCCGCCGCCCGTGCCGCCGCCACAGCAGCCGCCACCCGTATCGCCGCCGCCGCCCGTGCCACCGCCACAGCAGCCGCCACCGGAAGTGTCGCCGCCGCCCCCGCTGCCAGAAGACGGATCGCCGCCTTTACCGCCGTTCCCGCCGCGGCCGCCAGCGCCGCCCACACCGCCAAGGTGGCCCGCTCCGCCTGCTCCAGCTGCCCCGCCGATTGCCTTGTTATTCTGGATGGTGACCGATTGCAGAGAGATCGTGCCGGAGGCCAAAAAGATGCCGCCGCCCTGGGCATTGCCTCCGGTCCCGCCCACACCGCCGGCGCCGCCGTCTCCGCCAAATCCGCCATGACCTGCTTTGCCGCCGCCACCGCCGTTGCCGCCGGAACCAACAAGCCCACCCGGGCCGCCTTTGCCCGCGCTGCCGCCGTTGCCGCCGGAGCCGCCGTTGCCGCCGGCCCCCCCGTTGCCGCCAGTATCACCGTTGCCCCCGGGTCCACCAATGCCGCCGATGGCCTGGTTGCCGATAATGGAGCTGTTCGAAATCGTCAACTTGCCGGCAGCCACATAGATGCCGCCGCCCTCTGCATTGCCGCCGGCCCCGCCAATGCCGCCCGCACCGCCGGGCATACCCGCTGTGCCATTGCCTCCCGCGCCCCCCGCGTTCCCCGGCTGGCCATCGCCTCCCGCGACGCCAACTCCCGTCCCATTGAGCCCATTGGCTCCGTCGGCACCTTTTACGCCCGCAGCACCTGCCGCACCATTGCCGCCTTTGCCGCCGGCCCCGCCCTGGCCGCCTTGGCCGCCCACCACCTGATTGTTGTTGATGGTGGAATTGGTGATGGTCAAGGCGCCGCTCGCCAGGTAGATGCCGCCACCTTCGGCGGCGTTTCCACTGCCGCCGGAGCCGCCTGCCTGGCCAGCCGCCCCAGCCGCGCCCATCGAACCGGCCGCGCCGTGGGCGGCGTTGCTAACCACGCCCACGTTGCTGAGCGTGACTTGCCCGCCATCGATCAGCAGGCCGCCACCGAGCGCTGCGTTGCCGCCGAGCACGCCGCCATTCTGGGCATTGCCACCCTCCAATGTGACGTTTTGCATCGTTACCGTGACGCTTGCCCCGCCAGCACTCACGATCTGGAAGAGGCGATCCTGCCACGTGGGAGCGCCCGCGATGATGGCGGTTCCCGCGCCCGAGAAGGTGATTGTCAGCGTCTTCGCTGCGACGCCGTTGGCTGTGTCTTGGATTATTAGGTTCCCAGCCGCGGCATCGGTGAGCGTGTACGTGCCGGATAAGAGGTTGATCGTATTGGAGCTGTCCGTGTCGCTGTCAGATTGCTCCACGGCATCGCGCAAACTAAGGGCGGCGCCATCCGGGGTGGACGGCAGCGGATTGAACACTGCCGGTGCCAGCCGGCTTTCCAGGCTTTCCAGCTCCAGGTGGGTGGAATGCTTCCGCGGGGTCACGGTCATACGAAAGAAACGCTTTAGTGAGAACATGTGAACACCTTGATGCGATGCACAACCGCACTGTCAACTTCAGCATGCAGTGGGCAGTGGCTCAAGCTGGCAGCTTGAGCTACAAGAAACAGGGCCCATGGCCGCGAACAGGTCGGCCAGCTCGCCTTCATAATTCTTCCAGCGGGCGACGGAGCGTTGATAAACCGGCTGCCGGACCTGGGCGACACTGGCTGTGCGGACAGGCCGTTGCGTGCGGTGGAACTCCAGGCACGCCGGATCCCATTCCTGCCCGCAGGCCGACAACAGCCGCCGGGCTACTCCCTCCAGGTCAGCCACCGTTTCCTCGTAATCCACCTCGTGAATCGGCACGGGGAGCGCCCCCCGCCAGTGGTCCATGAGCCGGCGATAGTGGCGAAAGCGCTCTGCTATGTGTTCGCTGCTGTTGGCCCAGCGAATGCTGCGAAAGTCGGTCATCCAGCACGACACGGCAATGTCGCGCAGGTCGCGGCGGCAATGAATGAAAACAGCCTGTGGGAACAAAGTCGCGAGAAAGCCAAGATACATGTAATTATCCGGCATTTTGTCCACGATCCGGTCTGCTCGGCCGCCGTCGAGAGCTGCCAGCGCGTCGAGGTGCCTCTGGGCTACGCCGCGGACCGCGGCCGCATCCAGATGGGGCACGCACGCCAGCGGCGCATCGGAGCGGCTCAGCACGGACGGCAGGTCCTCGAAGGATTGGCGCGTTCGGCGCAGCTCGCCGGCACCGTGAATGCGTGGATGGCTGGCAAGAATTTGCTCGATGAGCGTCGTGCCCGAGCGCGGCAAGCCGAAGATGAACACGGGCCGTTTGGTGTCCAGCCCAGCGCCGGCGATCCGCGTGAAAAAGTCCGCCGTGAACGCTTGCAACAGCCCGTCCACGAATTGCTCGTGTTCGGCCGGGACGTAGTCCCGACGGCCCTTTGCCGTTTCCAAGGTCAGCGCATTGGCCTGGCGCAGACAGTCAGCGGCGCGGGCGAATTCACCACTGGCGTCGAGAACGTGGGCCAGACCAAAGAGAAGTCGGGCACGGGCTCCTGGGGCGAGTTCGACGTCGGTGAGTCTTTCTTCCAGGGCCGCGCGGTCGGCAGCAGGCAGGTTGCCGCGCAGCAGCGTGGCCAATCGGGCGTGGGGAAGGGCATAAGCGGGCTGCAAGCGAAGCGCCTCGCGGAAGGCCGCTTCCGCCTCGGTCAACGCGCCCTGCTCTTCGGACAGCCCGCCAAGGTTGAGACGGGCAGCGGCGAAGTCCGGCTGGAGCCGTGCGGCGATCCGGTAATGTTCCCCAGCCTCGGCCAGGCGCCCCTCTTCTTGCAGCGCCCAGCCAAGGGACACATGTGCTGCCGCCTTATCCGGAGCCAGCGTCAGCACCCGCTCCCAGTAGGGGATCGCCAGGGCCGGCTCTTCCCGCTCTCCATGTAACTCCGCCAGATTTTCCCAGTATGTCGGGTCGTTCGGCTCCAGTTCGGCAGCACGTTCGAGCCAGGGCAGGGCTTCTCCAAACCGGCCTTCTCGTTGCAGGATCAATCCCAGATGCATGTGCGCAAGTGCCAGGCTGGGATCGAGCCGGATTGCCTCCAGATAGGCCGCCCTTGCCTCCAAGAGCCGCCCCAAATTTCGCAGGGCGTTGCCGCGGTTATGGTGCAGCACTGCCACATCAGGTTGCAACCGAATCGCTTCGTCGCAGTAGGGCAATGCTTCTTCCGACCTGCCGAGGTCGAGTAACATCTGGCCGAGGTTTGTCCTGGCACTGGCCGAGCCTGGATCCAACTCGACGGCGCGGCGGAAGTGGTCGAGTGCTTCGTCGAATTGCTTCAACTCGCGTAGCGCAATGCCGAGATTGTTGTGGGCGATCGCAAATTCCGGCCTAAGGAGGAGGGCGCGGCGGAAATTGTCGGCTGCCTCGCTCTGCCGACCGAGTCCTTGCAAGGCCAGGCCGAGATTGCAAAGGGCCTCAGGATACTGGGGCCAAAGACGCAGCGCCGCCCGACAGCAGCCGGCGGACCGATCGAACTTGCCCAGGGCGCGATAAGCCTCAGCCAGGTTCGCGTGGAATTCGGGGACATTCGGCTTGAGGGCCACGGCGCGGCTGATCAATTCCACGGCACGAGTGTGGTCGCCCTCCTGATGACGCAGCACGCCGATCAGGTGCAAGGCATCGGCGTTTTCCTGCTCTCGGGCAAGCACCTGCTGATAGAGCAGTGCGGCCGATCCTAATTCGCCCGCCTGATGCAATGCGATGGCGGACGCCAATATGTCTTGCATGGGAGGTACGACCTTGACAACGAGGATGCTGCAAATACGCGGCAAGAAGCAGGGTGAGTAGGGGGATCTCTGTATGCTGTTCCGACAACAAGAACGACCAGCAGCGGGATCCTTGCGCTGCGGCCCAATTCCGGACAAGTGGCCCTGAAAAAAAGGGCGAAAGCACGGCAGACGTCGGGAACGGCAGTTCGCTCCAGAGCGACAGCCGGTTTGCGCACTTTCTCAGCAATTTAGATAAATGTAATGGCCAGATCGTATGAAGTCAAAATTTAACGGAGAGCACAATTATTGCCTTGGACCACTTTCGCAACTGCGTGTTGGCAGTCGCCCTGGGGCAAATGGAGTAGGAAGCCATTGAAAATCAAGGACTTATGGATATTGGCCAGAAAAAGCGATGGTCACAATCGAGATTGGCTGTCAAGTGACAGCATTATGTCACTACAGGGCATATAAGGGTTAGAGCCGTGTTTTTGGGCTTTGCCAGCGCACTAATTCGACGGGTATTGCATCGACTTGCACGAGCAAAGAGAAAAAAGGCCCTTCCCGGATTCGAACCGGGGATGGCGGATTTGCAATCCGCTGGCTACTTGCCCCAAGGGGGAAGAGAGCAAACGACTTGTGGAATCCGGCCCCAAACCTTGGCCCGTGATTCGCAAAATGACCCGGACTTAGGCCGTGTTATCGACGCCTGGCCGGCGCTGCCCAAGCATGTCAAGGCCGCCGTCCTGACTCTTGTCAACGCCGCCGCCGGCCGAGGGACTTTGCCACGGAATTTGAGCGCATGACATCCTGCTCAACGATTTGACCCCTTGACCTCCTTGTCTAGGTCCACGATACTCGCGCCATGAAGAGTAAGCGTCCCAAGCCGCAATACCTGACCGCCGGAGGCAAGCGGCTCGTGGTTCTGGAAGAAGCCGAGTACGAGCGCCTGGCGCGGAGCGCTGACGCATGGGAACCGGATCTACCGCAACCCAATGAACGCGGCAACTACCCGCTGGAGGCCCTGACCATCGCTCTGGCCCGCGACATTTTGCGCGCCCGCCGCAAGCTGGGCTTGTCCCAAGCCGAGCTGGCCCGCCGCGCCGGCATCCGTCCTGAGACCCTCAACCGCATTGAACAGGGGAAGCATTCGCCGAGCGTGGCCACAGTGGACAAGATCGACCGGGCGCTGAAAAAAGCGGAAAAGGAAGAAGCATAGCATCATTAGCATCGGGCCGCGGGAGGTGCGGGCTGATGCTTCTAAGCGATAGTGGAACGACGGATCCCGGACCCTTGGCCCATGATTCGCAAAATGACCCCGACTTGGCCCGCGTGCTGGCCGCCTGGCCGATCTTACCCGAGCATATCAAGGCTGCCATCTTGGCCCTTGTGGAAACAGGCCGGAGAGGTCGGTAGAATCTTGGCAACGGGACGGCCGGCTGATCCCCGGCCTGGCTTGCCCGGCCGGCAGTGGTTATTGACTCCACACGTCGGCCGCGCAAGCATTTCCCGACAGGGAGTCAGCACCATGCCCATTTGCTCCTGTCCTCACTGCGGACGAAAGAACATCCCCTTTGAGATGCACGAAGCCGAGACCGTCGTGCAATGCGCGAAATGCAATGGATTCTTCACGCCTCTTGGCGGGAAGGTCGATCCACCAAGGTTAGTTGAAGCAACTGAATATGAGCCGGCTGAAGACATCGCCGCGATGGACGGGATTGAACTGAAGATTTCCGAGAACGCAATATTGAGCGAACCGCTTGGCTCTCCGCTGTTGCAAAAAGCTTTAGGTTTTCTGGACGAAGAGGAAACAATCTGGGCGATGGTTCCGGGCCGCGCCCTTGACAAAATCTCCGAAATTCACACGTCGGGTCGCTCTTCTTCGTTCGGAATCGGCATCAGCCCTGTGAGTGGTCTCGGGCTTGGCCTTGCATCGGGGGGCATGTCCGCGCGTTCCAAAGTGAAGCAATCTATGGAAGCGCAGGGCGGAATACTGACCCATTACCTGATCGTGACGGACCGGCAATTGGTCTTTTGGATGCGTGGGATCCTATCGGAATGGCTCGGGGCGGGCCCGGAAGCAAATTACATTGAGATCTCTAGTTTGCGCGGAATCGAGCGGCGGCAGCAACGCGGCCTGACCATCATCACATTTCACCTCGAATTCGGGGACAGGTATTTTGCAGCCCCATCGCAATGGGCCGAAAAACTCCTGATCGTCCTCCGAAAGTTGATTCGGAAATGAGCGCGAACTGAACGCCATTCCCTTGTGGCAACGGGCTGGCCGAATCGGCGATTATCCGCCCCCAATTCTGCGTAGGAGGGGAAAAGGTAATCGTGGACCACTTGAGGTCATTTTGAAGAATTGTCTGCTTCTTGGGGGATTCAAGCATGTCCGATCGCGCACGTCTCGGTTTCGTGGCTTTCGGTATCTCGTTCAGCATCTTCCTGCTGTTCGGCATCGGCGTATTCATTTTCGCGGCGCGCAGCAGCTCGGTGAAACACGCCGAAATTGCTGGATCAGGAAAGAACACGCCGGCAGTTCATGACCAGGATCACGATAAGACTTACGGCGGCTATGAGAGTGTCGAGGGGGCGTACAAGCGGATTGCCGGAGCGAGCCTTAATGGAGAGAAGGCCAAGACGGCACCAGAAGGCACATACGGTCTAGGAACGGACGGGAAATGGCATTTGCTGAAGAAGACGAAGTGACGGCCCAGCCAGCCCCCGAACGATAGAATCTCCCCGTCGGGACGGCCGAGACGACTTGCAAGCGGATCGGTCAAGCGGACCGGGTAGGTGCATGCGGTTTCTCACCTTTCCGCACGCCTTCCCGGACCGGCCCGGTGGAAAGGTGAGAAAGCATGTCGCAAGATCCGAGCCCCTCTGCTACTCTGCCGCGCGATATCCAGGACGCGCACGATTTAGCAAACGCGATCCTGAAACAGGTTGAAACCCTCGTCATTCACGCTCATCTTCCCAAGGGTGAAACTATGAAGGAGGCCGAAGCCGACTGGTGGAGTCCTTTGAGTTCGTGGTAAACCGGATATTGCGTGTTTAACAATATCAGTTTCCACAAAAGGAGAACCACCGTGAAGTACGTCGG
>Ga0116225_1000025_pt1 | contig 133089 bp, 102 predicted proteins | sample Sb_taG_8_FD_88968 | JGI IMG/M metagenome (GOLD analysis project Ga0116225, IMG submission 88968) | Peat soil microbial communities from Weissenstadt, Germany - Sb_50d_c_BC metaG | ecosystem: Environmental > Terrestrial > Soil > Wetlands > Peat | place: Germany: Weissenstadt | collected 2010-09-21 | reverse complement strand
GCGGAATCCGGCCAAAACGAGCATCGCACGGAAACGCAAGGCGGCTGCCTTGGACACGGGTTTTCTCGAGGAAACCTTGGCTGGGGCACGAAACCTAGAGAAAGTTTGATGCGTTCGCCCTGCATTTCGACCGCTGCGTGTTCGGCTGGCTCTATCCGCTGGTCGAATTCAACGGCACCTGGAGCACGACCAGTTTCAGCAGCGATCTTCAGCAACGCCTGGGCTTCATCGACTTCGGGCGTTTCGACAACGTCGGCAGCCTGCTCACGGTGGCGCCCGGCGTGAACGCGGTAATTGTCCGCGACAAACTCGAATTGGGGGTCTCCTACGAAACCCCGATCTGGAGCGCGCACAACTTCAACTACAACGGGGTGCTGGTAAAGATGATCTTGCGTTTCTAAGCACAGGCGGCGCAGGAGGCTGCCTGGGATCTATCTTCTTCAGGGGCCGGCACTGCCGGCCCCTGTTGCGTTGTCACGTGGCGCAGATCGAGAGGGCTCTAGGCGATTCGGCGAACGATTGGTTCGCCTTCCCCGGCCATGGGCCAAGGTCGGTCACATTGACTTCTACCCATTGCTGGGATCGAATTTATTGAAGACTGCGCGACCAATGTAACGAGCCTGCTTTCTCCCCTCTCCCTTGTGAGGTTGCTGAAAAAGGGGTCTGACCCCCTACGAAGCTTCACTGATTTCCCATGTTCTTGGGGATCGATCGCCCTTCGTGGAAGGGGTCAGACCCCTTTTTCAGCAACCTCCTTGTACTCAAGGGAGAGGGGCAGGGGGTGAGGGTTTTAGACTATTGAAGGTTTGCTCAACCCCCTCACCCCAAACCCCTCTCCCCCGAGTACGGGGGCGAGGGGCATACGAAGCATGAGGCATTGGTTGCACAGCAATCAATAAGAGCACCTATTTGTGCTCGGGTCCAGAACCTCACGGGGGCCTACTTGGCCGGCGTTGTGCGCAATTCCGAAGTTGCCGGAGCGGCGGCCGGGGCGCGGAAGGCGATGCTCAGCCGGTCGCCAGCGTGCACGGGGAGAACGCGGTCCTGGGTCACCACCTTGCCGTTTTCTACCCAGCTCACACGGATGGTGTAGTTGTAGTCGCGACCTAGTACGAGCGGGGGCGACACGAACACGCGCGAGCTGCCGATTTGCGTCGTCTTGGCGCCCTCGAAGCTGATCTCCGCATGGGGCGGCGTCACGCGGACGTGAATGTAGGCCAGTTGCTCCTCTTGAGTGCCGGCGGCAGGGACCTTCCAGTAGAAGAATCCGGGGCCTTCCGTGTATGCGCCATAAGTCATCGGCGCGTCGATCGAACTGACAAACGGGAACATCGGCCGATCGGCGCGCATGTAAGTAGTTTGGGCCATGCCCTGGCTGGCAATCAACATGCCTCCAAGCACGGCAACCGCCGCGCTACCAAGTGCCAAATGCTTTTGCCGGATCATCTGCAGCCTTCCTTTCCAAAGAAATGGAGTATGAACTTTCCAGTCTTGACCTCTCCAAGCAAGACCCATCTTCCCAGGTCATCCTGCGCTTCGCTATCTCATCCCTTTTCAGCGATTGCTCTTGAGCGTTTCGAGACTCGACACTATATGCTCATCTTCCTGAAGTTTCGTAAGTCGACCTGGGATGGCGCGCTGCTGGCGTTTCGTCAAAGCTTATCGGACAGATAGGCGGGCCGTTTGTTAAACCGCTCCCGTGTTCCAAACTCCGGTCTGGGATCGAGACAATCCATCCTGGAATGAATGACAGAGCACCAGGGCACGGGCTCATTGAGGACCAGGCAACCATGTTAAACAAAGTTCTGGCAACGTCACTCGCACTCTCCCTCGCGATCCTGGTGGTGTGTAACGCGTCGGCGCTCGGGCAGCAAACTGCTGCCAATCCGACAAATCCTTCTTCGTCGCCCGACCAGGCCCGACTGCCCGACCTGAATGGGACTTCGTCCGAGCCTCAGGCACCTTCAACGCCGCCCGTGGGCCGCCCCGGGCAGCCTGCCAGTGCCAGCCCAGACTCTTTGCTACTCGGGCCGTCCGCGAATCCTGCTCAGCCCAGCACAGGGGAGAATCGCAGCGCGCCGGAGCCGAGTCTCGAGCCCCTTGGCGCAGGCATGGGTGGATTTTCCCCTTTTATGAGCCCCGTTGTCGGCCGCGCTCCGTTCCGCGCTGATTACCAGGCCGCCTGGTTTGCGCCGGAGGCTGTGGCCGGGCAGAATACCAACTTGGGATACGTTCGACAGGACTTATCGTTTGGGTTCCCTCTCTGGCAAAATGGCACCTGCGACGAATGGTTTTTCTCGGCCAACCTGCGCAGTGAGATCTTCCAGACCCACGCAATTTTTCCTGATACGGGGCAGCCATTTCCCCAGGACCTTTGGAACATCCGCTTCAGCACGACCTACCGCCATCTGTTCGACAACGGCTGGATCGGCGGCGGTTCGGTGAGCGTGGGGTCGGCCAGCGACAAGCCGTTCAACAGCATCAACGAAATGACGGCCGGTCTCAATGCTTTCCTGCGGGTTCCCGAGGGCGAGCACAATGCCTGGCTCTTCACGCTGAGCTACTCGCCGACCAGCGAATTGCCCATTCCTATCCCCGGCGTGGCTTTCGTTTGGCAGCCTTCGGACACGTTCCGGGCCAATATTGGCTTGCCGTTCCAGATCATGTGGCGACCGACGGACGACCTTAATTTTGACCTATCCTACATGCTGCTCACCACTGTCCACGCGCGGGCGACCTATCGCGTGTGCCGGCCAGTTCGCCTGTATGTCGCATACGCCTGGGAAAACGAGGCCTATCTACCGGCGGACCGCCCGGACAATAACGACCGTCTCTATGACGTCGATCAGCGCGTAACCACGGGCGCGCTAATCAACCTCAACCAGCATGCCTCCCTGGATTTTTCCGGAGGCTACATTTTCGATCACTATTACTTCGAAGGTAAAAACATCCTCAACGGCACGAACTTCAATCGAATCGACGTCGCCGATGGGCCATATGTCTCCCTCAAGCTTCTCATTCGTTGGTAACGTGTTAAATAAGCTCTGACTGAGGGCCTTGCAAGATAGAGGAAACAAAAGCGGCGGAAAAGCACCGCACTCCAAAAGTGACTTCTTTGGACTGCGGCGCTTTTCCGCTGCTTTTGTCTTCCCTTCCTCAACAATTCATTCCGCCAACCCTTCAAAATCTGCGAATCTCGAACTGAGCACTTGGAAGAAATTCATGGAGATTTCTCATCAGGCAAACTCGCTCTACACGGAGCGAGCCCATAATCGTCGCGGTCATCTCTAATCACGGCGCGCCTGAGCGGCCCGGTAGCATCGAAGCTGGCCGAGATTCCTCCCCTGCCCTGGGACGAACGGACTTGGCTCGTGCGCTACGGCGGGTCGGAATTCATTCTCCGAGTGACCGCGGGCACGAAGCCACGTTGGTCCAGCCCGCACCTTGAGGCAAGGTGCGGGCACATTTCTTGCACCCTGCCCCCATCAGCCATATCACCGTGCTTGATTCGGCAGCAGCGTAGGACAGATTTCCCAATCCGTCCGGTCAGGTTGGAAACCTGACCTACAGCCGAACCCCGCAGAGTCCTTTAGTCTCTTCCCGACTCTCGTTCGTCCTTGCCGATTAGAGAAGTTGGGACCGAAGCACGGCCCATGAGGCGCTCCCGATGCCGTGCAGAGGCGGTTCCGACCTCTAGGCAAGACTTCGTGGCAACATCGATCCTCGGAAAACGGTAATCTGGTAAAGAGAATTGTGTGCATCATACGAGCAGGAGACGCCATGCTTCGGGCGATCCCCTTCGTCGCGGCCTTTGTTGGGCTGCTCTCTCAGAGTCTGTCCGAGAAGCCCCTCGCCCCCGCTTCGGGGGAGAGGGGAGAGGGGATATGGCTTGCCCAGGCAAAACCCCCTCACCCCCAACCCCTCTCCCCCGAGTACGGGGGAGAGGGGAGAGCTTGTCGGACAGACTCTCAGACGCTGTCGACACGGGCTGAATTGCCGCCGTTGATCCCGCGGAAGGTACTCTTCGAAAACGCTGTCAAGGCGGCGCCATTGCTGTCTCCGGACGGCGCGCGGCTAGCGTACCTGGCGCCCGATGATCGAGATGTTCTTCAGATCTGGGTGCAGACGGTTGGCAGAAACGACGCCCACAGGGTGTCGTATGAGAAGGGACGCGGGATCGTCCTGCACTGGTGGACGCACGCGCCAAACACGTTGGTCTACGTTCAGGATCACGGGGGCGACGAAAACTTTCACATCTACGCAGTAGACCTCCAAAGCGAAAAGGTGCGCGACTTGACCCCCATCAAGGGTGTTCGCGTCAGCGCCCTCAGAGTCGACCGGAATTTTCCCGGGGAGCTGCTGGCGACACTGACCATCGGCACTCCGAAACCTTACGATGTTTACCGGATCAACCTGAGCACCGGCAAAATGGTCCTGGACACCAAGAACCCCGGCGACGTGATGGAATGGTTGGTGGATTCCAAGTTCCAGATCGGCGCCGCCCAGGCCTTGACGCGCGACGGGGGGGCCGAACTCCGCTATCGCGCAAACTCCAAGAGCCCCTGGAAGACCATCGTAAAATGGGGACCCAAGGATGCCGAGGGCAAGGCCCTGAGCTTTACTAGCGACAACAAGGCGCTCTGGCTCTCCTCCAGCAAGGGTCGCGATACGCTTGGATTGGTGAAACATGACCTGGTCAGCGGCAAGGAAGAAGAGATTGCTTCAGATCCGGGCGCCGACTTGTGCGACAGGCTCATCCATCCTCAGACCCACGAAATCGAAGCGATCGCCTTTGACCGTCTGCGGACCACATGGAAGCCCCTCAATCCCAAAATCGCCGAGGATTTTCGTGTCTTGCAGGAAGGAGGGCGTGGCACTCCGACCGTCGTCAGCTTCGACAAAGACTGGCGACGATGGGTGGTTTCCTACTCGGCCGATACCCAGGCCTTCGACTACTATCTTTATGAGCGCGAGAGCAAGGCTCTCACGCATCTTTTCGCCGCCCACCCGGAAGTGAGCAAGTACGCTCTGGCGCCGACAAAGCCGTTCACGATTGAAGCACGCGACGGCCTGGAGCTTGTATCCTACTTGACACTCCCCGTCGGTGTGGAAGCCAAAAATCTGCCCTTGGTCCTGGTCGTTCATGGCGGCCCGTGGACGCGCGACAGCTGGGGATACAATCCCGAGGCGCAATGGTTGGCCAATCGCGGCTACGCAGTGCTCGAGGTCAACTACCGGGGCTCGATCGGGCTAGGCAAGAAGTACTTGCACGCTGGCGATCGCGAATGGGCAGGCAAGATGCACGAAGACCTCATCGATGCCGTCGCCTGGGCCATCCGCCAAAGAATCGCCGATCCCAAGCGCGTGGCGATTCTCGGCTGGTCGTATGGGGGCTATGAGGCGCTCGTGGGAGCGACCTTCACCCCGGACGTGTTTGCCTGCGCGGTCGATGTCATCGGGCCGTCGAACCTGATAACCTGGTTGAACTCGATCCCGCCCCACTGGACGCCCATGAAACGCATGCTGGCGTTGCGCGTAGGTGATCCCAAGAAAGAGCAGAGTTTCCTGCGCGCGCGCTCGCCATTGTTCAGAGCCGAACGCATCCAGATTCCGCTTCTGATCGCGCAAGGGGCGAACGACACGCGCGTTCCACAGGTCGAGGCCGACCAACTCGTCGCCTTGCTGCGCCGGGCCCATAAACCAGTTGAATACTTGCTTTTCCCCGACGAAGGTCATGGCTTTTCCAAGCCGGAAAACAAGATCAAGTTCTATGCAGCTGCCGAGGCGTTCCTGGCGAAACACCTGGGCGGCCGCACGGAGCCTTGAAGGAAAGGCTGCCGTCGCCGGGCGCAGCTTGGGCCTCTGTCGGCAGAGAGCCGCTCAGTTCTCACTGAGCATCAATAGAAGAAGAACTGGGGGAACGCTGGCTGGCCGCGTGAACTCCTGGCACTCACTTTTTCGAAAGCTCGGGCAAAGAGTGTGAAGGCACTGGAGAGAATCGATTTGTGTGCGCGCAATCCGCTCCTTCAAGGAATATGGTCGCAAGACGCTGCGCGAGATCGGCTGCGCGCGGACGCGAGCCAAAGCGAATGATGCCGCGCAAGCCGCCCAATAGCATCAAGCTCATGCTCTCTTCGTCATGGATGATGAACTCGCCGAAAACGTTAGCCTCGGCAAAGACGCCTCGGATCAAGTGAACCAGCTCATTGCGTGTCCGCTGCCATGGCATGACACCATCGTGTCCGGCTAGCACCTCGGAGCGTTGGATGAGGTCTGACAAATGGGGATGTTCGTCAAAGAAAGCGATGATTGCCCCGACAAAGGTTTCGAGCCGGGCTCGCGGCCGGGTCGCTTGTCCCATCGCTTGCCGCAGTTGGTTCAATAGCTTTTCAGAGGAACGCTGCAGCAGGGCTGCATACAGGTCCTCCTTGTCTTTGAAATAGCGGTAAATCGTGCCCTTGCCGACGTCCGCCTCTGTGGCGATATCTTCCATGCGAACTTCGTGAAAGCGCTGGCTGCCGAATAATTTGCCAGCTGCGTCCAGTATTCTCGATTCTTGGAGCGAACTCTTCGTCTGCACGATCGGTCTCGTTGTTGAAGACAGTGCGAGTGGAGGATCCGAGCGAGCATTCCGAAACTGACCGGTCAGTCCGCCATTGTACGATTGAAATGCGTCTCGTGCAAGGCATTCAGGCGTGGATGGTGAGTTGTCGGGAAGCAGAACGTGTAGCTTAGCGCCCTAAACACTTGTTTTCAAGTGGCTTAGCCTGTTAATGATAGCATCTTGGCACGCTGATTAGGTCTTGACGCCGAGGCAACTTGAGTCGAGAATAACGGAACTGACCAGTCAGTCCTAAGCGCGTGTCTGGTCCCTGGCTGATGTGGCGCGATCCAGGAGATTGACGATGAATGGCTTTTCTCTGGCTCATGGTGTTATGAATTCTAACCAGACGACGACCCATGAATCCTTCTGGCGAAGCCGCCGACAGGTGCTTGGATGCGGCGTCCTCTCCGCCCTGCTGGCTGCTCTGGCTGCGGGCTGCGGTCAGACGGCCGCGCGCACAGTCGACAAGAAAGCCGCGATCGAGGTGGTCGTCACCACACCCATCACCGACCAGGTCACCGACTCGGAGGACTTCACCGGCCGGTTGGACGGTCTCAAGACCGTCGATGTCCGCGCGCGCGTGTCCGGGTTCGTGTTGTCAGCCCCATTCAAGGAAGGCGACATGGTCCATGAGGGAGATCTTTTATTCCTGATCGATCCCCTATCCTACAAAGCCGACCTGAATCTGGCCGCGGCCAATCTCAAACTGGCGAAAGCAGACCAGAACCTTCAGGAAAAAATCGCCAACCGCTCGCGAACGCTGATCGGCAATGGAGCGGTCGCTCAGGAGGATTTGGAGACATCGGTAGCGACAGCACAAAAATCTGGGGCGCAGACCGAGGCGATGGCTGCGACGCGGGATCGAGCCAAACTTTACCTGGACTGGACGCGCGTTACTGCTCCTTTGAGCGGTCGCATTAGCCGACGACTTGTGGATCCCGGCAACCTCGTCAATGCGGACCAGACGATTCTGACGACCATCGTGAGCGATCACGAATTGTACGCGTACTTCGACGTGAATGAGCGAACCTACTTGGACCTCGTGCATCCGGTATCACCAGGGCAAAGTTCCTCGTTGGGGGCCTTAAATAGCCCCGTGCTCATGCAACTGGCCAATGAAACGCAATTCGTGCGCTCCGGGATCGTCAACTTCGTGGATAATCGCGTGAACGCCAACACTGGTACCATTCGCATGCGGGCCGTGTTTGACAATGCCGACGGCGCTCTCCGAGCGGGCCTCTTCGTGCGCATCCGACTACCCATCGGCACTCCATACCAGGCAGTCCTCATTCCCGGCGCGGCACTTCAGAGCGACCAGGGACGGAAGTACGTCTTTGTGGTCAACGATAAAGACGAAGTAGTTTACCGCCCGATCACACCCGGACAGGAAATCAAAACCCTCCGCGTGGTCAAGCAGGGCGTGGCCATGGGCGACCGGATCATTGTCAGCGGCATGCAGCGTGTCCGGCAGGGGGTGCAGGTCCAGGTCCAAATGCAGGACCCGCCCAAGCCTCCGGATCAGCCGTTGGCGAAGTTACTAGGCTTCCCGCAGGCGTCTCAAGCCCAAGCCGCCAAGCCGACAGACAAGGTGAGTAGCGCGCAACCCGATAAAGAGGCAAGAAAGAAGCCTGCGCCGACGGGTCAGCCCGGAGGTTGAAAGTCATGAAAAAGGTGTCAGGATCCTTTTTCAGCAGGTCTGCTGAAAAAGGGTCCTGACACCTTTTCGGGATCGCGGGGTGCCATGTTCTCTCACTTCTTCATTGAGCGGCCGATCTTCGCGTCGGTGATGTCGATTGTCATCACCCTCGCGGGGGCCGTCGCCGCCTTCACCCTGCCCGTCGCCCAGTACCCGCAAATCACGCCGCCGAGCATCATCGTTCAGTGCACTTACCCCGGCGCCAACGCCCAGGTTGTGGCAGAGTCAGTCGCCGCACCCATCGAGCAGCAGGTCAACGGCGTCGAAGACATGATCTACATGGCTTCTCAATCGGCCAACGACGGCTCTTACACGCTCACGGTCACGTTCCGGCCCGGCGTCAACATGAATTTCGCCCAGGTATTGGTGCAAAACCGCGTGAACCTGGCTCTGCCGCTGCTGCCCGGCGTCGTGAAGCAGGCTGGCGTAACGACGCGCAAACGCAACCCGGACATCCTGCTGATCGTCAGCCTGTATTCGCCCAACAACCGCTACCAGCAGCTTTACCTCAGTAATTACGCCACCATCCGCGTTACGGACGAGCTGAGGCGCGTCGATGGTGTCGGCGATGTCTTCAACTTCGGCCAGCAAGACTACAGCATGCGTATCTGGGTCGACCCGGACAAACTGGCGGAGATGAACCTGACTGCTGCCGACGTTGCCAGTGCGCTGCGCGAGCAGAATATGCAAGTGGCCGCCGGCCATTTCGGTCAGCAGCCGGTGCCGGCAAGCCAGCCTTTCGAGTTCACGATCACCACCCTGGGCCGACTCACCGATCCCGAGGAGTTTGCCAACGTCGTGGTCCGGTCCACGAAGGACGGTAGGAAGGTCTTCATCAAGGACATCGGCCAGGTGGTGATGGGCGCCCGCAATCAGGACGTAACTTGCAGAATTGACGGCCACCCTTGCACGAGCCTTGCCATCTTCCAGCTGCCGTATGCCAATGCCATCGCCACCGCCAACCGCGTCCGCGACAAGATGGAGGAGTTGAAGAAATCCTTCCCGGAAGATGTCGACTACGCCGTCGCCTACGACACGACACCGTTCGTCCAGGAGTCGATCAACGAGGTCTTCCGCACGCTGGGCGAGGCGATCGTGCTCGTGGCCATCGTGGTCCTGGTCTTCCTGCAAAACTGGCGCTCGACGCTGATTCCCTTGACGGCAGTGCCCGTGGCGATCATCGGCACGTTTGCGGCAATGGCAGCGATCGGCTTCAGCCTGAATAACTTGACCTTGTTTGGACTAGTTTTGGCGATCGGCATCGTCGTGGACGACGCCATCGTGGTCGTCGAGGCGGTCGAGCATCATATTGAAGAAGGCATGTCGCCGCGCAAGGCCGCCCACCAGGCCATGCGAGAAGTGTCCGGACCAGTCATCGCGGTGGCCCTCGTGCTGTCCGCCGTGTTCATACCGTGCGCCTTCATCAGCGGCATCACCGGTCAGTTCTTCCGCCAGTTTGCCCTGACGATTGCCGTCTCCACGATCATCTCGGCGTTCAATTCCTTGACCCTGAGTCCGGCCCTGGCGGCCATTCTGCTGCAGCCACGCAACGCCAAAAAGGATCTGCTGGGCCGACTCCTCGACTTTGGGCTAGGATGGTTTTTCCGGCTGTTCAACTGGGGATTCCGCCGCACCACGAACGGCTATACGCGCGTGGTCAGCCTGGCGCTCCGCGGCAGTGCGATCGTGCTGCTCCTCTATGGCGGCCTGCTCGCCCTGACGTTGGTGGGCTTCAACGGGCTGCCGCGGGGGTTGATGCCGAAACAGGCCCTGGGTTTCAAGATTGGCTCTTTCGATCTGGCCAACGGGCTGCCGGTCGGCTACATCCCGAACCAGGACCAGGGCAAGCTCTATGTCGCGGTGCAGCTCCCCGACGCCGCTTCCTTGGAGCGGACTCAAAAGGTTGTTGATCACATTGAGCAATTACTGCATCAGACGCCGGGCATCGCTCATACCTTGGCTATCGCGGGGCAATCGTTCACGCTGAGTGCCAACGGCTCCAACTTCGGCAACTTGTTCGTTTCCCTTGAAGAGTTCGACAAGCGCCGCGATCCGTCGCTCTCCAGTAACGCGATCCTCGCGCGCTTGCGGGAGAAGCTCGAAGTGGAAATCCCCGAAGCGAAATGTCAGCTCTTTGGTCCGCCGCCGGTGGCTGGCCTGGGTTCGGCCGGCGGGTTCAAGTTGATTGTCGAAGACCGTGGCGATGTTGGGCTCACGGAGCTGCAACGGCAGGTCGACCTGCTCATCGCGGCAAGCAAGCCCAACCCAAAGGATCCAGCCACGCAAGGACCGGATGCGCCGCAGGCGAAAATTACCAGCTTGTTTTCGGTATTTCGCGCCAACACGCCGCAGCTGTATGTCGACCTCAACCGCGAGCAGTGCCAGACCATGGGGGTCAACCCCAACGACGTTTTCAACACGCTCCAGATTTATCTCGGCTCGCTCTACGTCAACGACTTCAACCGCTTCGGGCGCACCTGGCAAGTAGTGATCCAGTCGCGGGGAGAATTCCGCAACGATCCCGAGCGCATCAAGTTGCTCAAGGTGCGCAATTCCCAGGGTGACATGGTGCCGCTCGGAGCCGTCCTCACGATCCGCGAGGTTGGCGGCCCAATCCTCATCGGCCGCTACAACATGTACACGGCCGCCGCCGTCGTCGGCAGCACCCGGCCGGACATCAGTTCCGGTGAGGGCATCGACCTCATGGATCGCCTGTGCGAACAGGCTCTGTCGCCGTCGATGGGCCATGAGTGGAGCGAAATCAACTTCATTCAAATTGATGCCGCCAAAAGTCTCGCCAACAAAATGATCTTTCCACTGGCGGTGGCGTTCGTTTTCCTGGTGCTGGCGGCACAGTATGAAAGCTGGACCTTGCCGTTGGCGGTCATTCTCGTCGTGCCCATGTGCATTCTCGGCTCACTCACGGGCGTTGCCGCGACGCACGGCGACGTGAATATCTTCACGCAAATCGGTTTTGTCGTGCTGGTCGGCCTGGCGAGCAAAAACGCGATCCTTATCGTGGAGTTTGCCAAGCACCGGCACGAGGCCGGCTTGCCGCGACGCGAGGCGACCCTGGCAGCATGCCGCCTCCGCCTTCGGCCGATCTTGATGACATCGTTTGCCTTCATCCTGGGTGTCGTGCCGCTTCTGATCGGAACCGGTGCCGGCGCCGAAATGCGGCGCACGCTGGGCACGGCGGTATTCAGCGGCATGCTCGGCGTGACGCTCTTCGGCATCTTTCTGACGCCGGTGTTCTTTTTTGTCATCGAATGGTTCAGTGACAAATCAGCGGACTCGAAGCGCGCAAGCGTGCTCGGGCGCGTGGCACGCATCACCCTGGGCGTTGCCACCCTGGGCTTGGTGTGGGTGCCGCAGCTGGTGCGAGGCGGGCTACGCCGGCTCTTTGGCGATGGGCAGGTAATAATCTCCCCTCGCCCCCGCCTCGGGGGAGAGGGGTCGGGGGTGCGGGGGACGAACGATCCCCGGCCCAGGCCCCTCACCCCCGACCCCTCTCCCCGGAGTACGGGGGCGAGGGGAGAACATTTGGCGCCGCTTGCCCTACACGAAGCCGGGGAAACGCCCGAACTTCCGCCGCTGCCTGCCAATGGCGAGGCTCGGCCCAACGGTCACCGCATCGCCCGCGACGATGGCGCGCATGAACGCGACGGTCATGCAATAGTCGTCAAGGTTGACGATGTGAAACTCGACGGCTACAAGACGCAGCTCAACAGCGCTGCCGTCATCCCCAAGGGAGAAACGCACGCTGCCGGCGGCAATGGCGCCCGGCCGGCTGGCATCTCCGGGCCTGTGAAGCAGAAGTGAGGCGATATCCGTGTTTTCGCGTTTTTTCATCAACCGGCCTATTTTCGCCTCCGTGCTCTCCATCGTCATCGTATTGGCCGGCAGCGTCGCGCTCTTCACGCTCCCCGTTGCCCAGTACCCGGAAATCGCGCCGCCCACCGTGGAAGTGTCCGCCGTCTACCCCGGCGCCAACGCGCAGGTGGTTGCAGATACGGTCGCTGCCCCGATCGAGCAACAGGTGAACGGGGTCGAGGGCATGATGTACATGTCCTCCCAGTGCACCAACGACGGCAACTATACGCTCACGGTCACGTTCAAACCCGGCTCCGACCTGAACATCTCGCAGGTGCTGGTGCAGAACCGCGAATCGCTCGCCGAACCGGTCTTACCCGACCTGGTGAAGCGGCGCGGCATCTCCGTCAAGAAGAAGTCGCCCAACGTGCTCATGATCGTCAACCTCTTCTCGAAAGATGAGAGCCGCTCCAACCTCGATTTGAGCAATTACGCCACCATCCAGATTCGGGACGAGTTATCGCGGCTACCCGGCGTGGGCGATATCAGCTACCTCGGCCAGCGTGATTACAGCATGCGCTTGTGGCTCGATCCCCAGAAACTGGCAGCCTACAATCTCAATGCGCAGGACGTGATCAACGCCGTCCAGGAACAGAACATTCAGGTGGCGGCCGGCCAGATCGGGCAGCCGCCGACGCCGCCAGGGCAGGTGTCGCAGTACATCATCACCACGCTCGGCCGGCTGGAGAACACCGACCAGTTCGCCAACATCATCATCAAGACCAACAATAGCTCCCTGGTCTATCTCAGGGACGTGGCCAACATCGAGTTGGGCGCCCTGTCTTACGACCAAACCTGCACGCTCGACGGCAAACCTTCCGTGGCCCTTTCCGTGTACCAGCTTCCCGGGTCCAACGCCCTGCAGGTCGCCAGCCGCGTCAAGGAGCGGATGAAACAGCTGAAGGATCGCTTCCCGCCCGGCATCGACTACGCCATCGTCTACGACACCACGCCGTTCATCAACGAGTCGATCAGCGAGGTCTTCGAGACCTTGTTCGATGCCGTCGTCCTCGTTGCCGTGGTCGTGCTGGTGTTCCTGCAGAATTGGCGGTCGTCGCTGATCCCGCTCATCGCCGTGCCCGTGGCCGTCATCGGCACGTTCGCCGTGATGGCGGCCATGGGCTTCAGTCTCAACAACCTGACGCTGTTCGGACTGGTGTTGGCCATCGGCATCGTCGTGGACGACGCCATCGTCGTCGTGGAGGCGGTGGAGCACCACATCGAGCATGGCATGGACCCCCGCGAGGCGACGCTGCGCGCCATGGAACAGGTGTCGGGCCCAGTGCTGGCGATCGGCCTGGTGCTGGCCGCCGTGTTCGTGCCCTGTGCATTCATCAGCGGCATCACCGGCCAGTTTTTCCGCCAGTTTGCACTGACGATTGCCGTTTCAACCCTGATCTCGGCGTTCAATTCGTTGACGCTCAGCCCAGCACTGTCGGCACTGCTGCTGCGCCGGCGCATCAAAGGGCACTTCGAGGCACTGCCGTGGTTCGCCTATCCACCCATGGGAGCATGGCTGGGCCACAAGCTTGGTTTGCATTGGGCGGCACCCGGACTGGCTCAGATGAACTTGGACCTGTCGCCCGAGATGATGAACGCCCTGCGTTTGTGGGGGCCCATTGTGGGCGGCGCACTCATCGCGACCTGTGTGGGTCTGATTTTCGGAAAGCTGCTCAACTTCTTGCTTGGCTGGGCGTTTCGCCTCTTTAACCAGGGCTTCGACCTGTCGATCAACGCCCACACGCGGGCCGTTTCAGGACTGCTGCGGGTCAGCCTTGTGGTAGTCGCGATCTACGGCGGCCTGTTGGTCATGACCTGGTGGGGCTTCACGCACACGCCAACCGGCTTCATTCCGCAGCAGGACAAGGGCTATCTGCTCGTCAACATCCAGTTGCCGGATGCTGCCTCGGTGGCACGCACGAAGGACGTCGTCGAGCGCATCGAGGGCATCGCCCGGGACACCCCCGGCGTCAGGCACACGGTCGCCATCTCCGGCCAGTCGATCTTGCTCAATGCCAACGCCTCCAACTTTGGCGCTCTCTATCTGATGCTCGACGAGTTCGACCAGCGCAGCGGACGCGAGCTTTCCGGCGACGCCATTGCCGCCAAGTTGCAAGAACGATTCCAGAAGGAGGTACCGGAGGCGATTGTGAATATCTTTGGCGCGGCCCCGGTGGAAGGCCTGGGCACGGCCGGCGGCTTCAAGATTATCGTTCAAGATACGGGGGACACCGGTCTGGCGGCGCTTCAGGAAACCGCCGACAAGATCGTCGTCGCCGGAGAGAAGGACCCGCACCTGGAAGGATTGTTCACCAGCTTCCGGGCAGATACGCCGTGGCTGGAGTTGGTCATCGACCGCGCCCAGGCCAAGGACCGGGGCATCTCGATTGACGACGTGCGCACCACATTAGAGTCCACCCTCGGGCCCTACTACATCAACGACTTCAACCGCTTTGGCCGGACCTGGCAGGTGAACGTGCAGGCGAAGGATATGTTCCGCCAATCGCCGGAAGCCATCAAGCTTCTCGAGGTGCGCAACAACCAGAACATCCCCGTGCCGCTGTCTGCGTTCGCCACGGTGCGTACCGTGAGTGGCCCAGTGCTGGTGATGCGCTACAACATGTACTCGGCCGCAGCCATCCACGCCGATCCCGGCCCGGACACCAGTTCCGGCCAGGCCATCGCCGCGCTGGAAGAGGTAGCTAATGAGGAATTGCCCACAACGATGCGGACTGAATGGACGGAGCTAGCTCTTCTGCAGCTTCAGACCGGGAACACCGCCATGTGGGTCTTCCTGTTGGCTGTCGCTCTGGTCTTCCTGGTGCTCGCGGCGCAGTACGAGAGTTGGGCGCTGCCGTTGGCGGTGATCCTTGTCGTGCCGATGTGTCTACTCTGCTCGATCACAGGAGTGGTGCTGGCAAGAATGGACGTGAACATCTTCACCCAGATCGGCTTCCTCGTGCTTGTCGGCCTTGCGTGCAAGAACGCTATCCTCATTGTGGAATTTGCCAAGGCCCAGCGCGAATCGGGAATGCCTCGTTACGAGTCGACGCTGGCTGCCTGCCGGTTGCGTTTGCGGCCAATCATCATGACCTCGTTTGCCTTCATCCTCGGCGTCGTGCCGTTGATGCTCTCGGAAGGCGCCGGCGCGGAAATGCGGCACACGCTGGGCACGGCCGTCTTCAGCGGCATGCTCGGTGTAACGCTCTTTGGTATCTTCCTGACTCCCGTGTTCTATTATGTCATCCAGTGGTTCGCTGACCGACGGGCGTTGGCCATGGCCAGCCCGGAGGACGGCACCTTGCCGGCGAGCGAGGTTTTCCTGACACACGTTGCCGTGGACGATGGCCACGGCGGCCACGATGGTGCGTTGCTGAAGCACGGCGTCGGTCATGCGGACGCCCCCCAGCCCGGCCCTGACTCCATGGAGGAGGTCGAAGCCGCACTGAAAGCTTTGCGAAGTGCCCGCGATCCGGCGGAGCGGCGCAAAGCCATGGAGACGTTGGACCGCGCCACAATGAAGCTCAGAGATCAGTTCCCTTGAGTCGGCAAGCTGAGGAGCAGGGTCCTTCTCGCGACATCGCTCATGGTTTCCCCACCTCCAAGCGGGGTGGAGAGGCGCCGTGGCACCGGTTATGAGCGCCTCTCCACCCCTTCATCTCCAGGCACTAGTTCACCACGCAGGGCGTCACTTAGCACCTTACCCACTTGGGCGCGCTCTGCCGATATTGCATCCGGGCACCCGGCAGGCTGTCCGCAGTCTTGCCGGAAGCGGCATGCGTTCCGCTCCAGCGTGACTAAACATCACGGCATGCCAATCTAGAAGGGGCGGGGTCTGGTTGCGGGCGGATGTCCGTCCGTGCCACGCGGAGCCGCAAACATTCGTTGTCGTTGGAGCAATCGCGTTAATCGGCGTCATTCCCACAATCGATAGCCTTTTTGAAGCTTTCCTGCGTTTTCTTAGCAAGAAATATTCATTTTTCACGACTGCTTGGCCATACTTTTTTTCGTAGCACGCAGGACCATTACAGCTTTCCCGAATTGAAGCTGAAACTTGCTCAATGAAGACGGCCCCGAGTGGGGTCACTACCGAAGGTCCGCGCCGTGTCGCAGTGATTGTTCTTTCTTTGGCGAGGATTCACCTATGTGGCTGATTCGGGTTCGTCGCGCCTGGTTTGGCTCCCGCAAGAGTTTCCCCATCGTCAATCCGTCCCGGCGCGAGGCCAAGGCCGTGCGCCCGTCGCTGGAATTCCTCGAAGATCGCGTCACGCCGTCCATCATCCAGGTCACCACCGTTTCCGATGCCCTCATGCACAGTGGAACGTCTTTGCGCGATGCCATTGCCCAGGCCAATACGGACGCCGGCAACGGTACTTCGGATACGATCGAATTTTCAGGCTTGAACCCAGGTGCCGTTATCACCCTGGCGCAGGGCGCCGTCGAACTGAGTGGTACAGATGGGTCCACCGTCGTCCCCATTGACATTGTGGGCGGCAAGCAGGTAACCGTCAGCGGCAACAATGCTAGCCTCGTCTTCCAGATCGACACGGGGGTTAACGCGCTTCTCAGCGGACTCACGATCACGGGGGCGTCGGGCACCATAGGCGGTGGCATCGACAACCTGGGCACCTTGACCGTGAGCGGCTCCACCCTGTCTGGAAACACCGCGGCCCTTGGCGGCGGCATCTACAACGACGGCTCCTTGACGGTGAGCAACAGCACGCTCAACGACAACACCGGGACACTTGGCGGCGGCATCTACAACAACGGCCCCTTGACGGTGAGCAACAGCACATTCAGCGGCAACTCCGCGGCCCTTGGCGGCGGCATCTACAACCTTGCAGGCTTGACGGTCAGCGCCTCAACACTCTCCACCAACACCGCGGACGATCTTGGCGGCGCCATTGACAATCAGGGTACGACGACGGTCAGCGATTCCCTCGTTACCGCCAATTCGGCCTTCCAGGGCGGCGGCATCTACAACAAGGGCACCTCCACCGTTGCCGACTCCACCCTGTCGGCCAACTCCGCCAACATGGGCGGAGCTATTTTCAACAAGACAACCCTGGTTTTGAGCGACGATACCGTTACCAGCAACACCGCCGATGCTACCGGCGGCGGTATTTACAGCCTGGACACGCTGACTCTCGAGAGCACGATCGTCGCCGGCAACACCGCGACCGGATCCGACGCTGACGTGTTCAGCACCGTCGCGGGCAGCGACAACCTGGTTGGCAGCAGCGCCGGCCTTTCCGGCATCAGCAACGACAACAACGGCAATATCGTCGGCGTGGAACCCGACCTGACCGCTCTCGGCAACTACGGCGGCCCCACCCAGACCTACGCCCTTCAGTCCGGCAGCCCCGCTCTCAACGCCGGCGGCTCCATCACGACCCTGACCAGCGCCATCAGCTCTTCCGATACGACCTTGTCGGTCGCCGACGCCGGCGCCATTGCCAGCACGCCCGGCTCCTATGTCATCATGATCGGCAGCGAGCAGATGCTCGTCACCGCTGTCGACCTGACAAACAACACCGTCACCGTGGAACGCGGCTACAACAATACCAGTGCCGGCGCCGACAGCGCGGGCGCCGCCGTTTTCTTCGCCAAAGACCAGCGCGGCCTGGCGCGGGTTGTCGATGGGGCCGCCGATATTGGCGCCTTCCAGACCCAGTCTGCCTTGACCGTCACTACCAACGCCGATCCAGGCGGCATTTTTGGCGACCTGTCCCTGCGCGAAGCGATCAACCTGGCCAACAATCTCACGGGCGGCGCCTCCATCATTTTTGCTTCGAGCCTTGAAGGCGCCACCGTCACACTGACCCAGGGGAAACTCGAGCTGACGAACACCAGCGGCGCGGTGAGCATTTCGGGCTACGGCTATAATTATCTCAATGCCAACAACGCAAGCTCGGTCTTTCAGATCGATAGCGGCGTGCAAGCCTCCCTGTCTGCGTTCGAAATCGAAAACGGTTCCGCCACCATGGGAGGCGGCATCCTCAACAGCGGCACCCTGACTCTGGAAGACGTCGAGCTCATCGACAACTCCGCAACTAACGGCGGCGGCATCGCCAACACCGGCACCCTGACCGTCAACTACAGCTTTTTCAGCAGCAACACCGCGAACTCCGACGGCGGTGCGATATACAACAACGGGGGCACGCTGACTCTGTCGAATACGACCCTCGGCGACAACTCCGCCGCGGACGGGGCCGCCCTCAGCAACAGCGGCACGGCGACTATCGCCACGGCAAACGTTACGAACAACACGGCAACGACGGTCAACGGCGGCGCTGTGGATAATAGTGGCGCCTTGACCGTGGATGAATCAACTCTGAGCGGCAATTCAGCCAACTCCCTTGGCGGCGCACTCTACAACAGCGGCACCACCACCCTCATCGACAGCACGCTCAGCGACAACAATGCCGAGCAGGGCGGCGGCGTCTACAACGTCGGCATTCTGTATGTGACCAGTTCGACCATCAGCGGAAATACGGCGGATTCGAGCGGCGGGGGCATCCGCACCATCGGCGGCCACACCGTTACTCTCCAGAGCACCATCGTAAGCGACAACACGGCGTCTGTCTTCGGCCCAGATTTCTACGGCCAGGCGAGCGGCAGCAATAACTTGATCGGCACCACCGATGCCAGCTTCTCCGGGCTCAGCAACGGCGAAAACGGCAATATCATCGGCACGGATCCTGAGCTCACGCCGCTGAACAACTATGGAGGGCCCACCCAGACGTTCGCTCTCTTGCCAACCAGTTCCGCCGTGGCCGCCGGCGGCCCAGCCACCACGCTCACGGACGCAATTGGCACGACGGACACTGTGCTCCAAGTGGGTAACGTGCTGACCCTGACCAGCACCGATAGCCAGTTCGAGATTCAGATCGACGGCGAGATAATGACCGTGACCGCCGTTGACTTCGCCGACAATACCCTCACAGTGGACCGAGGGGACGGGGACAGCACCCCGGCCGCTCACAGCGCGGGCGCCGGCGTCGGCCTTGTCACCGACCAGCGCGGCCTCGACCGCGTTGTCAACGGCCTCCAGGATATCGGCGCCTTTCAGACACAGACCGATCCGTACCTGGTCACCACACCGGCTGATCCGGGACTCGAATTTGGTTATCTCGCGCTGCGCGAGGCGATCAACCTGGCCAACGCAGAGCCCGGCAGCCATGCCATCACTTTCGACCTCGGGAACTACTACTACAACAACTCCTATCCTACTATCTACCTGGGCCAGGTCCTGGAACTGACCAATACCACCGGCACACAGAGCATCGACGGCGGCAGCCAGGTTGTGATCAGTGGCTACTACGGCGACACGCAAGTATTTGAAATCGACGCTGGCGTGGAGGCGGTGATTACCAACCTGTCCATCGAGAACGGATCTGGTGGGAGTGGCGGCGGCGTCGTCAACGATGGCACGCTAACCCTGAGTAACGTCTCGCTCTCCGGCAACCATGCCAGCAGCAGCAACGGCGGCGCCCTCCAGAATAATGGCACGCTGACCGCTTACAATGTCACCTTTGCGGACAATTCAGCCTCGGGTAGCACGAGTAAGGGGGGCGCCATTAACAACAATGGCACCATGACTCTCGGCAATGTCACCCTTTCCGGCAACAGCGCTTATGACGGCGGTGCCATCAGCAACTTCGGCGTCCTGACGATCAGCGACGCCACCATCGCCAATAACTCCGCGGCGGTATCCGGCGGCGGCATCTACGCTCCCAGCTCGGCGACCCTGCTTAACTCGATCATTGCCGGCAACTCCGCGAGCTCCAGCACGGATATCTACGGCTCCGTCAGCGGCAGCTACAACCTCGTGGGCTCCGGCGGCGTGTCCGGCATCACCAATGGAATCAACAACAACATCGTCGGTCAGCCCGCTCAGCTAACCTCCTTGGGAAACTACGGCGGCTACAACCAGACGCTCGCCTTGCTGCCCACCAGTCCGGGCCTGGGCGTCGGCGGAGCGCTCACCGAGCTCAGCGACGGCATCGGCCTCAGCGACACCACCATCTCCGTCGCCAACGCCAGCGCCATTGCCAGCACTTCCGGCGCCTACGTGATTCAAATTGGCAGCGAAGAAATGCTCGTTACCTCCGTCAATCTCGTAGAAAACACGCTTAACGTCGTGCGCGGCTACAACGACACCACGCCGGCCATCCACGCTATCGACTCTCCGGTGAGCTATGCCACCGATGAACGCGGCCTCCCCCGCATTGTCAATGGCCTTGAGGACATCGGCCCGTTCCAAACCCAGGCCTATCCGCTCCTGGTCACCACCACCGCCGATCCGGGGCAATTCGGCCAAATGTCGCTGCGAGACGCGGTCAACCTGGCCAACGTCCTGCCCGGCGATGAGACCATCGACTTTGCTGCGAGCCTGGACGGCGCCACCATCTCCTTGGTAAGGGGTTCGCTCGAACTGAACAGCCAAAACGGCATCAAAGCCATCGACGGCAACGGCCAGATCACGATTGGCGACAACACCTACAATCAACAGATTTTCGTGATTGATAGCGGCGCGCAAGCGGTCCTAGCCGGGCTTGTCCTGGAAGACGCCGATGTGAACGGCACCAACGGAGGCGCCGTCGCCAATAATGGCACGCTGACCTTGCTGAACGATGTCCTCAAAGATAATAGCACCAATCAAGATGGAGGTGCTCTTTACAATGCGGGAGTCGCGACGATTGAAAACACGACTCTCGAAAGCAACTCGGCCACCGGCACCGGCGGCGCCATCTTTAATACCGGCGCCATGACGGTGAGTGATTCCACCGTGAGCGACAACACTGCCAGCAGCGGTGGCGCCCTGGAGAACTCCGACGGACATGTCACGGCGCGCAACTCGAGCTTCTTTAACAACGAGGCTGAGCAGAATGGTGGAGCGATCGACAATGACGGCTCGACGACGCTGAGCAACGTGACCATCTCCGGCAACGAAGCCAACGCGGGCAACGGGATTTACAATAGCGGCACGTTGACGTTACAGTGCTCGCTCCTGGCCGACAACGGGCCGGCCGTCGCCGGCTCCGCCGTTAATTCCGCCAGTGCTCACAACTTGATTGACAACGGCACCGGACTGTCCGGTATCAGTAACGACGACGCCAACGGCAACATTGTCGGCGTCGACAATGTCCTGTTGACAGAGCCTGGCAACTATGGCGGGCCGACGCAAACCGCAGCCCTGCTGCCCGGCAGTCCCGCGCTCGCTGCCGGTGGCGCCCTGACCACGCTCACGGCGCCGGTAACGATCCTCGATACGGTCCTGCACGTCGCCGATGCCAGCACCATCGCCAGCACCCCGGGCAATTACGACATCGAGATCGGCGGCGAGGTCATGGTTGTCACGAGCGTTAACCTGGTAAACAATACGCTGACAGTGACTCGTCTCGATCCCGTTAGCCACGCCTCCGGGATAGGGGTCTACTACGCCACCGACCAGCGCGGCGCCGACCGGCCCCTCGGCGGAGCACCGGACATCGGCGCGTTTCAGTCCCAGGGCTTCACGCTCACAGTAGACAGTGGCAGCTCTCCACAGTCGACACGACTGAACAGCTCCTTCGCCGATCCGCTGGGCGTAACCGTTACCGCCAACAATCCGCTCGAGCCGGTTGACGGCGGCGTGATCACCTTCGCCGTGCAAACGGGCCTGGACAGCCAGGCTGCCAATCTGAGTGGCAGCACAGCCACGATCACAGACGGTCAGGCCAGTGTGACCGCCATCGCGAACGATTTCGCGGGCAGCTACACGGTTACCGCCTCTGCAGCCGGCCAAAACCAGACCGCCACCTTCGACCTGACCAACTACTCGGACTCTCTTGCTGTCACGCAGGTGCCAACCAGTGTCGTCTCCGGCAATGTCTTTACGCTGGTAATCACCGCGCAGAACATCGACAGCGAAACCGACACCTCCTTTAACGGCACGGTGACGGTGAGCTTGGCCAGTGGGCCGGGCACACTTGGCGGCACTCTGAGCGTTGCCGCGGTCGATGGAGTCGCGACCTTCGGCAACCTGACGCTGGACCACTTCGGCACTTACACAATCCACGCCAGTGCAGACGGTTTGACCGGAGTCACAACCGATAATATCCAGGTTACAACCAACCACCTGGTCGTGACGACGGCCCCTGCCAGTGTCACCGTCAACCACACCTTCACGGTGGAGGTTAGCGCCGAAGATATCCTGGACAACGTGGACACAACCTATGGCGGCACGGTGAGCGTGGCGCTGGCCGGTGGTCCCGGCAACCTGGGCGGTACGCTGAGCCAGGCCGCGTCTGACGGTGTGGCCGCCTTTGCCAATCTGACCCTGGACGCCGCCGGGACCTATACCATCCGGGCCAGTGCCAGCAGCCTGACGTCGGGAACGTCGGCCGGGATTTTGGCCAATACGCCTCATCCTCCGCCGACCGTCAGCATCAGCGGGACCGTTTTTACCGATTTCAACAACAATGGAACCCTCGACCCCGGCGAACCCGGTCTCGGTGGCATTGTCGTGTTTCTCGACTTGCACAATTCCGGGCACCTCGACCCTGGCGATCCGTCCATCACTACCGCTCCTAACGACCCGTACCTGTTCACGGGCTTGACCCCCGGCAGCTACACCGTGCGGGAAGTCACACAGTACCCCAACGTGGTCGTCACCGGTGCCGGGAGCAGCCGAGTGGTTGATGCTTCCAGCAACGTGACGGGCATTAATTTTGGCAATGTTGTGTACAGTGTGGCCTACCCGGTTTACCCGCAGGCGGACCTGTTCGTCCCCCATCCCAACGCGGACGCCAACACCGCGTACGTGCGCGGCTTGTACCAAACCATTCTCGATCGTCCGGCGGAGCCGGGTGGCCTGGCGAATTGGGTACTGGACCTGCGTAGCGGCCAAATGACACCAGCGCAGGTCGCTACAGCCATCTTCAATTCCCAGGAGCATCGCCAGGACGAGGTGGACTCCTACTACGAGCAATTCTTGGGTCGCGCCGCGGATCCCGGCAGCGCGCACTGGGTGGACATGCTTGAGAATGGCGGCACGGAACAACAGGTAATCGAGGGCATCATGACGTCGCCGGAGTACACGGCGGCGCACGCGAGCAATGCGACCTTTGTTAACAGCTTGTATTTCACCTTGTTGGGGCGACAGGCCGATAGCGGCGGCGTTGCCTTTTGGCTACAACAGCTGGACAATGGCAAATCCCGTGCGGCCGTGATCGATGGATTCCTCTTCTCGTCGGAATCCGCGACCCTGGCCGTCAACAGCTTCTACAGTGCGTTCCTGCACCGTGCCGGGGATTCCGCGAGTGTCGCCTCCTGGGTGAGCTCGTTGACGCGCAAATCCTCGACCATCGACCAGGTGGTGATCGAGTTTCTGTCGTCGCCGGAATTCCTGAGCGACGCGGCCCACGGCGTGCCCTAAGACAGCTCCCTCGCTACGCCGGGCAACCAGTCGAACCAGGGGATAGAAGATTGTGACACGGTCCGCGGACCGTGTCACAAGGAGGGAAGAGCCGGGCGCCCCGTGTGGTGCATCGGTCGCGTTGCCCCGGCTTCTCCAGAGTTGACGTGCTTGTATTATTAGGCAAATCGCACGCTTTTCCGGCGGTAGAGCAGGCCTAGCAGACCAGCGCCGCCAAATGCGAAAAGGCCAAGCGTCGCAGGTTCAGGAACGGCTGCTTGCGGCCAGCCAAGCAGCGCACAAGTGCCGCACAAGATCCTTCATGGGGTACTCCTCAACAGGTGCAACGGGAAGGATCACCAGGCCGGCGTCCGCACGGGACTCTCCAGGAAGCCGAAAGCGTCCACAGGTGACGCCGGAACAATACAACTGCTTGAGAAGGAAATCTAATCGCGGACAGTGTGATCATCGTGTAGAGAACGAGAAAGGTCCGGGAAGGCAGTCGAGATGGGTTTAATGATCGGTTGCACACGCAACCGCTGGCACTGGGATGTCAAGGGAGGCACCGACTGGATCCATGCCTCACTTGGAGAATTCTCTCGACTGCGTCGAGTCTGCAGCGACTTCAGCCGTGTAGGCCCATTCTTGCGACACGCGAACGCATCATAAAGATTTGATGAATTTCCTGTCGGCCCACTAGCAGACTCGATGCGCAGGGGTTAAGACCAATGAGTGAAAGCAACCGCCGCCGCCGGATCTGGAGTCGTCATGAAAGGCCCGCGTTCGCTCATTTATTGGGTGGCAGCGGCCTCCTGCTTGATGCTTGCCTCTTGTTCACCCCCGCAAGGCGATATTACCCTGCAAGGATCGGGCGCTACTTTCCCAGCTCCGCTCTACAAACGCTGGTTCCTTGAGTACTACAAACAGCATCCTGAGGTTCGGATTAACTACACACCCGTCGGCAGCGGAGCCGGCATCCGCCAGTTCACGGCAGAGCTGGTCACCTTTGGAGCCAGCGACGCCGGCATGTCAAAATCGGAGATTGGCAAACTTCCGCTAGCGTTCGGCAGCGTCAGTCTGTTGCCGATGACTGCGGGAAGTATCGTTCTCTGCTACAACCTTCCGGAGTTATCCGGCCCGCTCAAGTTGTCGCGAAAAGCCTATCTCGGCATCTTCCTGCGCGAAATTACAGCGTGGGACGACCCGGAGATCACTCGCGAAAATCCAAACCTGCACTTGCCGAGCACCGCGATCACTGTGGTTACACGGGCCGACAGCAGCGGCACCACATTCGCCTTCACCAATCATTTGCATGCGGTCGGCGAGGATGCGCGTGTCGGCATGAAATGGCTTCCGGGCGTCGACAAATCCGTCAGCTGGAAAGAATCGATCGCTGCACAAGGCAACGACGGCGTGGCTGCTCTCATCCAGCTCACGCCAGGGGCGATCGGCTATCTCGAATATGGCTTCGCCGATCTCGCCAAGTTGCCGATGGCCGCTCTCCAGAATCACGCGGGCAAGTTTATTCACCCTGACCTAGAGGACTGCCGGAAAGCGCTCGAAGGCGCTTCAATCCCCGAGGACCTGCAGATTAGAGTCCCTGACCCGGTTAAGAATCCCGACGCCTATCCCATCGTGACCTACACCTGGCTACTCTGCCGCAAGCACTATGCCAACGCCCAGGAGGCGCAGACGCTGAAAGAGGTTCTTTCCTTCTGCCTTGCTGAAGGGCAAGGATTCAGCGCGGACCTTGGCTACATCCCTCTTCCCAAGGACGTCGTCCAAAAGGTCAAGGAAGCGGTCGATCACATGGAAACAGGATCCTTGACGGCAAGCGGCCCGGACGAAATTCCTCGCCAGTTACGTCACGCGCACCTTTTGCCCCGGGAGGCGGCGGGCTCATGACTCAAGAGCAGCCCACAATCTCACGCCCGCCCACTTCCAGCGAGTTGATCCTGGACCGCTCGTTTCGCGCCCTGGCCAGAGGATTGGCTTCGCTCATTGTCGTGGTCATGGTGCTTCTCGTCTGTCTGATTGCGATCCAGGCCAGTCCCGCCATAAGGGGCTACGGATTGTCATTCGTTAGCGGCACGACCTGGAACGCCGGCAAAGAACAGTTCGGAATTCTTCCGGAGATCTGGGGAACACTCTATAGCTCGTTACTGGGTGTGGCGCTCGGCTCGCTCTTCGGTGTCGCAGTCGCCATCTTTCTGACGGAGGACTTCATCCCCCCGTGGCTTCAAGACTTGTTCAAGCACATCGTCAATCTCCTGGCTGCCATCCCCAGTGTCGTCTACGGACTGTGGGGAATCTTCGTGGTCATCCCAACGATTCGTCCGCCATGCAACTGGCTCCATGACCATCTCGGCTGGATCCCGATATTTGGCACGCCTTTGCTCAGCGTCGGCATGCTGCCAGCGGCAGCCGTGCTGGCGATTATGGTTCTGCCAACCGTGAGCGCCATCTCGCGGGACGCGCTCGCCTCGGTCAACCCGAGGTTGCGCGAGGCAGCTTACGGTCTGGGGGCGACGAGATGGGAGGCCATCCGCACGGTCATTGTGCCGACGGCTTCTCGAGGGATTTATGGCTCCATCATCCTCGGCTTCGGCAGGGCCCTGGGTGAGACCATGGCACTGGCGATGTTGGTCGGCAGCACAAGTACCATCAGCTGGTCGTTGTTTTCGCCGGGCAACACGCTGGCGGCACTCCTGGCCAATCGGTTCCCGGAGGCTGCTTCGCCCATGGAACTGGGCGTCTTGATGTACGCAGCGCTCGTGCTCCTGGCCCTCACGTTGATCGTCAATGTCTTGGGTGAATTGATCCTCATGCGCGGTACCGCTGCTGCCGCCCCGGCAAGGTGAAACGATGCGGCCACTGAACAAACCCTATCCCATTCTTGTCGAGGCTCTCTCCGGATCGTGCCGATCGCCGGAGTCGAGGGAGGCGCGCAATGAATGAGAAGAGTGCCCTACCCGCCTCCGAAGCAATTGATCTTCCGAGTCTGGAGAAGACCCTGCGCTCATCGCGGGCCTTGTTCAGCTACTGCATGAGCGTGGTGATCTGCCTGCTGACGGTGCTGGCGATGGTGCCGCTCTTCTCTGTGCTGTTCATGCTCGTCTGGCGCGGAGGGCGTCGTTTGAGCCTGGCGCTCCTGACCGAGCTGCCGCCCGCCGCGGGAATGGCGGGGGGCGGCATCGGCAACGCTCTCCTGGGAACGGTTTTCGTTGTCGCGATTGCCACTTTAATCAGCGTACCCATCGGCGTTCTGGGGGGTGTTTTCCTCGCGGAGATCCGGCCAAGGGGCCGAACGGCCACGGCGGTCCGCTTCTCGGCGAAAGTACTTACGGGATTGCCCTCCATCCTGGCAGGGGTCTTCGCCTTCACGACGGTTGTCTTGCTCACCGGCAAGTTCTCTCCGCTAGCAGGCGGCGTCGCACTGGCCTTGCTCATGCTCCCCACGATCTTGCTGACCTCGGAAGAGGCGCTCCGAATGGTGCCTGCGCGCATGCGGGAAGCGGCCATCGGCATGGGAGCAACCCAGACACAGACAGTCTTGCACATTCTGCTGCCCACTGCTTCGCCGGGAATCCTGACCGGCGTACTTCTCGCCGTCTCACGGGCCGCAGGGGAAACAGCGCCGTTGCTGTTCACGATGACGTTCAGCGATTACTGGATGAGCCGGCAGGTAATGGAACCCACGGCCTCGTTGGCCGTGCTGATCTATAACTTCTCCAAATCGCCTTTCGAGAATCAAAAAGAAATCGCCTGGGCCGCCTCGCTGGTGCTTGTCCTCCTGGTGCTGGGATTGAACCTCAGCGGACAGGCCGCTTCCAGGTGGTCCAGACGACTATAGGAGCAGCGCAGATGACGACAACGACTCATGGCAATGGGGCTGGCGGCGCTTCTGCAAACGGCCACATCATCGATGTGGACCTCAAGGAACTGTATTATGGCAACTTCAAGGCGGTGCGCGACACGCGTGTGCTGATCGAAAAGAAAACGGTCACCGCGTTCATTGGACCGTCCGGTTGCGGAAAAAGCACGGTTCTGCGTTGCTTGAATCGGATGAACGACCTGGTCCGCGGCTTCCGCTTTCACGGTCACGTGCGCTTTCGCGGCAAGGACATTTACGACAAAAAGGTCGACCCGGTCGCGGTCCGCCGCTACATCGGCATGGTTTTCCAGCAGCCCAATCCATTCGCCATGAGTGTTTTCCGCAATGTAGCTTTTGGGCTGCGCCTGAACGGCTACCGCGGCAACGTCAAGGAAAAAGTTGAATCGGCGCTGAGGGGCGCGGCACTGTGGGACGAGGTCAAGGACAAGCTCCATGCGAGCGCCTTGTCGCTCTCCGGTGGGCAGCAACAGCGCCTGTGCATTGCTCGGGCGATCGCGACCGAGCCAGAGGTGCTCCTCATGGACGAGCCCTGCTCCGCGCTGGATCCCGTTGCGACGCGCAAGATCGAAGACCTCATGCAGGAACTGAAGCAGAAGTTCACGATCGCCATTGTGACCCATAACCTCCAGCAGGCGAAGCGCGTCGCGGACAAGACGGCTTTTCTGTATGTGGACACCAGCCAGGGTGGCCGGACCGGCTATCTGGTCGAGTTCGGGGACACGACGCAGATTTTCGAAGATCCCAAGGAAAAGCCGACCCAGGAATACATCCGCGGCGAGTTCAGTTGATCTTGTTCGGTATTCCCTGCCTGTTGCTAGTAGCAAGCAAAACCCCAGCTCCCAAGTGGAAGCCGGGGTTTTCTCTTGCGCATGCAGGTCCGGGCGCCTGCGTTTCGCCGCTTGCGGGGAAGCGGGGGTGAAGCGCAAGCACCAGCGACCGCATAGGATAGGCGCTGCCGGCAAGAATTACGACGCCAGAGCCAACAGGGAATGCCCTCATTGGACTGCGCGAACGCGCTGCCGCCCATAGAATAATCATCAGCATGCCGGAAACTTTGCATTTCCAGATGCGCTTCGCTAGTTTTTTCGCGCAGTTTCGTTCGACTTGACCGTGGGAGAAATGTCGCATGATCAGCCTGACCAACAAAAAGCACAATTACGTAGACGCCCTGGCGACGGAGATGCGCTATGCCGTGTTGACCAAGGACTCCCGGATTCAAATCCTCATTCGGCCGACGGCGAGACAACTCCGTAAGCGCGGGAAACGTGGCTGGCAGCTCTTCGCGACTATGGGTAAGGATCGGAACGCGCAGCAAGTTCTGGAGGAGACCGTCAAACAGGCACTCGCTGAGCTGGAAACCAAGAATAAAAACGGGAAGGATCGAACTAAATGACCGTGTGCAAATCGGCTGATACTAGCCCGAAGCGTTAGCGAGGTCCTCGCTGACGCTTCGGGCTAGTATCAGCGGAATCGTGCACGGTGATGTAGGTCCAAGCCCTGACGGGTCGATGTCGCCGGCGGAGAGCAGGGTGCAAGTCGGACGTATTAAATCGCCGCCAGGCTCGCGCTCTACGAAAAGAGACACCCTTTTCATTTCGTGCGCGCAACGGAGAGCCCGTGAATCGCTACGGAGGCTACTATTGGGTCAATCTTTGACCCCGACGGGACAAACTTTGAAGGAAGAGTAGGATCCAGATGAAGAGTAGGATGTCATGCCTGCGTCTCAGGAGTGCTGGTTTGATCATGAGAAACTAGAAGTGTATCGAGAGGCGATCGCTTTCATTGGTTGGCTCTCGGCGCTCTTGGAAGGGACAGCGCGAATCGGTGAAGTCAAAGATCAGCTGGACCGGGCAGCCACTTCGATCCCACTCAATATCGCCGAAGGCAACGGCAAATACGGACCGAAGGATCGCTGCCGGTTCTTTGATATCGCGCATGGCTCCGCACTCGAGTGCGCCGCAGGTCTGGACATTCTCGTTGCCAAAACCAAGTTGACACCGGACCAAATTCTTCCCGGAAAAGAACGGCTTCAAAAAATCGTGCGGATGCTCATGGGGTTGATCAAGAGAAACTCGACACGCGAATACGACAAAGGCAAAGCTGCCAATTGAGTCATGCTCTTTCTCATGCTCATGCTCTTAATCCTCTTCCAAATCTTACTCTTCATCATAATTCTTTCTCTTATGCGTGGGCCGCTGGTCGACCCGTCAGTCGAAGACTGACAGAGCACTAGCCGCGCGCCTTCCCTGCAACGCTGCAACCTTCCTGCGCCGGTTCATGCACGTCGTCGGTACAACTTATTGCTGCTGCGCGAAAGACCGCGTTACATTCTGGCCTTCCGAGGGCCCAAATCTGCGCATTCAGTCCTGGATGAGAGGCTTTCGCGCCGTTCCGCAAAGTATGATTTCCAGGGATATCCACCGCGCAGCGCCAGGTCCGCTCCTCACCCCCCGGAAGAGAGGAGATGGATCGTCGCGTTCTGAGGCCGCCGATGGCACGCTCTTACAAGGCAGGAGACGAGCCCGTTCCCGGCTTCCGCCTGGCCAGCCTTCTCGCGCGCGGTAAGTTCAGTACGATTTGGAAGGCGAATGGCCCGGGCGGCACAGACGCGGCCCTCAAGATTCTCAAGCTGGCGAATACCCAAGCGGTCAAGGAATTTCGTTCTCTGCGCTTGCTCAAGCGGATCCGCCATCCAAACCTCGTCCCGATCCTGGCATTTTGGCTCAAAGACAGCCAGGGCGGCTTCCTGGACGAAGGGTTGCTCGAAGAACCATGCGCACCGGGAAAATCCCCCGTCAAACATCGGGATGTGGAACTCATCATCGCCATGGGCCTTGGCGACAAGAGCCTGGCGGACCGTTTGCAGGAGTGCCAGCAAGCTGGCTTGCCCGGCCTGCCGGTGGACGAACTTCTCGATTTTCTTGCCGATGCGGCGCGGGCCATCGACCATCTCAATCGCCCCATTCATGACCTGGGCTCCGGACCGATAGCCATTCAGCATTGCGACATCAAGCCACAGAACATTTTGATTGTCAGCAACGCTGCCCAGGTTTGCGATCTGGGCATCGCACGCGTTGTCGGCGATCCCGCCAGCACGGACCTGATGGGGTCGGCAGCTTACCTGCCGCCCGAAATTCTCTCGAAGAGCCTGCCGAGCGCGGCTAGCGACCAGTACTCGCTCGCTATCAGCTACTACGAACTCCGTTCCGGCCGGCTGCCGTTCGATGCCGCATCGACTGCCGGAGCCTACTTTGCGCACTTGCAAGGAAAATTGAATTTCGGAGAAGTGCCGGAACCGGAGCGCGCTGTGCTTGCCCGAGCCACGTGCCTCGAGCCGGATGAGCGCTACCCATCCTGCTCGAGCATGGTGCATGCCCTCAGGCAGGCGTGCGGCCGGATCGACGGCTCGGGCATCGGCAGGTGTGCAGATGCTGCGACGGAGAGCCAGCCGCAGGCTCTCCCACGAGCGTCGAACCCTCTCTGGGGCTCGCAAGCGCGCATCGAGGAGGAAGAACTGCAACTCGATCTCGTCCCTGACGGCCTGCCAGCCAGCGAGGTGGAGTGTGATACCGCACTGGAGACCAGGGACGGCTCCGATCTTGCACACCCCCGAAGCGACGGAGGGCATGTCGTCCCCAGGAAGCGCCGGCGCCGATCGCGCCTCGTCACGCTGGCCGTCTTGCTGATCGCGTCTTCGATAGGTCCGCTCGCCGCCTGGTTCACGCGCGGCTCCAGCGAAGAACCGAAGGGGGAATCTGGATTTGCGACAGCACAGGCTGAAATCCCCGAAGCCGCGGCGGCCGGAGAGACGCCACGCGCCGTGGCCCAGCTTCCTGCCAGGGAAGTGCAGGTCTCGCTTCGTACTCCGTTCGTGACCGAGAGCCAGTCGCGGGCGTTTGCCAGCCTGCGCGAGGCTCTCGCGGCCGCGCACGACGGCGACACGATCACCATTCACGGTAACGGTCCCTTTGTCACAGAACCTTTGGAACTGCGCGGCAAAGCGCTGACGATCAAGGCAGCGAAAGGAACTCGGCCGGTGTTTCAGTATGCGACCAGGTCTGCGGAACGCGCCTGGCAGCCGATGCTGACGTCCGACCGAAGTCTCGCTCTCGAGGGATTGGAATTGCGCCGTGATGGCTTCGGCGTGTCGGCTGTGCCTCAAGGCAGCGCCCCTGTGCTCGTTTGCGAGCGCGCTCCTCTTCGTCTTCTCGGTTGTCGGATCATCGTGCCGCGTGGCTCGGGAGCGATCGTGTGCCGCGCTCCTCGGACCGTGGAGATGACGAATTGCATGCTGGTCGCCTATGCATTGGCCCTTTTCGTCGAGCCCGACCAGGCCTCCTCGTGCAGCATCCGTCTGAGCGGCAGTTCGATTGACATTGCCAATCCGGAAGGGGCCGCCCTGTGTATCTGCGCTCCTCCCGATAAGGGCCACGAGGGGAATGTTCGCCTCGTGCTGGAAGGTAATGTGGTCCGATCGGGCAGACTGGCGGGCTTCCAGGGATTGGCGCGCGGCATCGATTTCGAGGCGGATGGAAACGAGTTTACGTTCCACGAGGCGTTGCTCAGCTTCCGGCAGATTCCTGTCCGGACTCGTTGGCAACACATCGCAGCATGGCGGGGCCGCGGCAACCGCTACTACGGCACGGCGGATTGGGTGGAAGTTGATGGAGTCCCCGCTGGAATCCATGGTCTGCAAAATTGGCAAGCCCTCTGGGGCTCGCCAGAACCCGACTCTCTCGAGGCGCCGTCGTATCCCGCAAATGTCTCGCGCTGGGAGCCGAGCGGACTAGCTGCAGCCCGTGGTCCGGACCCAGCGCTGCCCCCGGATTACCGATATGTGGCCCCGAGATAATCTGTGAGCTAGAGTTTGGACGCGGCGCAAAGCCCATCCCGAGGAAACCACCTATGGTTTCAAACTTCTTACTGAAACGGTCGTTCAAGGCGATCCCGGACTACGAGGTCCTGGAAAAAATTGACGACGGCGGCATGAGCGTGGTCTACAAAGGCCGCAGCCGCCTGACCGGCGCGCTCGTTGCCATCAAGGTATTCAGAGCCAACATGGCCAAGGACCCGACTTTGGTCAAACGCTTCCAGCAAGAATTTCGGGCCACGTCCAAACTCCTCCATCCAAATATCGTTCAAGCGCTGGCATTTAGCCAGGACGCGTCGACTTCCTACCTGGTCATGGAGTTCGTCGAGGGGGAGAGTCTGGGTCAACGCATCGATCGAGCTGGACGCTTTTCTGAAGAAGAGGCGATCGGCATTATCACACAGGTCGCCCAGGCCCTGCAGTATGCCCACGAGCACGGCATGGTCCACCGCGACGTCAAGCCGGACAACGTTTTGCTCAAGGGTGACGGGAAGACGAAGCTTGCGGACTTCGGTTTGGTCAAGGATTCGCTCGCGGACCTCAGGCTCACAGGGCCGGTAAGCGTGCTGGGCACGCCCCATTTCATGGCTCCGGAGCAGTACACCGATGCCGCGCACGTCGATGCACGCTGCGACATTTATTCCCTGGCGGCAACTTTGTACATGTCCGTTACCGGCCAGTTGCCTTTCAAGGCGTCCAACGCCCTGGACGTGATCAAGAGACAGGCGCGCAATGAACTTATCCCGCCGCGCGACGTTGTCCCAGACCTGAGCCCCGCCGTCGATCAAGCCATTTGCGCGGCCATGAACCCGGACCCGGCTCAGCGCCCTGCCAGTTGCCTGGCGTTTCTGAATAACCTGCGACCGAAGAAACCCGCCGGCAGCAAGCCCGAGCTGCTCCTGCCCGGGGCGGCCGACACGGTCGCTGCCCATCCCGATTTGCCCTCCGTCGCAGAACAGCGGGCCTCGGTGCGTTTTCCCTGTATCCTGGGAACTTCCTGCACCATGAGTACGTCGTTTCATCCAGATTCGGAGGATCCCGCCGAGTCCTGGCCTGCAATCGTGCAGGACCTTTCGCTCGAGGGAATTGCGTTGCTTCTTGGCCGTCGCTTCGAAATCGGCACGGTCCTGAACGTGCATCTGGAGGGCGCGACCCCCAACGATTCGCGCTCGGTCCTGGCGTCGATCATTCGGGTCACTCCGACGAGCTACGGTCAGTGGCTCGCCGGCTGCACTTTCTGCAAGCCATTGAACGAAGACGAGCTTCAGACTCTCCTTTAATCACTTCACGGATTCGCAAACGTCATTTGCGCCCTTCGAGAAAGGCGATGAGGTCCAGAAACTCGCGCCGCGTCATTAGCTCGTTGAGCTTTTCCGGCATGATGGAAGTGGGTAATGCGCGCCGTTCTTCGACCTCGGTGCGGTTGATGACATCGAGTTTGCCCTGGGCATCGGCAACCGTGATCGTGCTGTTGGGCCCCTCGTCCACGATGACGCCGGTGTGCAGCTTGCCGTCCCGGGTCGAGATAACCCACGAAACATATTGTGGAGCGATTTCCCTGCTCGGGTCGAGGATCGACTCGATAAGTTTATCGCGACTGGAGCCGCGGCCTATGTTGGAGAGGTCCGGCCCAATGGCGCCGCCGCGGCCGTCGACGCGGTGACAGGCGAAGCAGCGCGGTCCGTTCGCGTGAAAGAAAACGCGCCGTCCTTCTTCTGGATCTCCATGTCCGACAAGGGCTGCCCGCCATTCGGCACTCGTGCGCGGCTGCGGGTTCGCCGTGAGGCGAATCGCTTTGAGACGCTGCTGGATCTCTTGGTTCTTCGCAGATCCACAGGCAAGAACAAGTTGATCGGCCAGCTCTCGACGGCTCTCCGCGTCCACCGACGAATCTTTGGTAACCTTGTCCCACAGCCCCAGAAGAGCTTTCTCGACGGCGGGCTTGTCGACGGCTCCGCGCAGCGAACACAGAGCTTCGCGTCGCAGAGCAGGTTCGTCCAGAGATGCGATGAGCAGGTCGCGAGTCGCCGGCACATTGGCCGCCGAGGGTGCCAGGCCCCAAACCGCTTCCGCTCTCAAGGCATGTCCCATCTGAGGATCCCGCGCTAGTTTGACAAGCATCGCCTGCGACTTCAAATCCGCACGCAAGGCAAGTGTTTGCATCGCTTCCCAGCGCAAGCTTTCTTCCTTGCCGTTGAGGAAGCCGGAGAGCATGTCGTGTCCAAGCGTGGGACAATCGGGCCGGAGCATGCGCAACGCCACGGCGCGAATGGCAGCAGGCTGCGAACGATCGCGCACGAACTTCGCGATGTATTCTTCGCCGCTCGGCTCATCAGTAGGCTTCCGGTGTGCTCCGGCCAGGAACTCATTGGTTGCCAGCAGCGCCTCGAACACTTCGCGGGTGACCGGCGGGCGAGCGGCCGCGGCATTCAACAGAGGGGCAAGGTCGTGAAGACGCTCCTCGCCAACCCACTGAATGGCAGCACGTCGAACCCCCGGGTCCGGGTCGGCCAAAAACCTGGGTAAAGACGCACGGCCCTCCGCCGTCCCCGCGCGGCGCAATGCCAGCAGGACTCCAATCCTCACGGCCGGGTCGGCTGCGTCAACATGCTGCAAGAGCAAGCTGCCGGCGTTTGATCGACCCAATGTCTCCATGGCCGCGCAGAATAGGAACGGATCCTTCTCCGCCAGCAAGGGAACCAGGTGCTCCAGGGCGTCCTTGCCGCTCAGTTCCGCAATGGCCTGGCGGCGCACCCATGCGGATGCGTCCCTGAGCGCCAATTCCAAGATACGCTCTTCGATCTGCTTGTCATCCTGCGAGCGGATACATTCGAGAAGGTGCACGGCTTCCGCACGCACCTCTGGCGCCGAATCGCTCAGCGCGGGCGAGATAAGTTCGATTGCGGCTGGGCGCTTGAGTGTCGCGGCCGCCCAGAGAGCATGCACGCGCGCGCGCGCGATCTTGTCTTCGCGCAGCACATCAGCGAGGACCTTTTTGCCATCCGGTCCTCTTAGCGCCAACGTTCGGCCGGCAGCGCTGCGGATCTCTTGTTTGCGTTGGTCAAGGAGCTGGCGCAGCTTTGCAAGATCGAGTCCCGCTACCTGAGAAACGCGCAGACCATCGTCGGCGGGCGGGGTCTTCATGCGGATATGCCAGATTCGCCCTTTGCCATGGACCGGATAAGACTTATCAACCCAGTCGCTGAGATAGAGGGATCCGTCAGGAGCGGTGGCAATGCCCACAGGGCGAAAATTCTCATCGCCGCGAATCATTGGCCGCGCCTGGGACACGAAGGATGCCCCTTTGGCGACGAGCTTGAAGCGCTCGACCAGATGATCGCCCCACGCGGTGACCAGCAAGTCGCCGCGGTATTCCTGCGGAAGACCGGTCGACTCATAGGCGACGACTCCGCACGGCGCCTCCGAAGTGCCGGCCACCATAGGCAGCGTGCCGGGCAATTCGCCATTCCAGGCCGTGAATGGGTGAAGACCTTTGCGGCCGTTGCGATACCGGTAGCCGTAGTCCCCATTGGTGACGATGTGCATGAGACGGCAGGGACCGCGAGAATCAGGATCATTGTCCACGGCAAATAACCGGCCAAAACCGTCAAACGTAAGGTGGAAGGTGTTCCAGAAGCCGGTCGCCACGCGGCGCAATTGACTTCCGTCGGGCCGGCAGCGATAAATACTGCCCCCCTCCCCTCCGCCTGAGAGCGAGCTGCCATCGGAGCCAATCAGCTTGTACGCCGCTCCCAGGTTCTCTCCCAGTGCGAAGTAAAGGTCGCCAAGCGGATCGAAAGCGAGTCCCGAAAGACCGTTGTGAGGGTACGTTCCGGTTGTTTCAAGTTTGACGATGACCCGGCGTTCGTCGGCGCTGCCGCGGTTGCCGGTATCACGCAGCAAGTGAATGTCGGAGCGGGTGGCAACATAGACAGAGCCGTCCCTGCCGAGAGCGAGGCCCATCCCATTGTGAAAGCCCTCGGCAAATGTACGGATGCGGCGGGCGTGGCCGTTGTCGTCGAAGTCGTCAAAAACACGCACCCGATCGCTCGGTGGACCCTGGTAATTGGCTGGACGCTCGTGCGTGTTATTTTCAATCACCCAAACCCGGCCGCGCTCATCCACGGCGAGGCCTGTCGGCGTCACGATGTCGGGCTCCCGCGCTACCAGCTCGATGACCAGACGGTCATCGACGCATGCAGGTGTGTGCACGGGCACCGCTGGGCTCTGGCTTAGAAATGATAGCGCCAGGAGCAGCTGGCATGAGCCAATCACGGAATTCCCTCTCAGCAGGGCGCATTTTCGGGCAGTGAAAACGCGACAGTCGCGGCACTTGTTTCCACTAGGGCAACGTCTACCTCTCCTGTCCTCCGCGTACGTCGAACATCTTACCAGCCTTCCGACGAAAAAAAATTAGGCCGCGGAGAATTGCATTGATTCGCCAGGATGGCCGCGCATACTCTCCACAGACATCCGCAGGCTGCTCGGCAGGACGACTGGCCGGTGGGATGCATCCCCTCAGAGGCGCCGGCGCTCTCGTTGGCCGTCTCGCTTTCCCAGCAACAAAGGAGTGATCCCGATGATTCCCCGCCGTTATCTTGCGCTGATCGCCCTGCTCTCGCTTGTGCTGCCGTCGGGTTGTTGCTGCTGGCGCGCCCGCTGCTGTCAGCAGCAGTCTTGCTGCAATTCCTGCTGCAAGCCATGCTATGATGACGCACATGGTTACCCATATACGCCCCCGATTCCTGTGAAGTAAGGATGCGTTCGCGGGGGGCTTGGGGCAAAACGTGGCTTGCCGCGGAGGGCCCCCGGGCGCCCGCCAGGGTTACGTCCTCTCCCCGGGGGGCTTTCCCTCTGCGTGGTAGGCGGCTGCCTCTGCGTCACGGTCGTCCCGCACCACGCGTGCGCGCTCCCGGAGAACGTGTGCGAGCAGGCAGTGAAAATGATAGCCCGCCAGTTCCCGGCGGACGCTGAAGCGGCCGGTGTTGAACGATCGACTGCCCAGGCCTTTCTGCACATCCTCGCAAATCGCAATGTCCTCCAGCTGGATTTGATGGGAAACGGCCATGCTCTCGTTGCGAAATTGCGCGTTCGCAGTCGGGCCTTCGTTGGCGAAATAAAAATCAAAGATCACGCGGCACCGGTCCGGGCCCAGGGGCAGCACCACGTTTGTGTCCATCATTCCCTGGTACATATTGACCATGAAGTTGGGGAAGACCCACCAGTAGTAGGCCATGTCCCCGGCGCGCACGCTCGCCGCGGAAGTGTCGTCGTTGCCAGCGTCGGGCGCGCGCATTGGACTGCTCTGCACGCTCGTGTTGCCTGCTGTTTCCGTACGATAGCGCGAATAATCCAGGACGCCAGCCAGGCCGGGATGGATGGTATTTACGTGGTAGCCACCGTCGAGATAGTTGTCGACAAATACCTTCCAGTTGCAGGCAAGTGTGTACTCCCGGCGTTGTACAAAGTGCAGTCTCTCGATGGCCAGCGCCCCTGTCCGTTGGGGTAACGGCGCCAGGAAGTCACTCAGAGAAGTAAACGCCGCCGCCTGGGCTGCCACCTCCGGCCGGACCCAGACCAGCGGCCCCCACGTATCTACCGGCAACGGCACCAGGCCTTGATCTTCGCGGCAAAAATCGGCGACCCCGTCGAACTCCGGCGTGCCGCGCAGCCGGCCGGCCAGGTCGTAAGTCCAGCCATGATACCGGTAGCGCAGCCGGCTGACCTTCCCTGCCGTTCACGCGCGACGCGGGCTGCGCGATGCCGGCAAACATTAGAAAATGCCCGGAGCGTCCGTTCCTGATCGCGCACCACCAGGATTGGTTCTCCCGCAACGTCTTCCGTGACGAAAGAGCCGGGCTCGGCCAATTGATCGAGGCGGCCTATTTGCTGCCAGGTGCCGGCAAAAACCGAGCTGCGCTCCGCGGCATGGACTTCGGGATCAAAGTACCAAACGCTGGGAATGGTGCGTGCCTCCGCCAGGGGCAGATTCGGATCGAATAGCTCGATCTTCTCTAGCAAGCTAAGCGCCATGAACAGCTCCCCTCTCGTCCATCGAGTTGGATCGGGTCAATGGAGGGTGCAGCCCTATCTCGGTGTAAAATGGTCACCAGCAATCATGCAGCGGGCAACCGTCACTGCAGTCGCTGACTGCGCCTCCAATACGTCGCCATTTTACATCAAGGTGATTGAATGACACCGAGTGTTTTTGATCGGCTTCGCCATTCACTGCAGGAGAACGGAGCGACCTTCAGCGTCCGGCATCACGAGCCGGTTTATACGAGCGAGCAGGCCGCGGAGGTGCGCGGGACGACGCTGGCCAGCGGCGCCAAGGCACTCGTCGTGAAGGCGGGCGAGCGTTTTGTCCTGCTGGTGGTGCCGGCAGACCGCAAGCTGAGCAGCCGAAAAGTCAAAGAGGCGCTCGGTTCGAAGGCGTTGCGCTTCGCCACGGCCGAAGAGGTAGAGCAATTTACAGGACTTCAACCCGGTTCCATCCCGCCGTTCGGCAGCCTCTTTGGTCTGCCAACCTATTGCGACCCTGCCCTGGGGGACAACGCTTCCATCAACTTTAACGCCGGCGACCATTCCATCTCGATGAACATGACCTTCCCGGATTACGCAAAAACGGAGAGACCGACGCTCGGCCCGCTGGCGGCGCCACCGGAGCCGGGCAGTTAGAACAGAAGGATTGCTGAACCCCGCCTGCAAATGGCCTAATTGCCGAACAGGAAGATGGTCGCTGTTATGACAAGTCCGTTGTTAAGCCCATGGGCCACCATTCCAGGCACGAGGGTACCGCGCCACTCGCGGACCAGATTGAATCCAAACGCAAGCGCCATGAGCACCGGGACTGCCAGGAGCCCCTGCGGATGGATGACCGCGAAAATGAAACTGACGACCATGCAACTGAGGAACATGCTCAGGAAGAAGCCCAGCCTGGCAGTGGCCTCCCGCAAATGGCGATAGAGAACGCCTCGGAACATTGTCTCTTCAACAAGTGGCGCGACAATGCAGGCGAGCACATAGATTTGCAGTCGAGTCCACCAATCCGAATTGATGAGCACGAACACGATCGGGTGGGCAGCCGGAGCAGTCTTGGGGCTGAATTCATCCGGTGCGCCGCCGAACAGTTGCTGAACGCCTCCCGCCAGCACCATAAGCATGATCATGATCAGAACGCCGACGGCGAGTATGGGAAGAGTCATTGCATAACCGCCGACCCCAATCACCGGCTCAAGCGCGGGCCGCCGGCCCAGGTTGAAGCCGACATCCTCACGTACTTGTTTCCACGATACGCCTCGTAGAACCGGCCAGGCCAGAGCCAGCACCAGGCTCAGGATTGCTGCACCCGTACTGATAGTCAACATCCATTCCCTTGCGGCAGGCACCACCATCGAACCGAAATTGATGGCGGAAAAGATGAATAGGTAGAGTGCGAAACTTTCTGCGTAGACGCCTCCACGCGCCCCACCGGGATGAATGCCGGTTCGCAGACGGCCGCTCAAAAGGAAGATGAGAAATACGACGAGCCCAACGAAACCAAGAAAACCTACCGGTAGCGCCAAGAAGAAGGTGGCGATCACTGCGATGAAGGTCCGCGTTGCTGAGTCCAGGATCGCCTGACGCGTAGCAGGATCTGGGCCCTTTGCTGGGGCTAAAGCAAGCTTGCCAAGCCAACCCAGTTCAGCTTCTAGAAGCGCGCGGTCCTTCTCGGACAGGGACGATGCCTTCATGTCGCCGTCCTCGTAGTCCCTGTAGAGATTGCCTAGAACCTCGAGAAGACGCTTCTGGTCCGGAGTCAGTACTTCACCTGATTGCTTGAGTTTCTCCTTGTGTTCGTCGAGTCTCTTCTGGAGATTCTCGAGTTGTTTCCCAGCCTCTGCTGGTCCTTCCAATTCGCCTGCCAATACGACGAAGGCCAAGCGTTGGTCCACGCTCCCAGTATTGAGGGATTGGAGGGACGTGTACACACTGGTACCCTGCGATGTTAAGTGAGCCAAGCCAACAACATACTTAGCCTGAAGGCTCATCACCAAGAAGCCCATGTCCTTGGCGTGCGTCGACTCATCCTCCGGCGGTTCCATGCTGCTGATCACGATGCGCACAACGAAAATCAGGCAGACGAGCGTTACGATCGCGATCCAGGCAACGACTGGGTGCCCAATTTTCTTGGGCTCGACAAGGATGACATCCGGCGGCGGCGCGAGTTCGTCTGGTGCGATGGGGCGGTCCTCGGGGGAACCTGGAGAAAGGGCATCATCAAAGTCGTGCATGAAACGCGCCTCGAGACGAAGCAGCAACGCCGGGAAATTCAGAACCAGAGTTCTTTGTATCAGCCCGTCTTGACTTCCACAAAGGTGCGTTCGACTTTTCCGTCCTTGGCATGGCAGAGGAAATAGCCCTTCTCCTTGGTGCCGTCATGGTTCTGCCGGCGAAAGGAACAACAGCGGTTGGTAGTCAACGTGACCTTCCCCACATGCCGCTCCGTGGAGCCGTGCCAATGTCCGTTGAAGACAGCCTGGAGATTGTGCTCTTTGAAGCGGTCCAGGAGCTGGCTGGCATTCTTGGGCCGGCCGATGACCCAGGGGCCAAGCGGGAAATGCGTGAAGAGAATGGTCGGCCGCTTCTTGTCCAGTTTGGGAAGGCTTTCGTCTAGCCAGTGGAACGTGGTAGACGGTATGGAAGTATTAGTGGATTTCAGACCTTCGGTCGTGTCGAGCCCCACGAATTGCCAGCCGCGGTGCTCGAACTGGTAATTAATCGAACGAGGGATCAACTCCTCAAAAGCCTTGCGATCTTCCTGCGTCCGGTAGTCGTGGTTGCCGACAACGTAGTAAGTCGGTTTATCGAGTCCTTTGAAGATGTCGCGTACGGCGGCGATTTGCTTGGGGAGACCGTTTTCCGCCAAGTCGCCAACGAGCAGACAGAAGTCGATCTTCTCCTTATGCCCTTTCAATTGCTGCATAACCCCTTCTAGCCATTTGCCGCAGCCTCGATCGAGATAATGGACGTCGTTCACGACGAGGAAGTGAAAATCTTCTGCCTTGCTTCCCTCCGCCGCATCCGTACTGCCGGGCCAAAGGCCAGCGCCTAGAAGCGTGCCGACGCTTAGGCGGAGCATTTGCCGTCGATTCAGTTTCTTGATTCGTCTCATGCCGCAATTCTCTTGGGCTGACGATCTCATGCCTCAGCGTTCCGGTCTGGTAAGCACACGACGAAAATCGATCACGCGCTCCAGAATGACGCCGTCGGGGCGATGCTCCAGTATCCAATCAACGTCTTCCAAAGCTCCGCGGCGATTGCCGTCCTGAAATCGAGCCGCGGCACGCATCAGGCGGTCGTCGCTGGCCTCAGGTGCGACGGCCAGGATCGCATCGAGATAACGCAGGGCCCCCTTCACATCGCCGTCCTCGCGCGTGGTGCCCATCAGGTTATGGAGCATACGAACGATGACGAGCTTCTTGCCGACGGCAGCGAGCTGCTCATCCTTGGCAGGCTCGCCGGTCACAAGCTTCACGCGCCGCCGTGCATCCGCTTCGCTCAATGCCTGGCCGCCTTCGAACACGTCGATCAGCTGCGGCTCCCCTTTCGGTGGGATGTGCCTGACAAAGAAGTGGCCGGGTAGACCGACTCCTACGACCTTCAGGCCGATGCGCCGAGCAAGTTCCATGTACAGAACGCTCAGTGTGATTGGGATGCCTTCGCGATCGTCGATTACTTCGTTGAGGTAACTATTCGCCCGGCTGTAATAGTCTGTGCGGCTGCCGTGGAAACCATGTTCTTCGAAAAAGTATTTGTTCAGGGCGGCAAGCTTGGCCTTCTCGTTTGCATCCTTGGGGATAGCGGCATTCAGTTCCCTGGCCATGCTATCGATGTCTCGGCGATAGGCCTCGACATCCAACTCATCGTTATCCAGCTTCGCTACCAACAGAGCGGCATGAACGAGATCGATCGCCTCGTCTTTGGATTGGAGCACATGCAGCAGGTCCGCCTGTGTCCGCTTTTGATGAACAGCCAGAGCCAGTTCGCGAAGCTGGGCCGCTTGCTGGTCGAGCCGCTGCGCGCGCTCGCGCAATACGGCAATGCTCGCCGCCGCCTCCGGGGTCAGTGCGTCGATAAGCTCCGCCTGCGCTGGCTCTTGCGGCGCGCCCTTGGCGATTGTTCGATCGATGCGCTCGACCAGTTGGGCCGAGAGGCGAGCTCCCCGGATTTGTTTCGCCACCTGGAAGTCCTTGAACTCGGCGCGGGTTTCGCGGAACTTAGCCAGGCCGACCTGGCCTTCGGTAAGCCCGGTATCTTTCGATTCCGCCACCAGGTGGTCGTTGACGTAACAGCGTATCCTTTCCTTTTCGAGCCGGACCTTGAGCGTGTTCCAATCTCCCGGCCGATAGTAGGCACTCGGTTCCTGTTTAAGGATCTTCCAGGTAAAGACATCCGGGCCATCGAAACGTGTGAGGCGCAGCTTGCCCGCGCTGGGATAGAACCCATAATGCTTGTCGCCGCCGTCTGCGTAAAACACCAGCCCGGCTGCCCCGGCTTCGTCGTCGAGCTTCACGGTCACCGCCACCTCATAGGGCACAGGCGGTGTGGCTTGGCGCGACAGACACAGCGACCTGCCGCCGAAGCCGGTGCCCAGGCCTTCCGCCACAATCCTGCCGGCCCGTTGCCTCCAGCGGGCGTCGAACACCGTTTTCCACTCGGCGGAGTCGAGCATGCCGATGGTGAGCCAGCGCGACATGGGAATCGGATTTGGCTTTTTGATCAGAGGCTTGAGCAAATTGATAGGCACGGCAAAGCCCACGTTTTGCGACAGCAGCGATTTCATCGTCAGGATGCCGTGCACTTTTCCGTACATGTCCAGGAGGGGGCCGCCGCTGTTGCCCGGCTCGATGGGAATGGCCAATTGAATCATGGGCCGGCCGTCGATCTCACGTTTGGCCGAGGACACGACGCCGGAGACGACACTATGCGTCAACCCGAGCGGGTTGCCGACGGCGACAATCGCTTGACCGTCCTTCAAGCGGTCCGAGTCAGCCAGTTCCAAGGGAACGAGGTTCTTGGCATCGATGCGAATCACCGCCAGGTCCAGCGCGCGCTCGGAAGCATGCACGGAAGTGACGTCGTACGTCTTGCCGTCGGCCAGTTGTACCTTGATCGGCCGGGCTTCGCCGAGAACGTGAAAATTGGTGGCGATCAGGCCGTCTGCAGCAATGACAAATCCTGTGCCCAAACCCTGGCGCTTGCCGTCACGGCCGCTGAACGTAACCACCACGACCGACTTCCGGGCCGTCTCGGCGACTTGCTCCACGGATTTGGCCGGCTGCGCGGATTCAGCCGTTGCTCCGGCACGCGCCCATGCGGGCATGATGATGAATAAGGCGAAGACAAGAGCATGCAGACCACTACGCGGCATGAAAAGACTCCGCAAACACTCAGCCGGAAGAACGCATCCCTTCGAGGCGTGCCAGATGGAACCACGAGGCGATCATGCTATTGTGACTTTAGCCGAGACAAAAAGCTATGCTGGGTCTGCGAGCTCGATGAAGCTCAAGAAAGCCTGGAACAAGCTGCTGGTCAAGAATGCCAACTGGTTTGGCGGCTTTGGCTACTCGATCCGGCTTGGCGATCCGGATAGAGTGTTGAAATACGCACGGCGGCCGCAGTGGTCCGTGTTCATCCACCGCACGCCTTGATGAATGGAACGGACCCTGTCCGTGCGCTGAATCGATGGCCGCGCCGGATGCCTGCTGCGGTCATCGCAAAGGCCCGCTACTTCATCCTCAAGAAACCAAACGACGCGAACAAAGCGTACGTGTCCAGGCCGCCAAAATCGACCGGCAAGATCAGCGAGGCGCGCGTTTCGCTGCGGAAACAGTTGCCGTCGTCGGTGACCACCGAGACGTTCGGAAAGAGATGTTGTGTCACTTCGTACGCATTGGGAACATTGCTCACATCGAACTTTGCTTCCGTTGCGAAACTCTCCACGAGGCCTCCAATCAGCGGCGCCAGTGAAAGAAATTGTCTGATCGTGGGGCTGGGATCGGAAACCGAGATGGAAACGAATTCCTTGGGCAACTGGTCGAGCGTTGCCTGCATGCGCGGGTCGGCCTGCCAGGACGGCAGTGCCTTCGTGGCCCGCAGAATGAACCCATGCACGGCCTGGGGGAAATAGCTGAGAGCTATCCAGTCCTCATGGATGGCAAACGTGGGCACAAAAAGAAAGCCCTGTTGACGCACATGAACCTCATACGTTTGCACGCCTTGATAAGCTCCCTTGCGCACGCGGACTTCCACGTTGACAAGTTTGCCCAGCGTCTTGGCAAGCTGTTCGAGCGCCGCCGTCAGTTTTTTGGCATCCTTGACCTTAAAGAGATAGGTTTGCCCGAACACGAATGGTCCCTCCGCGCTTGCGGTGTATTGCACAAACCGGGAGCCGAGAGCGCCGAGCAGATCGTCGCGGAGATTGATGCCGAGAAAGTTATCCGCAAGCTTGAGATAGTCTTTGACGTGAGGTGCGCTGTCAGGTGAGAACAGCGCGACCACGCTTTCGGCAACCTTCAGGCTGGCGTCGTAGAAAAGGCCCGGATCGAAGTTGGTGGCCGACCAGCTTAGAGCGTCCGGCGGGATGGGAGGCAGCTCGGCCAATCGAAACGGCTTGCTGCTGAGGGCCAGAAGAAGACCTCGGCGCGGCTGCGGCGCTTCGAGTTCCGAGAGCGTACGCTCGGCCGCTCCGGCGAATCCCGAATAGAACGTCCAGCTCTTGAGGTCGTCCAGGCCTACGTCCGTAATCAGTTTGGAGACTTCCTTGCTGCGCGATTTGGCGATCCGAACCAAGGCCGCGACGTCGACAAACGCGCGGGCGCCGGTCTCGAAGCCGTTGAATCCTTGAACTCTCTTGAAAAGCGGGTTTTCAGGAAGATGCTTGGTCGCATCGAGCATGCGCCGGATGGCTGCGTCCGGCTGGTCCGTGCCGACGCTGATCACCGCATGCTTGCCCTCTACCCACCAGCTGGCATGAACCGGCCCCATGTTCAAATAATGCACGGCCCGGCCAGCAACTTTGAGTTCCTTGGCATCGATGTCTGCCAGGCTGGTCAGCAAATGAAGCGTCCCGAAGAGCGGCGCCGCGGTCGGCCCGGCGTCGGGCACGATGAGCATCAGCTGGGCGGCCGGCGGCTCGAGGCTGCGCACCTCGACGCCGATGATGACGCCATGCTTGGCAAGGAGCGGCAGCAACTTGGGAGCTTCCGTCGCATCGACCTGGATCTGCTGCAAGCGGGCGGGCGGCACGCCTTTCAGCAGCTGACCGGAGGTCAGCAACGAGCCGGAGTAATCCTGCAATTGGGTCACAACGGCGGAGAGGAATTTGCCCGTGTCTCCTTGCAGCATTTTCCCCAGGGCAGTCTGCAAATAGGCGGCCCGATGCGCATCGACGCCGTCCCAGCGAGCGTACACCTGGGTGCCGGCCGGCAACAAGTTCTCCGGTATGTCCTGAGCCCTGGCCAGTCCTGAGGCGGTGCACAGGAAAAGAACCAGCGTGCTGCGCAGAAACATGACAGGCTCCTTGTCGAGGGTGAACGGACAGGCTCGATGCCATTTCTCGAACGTTCCGCCAGTATGGCGCGTGGCGAGGCAACGGGCAAGCGCCAAGTTCCGGGGCCGCGATTCCGCAATTCCTCGATCACGAGTTTAATTCCACGGTGGCTGGCATGCCCTTGGCCTATCCAGCCCGGAGGGCTGAATGTCTCTTGTGGCCGGCCGCGGTTGGCTGTTTACTCTTGTAATGCCGCAGATGCTAACCTCAACAGGCCACTGGCTGGGAGAACGACATGACAAGCCGAGCGCGTCAGGAATACCGCTATGAGAAGCTCACTTGGCCGGAGATCAACGACGCCATCGAGATGGGCAAGGTGTGTGTCGTGCCATGTGGCTCAGTAGAGCAGCACGGGCCGCATCTGCCGCTCGATGTTGACATCGTCTGCCCGCAGGGCATCGCCTTCGGCGCCGGTCGAGAAATCCCGGAGAAGATCCTGATCCTGCCGCCAGTGTGGTACGGCTACACGGGGCACGTCATGGATTTCCCGGGGACCATCAACACGCACTATGAGACGTTCATTCATCAGGTGCTCGACATCACTCAATCGCTGGCTTACCACGGGTTCAAGAAGATCATCCTGCTAAACGGTCACGGCTCCAACATGCCGAACCTCGATTTGGCCGCACGCCGCACGAACCTCGAAACCGACGCCGAGTGCGTTCTGGTCGCCTGGTGGAACCTACTTACGGTGGACAAGGAGTTCTTGCCGCACTGGCGACAGAGCAAATTCCCCGGCGGCTGCGCCCATGCGTGCGAGTTGGAAACGTCGCTTTATCTCTACCTCGACGAGGCCCACGTGCACAAAGATAAAATCAAGAACGGCACAATCAGTTTCAACGAAGACAACAGCCCGTTCAATTACGTCGACCTGTTCGGCCAAGGCGCCGCCACAATCATCTCCTGGACGAGCAGCTACTCCGAATCGGGCGTCCTCGGAGAGCCGGAGCTGGCGACGGCAGAAAAAGGCAGGCAGGTGTACGAGGAAGCCGTGAAGCAACTCGTTCGGTTCGTGATGTATTTCAAAGACCGGCCGTGCGATCTGCGCCGCGATCGCCATCGGCAGCCGCCTACTATGCCGATGCCTTGGAATCAGCGGCCCGTCCGCTGAACGGCGCCCGGCGCCGTGATCGACGACCTCAGGCAATCTCGTACTTGAGCAACCGGCAGGGGATTTTGCCGTTGAAGAGGGGCACCTGCTCCGTCGGTTGCAAGCCAATGAAACTGGCAAGGCGGGCGTTGCCGGTCATGACAAAAATCTTCCAGCCCTGACAGAGGTCCTTGAATACCTCGCCCAGGGTCTTGTAGAGAAGTTTGAGATCCTGTTCCTCGCCCAGGCGTTCCCCATACGGCGGATTGCAAATAAGGGTCCCCGGCTGCTCTGCGGGCGGTCGAAAATCACGAACATCCCGGACCGCGAACTTTACGAGATGGCCGATCCCAGCAGATTTGGCATTCTTGATCGAGAAGGCGATCGCGTCCTTGCGGACATCGGAACCGACGATAGGGGCCGGCAATTGTTTCAGGACGCCGCGCCGGGCGTCGTCCCGCAGCTCCGTCCACAGTGCCACGTCAAAATCCATCCAGCCCTGAAAGCCGAAGCGCCGGCGCGTCAATCCAGGCGGACGCCGCAGGGCGATCCAGGCAGCTTCAATGGGTAAGGTTCCCGAACCGCAAAGCGGATCTACAAACGGCGTGTTGCCCTGCCAGCCGCTCAACAAGACAAGGGCAGCTGCCAGCGCTTCATTGAGCGGAGCCTTCGTCAAAATGGGACGGTAGCCGCGCTTGTGCAGGGATTCCCCGGAGCTGTCCAGGCTAAGCACTGCCTGGTCGCGGTAAATGTGGAGGTTCAGGCCGACCATCGGCAGTTCGACATCGACGCTGGGCCGGCGACCGCAGCGCTCGACGAATTGATCGCAAATCGCGTCCTTGACCTTCAAGGCGGCGTACATCGAGTGCGTGATCTGCGAGTCGCGCACGTTACAGTCCACGGCCAGGGTATGGTCGGGTGTGAGATACTTCTGCCAGTCGATCGTGCGTACCGCATCGTACAATCCTTCGGGCGATTCCACGTGCGCATCCAAAACCTGAAGAAGTACTCGGATGGCGGTCCGCAACCACAGGTTGGCCCGGTACAACAGGGCTTGATCGCCGGAGAAATGCACGCCGCCGCGCCCTGGCTGAACTTCTGAGGCTCCAAGATCGCCAAGCTCGCGGGCCAGGACTGGCTCAATTCCTCGGGCACAGGTTGCAAAAAAGTTATGCTGCAAAGTCACCGTTCCTCTTTCATGTTGCTATACTGAGCGCGGTCAAGAATGAGACATCGCCACGTAGCCGCATTCGCCTGAATGCGGGATATTTCACGCAGTTTTCCCCGCATTCTGGCGAATAGGGCTACGGCCTATTGGGATCATTCTTGACCGCGCGCCGTATAACCCGATGGAATCGCGTCCTTGCCTCCCATGTCCAAAAGCATCCTATGGCCGCTCGGGAAACTTGGTGAATTCGGCAACCTCGCCAAAGACAGCGGAACCGCTAGGTCGGCGCGGTCGAGCGCCTGCACAAGTGGCATGCGAACCTCCTCGCTGCATGAATCGCGCAAGCCATGTCCATGACTGGACTAGAGTTCGGTAGTGACGCTTGCCCGTCACGACTTTTCACCTGTTCAATTGACAGGCGCGCTTTGGCTGCGTTATAGTTTTTCTATCGTTGCGGTTCGCGCTTTCCTCCCCTCCTCTCATTTCTTTAGCCTGGGGAAGGAAAACAGGCCCTTCGGCAAGCATCCCTCTCGGTTGAAGCGAAGGGCGGCCTTTACTGCGGGAACCGAGCGGGATGGAGTCCAGCGGCGATGAACGAGCGCGGCACCCAGGAGGGGCGGGTTAGCAACCCGTTTTCAACCTTTCATGCCTGATCCAAGGGGAGAGCCGATCAGTCCTCGAAACGTCGATGACCAGCTTCAGGGTGCGCCTTCGCCTCCCGTCGCGTCCGAGTTGCAATCGACTCAGGCGCGAGGGCTTTTCCCTGCTTCGGCCCTCGAATCGACAGACAATGCTCCGACCATTATTACTCGTGGCAACCAAACTCCCGCCATGACTGAGGACGGTGTGGCTGGGGTGTTGCGTGGCCGCAAGTTGGGCCATTTTGAGCTGGTGGAAACGATCGGCGTCGGTGGCATGGCTGCGGTGATTCGTGCCCGCGACACGCAGCTCGACCGCAACGTGGCGCTGAAAATTTTGCCGCCGGAAATGGCCCGCGATCCGGAAAACGTCCGTCGGTTTCATCAGGAAGCCCGTGCTGCCGCCAAGCTGGATCACGAGAATATCGCGAGGGTATTCTTCTGCGGCGAGGACCAGGGACTGCACTTCATCGCCTTTGAATTTGTGGAAGGCGAAAACCTGCGTGTCCTGTTGGAACGGCGGGGACGCATCCCCGTTGCGGAAGCGCTCCGCTACATGCTTCAAGTTGCCACAGGACTGGCTCATGCCGCGGAGCGCGGCGTGGTACACCGCGACATCAAGCCCTCGAATATCATCATCAGCCCCAATGGCCGGGCCAAGATCGTCGACATGGGCCTGGCCCGCAGCTTGGAACCGCACATCGACGGCAACCTGACCCAATCCGGCGTTACACTCGGTACCTTCGACTATATCTCGCCAGAGCAAGCACTCGAACCGCGTGAAGCGGACGTGCGCAGCGACATCTACTCCCTTGGCTGCACTTTCTACCACATGTTGACCGGGACCCCCCCGGTGCCCGAAGGGACCGCCGCAAAGAAACTGCACCACCATCAGCACATCGACCCCGCCGATCCGCGGCAGCTGAATCCGGAAATCCCGGACGAACTCGCCGCTCTCCTGGCGCGCATGATGGCAAAGGACCCGAAGGCCCGTTACCAGCGCCCGGAAGAGCTGGTACAGCACCTAGCCGTCCTGGCCCGCAAACTCGGTGCTATCACGGAGATCCCGGATACGATCGTGTTTGCCCATCCGCCATTGCCAACCCCTTCGCGGGTGCGGCCGATGGCGATGACCGTGGCAGCCGTATTGGGTTTGATCGCATTAGTCGCGGTTCTGGGGCCAAACACTGGTCCATCGACCATCTCCCCGCCGAATTCTCAGGCGCAGCATCCACAACAAGGCGCGCTCGATACCTCGAAAGATTTGAAAACTGTTCCGCTGGCCGCGTCCGGACCTGAGCAGAACGAGCCAGTTCCCTCGGCCAACAAGCCTGACACTCCGACATGGCGTGCCGGTGATGCTAAATCCCTGGCCGAGTTCCTCAAGGACAACGCGGTGGGCAGAGTGTATCTGACCAAGGACATCGAACTAACGCATGCGGATCAGTTGAGGTTCCAGGGCGAAAACTTGATTATCGAATCAGTCGAGTCCGACCCGGCAAAGATGCCGACCATTCGGCTTCGCTACGTCCCAGACCAGTCCAGGGCCCCGTGCGCTGCCCTCACCGTGCAGAGCGGCACTGTAAGAATAAAACAGGTTCGTTTCGAGATCGACGCCCACGATGCCCCGGAAATCGAGATGAGCGCAATCGCAATCGAGGGCGGGCGTCTCGACATCGAGAAATGCGAGTTTGACGATAAGGACCTCCAGGGCCCATTCCAGGGGCGCTTGAGTTCCATCCGTGCGAAATATACCTGGGCCGGGATACCAAGTCTCTTCGTCACCGAAAGCTATTTCGGTCCGAGCCAGCATGCGTTAAGTCTCACCGGTCCTGCCACCGTTCGGGCAAAACAATGTGCTTTTGCGCCGCAAAGGGTTTCCGTCGTCGATCTTGATCGCGCCGAAAATCCGATCGCGGAGCCTGCTGCGGTAACTATGGTCCGCTGCTCGGCTCATGTCGCCTCAGGAAGCGTGTTCCGAGTGAATGAGGGTGCCGCTTGCCGGCTCAATGTGGAGAACTGCATTATCTCCGGCCCAATAGAGGAGCTGCCGGACCAGGGCGGGCCTGCCCTGGTCCAACAGTCCGACAATGTGAACTTTCATTACACGGGTTCAGGCAACCGTTACTACAGGCTGAAATACCTGTTGATGAGTTCGCCAGGCCGGGAACCCTGGCAAAGGGCGGGCAGCTTTAGCGAGTTCCGACGAAGTTTTGGCGTCGACGACGATGCAACAACATCCGTCGAGTTGAAGGAGAGTCCCTGGGAGAGCCCTGCACCACTGCAAGCCCTACAGGAGAACAAGCTTAGCCTGGCATTTCGTGTCGATCCCCGGAACCCGCTCCTGAGGCAAAAGGATACGGTGATCGGGGTCGATACGTGCGTTTGGGGTAAGTCGTCGTACGACAAGCTGCCTCCGTTACCGGAGACGAAGCCCCAGGACATCGCCGGCAAGTTCGAGAGAATCGTCGATCCGAGCATTCAGGAGGCCGCGAACAACACCTACAGATCCCTGAGACAAGCGCTCGAGGACATCCCGCCGGGAACCGTCATCTTGATCAAGCAAGATGGTCTCATGAAGGTCGAGCCGGTGCGCCTGGAAAAAGCAGGGACCGACGTTACGATCAGGCCCTACAGGAATTTTCATCCTATTCTGACAATAGGTCAGACCACGGATTCGGATGCGGCTCTCTTTCGAGTCTACGATGGGCAACTCCGGCTCGAGCAGCTCGAATTCCATCTCAAGCCCGTTCGTTCCGAGTTCAGGGCCCAGACCATCGTTGCCGTGATGGGAGACGGCGGCTGCACATTCAAAGATTGTGTCGCAACCCTGGAGGAGGGACGTGAGGTCCCCTTATCCGTGGTGACGCTGGCAGACCCAACCGGCATCATGAAGATGGGACCGCTAACCGTTCCCCAGCAAATCCCCAACATCCGTTTGGAGAACTGTAGAGCCCGCGGGTCGGGAAGCCTCGTCAGAGTCATTGCCAGCCGGCCTTTTACACTCAATGTTGAAGATTCGCTGGTAACGTTGGAAGGATCCTTCCTGATTGTCGATGGCAATCCCAAAGACCTGGGCTCTCGAGGTGCGCACGTGGAGATTTCCTTGAAACGCGTGATCACGTACCTGACCGAGCACCTGATTTGGCTGCGCGCGTTCAAAGAAGAAGGAAGAAATACGAAGGGACTCGTCCACATACAGATGAAGCCGGTGGCGAATTGCCTGTTCGTTTCCGCCAACGGCAAATCCCTGGTGCATTGCGACGGATTCGACAGCGAGGAGCAAGTAAAGCGCTGCCTATCCTGGGGCGAAAGCGATCATAACTGGTACAGTGGCTTCAGCCAGTATCTCGATCAACAGCCGTCGACGGAAAATGCGGCCATTACCCCAACTCCCTACAGCAGGACCCAGTGGGAAGACTTCACACAAGAACAAAATGGCCGGTTCGACAAAGTACGTTTCAGTATCCTTCTCCCTTCAGAAATACCGCTCGCCAAGGTCAGCGCAATGGACTTCAAGACGAAGGAGGTCAACGTGCAGGGCTACGGCGTCGATGTCGAGCGATTGCCCAAGGCCACGGATGATCGTTCTCCAGGCGTCGTCACGCCGGAGAATTGATCTGCTGCCTTTAGGAAGCAAAAGCCAGTTCCGCGCATCATCTTCAAGCGAGCTATTTCTTTTTTGCCTTCTTTTTCTTGGCCTTGCTGCTCTTGGACGCTGCTGGTGCTTTCTTCGTCTCCGCCCTTTTTTTCGTGCCGAAGATCGCGTCATAGCCTTCAGAAAAATGTTTCGTCTCGGCCAAGCCCACGCGGATGATGCTCACGAATCAACCCTCCCTATCGACTAAATGAAGGAATCCTGGCGTTGTTGGAGATATTTGGGCAGCTTGCTGGCATGCGCGCTGTAGCGGTGGAGGCAAGCGATCCTTAGTCTAAATCCCAGATAGGTTCTTGTCACGCTCATCTGGAGATTTACCCGACCGTACGCTCTTGGTGAGAGGCTTTCCCTCAAGTCGCACAAGCTAGCCGGTAAAGGATCTCAGCGGCCTCTTCGACTTCTTCGAGCGGCACCCATTCATCGCAGGTATGCGCTTTTCCAATATCCCCCGGTCCGAAGACCACGGACGGGATACCGGTCTGGGCTATCGTCGAAGCATCCGTTCCATAAGGCACCGGCATGACCCGGTGCGCGCCCTTCACCGAATCGATCGCTCTGCCCAGCATGCCTATAAGTTCCTCCGAGCCGGTGGGCGCGAGCGCCGGCGCTTGCAGCCAGGGCATGGAAGATTCAAAATCGACCTGGAGTTGGGTAGCCTGCCGGAGATAAGCATCTAATTCATGAGGAGCGATCAATGGATCTTCGCCCGGAATGAGCCGGCGATCGATCTCAATGCGGCAACGATCCGGCACGGTATTGACGCTGGTGCCTCCTTCAATCCGGCCAACGCTCAGAGTCGGCGGCCCAAGGAGCGGGTCCGCCCGGGAAGTCCGCAAGGATTCGGCGAATTGCTGGATCACGATGAGCAGACCGGCCATGTTGTAGATGGCGTTGACTCCCTGCTCGGGGGTGGAGCTGTGGCAGGACTGGCCCAGCGCGGTGAGAGTCCAGCGGACGACTCCTTTGTGCGCGTGGACGATGTGCAGTTGTGTCGGCTCCGCGATGACAGCCAGGTCCGCAGCCAACCCTTCCCGCGTCAGCCGTTGGACGCCCAGGAACGTGTGTTCTTCGTCCACGGTGCATGCCAGCGTGACATTCATAGCGGCCACCGGTTTCTCGCGCACGAGGCGCGCAAACGTGGCCAGCATCGACGCCATGCCTCCTTTCACATCGCAGGCCCCTCGGCCGTAGAGCCGGCCTTGCTCGATTCTTGCGCCAAAAGGCTCGATGGCCATGGTGTCGGCGGGGACCGTGTCCTGGTGAACCTCCAGCAGCAGCGTGCGCCGTGCTCCGGGACACTCGAAACGCGCGACAATATTATCGCGCAGCGGAGCGACAACTTGGCGTTCGTAAGGAACACCCAGTCCGCGAAAGAATTCCTCGAGGTAGTTTGTAACCTGGGCCTCGTAGATCTCTGGTCCGCGCATGTCGCGACCCATCGGATTGATGCTGGGCAGAGCGACGAGATCGCGCAACAGCCTGGTCGTTTCGGTCATCGGCCCACCATGTGTCTGGCAAAGAGTCGAGCGGATCAGGACCCCAGACCAGTACAGCACGAAAGCCGGCCTCACGCAACGCGCAATCGCATGTGATCGTGTGCATGATCGCATCTTCTAATTGGCATCTTCTCATTGGCCTTCTATAAAAAGAGAATTGTTCGGTTGTTTTTCAGGAAAACCGTGATGAAGATCCACGAATATCAGGCGAAGGAACTCTTGGCTGCGGCAGGCGCGACCGTGCCGCGCGGCGTCGTCGCATCCTCACCGGCGGAGGTCCAGCAAGCCTTCGACCGCATGGGCGGCCCGGTCGTGCTCAAGGCGCAAATCCACGCCGGCGGTCGGGGCAAGGGTCGATTCCCGGACAGTGGCCAGGATTGGGGTGGCGTCAAATTCGTCCGCTCCCGCGAAGAGAGTGCCCGCGTGGCCGAAGTGATGTTCAAGTACTCGCTTGCTACCAAGCAGACCGGAGAGGCCGGGCAACGCGTTTCCAAGGTGCTCGTCCAGGAGGCTGCCGACATCGCCCGCGAAGTTTATCTGGGAATGGTGGTCGACCGCGCCATCGGGCTGCCGGTCTTGATGGCGAGCGCCGAAGGGGGCGTGGAGATCGAGGAAGTTGCTGCACGCAGTCCTGAAAAAATCCTGAAGGCTCCCGTCGATCCCGACGCCGGCTTGCGCTCCTTCCAAGCCCGACGCCTGACGTACGACCTCGGCTTTCCGCCGGAGCAGGCCGCGCAGGCCGAGACGCTCATGCGCGCATTGTGCAAGGTTTTCCTGGATAAGGACTGCAGCCTGGCGGAAGTCAACCCGGTGGTGGCGACACCCAAGGGTGAAGTGCTGGCTCTCGATGCCAAGATGACATTCGACGACAGCGCCCTGTTTCGCCATCCCGATATCGAAAAGCTCCGCGACGAGGCTGAGGAAAATGCCTCGGAATTGCGAGCAACCCGATCCGGACTGAGCTTTATCAGCTTGACGGGCAACATCGGTTGCCTGGTCAATGGCGCCGGCCTGGCCATGAGCACGATGGACATCATCAAGTATCACGGCGGCGAGCCAGCCAACTTCCTCGATGTGGGAGGCGGCGCGAACAAGGACCAGGTGACCGAGGCGTTCCGCATCCTGCTTGGCGATGCCCGCGTCAAGACGGTCCTTGTCAACATCTTTGGCGGCATCATGAAATGCGACACCATCGCCGGGGCGATCCTGGCGGCCTTCAAGGAGGTCGGCTTCCACGTCCCCTTGGTCGTTCGCCTCGAGGGAACCAATGTCGAGCAGGGACGAAAAATGCTTGCCGAGAGCGGCTTGAACATCGCCACTGCCACCGGACTCACCGAGGCGGCCAAAAAGGTTGTGGCAGCGGCGAAGTAGACATCGCTCCGTTCCGGGATGGCCAGGCGAACAATCGGCCGACATCGTTTGTGAGTATTGCCGCAAGAAGGTTGAAAAGACATGAGCATTCTGGTTGATAAGAACACGCGCGTCCTTTGCCAGGGCATGGGCAAGGCCGGCACTTTTCACGCTCAGCAGTGCCGGGATTACGGGACACAGATCGTGGGCGGCGTCGTTCCGGGCAAAGGTGGCACGACCAAGGAAGGCTTCCCGCTCTTCAACACCGTTGCTGAAGCTGTGCGCAAGACTGGTGCGAACGCGACCATGGTTTTCGTTCCACCTCCCGGTGCCGCCGACGCCATCATGGAGGCGGCCGACGTCGGTATAGCTGTCATTGTCGCGATCACCGAGGGCATTCCGGTGCTCGACATGGCCCGGGCCATGCGCTTCCTCAAAGATCGTCCCTGCCGGCTCGTAGGACCCAATTGCCCGGGCGTGATCACCCCCGGTCAATGCAAAATCGGCATCATGCCAGGTTATATCCACAAACCCGGTCCCGTGGGCGTGATAAGCCGAAGCGGGACGTTGACGTATGAAGCGGTTTGGCAGCTCTCGGGTCTGGGGCTCGGGCAGTCCACGTGTGTCGGTCTCGGCGGCGATCCGATCGTGGGCACTTCGTTCATCGACCTCCTGCAGATGTTCCAGGCCGATCCAAAAACCGAGGCGATTTTGATGATGGGCGAGATCGGCGGCAAGGCCGAGGAACGCGCGGCGGAGTTCATCAAGCAGCACGTGACCAAGCCGGTCGCGACCTTCATCGCGGGACAGACCGCCCCGCCGGGGAAGCGCATGGGCCATGCTGGGGCGATCATCAGCGGGGGCAGCGGTACGGCCAAGGAAAAGATTACGGCTCTGCGCGCCGCCGGGATTGTGGTAGCCGACAGCCCAGCAGACCTGGGGGTGTCGGTGCAGCGGGCCATGAAAGGCAAAAGTTAGCTCACGGGTTGCACTCCAGGGTTGCCCGTCCGCCAAGGATGTGGTTAGGCTGGTGGTATGAAGAATTACTCTTTAAGTCCCTTTCCGCATTTTCCCCTGGCCCGCTCGCGACGCGAGTTCCTCTGTCAGGCTGGCGGAGGATTGGGCGGGCTGGCGTTATCCTGGCTTTTGGCGCGGGACGGTTACGCGGCTGACCAGCGATCCGCCAATCCCCTTGCGGCCAAGCAGCCCCATTTCCCGGCCAAGGCGAAATCGATCATCTTCATGTTCATGGTCGGCGGCCCCAGCCCCCTTGACCTATTCGATCCCAAGCCTGAAGTCCAAAAACATCATGGGCAACCATTGCCCAAGAGCTTTGGCATGCCGGTCAGCCAGTTCACGAAGGGCGATACACCGCTGCTCGCCAGTACGCGCAAGTTCAAAAAACATGGACGATCAGGACTCGAGGTTTCCGACCTGATGCCGCAACTGGCGACCTGCGTCGATGATATCGCCTTCATCCGCTCCTGCTGGTGCACGAGCACGATCCATGCGCCGGCCATGTATGAATTGCACAGCGGCCGCACGCTGATGGGCTTTCCGAGCCTCGGTGCCTGGGTCACCTATGGACTAGGGAGCGCCAGCGAAAATCTGCCTGCCTATTGCGTGATGTTGCAACCTGAAGGCACACCGGAAGGTGGAGCACCATGCTGGGGGGCAGGATTTCTGCCCCCAGTTCACCAGGGCACGCTCTTTCGCAAAGGCTCCAGCCCGATTTTGAATTTGCAGCGGCCTGCAGACATGACCCTGGAGCAACAACGGCGCACGCTCGATTTGATCAAGCAGATGAACGAAGTGGACCTGGCTCCGGGCGACACAGAATTGGCCGCACGCATCTCCACATACGAGCTAGCGTTTCGCATGCAGCAGCATGCACCCGAGGCCGTCAACCTTTCCAAGGAATCCGCCGCCACCAGGGCTGCGTATGGCCTGGAGGAGAAACGCACAACCGACTTCGGCACGCGTTGCTTGCTGGCTCGGCGACTCGTCGAACGCGGTGTCCGGTTCGTGCAGCTTTATTCCGGCGGCGGACCGCTGGTGACACAGTGGGATGCGCACGATGACATCAACGGCAACCACGAGAACATGTGCGGTCGTGTGGACAAACCGATCGCGGCGTTATTGAAGGATCTGAAACACCGGGGGCTCCTGGACAGCACGCTGGTCGTTTGGGCCAGCGAATTTGGCCGCACGCCCATGTCGCAAGGCGGCAAGGGACGCGACCACAATCCGTACGGCTACACGATGTGGCTGGCCGGCGGCGGAGTCAAGGGCGGCGTGGCCTACGGAGCCACCGACGAATTTGGCCTGCACGCCGTCAAGGATCGTGTCTCCGTGCATGATTTTCATGCGACGATCTTACACTTGCTGGGCCTGGATCACGAGAAACTGACCTACTTGCATAACGCCCGCGACGAACGGCTGACGGACGTTGCGGGACGGGTGATCGAAGGCATCCTAGCGTGATCGACTGCGATTGACGCTCCAAATAAGTAGCAGCGGCCCTGGAGCAATAGCTGCCCAACGCATCCTCTTTGTCGTTTCTAAATTGAATCTTCGCATCTTCCAGCCGTTGCAGCGGCTGGAAGCGGCCTTGATCCAGAGAATGGGGTTCAAAAGGGCATCTCTTAGATTTGACGACACAAGCCAATATTGCAATTCAGTTTGCGCCTTGGCGCGCCTGAACCAATTCTTCCTCGCCGTCAAAGCACAGCGCGCCTTGCCTGGATTCAGGCGCGCCCTCCGCATCGGCGCAGCAGGTTTCTGCGTCGATCCCGTCGAGAAGAAGGCACTCTATCACATCCTTGCCGGGGACGCCGGTGCTCACGTTCCGGACGAGAGGGTGCAACCCCGGGTGCCGGTTCTGCCGTAATTGGGACTTCAACATGTCCCACGAGTTCAACACCCTGGTCGATAAAGCCTCGCCGGAAACCATCAGCAGCGCCGCCGTGGCCCTAGGCTGGCCGCAGCGTGGCTTCCACCTACTACTACCCGGTCATCTTCTACGAGTAGGCTATGGCCAAGCCCGGCAAGATTGGGGATGCGCGGGTAAGGGGGTGCGGTCTTCGGTCTTCGGGGCAGTCGGGAAACCGATCTTGACGCGGTCATCGGTACTGGATATCTCCGGACTTCTTCTCCGAAGAATCGGGCAAAATCCATCTCATCCCTCTGGAATGGGCTCAGGAGGTACGGGGGCCGATGAGGTACCGAATCTGGCTTTGCGCCCTGGCCGTGCTTTGCCCGTTGGGCTGCCAGCACCTCGGCCCCGGCACCATCGTCGAGGATCGTGTCGCCTACGATGAGGCCATTGCCATTTCCTGGAAAGAACAAACCCTGCTCAATATTGTGAAGATGCGATATTTCGATACGCCCTTCTTCACAGACATCGCCCAAATCGTCAGCGGCTACTCGGTAGGCGCGCAGGCCACCCCGACCCCCGGCTTCATCAATGGGTATTTCCCAGGGGCCTCGTTTGGCGAGCGGCTGATCGGCAGCCTGCCCTTGCAGGCGGCATATATCGATCGCCCCACTGTTTCCTATGCTCCCCAGACGCGTCCTGATTTCATTCGCAACCTGACAATACCCTTGCCGCCAACGGCCGTGCTGTACCTGATGCAAGCCGGGTATCCCGTCGACCTGGTCTTCGATCTGACGCTCGAAGCGATCAACGGCATCCCAGGCCGGAGTTTCTCCGGGGGACAAGTCCGGCCGGCGAGCCCGGAATATCAACGCATCGTTCAGATCCTCCGCAAGGGCCAACTCTCCGGCAGCGTCGGGATGCGAATCGAAGTTGGCAAGGACAAGACACAGGCGCTCGTCATGTTCTTCCGTGACCCGGATATCGATCCCGAGCTGGCCGCCGAGCTAGCCGAGGTCCGCAAGCTGCTGCGGATCGATCCGGCCCAACGTGACGTTAATATCGTCTTCGGGACTGTCCGGGGCGGCCCCAACGAAATCACCATGGCAACCCGTTCGATCTACCGCGTCCTCAGCCAGCTCGCCGTATCTGTCCAGGTTCCCGATGTTCACCTCGCGGAAGGACGCGCCCCGCCTATCGGCGGCGACCTGGCGGAGGAACGGCCCCGCTTCACCGTGTTGACTGGCTGCAAGAAACCCAAGGACTGTTTCACGGCAACGTGTTACCGGGGCCAGTGGTTCTGGATCGACGACCGGGATGCGGAGTCCAAGCGAACCATGGCCTACCTCATGGTCTTGCTGGCCCTTGCCGATACCGGCACGAAGGAACCCGTCCCGTTCTTGACAATCCAGGCAAATTAAGCTGCGCGATCTACATCCGGCTGCGCGATTTCGCTTGCTGCAACAGCCGCTCGCCCGTTCAACAGTGGCCGCTCGCCAGGGTTGAGCACCGGCATATACCCACAGTTCAGGCAGCTGCATTGCAGCTGGCCGGCTTAGGGAAACAGGCTCGAGGTAAGCCAATCGCGGCACTTCTTGACGGCCGCTCGAGCCGTCGCTGTGCGGTTCTAGCACAGAGCTCTTTCTCTCTCGCTTCTCCGACTTAATTAATGACTCGCTCCAGCCTCGGGCGCCTGGTTCAAGTCTTGTTCCCTAAATGATTTATGGTTGGCCCAGGTGAGCGAGAGCCAACCAAGCTCTCGGCGCTGAAGCTCCCGGCACGGCTTTTGCGGACCGGGGAAAACGCTGCCACAATCCTCTGGTTGCGTGCGGTTAGTCGCGGGGTGGAATCCCAGGCAAGAAACTTATCTTGTCGTGGTCTTGAACTTAAGGAGTTTTGCAATGACTATTCCGCACGCCGAGCAGGGCGATGTGGTGGAGGGGCGGTCCATGGGATCGGCCCTGGTCGTCCCACAAATAAAGTTGACTCTGTTTGTCCGCCGAGCCAGCCAACAGTGGGTTGTGTTGGACCCGGAAGGCAACTTCTGGGTCCTGCCGAGTGTCGAAAACCCCTGGGACCAGCGCCAGCCGTTTTTCCCGACCGAGGAGGACGAGCTTGAGCCTGTTCCTGGGCATTACAAATACATGCTCGGTCTTCCGTTTTAGCTGAAAGCAGGGTGTTCCATGACCGCGGAGCAAATCCGGCTTGAGGAGGCGCGAGAAAAACAGGCCCCCTGGAAAAAGTGGGGCCCGTACCTTAGCGAACGCCAGTGGGGAACGGTTCGCGAGGACTACAGCGAGGGCGGCAACGCCTGGGACTACTTCACTCACGACCAGGCCCGCTCACGCGCCTACCGCTGGGGCGAGGACGGCCTTGCCGGCATCTCCGATGACAAGCAACGTCTCTGCTTCGCCCTGGCGCTATGGAACGGCAAGGATCCCATCTTAAAGGAACGACTTTTCGGTCTGACCAACAGCGAAAGCAACCACGGCGAGGATGTCAAAGAGTACTATTTCTACCTCGACAGCACGCCGACCCATTCCTACATGAAGTATCTGTACAAGTACCCGCAGGCGGCTTACCCATACGCCAACCTGGTCGATACCAGCCGCGGTCGGAGTCGTCAAGAATTCGAGTACGAGTTGCTCGACACCGGCGTGTTCGACCAGGATCGCTATTTCGACGTCTTCGTCGAATATGCCAAGGAGTCACCCGAGGACATCCTGATAAAGATCACGGTTCATAACCGTGGCCCCGAGCCTGCCGAGTTGCACGTCTTGCCAACACTCTGGTTCCGCAATGAGTGGTCCTGGGAGGGCGCCCCCCAGCGACCGGAGCTTCAGCGTCTTGGCAATGCCGTCAAAGCGGTCGATCCCAAACTGGGAGTCCGGTATCTCTACTGTGAAGGCGACGTGCCTTTGCTGTTCACGGAGAACGAGACTAACACCCAGCGCATCTTCGGCGTCCCCAATCGCAGTCCTTACGTGAAGGACGGCATCAACAACTACATCGTTCACGGCCAGAAGGACGCGGTAAACCCTGAGCAAAAAGGGACAAAGGCCGCTGCCCACTATCGCATAACGGTGCAACCTGGCGCAAGCCAGGTGATTCGGCTTCGTCTTACCGACCGTGCGCCAGCCACTATGGGGCCGGGCAACGGGAAATCAGCCAAGCCATTCGCCGATTTCGACGACGCGCTCGACATCCGGCACAAGGAAGCCGACGAATTCTACGGTGCCGTCATTCCGCGTTCGCTGAATGCCGACCAGGCCAATGTCATGCGTCAGGCCCTGGCGGGCATGCTCTGGAGCAAACAGTTCTATCACTACGACGTGGACAAGTGGCTCGAAGAACGCGGCTCCGATCCATTCAAGGAGAATCGCAAGCAGGCCCCGCGCAATGAACACTGGCACCACATGTACAACGGCGACATCATCTCCATGCCGGACAAGTGGGAGTATCCCTGGTACGCCGCCTGGGACCTCGCCTTCCATGTTCTGGCTTTGACGCTTGTGGACCCGGACTTCGGCAAGCAGCAACTCAAGTTAATGCTGCGCGAGCGTTATATGCACCCCAACGGCCAGATGCCAGCCTACGAGTGGAACTTTGGCGATGTCAACCCGCCCGTGCATGCCTGGTCCACCATCTTCACCTACCGTCTCGAAAAGGCGCAGAAAGGCGAGGGGGACAAGGAGTGGCTCAAAAGCAACTTCCAGAAGTTGCTACTCAACTTCACCTGGTGGGTCAACCGCAAGGATCGCTCCGGGCGGAATGTGTTCGAAGGCGGCTTCCTCGGCCTGGACAACATCGGCGTGTTCGACCGCAGCGCGCCGTTGCCGACCGGCGGCTACCTGGAACAAGCGGACGGCACAGCCTGGATGGCCATCTTCTGCGAGAACATGATGGAGATCGCCGCGGAACTGACGATGACGGATCCGGACTACGCAGACATGGCCCTCAAGTTCAGTGAACACTTCCTGTGGATCGCCTCGGCGCTGGGCCACATGGGCGGTGACACCGGCATGTGGGACGAGGAGGACGGTTTCTTCTACGACGTCCTTCGACTGCCCGACGGGCGAGCCCAGCGGCTCAAAGTTCGGTCGATGGTCGGCCTTCTGCCCCTTTGCGCTGTCACGACGTTCGAGGGCGAAGTGGTCAAGAAGTATCCCGAGCTCGGAGAGCGGCTGCGACGGTTCCTCGCGGCCCGTCCCGAGGCAATCGCCGCAATCCACGACCCGATGAAGGTCAGCGCCACCGGCCGCAGGCTCACTTCCATCCTGAACGAAACCAAGCTGCGCCGCGTGCTGGCCAAGATGCTCGACGAGAAAGAGTTCCTCAGTGAGTTCGGGATCCGCTCGCTGTCGCGCTTCCACGCCGATCATCCCTACGTGTTCAACGCCGGCGGTCAGGAATACCGCGTTTCCTATTTGCCCGCTGAGTCCGACACCGGCATGTTCGGCGGCAACTCCAACTGGCGCGGCCCCATCTGGATGCCGGTGAACGCTCTGATTATCCGGGCTCTGCTGCAATACTACAGCTACTACGGCGATGATTTCACCGTGGAATGTCCCACCGGCTCCGGCCGGCAGATGAACCTGTACCAGGTGGCCGAGGAGATTTCGCGTCGGCTCGCGAACATCTTCCTCAAGGGCAAGGACGGCCGGCGTCCCGTCTACGGTGGAACCCAGAAATTCCAGGAGGACCCGCACTGGCGTGACTGCCTGCAGTTCTTCGAGTACTTCCACGGCGACAACGGAGCTGGTCTGGGCGCCAACCATCAGACCGGCTGGACGGGCGTCATCGCCCGGGCGATGCATCTGTTTGCGACCATGAAGCCGGATGCGATTCTGGAAGGTGGCAAGAAGGCCTATTTCGAGGGGCAAGCCAAACCGGCGGCCGCCGTTCCTGTGAGTGCTCACTAGCCTGCGTTCACCCAACCTAGCCAGCGGTGAACATGAACCAAGTAGACGAGGAGACATCGCCATGCAGAAAGTCAAAAATCCACCGAGGAAACAGGCACCCATTGAGAGCAGCCCGGCCTTTCGATCGCATCCGACCCACGAGGAACTCCGGGCGCTCGGCAAGAGCCTGCGCGAAAAGTGCCCACGCAATGCGCACGCCGTCTGGAAAGCGCCGAATGATCGGCCGGACCCCCTTGCCTTGATGGAGGAAGCCAACAAGGGGCGCATGCCCCAGCTCATCCCGGTCCGCCATGGCCGCATGCTAAAGTCATCGTTCACCTTCTATCGAGGCGCGGCGCTCAACATGGCCGCGGACCTGGCCTGCACCCCGGCAACGGGGATTCGCGTGCAAGCCTGCGGCGACGCCCACTTGCTCAACTTCGGGGCCTATGCCACGCCCGAAAGGCGTGTAATCTTCGACGTCGTCGACCTGGACGAGACCCTTCCTGCCCCCTGGGAGTGGGATGTAAAACGCCTGGCCGCCAGCTTCGTGCTCGCCTGCCGCGACGACGGCTTCAGCGAAGACACCGCCCGCGATGCCGCGCTGAGTTGCGTACGGTCCTATCGCGAACACATGGCGGAATACGGCAACATGCGCGTCCTGGACGTGTGGTATTCCAGCATCGATGCTGAAAAGGTGATGGAGACAATCTAGGACGAAGAAGCGCGCAAGCGCATCAAGAAACGCCTGGCAAAAGCCCGCCAACGCACCGTCCTGGAACATGAGTTCCCGGAACTCGCGCACACCGGCGGTCTTCACCCCGAAATCAAGGACAACCCGCCCCTGATTTTTCATCTGCACGAGCAGGGACACGAGGAGCAGGCCGCCAATGTCCAGAAGGCCTTTGCACGCTATCGGGAAACCCTGCAAGAAGACCGCCGTCTGCTGCTGGACCGTTACAAGTTCATGGACGTCGCCGCCAAGGTGGTCGGCGTCGGCAGCGTCGGGACATTCTGCGCTATCATGCTCATGATGGCGAGTGAGCAGGATCCCCTGTTCCTCCAGGTCAAACAGGCAGGCCCTTCCGTCCTCGAAGCCTACGCGGGCAAGAGTTTGCACGCCAACCATGGTCAGCGCGTCGTGCACGGCTGCCGGATGATGCAATCGGCCAGCGACATCTTTCTAGGCTGGACCGAGGGGGACCTCGACCGGCATTTCTACATCCGACAGCTCAAGGACATGAAGCTCAAGCCGATGGTCGAAGTGCTCACGCCGAGCACCATGCTCCAGTACGCCGAAATCTGTGGCTGGACGTTGGCCCATGCGCACGCGCGTTCCGGCGAACCCGTCAAGATCAGCGGCTACCTGGGCAAGAGCGACACCTTCGACAATGCCATCGCCGACTTCGCCATCGCCTATGCCGACCAAAGCGAACAGGATCATGACGTCCTCATGAAGGCCGTGCGCGCGGGCAAGCTGGAAGTGTTTGTTGAGGAAGAGCAATAACAGGCCTGCAACCGGGATACGAGTGTAGGGGTGCGCCGACCATCATCTTGCTAATGTAGGGTCACGCGCGAGCCCGCAAAGCGCGTATTGTTTGACATCGACGAATTGGACGCCCCGCGCACCCTGGGAGAGGGATGTGAAACGCTTGGCCGCCAGCACGGCGCCGAGAGACCCGACTTTTATCAGTGGAAACAGCCATTCTGATTCAAGACAAGATCAACGTTCTGGGAGGATTTGATCATGTCAGGCATCAACAATCTCGCCAGCCGGATCGACGCCGAGTTCTCGGCTGTCGAGGAGAAGATCAAGAAGCTCCAGGTCGAGCAGGTGGAGGAGCATAAAAAGCGGCAGCAGCGCCTCGAGCAGCTCGGCAAGTTGTTCGACCAGCTGCGCGATATCTGGAGGCCGCGCATGGAACTCCTGGTCAAGAAGTTCGAGGGCCGGGTTCAGGCAACGCCACGAATAGTGCCATCAACCCGAGAGGCGACCTTCGACTTTCAGTCGCGCCTGGCCCGTGTTCGTCTCAAACTCTCCGCTTTCACCGACCGGGACATCCAAAAGCTGATCCTGAGTTACGATCTGGAGATCATCCCCGTCCTGATGCGTTTCAAACATCATGACGAGGTGGAATTCCCATTGGACAAGGTTGATAAGCAAGCCGTTGCAAAGTGGTTCGACGACCGGATCGTGGACTTCGTGCAGACGTACTTCTCGATGGGCGAGAATGAGATCTACCTGAGGGATTCCATGGTCGAGGACCCAATCGCTCACCTCCGGTTCCCCAAGCAGGCGGCGGCAACGACTCTGGAGTGGCAGGGCCAGAAGTTCTACTTCATCGGTGAAGAGACACAAAGCGAGTTCAAAAAGATGAACAACATCGGGCAGGGTGATCCAGAAATCAGGACATGACAGGCGTGTGGGGAAACGGAATTCACGGAGCAGAATCGGTAAGAAGTTGGCAATCTGCTGACTACTTTTCCATCGGCTGGGAAAATATTCATGTCAAAGAAGCATTTGCAAAAAGCGCTGCCCAAGATGAATCGCAAGAAGTACGAAAAGGAGTTGCGCAAACTGCAAATCGAATTGTGCCGGCTTCAGGATTGGGTGGTTCACAAGGGGCTACGCGTGATCGTAGTGTTCGAGGGGCGCGACGCCGCAGGCAAGGGCGGGACCATCAAGGCGCTTATAGACCGAGTGAGTCCGCGTGTGTTCCGCGTTGTGGCACTGCCAGCGCCGTCTGACCGTGAAAAAACGCAGCTCTACGTGCAACGGTACATCCAGTACTTCCCGGCCGCGGGGGAAATCATCATCTTCGACCGCAGTTGGTACAACCGAGCTGGGGTTGAATGCGTGATGGATTTTTGCACGAAGGACCAGTACAGAACCTTCGTCGAAAACTGTCCCAAGTTCGAGAGTCACATCGTCAAGTCCGGTATCATCCTGATCAAGTTCTGGCTGGAGGTTGGGCAGGAGGAGCAACAGCGGCGTTTTGAAGCGCGCGTAAAGGATCCCCTTCGCCAGTGGAAGCTGAGCCCGATGGACGTCGAATCGTACGCGCGCTGGTACGCTTTCTCCCGCGCGCGCGACATGATGTTGCAAGCGACCGACACAAAGGACGCGCCGTGGTACATCGTCCGCTCGGACGACAAGCGGCGCGCCCGCCTGAACTGCATTGCGCACCTGCTTAGCTCGATGCACTACAAAGAGGTTGCCCGGGACAAGGTGAAACTTCCCAAGCGATTGGCAAAGGAAGAGTACGACGATCAAGCGGTTCTTACGGGGCGGACTTTCGTTCCAGAGAATTACTGAGGAGTGTCAAGACGGGAGCAGCCATGCCGGGAAGCGAGCTCGTGAGCATCATCCGGGCGGTTATCGAGTGGGCCGCCCTCGCCATCGAAATCCTGGGTGCCGTGGTAATCGTGGCGGGAGTGATCAAGGTCGCGATTACACGCGGAACTATTCGCTATCTTTTTCAACTCGAAAAGCCGGGGGCTTATCAGGACTACAAGCACCAACTTGGCAAGACCTTGCTGCTGGGGCTGGAGTTCCTCGTGGCTGGGGATGTAGTCCGGACCGTTGCTCTTGAACCCACTCTCAACAATGTAGCGGTTCTCGGTCTGTTAGTGCTCATTCGTACGTTTCTGAGCTGGTCCCTGGCTGTCGAAATTGAAGGGCGCTGGCCGTGGCAAGCGAAGCATGAGAAACAGATCTGACCATGGCAAGGTGGCGAGCGCGGCAAACGGTACGCTGTCGACACTCGTACCGATCTGGGCCTGAGGAGTGCATCGCTCATGACATGGCTGCATCGCTATCAACTGAAACGGAGCTCGCGCTCGTCACTCTGGCTCTTACCTGTGCTGGCCATTGGTCTGGTCCTTGTGGTCGCGCCGTTCCTCCGCTGGCTCGATCGCCAAACGGGCTGGAGCTGGTTTAACTTCACGCCGGACGGCGCGCGTGCGGTGTTGGGAGCATTCACGTCGTCGATGCTAACCTTGGTTGTCTTCGTCGTATCATCGCTCTTGATCGTCGTGCAATTGGCCAGCGCGCAGTTGACGCCGCGCATCATCGCGACAGCGTTCGCAAACCGGCGTCTCCAATGGGTCCTGGGCATATTCACTTTTGCGTACGCGTATACCATCGCAGCTTCAGGCCGGATCGAGGACACCACGCCTCAGCTGCCGGTTGCGTTTGCCATCTTCTGCAACCTGCTCTGTATCGCCATCTTCTTTTGGTTTGGTCAATGGCTCGGGTTCTCGTTGCGGCCGATCGCGGTACTCCAGGGTGTGGCGGACGAAGGCCGCGCTGTGGTGGAGAGCGTCTATCCGGAGCCATTCGATCCTGCCGAGGAGCAACCGGGTTGGTCGCCAGCGCCAGAGGCCGAGGTCGTGGTTGTTGAGCATACCGGAAGTTCGGGGGTCGTGCTGGCGTTCAGCCAACGCGACCTGACTATGATCGCAGGACACGCTGATGTGGTGCTTGAGCTGGTGCCGCAAGTTGGCGATTTTGTGGCTCGAGGCGATCCCCTCTTTCATGTACGCACCGGGGGGCGTCCCGTCGATGCCTGCGCTTTGCGTGCGTGTGTCGCCATCGGCCCCGAGCGTACGATGGAGCAGGACCCGCGATTCGCATTTCGGATCATGGTGGATATCGCCAACAAGGCGCTGTCACCGGCTATTAATGATCCGACGACCGCGGTGCTGGCGCTGGACCAGATTCACAGGCTCTTGATGTACGTCGGCCAGCGTCGCCTGGATGCCGGCGCGGCGCGCGATGCCCAGGGCCGGCTGCGCTTGTGCTACGGCACGCCGGACTGGATCGATTTTGTGAGCCTGGGCATCACGGAAATTCGCCTATTCGGCGGTAGCAGCATGCAGGTGGCACGCCGGCTCCAGGCTATGATCGAGCATTTACTGCGAGTGCTGCCCGAGGCCCGCAAGGCGGCGTTGGAACAGGAACTTAGCCTGCTCCAGCGCGCGATCCAACGCATCTTTCCCGATGAAGAGGATCGCGCTTGTGCTCAGGTCGGCGACCTGCAAGGCCTGGGCAGTTCGGAGTAGTCGTGTTTTTGGCGTGACAGATCGACGGCAATGCTCCAGGTTTGCGGCCTATTTATACTGAGGGCGGTCAAGAATGAGACTGTAGCCGCATTCGCCAGAATGCGGGGGAATCTGTGAGAGATAGCCCGCATTCTGGCGAATGCGGCTACGGCCTATTGGTATCAGTATTGACCGCACGCAGTATATCATGATCGTCACCGTCGAACCACGGAGAGAAACTAATGGCAGGGCCTCGTTATCCTTCGCTGTACCAGATCAACACTCGCGTCTGGCTGACGGAGCTGTCGCAGAAGCTGGGCCGCTTGGCCACGCTGGACGACATTCCAGATGCCGAGCTGGATCGCCTGGCCGAAATGGGTTTCGACTGGGTTTGGTTCCTCAGTGTTTGGCAGACCGGCCCAGGTGCGCAGCAAGTCTCGCGCAGCAATGCCGAGTGGCGCCGCGAATTCCAGCAGACGCTGTCGGACCTTCGCGAGGACGACATCGCTGGCTCCGGTTTCGCGATCACCGGTTACACGGTGCATAAGAATCTTGGGGGCGACGCCGCACTGGCCCGACTTCGCGAGCGGCTCCGCAAGCGAGGCCTGCGGCTCATGCTCGACTTCGTGCCCAATCACATGGGACTCGATCATCCCTGGGTTGAAGAACATCCCGAATATTTCATCCAGGGCACCGAACTGGACCGGGCCCGCGCTCCGCAAAACTGGACCTGGGTGAAACGCAAGGGCGGCGATCTGCTCCTCGCCCATGGCCGTGATCCCTATTTCCCCGGCTGGCCCGACACCCTGCAACTCAACTACGCCAACCCCGCCACACAGGAAGCGATGATCGGCGAACTGGTAAAGATTGCCGGTCAATGCGATGGGGTGCGCTGTGACATGGCCATGCTGGTCTTGCCGGACGTGTTTGAGCGAACCTGGGGCCAGCGTGCGCCACTTTTCTGGCCGGCGGCAACCCAGCGAGTACGCCAACGTGTTCCCGGCTTCCTCTTCATGGCCGAGGTTTACTGGGACCTGGAATGGACGCTCCAGCAACAGGGCTTCGACTACGCTTACGATAAACGCCTCTACGATCGTCTCCGAGAGGGCCGTGCCCGGCCGGTGCGCGAGCATTTTCACGCCGGCCTCGATTACCAGGACAAGCTGGCCCGTTTCCTGGAGAACCACGACGAACCGCGGGCAGCGGCGACGTTCTCTCCGGAAGTGCATCAGGCCGCGGCGGTCATCTCGTTTCTTTCCCCCGGCCTGCGTTTCTTCCACCAGGGTCAGTTCGAGGGCCGTAAGAAACGAATCTCGCCCCACCTTGTTCGAGGCCCGAATGAGCCCGTCGATGAGAAGCTGAAGGAGTTTTACGACCGCCTGCTTGCCGTGCTTCGTCAGCCGATCGTTCGCGATGGCCAATGGCAATTACTTGAATGCACCGCTGCCTGGGAAGGGAACTGGACAAACGATTGCTTCCTGGTCTTCGCCTGGCGAGGCCCGAAGGGCGAATCGCTCGTAGCCGCCGTGAACTATGCCTCCAATCAAAGCCAATGTCATGTTCGGTTGCCGTTCGCGGGTATCGCCGGCAAGAAATGGCAATTGCAGGATCAACTCAGCCCGGCCAGCTACGAGTGGAACGGCGCTGACTTGCAAGGACGCGGGTTGTACCTGGATATGACTCCCTGGCAGGCGTGCGTATTTGCCCTGAGGATGAGATGAGCGCGACATCGACTGAATCTCGCCAGGTCGCGCGACCCCCGCGTGTAGTCGCTATCAGCGGAATCATTTTCTCCGCGCTTTATATCGCCAGTTTGGTACTCGTGAGGCTCGCGGTCCCGGCCGATCCAACTGATCCCGGCGCCTGGCTGGCTGATCCAGCCTTCCGGAATTGGGTCCGCGTCGCGCTGAACCTGGTTCCCTTCACGGGAATCGCGTTCCTCTGGTTCATGGCGGTGCTGCGCAACCGCATCGGCCTGCTCGAAGATCGGTTCTTCGCGACGGTATTCCTTGGCAGCGGACTGCTGTTTGTCGCCATGCTGTTCACCGCCGTCGCCGTTTCCCGGGGCCTGCTGGATACCTTCGGCACCGGCACCAGCCTTCCAGAGCAGAGCGAAACCTATCGAGTTGGCCGAGGGATGGCGTACGCGCTGATGAACACGTTCGGCATGAGGATGGCGGCAGTATTTATGTTCGTGACCTCCTCGATCGGACTCCGCACAGCTGTTCTCGCACGCTGGGTTTCGTTTGTCGGGTTCGGCTGTGGCTTAGTGCTGTTGTTGGTCATCACTGACTTTGCCTGGATCTCCCTGCTTTTCCCGTTTTGGGTCCTTCTGGTGAGCACATGGATCCTAATCCGAGACTTCCACGAGGGACGCCAGATGGTAGCGCGTGGCCAGACGTTGGCACCTGGGCTGAGACGCGGGAAATCGGGATGACGAGTATGGTGTAGGCCGACCTGGGCGCGTCGTCGTGGAGCGCGGCGTGGATGGCCTTGTTGAGCAATAATCCCTGGTCACTGTAACGTTGTTGCTGCATCAGGGCACCCGTAGAAGAGGACGACGTGCCTTATTCTTTTCGCCGCGCTTTCCTCAAGTAGCACGGGGAAGAGCCGGACAAATCGTTCGCTACTGCGAGCTAATGGCCGTTCCATACGGACAGGACTGGGCAGGCTTGGGCAGGGAAAAGCGTGGAAAATATGGGCAACTCATTGGCTTTCTACTCCAATCCGCGTAAATTCTGCGAAGAATGGAATCTGTAAGTCTTCAGAAGGCTTGCACTTGTGAAATTCGGCGGCCGGAGGCGGCCTTGACCCCGAGAATGGGGTTCAGGAGGTCGCTGGTTCGAATCCTCTCGCCTCGACTTTTTTCAGAAACGAGCCCTTCGGCGAGAAAGTCGAAGGGCTTTCTCATTGTGGGGACCAAAGATACAACTCGATACTCGTGTTCAACTCGCACACGGCGATGGTCTTATGTTCCAAGTGAATCGACGGAACTTTTTTTGCCACTGGACAATACGTGGTTCAAATCCCGTCTCCCGTTCGGGCGGCGGTAGAACCCTCTGCCGTGGAAGACGTGCAGGAATCACTGGGCCAATTCGCGCGACTGAATTCGCCCTATGTTGCTGTGAAATTAGAAGTTCGGTCATTGACGAGCCCATGTCGGCCTTGTATTCTCTACGCGTTCTTGTTGGATAATCAGAAGGTCGACGCTGGAGGCGAACCTTCCGCTCTGGCCTCGTGTCTCCTCCTTCTTCGACAATCGCGGCGGCGGGATCGATACAGCTGGAGGTAAGTCGATGCCCACTCTAAACGACGTGTACCGCAAGTTCGGAGAGGTCGCAGAAGCAGCGCAACTTTTGGAGACCGAGTTGGGCACGATCCTGCTCAGCCTTCGCGGTTTGGAGCACGACCTGTTTGGGGGCGACAAGGGGGAATTGGCGACTGAAATCTACAACAAGATCAACAAGAGCACGTTAGGCCAGGTTCTGAAGCAGCTTGCAGCATCTGCTGGCTTCTCGGGCGATTTCGAGCTGCTATTGGCGAATGCGGTCGCAGAGCGGAATCATCTCTTCCATTCTTTCTATCGGAAGCACAACTTCAGAAGGAACTCGGACGAGGGCCGCACGAAGATGCTCGGAGACTTGGAGCGCAAGCACGAGACCATTCTCGATGCCTACAAAGCTGTCATGCAGCTATCGGGCGTTGATCTGGATAAGCTGACCAACGTGCCGATGCCAACGAAGCACGTGAAGATTTAGTCGCGGGCGGCGAGGGGCAGCCGCCGATCCAGGCGCTGCAGCAGATGGCGGCCGCGATTTTGGTCCCTCGTGACATCACGGTTCTCAGCGCGGCCGCCGCTGCTGAGCTTGGTCGTTAGCTCGGAACTCATGAGGTCCAACAACCTGGCAAATCCTTCGACGCAACCGCTCACCAGCTACGCGGACCCAGCTGGTGCGCCACCGGTTTTTTGCCTTCACGCTAAGCCGCGATTCAGCCCTCTCGATGTGAATGTGGCGTTTCTCGTGCGGTGCGGGTGGAACCAGGCGGTTGATCGCCTGCGGTTCCACGTTGAGCAAGACTCCCTAATTCCTGAAGCACACCCCATGGCCCAGGTAATGAAGCGCCTCCAACCCCACCTTCTTATCAGGCGCCTTGATCGCGATGAGGATCGATTCATTTCGGTCCACGTATCCGTCAAAGGCAACATCGCCATTCTTTCAAACGATGCGGACTACGCTCGCGCAGGCTTCCAAGGAATCTTCTTGGAGTGTCCGCCTTCCTTCCATGGGCCAGACGAGTTCGAAATCACCGAGGATTGGAAAAGCGATAACGAGACAAAAGGCCTTTTCGCTGGAATGCTGGCAGGCGCTCAAGGCTGGGATCCAACGCATAACATTCCCGACAACATTCGGCAATCACTTGAAGAAGCGAAAGCGTCCCTCGAAATTGCGAACTACCGTTCCTGTGTTGCAATGTCCCGGCGAACTTTAGAGGCTGTCCTCAAATTCGGGTACGAGCGCCTTCTCAAAAGGGAGCCCGTTGACAAGAAGGGCCACGGCCTGATGCTGAATGACATGATCCAGGAGTTCCGTAAGCAAAAACCGGCACTGATCCCTGACCACTTACTTCACGTTGCGGACTCGATTCGTGTGATCGGCAACGTGCCTGGTGCTCATGCGGCGGATATTGCCAACTACCACTTTTCTCGCAGTGACGCGGAATTTGCGCTTTATGCGACGACGCATTTCCTTGACCGGTATTTCTCCAAAATTGACAAGGAAGTGACACAGTACTACACGCTGGCGATCGACTTAAGCGATCCCACGGAGAAGCCAGAGAAACGCAGCTGAACCAACGGCTGAAGCTGACCGGGGCCGCCACTCCGGCTCTTCGGATTCTACATCCTCCGAGGCGGCCCCGGCAACTTAGCTGAAGTGATATAATTCTAAGACCTCTTGCCGCACGTTCATTCTGAAGGAGATCGCGAGCATGTCTACGGTGCCCACCAAGCAGACGGGGGCCACAGAGCCGAAGGAAACAATCGAAGAGAAATTCCGACGGCTGGCGTGTGCCTGGCGCGCCGAGACGGCTTACCTCTCCTCCAGCAGCGAGCTGGTCGCTCATCCCGCGTTTCAGGAGATTGTCGGCATGGGCCCTGCCGTCATCCCGCTTCTGCTCCGGGAACTGGAGAACCGCACCGGCCACTGGCACCGCGCGCTGCGACAGATCACCGGCGCCGACCCTGTTTTGCCTGCCGATCGAGGGAATATCGAAAAGGCCGCAGAGGCGTGGCTGCGGTGGGGCAAGGAGCAGGGCTACGCATGGTAGAACCCAGCCTGGAGGACGTGTTCCCCGGGCTGCGCGGCCAACCCTATCAGATCAAGAGCCCCCGGGACCAGCGCTACAACTGCATCGCGTTTGCCGCGGGCTCTGACCGCACCTGGTGGTGGCCGGACGCAGCCGGGGAAGACGCCTGGCCCGCCGGGGTTGCTCGCGCTGAAACCATTGATGCCTTCTGCGAAGCGTTCGCTGCTCTGGGTTACGTTCTCTGCGACGACGAGCAACCGGAGTCCGGCTTCGAGAAGGTCGCCCTGTTCGCCGTTAGCGGCGTGCCAAAGCATGCAGCGCGGCAGTTAGTCACCGGCCGATGGGTCAGCAAGCTTGGTCCGAGCGAGGACATCGAGCACGCACTTCACGATCTAACGGGAATGGTTTACGGTGCGGTGGTTCTGGTGATGAAGCGGCCCGTGACGTGATTCTGGCGCTGGAATATCTGGACAGGCGGCTGATCCATATGCTGACCGGCGCAGGAACATGCTGACAGGCTCAGCTGAGTGCGAGTCGCCTGGGAGCATAGCATCATGTGGGAAGACCCAATTGTGGCGGAAGTCCATCGCACCCGCGAAAAACTAGCAGCGGCATGCAACTTCGACATCAAGGCATACTTCGCAGACTTTCGCAAGCGTCAAGCAGCGCTAGGCGATAGGCTGGTACACCCGAAGAAGCGAGCCGAACTAACGGCTGAAGCTGACCGAGGCCGCCACTCCGGCTCTTCGGGGTCTACATCCTCCGAGGCGGCCCCGGCAGCTTAGCGTGGACATTCGGTGTCAGATCATTTTACGCTTAAAATGATCTGACATCGATCACTCTCCTAAAATGATCTGACACCGATCACTCGTGAGGATGGGATTATGCTATGATCCGTCCCCCGAAGATTGATTCCATCGGGCCATCCGCTCGTCCTGCTGAACAAACATCTCGTTCTGGACCCTCTCGTATTTGACCCAACCGGGCAACTTCCTCAGCAACGCGTCGTGTGCCGCATCGGTGATCTGGGTCCTTCGGTGATCAACCCTGCGGAGCTTTGGGGACGGTAGCAGATACTCCAGTCCCCGGTCTGTCACCAATGTCCCAGCAAGGAAGAGTTTCTGCAACGCCGGGAGCCTCCCCAGGGGTTCCAAACCCTCGTCACCCACCTGCGTGTCAATGAGATCGAGGCTCTCAAGCTGGGTCAATGTCCTGAGATGTACCATCCCGGCACTAGTGACCTGCGTTCCGTTGAGAGAAAGATCCCGCAGTTCAGCGAGCCCGGAAAAGGATTTAATCCCCTCATCGGTGATCTTGGACCTGACGAGGGTGAGATACCGCAGTCCGGCAAGATTCTCCAGGTGTCTCAGTCCCGCGTCCGTGATAGCGGTATCGATGAGTTCGAGCCGCCCCAACTCCCTGGCGCATTTCAACAGTGCGAGGTCGGAATCGATGACATCCTTGCCGATCAGATAGAGCCGCTGGACATGGCACAGATGTTCCCCGACGCGATCTCCCAGAGACCGCAAGATCGTCAAGTCCAGCATGCTCCCGAGGGAATCGATAGCTTCGTACTGGTAAGACTTCTGGGTTCTGTCGAGCAGAGCGTTAAGTGTTCTTGAAGATGCGCCGAGCGCCTGAGGAGCATGTTCATCGTTCCAGTAAAGCTGCCGCAAGAGGAGCATCCCCCGGACGGCGGAGAGCAAGTCGTGATGGAATAGATGCTCACTGACCCCGTCGAGCGGTGGCCTGAGAAATGAAACCGCACACCCGAGATCATCCCTGGAGACGATGCGTAGGGATTGAATGACCCGGCCAGCCAAGGGCAACTCATTGGTAATGTACCGATCGGGCATAATGAATGACCGTAGCCCGTGGCGTATCAGTTGGAGGTTGTCCTCGTCAACGTTAATCCAGTACTTCAAGATCCCCGCCGCACTCTTGCGGAACCGCTCTTCTTCAATTTCTTGGACGCCAAATTCTAAGATAGGTGCGCTTAAATCGAACGTCCCTTTATTATCCCATTGCCATTGCGTGCAGACGCCCGCACCCGGCTCTCCTGGAAGCAATCTCAAGGGCGTAGGGTATGGCGGAAAAGTCCAAACATAAAATCGCGGAGAAGTGTGGTAAATTCGCAACCGCTGCTCTTTCTTCTTCACGACGCATAGGAACAGCGGCAAGGGAACCTGGACCAAAGCCTTAACCGAACGCTCGTGCTCGAATACCCAAGCCTCCTCCTCGCTCTTGACCTGGACGACGTAGTACGCGTGAGCCCACGCTCTTTGGCTATCACCCTCGGTCAACGTGCAGTAGAGGTCTAGCCCTATGTCTTCCTGACGAGGCACAGGCACAGACGTGCCAAGACTCGATAAAGCCAACTGCGCGTAATACTCGGATCTGCTCCCTTCGTGGAAGTGTGGTGCATTTGATCCCCAAGCACTCATCTTGGCCATGCCTCACCTGTTTCAAAAGCTGTAAATGTATCATTGTCAAGCTCTTCTGGCAATTACCCCGCGGGGCACATTTTTTGTCGGGCGTCGTTCTTAGGAAAGGATATGAACAGACTTATATGTATCGGGTGGTTTCGGCGGAGGTCAGCTTTGTAAGCCGTGAAGCGGCTTGCCCTTGCGATTTTCCGACCATTTACCTCCTGAATGGCGTTCAGGAGGTCGATAGCTCCGGCGAGCCTCGAAAAACGCCGTTGCGAGAATCTTCAATCCCATCGTAGACAACGGGCTGGCCACGGCGTTTCCTGACCCCGGGCCCGGCTGGAACTCCAGCGGCATAGATGGAGCATTCAGCCGCCCGTGCCAGCACGACCGGCATAAGCTTCTTGCGTTCAGCGGAGTCGTTTCTGCCAGAATTCGGAATCGTTGGGAATGTGCACATCAGTACACATGACATATGGCAGGTGGAACTGCCATGGGTCCAAAGTCCGAGTTGTGATGTAATCCTTTGTAGGAGAATCACTTGCAGAATGCTATGTTGTGTCAGACAAGTCGTCTGCCTACCCCCGTTTTACATGACAAAACATGACATCATTCATTTCCGGCATTTTCTTTGCGTTTCTCTCTGGCCTCGTGCTCGGACCCCAAAAGTTAGCCTGGAAGATGCACTAGAGAAAATCCCGTGGCGACATTGACGAGTGTCCGCGACTCGCCGCTTGCACGGCTTCGCACAGGGCGATTGTTCCAAGGTTGTCACGCCCACTTATTTCCGGTTCCACTCCGTCCTCCAGCGAACATAAGAGCTGTGCCATCGTGCCCGCAAAGGCGTCTGGAAACCAAACCTCTTGCCAACGCGGCTGGAACAAGTGACCCGGCTGCCGCGTCGTCGTGAAATCGAGCGTGCTGGGAGTTCGCGCGGGATAGCTTGGCCAGCCGATCGTGCCTTGGGCCAAGCCCTCGGTCCCTTCGAAGCGCCAGCGAACAAAGAGGTCGCCCCTTGCTTCCGGGCGCGCTGGGCCCGCCCAAACGTCATCCCAGGCCGACGCCCGGCAGCCACTATCGTATTCGAGAATGTACAAGTTGATGCCATCGCTGTGGGGAAAACGGGTGCGCGGATCGGGACGCGTGCTCGCCAGGACACGGTCCGGCGTCCCCAGCCAATAGCGAAATGTGTCCAGATGGTGAATGCTCATGATGAACGTCGATAGCGAGTGCAAGTGCTCGCTCCACGGCATCCAGTGCGGAATCGCTCGCATTTCAATCGTGGCCAGCACCGGCTCGCCCAGCCAGCCGCGCCGCAGAAGATCTTTAAGAGCGCGCACGGACTGGTCGTAGCGCATGTTCTGGTTGACCGCGAGGGTAATCCCGGCACGCGCGCAAACGTCGACGCATGCCTTGGCCTCTCGAACAGACATGGCCAGCGGCTTTTGGGCCAGGATACCCCGGATGTGGTCGGCGTGGCGGGCTGCCTCGTGGATGATGGCCGGCTGCACGTCCGGCGGTACCGCGATGTCGAGTACTTCGACGTCCTTGTCGCGCAGCAGCTCTTCGTGACCCTTATAGCAGCGTTCAATGCCATGCGACTCCGCGACGGTGCGGGCTCGACCGGGATCGCGCGAGGCGATGGCGATGGGATTGAAGCCAGCTCCACGGTAGGCGACCAGGTGGCAGTCGCGCATGATGAAGCCGGCGCCAATGCAGCCGATGCGGAAGTCTTTGCGATGGGGCAGGCGGGGAAGGTAATCCAGCGCGAGATCCTGAAGTTCGCCGGACATGAAAGGCTCAGCTTCGGGGATCGATCTTCAGTTCGAATCGGGGGAGCCCAGGACTATCCGGCCAGCACGCGCAATTCACGCGGCAGAGGAAAGTTCACATGCTCTTCACGCACCGTGCGCGTCTCCGTACTCGCCCCAAAGCGATTTTGCAAATACTCGACGCACTCCTCAACTACCTCTTCCGGAGCACTCGCCCCAGCGGTGATAAGCACTGTCTCGCCGCCCGTGAACCAGTGGTCGGCGATCTCGCGGACGCCGTCGATGAGATAGGCCGGCTTGCCGCAACTTTTGGCGATTTCAGCCAACCGCATGCTGTTCGAGCTATTCCGGCTCCCGAGCACCAGTACCACGTCCGCTTCGGGGACCAAGCCCTTCACGGCCTCCTGCCGGTTTTGCGTGGCGTAACAGATATCGTCCCTGGACGGGCCGATGATCTGCGGGTAGCAACGCCGCAGCCCTGTGATGATGACCTCGGCATCATCCACGCTCAGCGTGGTCTGAGTCAGGTAAGCTAGCTTCGCGTCTGCCGGCAAGTCGAGCAGGTTCACGTCGGCCAGGTCTTGTACCAGGCGAATGCTCGCCGGAGCCTCACCCATGGTGCCCAGCACCTCGTCGTGCCCCTCATGGCCGACGAGAATGATCGTGTAACCCTCCTGGGCAAAGCGGACTGCCTCGAGGTGAACCTTGGTAACCAGCGGGCAGGTGGCATCGATGGCAAAAAGGTTGCGTTTGGCGGCGGCTTCGCGAATTGCCGGCGCCACGCCGTGCGCGCTATAAAGGACGTGCGCCCCTTCGGGCACCTCGGCGATACTGTCGACGAAAACGACGCCGCGCTTGCGGAAGCGCTCCACGACTGGCCTATTGTGAACGATTTCGTGATAGACGTAGAGCGGCGTGCCGAACAGCTGCAGGGCGCGATCGAGACTCTCGATCGCCATGTTCACGCCCGCGCAAAAACCACGCGGATTGGCCAGGATAATTTTCACCTGTGACTCCCTCTTCCAGAGATAGTCATGCTAGCTGGGCTTCCACATTCTGCCAAGCGCGACCCATAAAACACCATCGCCACCCGGGTGGGTGGCGATGCTGCAATTCCAAATAATACCGGCGGCCAGCGCCAGGCCTTAGTCTACAAACACGACTTTGGTTACCGTGATGGTCTTCTTCCCGTCCTTTTCCGTGACCGTGCCCGTCACTTTGCCTTTCTTTGCTTCGGTGCAAATCGTTTTGTGGTGCTTCTTGTTGCCGTCCTTATCGAAGTAATACACGACGTCCTTGCCGTCCTTCTCGACCTTGATGACGGTCATGCACTTATCGGTTTCTTTCAGATCGCACTTAGCGCACGTAATCTTGCCTTCGAGAGTAACTTCCTTGCCTTCCTCTCTGGCTTGCACGCCGACGACCAAAGCCAGTACGACTGCCACTCCAAACACCATGCCTAATGCAGCCTTCATCGAAGAGCCTCCCTTGAGAAAACAACGACCTATTTCCGGTGGCACCGGGATCAAACGAGATTTTACCCGGACATCATCATTGGTCGGAGTATAACCGGCGGGACGAGCCTACGCAAGAAGGCAATTTGAAGATGTTGCCAAGGCCGTTGGGTTATCATCTCATGGCCCATCCCGCGCCAGCCACCGACATTGACATGAAGCCGGGTACGCCTAGAATACTTGCTTCCTTTTACGGGCTGGATTCGATGGACAACGCCATTCGCAAAGCCGACGTGCTCATCGAGGCCCTCAGCTACATCCGCAGGTTTCGCGACCGCATCACGGTGATCAAGCTGGGGGGCAGCGCCATGGAAGATGCGGGCACATTGCGCGCTACCCTGCAAGATGTCGTCTTCATGGAAACCGTCGGGATGCGGCCCGTCCTCGTCCACGGCGGGGGCAAGCCCATCGACCGCGCCATGGCCGCGGCGGGCCTCAAGCCACGAAAGGTCCAGGGCCGGCGCTATACCGACAATGAAACACTGGCCATCGTTGTCCGTGTGCTCAAAGAACTGAATACTGAAATCGAAGCCCAAATTCGGGAACTGGGCGGGCGAGCAGTGGGCCTGAGCACCGGCTCGCTGCAATCTCTCTTTGGGGAACGGCTCCTTTTGCAGGACGAGGCCGGCAAAGCGCTCGACCTGGGCCGGGTCGGCCGGGTGACCAGAGTGGATCATGCCTTGCTTTCCGATTTCTGCGCAGGCGGCGTCGTACCTGTGCTTCCGTCCCTGGCACTCGATAGTGACCAGGGCTGGCTCAATATCAATGCAGATACCGCCGCCGCGGCCGTTGCCGCGAACCTGCGAGCGGAGAAGCTCGTCATCTTGACGGACACGCCCGGCATCCTGCTCAATCGGGCCGAGCCGGGTTCCCTTGTTCGGGGCCTGGACGCTGCCGGCTGCCGTGACCTGATGGCCCGTGGCATTATCGACGAGGGGATGATTCCCAAAGTGGAGGCTTGCCTCGAAAGCCTGGCGGCCGGCGTGCGTCAGACGCATATCATCGATGGCCGTTTGCGGCATTCTTTGCTCCTCGAGATATACACCGATTACGGCGTCGGCACGGAGATCAAGTAGGCCGAGGTTCGCTCTCTGAACGCAGGCCGCACCCGAAAGAGCGTGTTGAAAAAGGGGTCTGACCCCTTCGAATCTGCAAAGCCTCGTAGCTTAGGAATGGGCGGACTGCCTCGATTCTCGAGGGGTCTGACCCCTTTTTCAACACGCTCTAAAGATAGAGCCGAAGCCCCGATCCCAAGGTGAGAAAGTAAGTTTTCATGGCCTTGACGTCCCCCCAGATCATTGATTTGTTCCGACAGTATGTGATCCCCAATTACACGCGCTACCCAGTCTGTCTGGTGCGTGGCGAGGGCTCCCAGGTATGGGATGCCGAAGGGAACCGCTATCTCGATTTCTTTCCCGGTTGGGGTTGCGATCTGCTGGGTCATTGCCCGCCGCGGGTGGTCGCGGCCGTGCGCGAACAGGTGGGGCAGCTCATCCATGTCCCCAATACCTGGTACACCGAGGCGCAAGGACTCCTCGCCCAGGCACTCAGCAGGCGCAGCGGCTTCGAGGGACAGTGCTTCTTCTGCAATAGCGGCACCGAGGCCGTGGAAGGAGCGATCAAACTCGCCCGGTTGAACGGCAAGCCAGGCCGTTACAAGATCATCACGATGGTTGACAGTTTCCACGGCCGAACGATGGGGGCCGTCACCGCCACCGGCCAGCCCAAGTACCATCAAGGCATCGAGCCTCTCCTCGCTGGTTTCTCCTATGCCCCCTTCGGCAATCTCGATGCGGCGGCCCGGCTCATCGACGGGGAAACATGCGCCATTCTTGTCGAGCCCATCCAGGGTGAGGGCGGCATTCGCATTCCACCTGACAATTACCTGGTGGGATTGCGTGAGTTGGCGGATCAGCATAAACTGCTGTTGATCTTCGACGAGGTCCAGGCCGGCATGGGCCGCACCGGTCGCTGGTTCGCCCATCAGCACTGGCCGGTCCACCCGGACGCAATGACACTCTCCAAAGCCCTGGCAGGCGGCCTGGCGTGCGGCGCTCTCCTTGCACGCCGTGAAGCAGCTGAAAAGCTCAAGCCCGGCACGCATGCAGCCACCTTCGGCGGAAATCCCATCGCCTGCCGCGCTGCATTGGCGGCGATCGAAACGATCGACGCGGACGGCCTCTTGGCCCGGGCCGAGCAGATCGGCGCTCGCTTCCAGGATCGTTTGCAGGCTCTGCGGCGCCGCTGTCCACGCGTTCAAGAAATTCGCGTGAAGGGAGCCATGATCGGCATCGAGCTATCGATGGAAGGAACGCCCATCGTCCAGCAGTGCCTGGAGCGCCGCTTGCTGATTAATTGCACTCATGGCACTGTCCTGCGCTTGCTTCCAGCGTTGACTCTCACGGACGAGGAATTGGACCAGGGATGTGCTGTATTGGAAGAAGTGTTGCTGGCCCAGCAAGTCTGAACCCGGCTGAATCATTACCATGCGCCACTTTCTTGACCTCCTCGATCTCGCTCCGGATGAGGTAGCGGCCCTATTGAAAAGCACTGCGGAATTAAAGGCCTCGCACGAACGCGGCGAGCGGCCCGCGTTGCTCCTGGGCCAAGTGCTCGGCTTGGTCTTCGAGAAGCCTTCCCTGCGCACGCGCGTCAGTTTTCAGACGGCGATCGCACAACTCGGCGGCGCCAGCGTGTTCATGACAGGCAATGAGGGAGGGCTCGGCTCCCGCGAAAGCGTGCCCGATTTTGCTCGCGTGATGAGCCAATATGTGGACGCCGTCGTCCTGCGCACCTTCAGTCACGCGACGGTTGAAATGTTCGCGGCTTATTCGACCTGCCCGGTGATCAATGGCCTTTCCGATTACTACCATCCTTGTCAGGCACTGGCCGATCTCTTCACGCTCCAGGAAGTGTGCGGTGGCCTGTCGGGACGAACCCTCGCATTCGTCGGCGACGGCAATAACGTCGCTCGTTCACTGGCGATTGGCTGCGCCAAGACCGGCGTGAAGTTCGTGCTGTCGGCGCCGGACGGTTATGGCTTCGACCAGTCTTTCCTCCAGACCTACTCGGGCCATTCGCTGAATGGCTCGCTCGCGGTGGAAAGCGATCCTGCCCGCGCGGTAGGGTCGGCGGACATCATTTATACGGACGTCTGGACCAGCATGGGGCAGGAAGCCGAGCGCGACAGCCGGCTCAAGAGTTTTGCCCGCTATCAGGTAAACGCGGCGTTGCTGACGCATGCTCCTGCCCATGCCTGCGTGATGCATTGCCTGCCGGCCCATCGCGGCGAGGAGGTGACCGGCGAAGTGCTTGATAGCGAACGCAGCATTGTTTTTCAGCAGGCAGGCAACCGCCTGCACGCGCAAAAGGCGCTGCTACTCTGGCTGCTCCATCGCACCTAGCGCCCAGTCATTCATCCGGTGATGGATTCGTAGTCCCGCCTTCCGGCCTCATTTTGGGCTAAACAAGCACAGAGGACAGCGCCGTATGCGTGCACATGGCCGGCAGCCCGATGAACTACGTTCCCTTGCCTTCCGCCGTCGCTATACGCGCCAGGCGCCGGGTAGCGTTCTGGTCCGCATGGGGCGTACCACCGTTCTGTGCACGTGCTTCCTGGAAGCTTCCGTGCCGCCCTTCTTGCTGGGAAGCGGCAAAGGTTGGCTCACGGCGGAGTATGCGATGCTCCCTGGAAGCACGCAGTCCCGCAAGTCGCGCGACCGTGGCGGCAAAATTGACGGGCGAAGCGTTGAAATTCAGCGACTCATCGGCCGCAGCCTGCGCGCCGTAGTGAACCTGGAGAATCTCGGCGAGCGCACGTTGGCAATCGATTGCGACGTGCTGGAAGCCGACGGCGGCACGCGCACCGCCTCAATCAATGGCGCCTTTATTGCAGTTATCGACGCCTTGACCGCCCACAAATCTGACCTCGGGCCAGCGTCCAAAATAATCAAGGGCAGCGTCGCGGCAATCAGCGTCGGCTTGCTAAACGACGTTGAGCTGCTCGATCTCGATTACAGCGAGGACAAGGATGCGGAGGTCGACCTGAACCTGGTCATGACAGGATCAGGTCAATTCATCGAGGTGCAAGGAACGGGCGAAGAATCGACGTTCAGCCGAAGTCAGCTCGACAGGTTGCTCAAGCTGGGAAAGCTGGGCATCGACTCCATCACCGAGCGCCAACGTCAGGCTTTGGGCGCACATTGGCCTCTGGACTAAATAAATCACTTCTGCTAAAGTCCCCCCCCACTCAGAGCGTGTTGGAAAAGGGGTCAGACCCCTTGAGTTGTGCAAAGCCTGGTACCTCAGAAATGGGCGGAGTGCCTCGATTCTCCAGGGGGTCTGACCCCTTTTTCAACACGCTCTCAGAGGCAGTGAAGATTCATACGGAACTCGGCGTCAGCGCACGCTCGATCAGGTGTGTCAGGACTCTCGAAATCAAAGGATTGGAATCGGGAGGATCGATATGATGCGGTCGATTTTGGTGCTGGCAGGACTTGCCTTGGCAGGCAGCGCGTTCGCTGGCGTGGAGGCGGATCCGTCCAAGAGCTACGCCATCACGCCCGAAGCGGGCGCCTGGATGATTCGTGCGGCGATTTTTGTTGGGCCGGAATCGCCGCAGCTAGCCCATCAACTCGTGTTGGAGGTTCGCACTCGCTTTAACTTGCAGGCGTATGTTTTCAATCACGGTGAAGAGGAACGCCACAAGCAGCAAGAATACTTGCAACAGCTCCACCAGAAATATGACGATCCCAAGGGGCCGAGAGCCCCGCTCCGCTGCGTGCGCATCGAGGACCAGTGCGCCGTGCTGGTCGGCGGTTACAAAGACATTGAGACTGCTCGACGGGCGCTGGAGACGATCAAGAAGCTCGACCCGCCCTCTTCGGACAAGCTCATGCCCCTGTTGTCGCAAATCGAACTGGATTCCGGTCCTAACGGCCAGCCAAAGGCAGTCGTCAACGAAACCCACGTGAATCCGTTCCTGAGCAGCTTTGTGGTCCACAATCCGACGGTCGCAATGCCGCCGCCTGAAAACAAGCCGAACACCTTGCTCAAAAAACTGAACTCACACGAAAGCTATAGCGTGTTAAACTGCCGCAAGCCGTGGACTTTGGCTGTGGCCACCTATCAGGGAGCACAAGTCATCCAGACCCAGGGGGGCGAAACCAGTTTTTGGGAGAAGCTCTGGGGCAACGGGTCGGGAGATAGGCTGGAAGCCAGCGGCCACAACGCCCACAATTTTGCCCAGGCGATGCGCAAAGCTGGCTGGGAAGCTTACGTATTGCACACCCATTGGGGCGCCGTCGTTACCGTTGGCGGTTTCGACAGCGCGAACGACCCCAAGATCGAGGAGGTAAAGCGTACACTCGCCTCGAGTTTCCAGATTGGTCAAGGTCCACAGATGCTTGCTCAGCCCTTGCCCATGGAAGTACCACGACCTTGAGGTCGCAGCATCGAGTTGGATTACCTATCGAGCCTGTAAGCTGAACGCATCCTCCAAGGATGCACGCATCAGCTTACAGGCTCGCTTCGTTTGCCATTGCGCCCGGGCTGACCTGTGCAGCTCGAAGCGGCTGGATGTAGCTCGCGAACAGCTCGTTGTCTTCGTCCCCATGACAACCATGACAGAACAACAGATAGCCTGCCAGCAGCGCAAGTCCCAACCAGCGAACCCAGCTCCGCGAAGGCAAAGCTGACGGGAAATGTGAGCACAGAGGCGCAGACAGGGATGCACATTGAGGCCGCGCGTCACGAAGCGCGTGATGGCGCCACCGCGGATTGAAGTTCATCCCAACATTGCAGCCGGAAAACCGCTCGCGCAGCCGGGCCCGGAAGGACGAGACGCGCCGGGCTCTCGTCAGGATAGAGCGCTGCAATTCATTGTTCAGCAGAATCATTTCTTCAATTGCTGATCCAGGAAGCTGATCATCTGTTCGATTGTCATCTGCATCTTTCCGGCGTGCCAGCCGTGCCCTTCTCCCTCCATCTCGACAACCTCCGCGGGCACGCCGACACTTTGCAACTTCTTCGCGAGCAAGCGCGAATTGCGGATATCCACAACTTTGTCCTGAGTTCCGTGGAAGAACAAAAAAGGAGGAGAGTCCTTGGATGCGTAGAGAAGCGGCGACGCTTTCTGGTATTGCTCGGGCTTCTCCGCAAGGGTACCGCCGAGGAAAGGCACCAGGGCCTTCTGCTCGGTCTCCTCGGACCAGAGCTTGGTTGTAAAATCGGTCGGGCCGAAAAAGCTCACGACAGCTTGAACGCGGCTCGACTGATTGTTGTTACCCCCCTTGCCTTCGAGGCCGGCCGCCTTGTCGGCGGTCCCCAGGAGGCACGCAAGATGGGCACCCGCTGAAAAACCAATGGCGCCAATACGGTCCGGATCGATCCTGTATGTCTTCGCGTTGGCCCGAAGCCATCGGACCGCCGCTTTGCAATCCTCAATCTGCGCGGGAAACTTTGCCGCTGGGGCTAATCGGTATGAAATAGTAGCGGCCACGTAGCCACGGTCTGCCAGCACTTCGATTGTCTTGGCTAGATCCTGGCGTTTGCCCGCCCTCCAGGCGCCGCCATGAATAAACACCAGTGCCGGAAACGGCCCCCTGGCATCCTTGGGCATGGCCAGGTCGAGCATCAAATCCATGTCGCCACCGTGGCCGTAAACGAGACCGCGTTCCACCACGACCTCGAATTTGCCCTCCTGCGCCAGGCACTGGTAGGGCAATGCCAACAGCAGCAGCGTTGCCGCAAGAAACAGACAGCGTTTCATGGAACGATCCTTTCCGAGCCTGGGGCGAGGTGACATCAGTGCCCGCCCCAATATTAAACCGTTGGACTCGAAATACAAATAGGGGGAAGGAAGGTCGGTAGCCGTTTTCCACAAAACCGCGGGAACGCTTGGGAAGGTCGCTGTCTTCCTACTGATCTCATTTTGCCTGCATTTCCTAGAATTGAAGAGGCAGGAGCAACCAGCCGATTTTCCATAGCGGCCAGGACTCGAGACGAGATACTTTAGAATCGAAACAAGGATCATGGCTGAGGTCACTATTCAACAGGCGCTCTATTGCCGGCACCAGGGTGGCGGCCGCATTCTGGCACGCTCTGCCGGGTTCCACGAGGACTGGCTGCCAGAAGTCGAGCGCATGTCGAATTCTTTCGGCGCAAGGCCGCCGGGGCTGGCATGTCCGCCCTGTGTCTTTGCCCGACCTTTCGGCGTGAAGCAAGTTGCGGTAGTGCAGGTAGGCGACCTGGGTGCTGACGGAGCAGGCTCTCCGGATATGCTGGGATTCCATTTCCTGATCCTGCCTCAATTGCAATACAGGAAGCTGGGCGGCGATCCCTTCGCCTTGGCCGAGCGTCTCCCACCACCCTGGGACGCTCGCGGTGAACTGCCCGCCCTATCATTGCCGGCAAGTTCGCCTCCGCAGCGCACTGTGGCCCAGGTCCAGGAGATTTTGAAACGAGGCAATCGCAGTCCACTTCTTCTGGGCGGGGTACAGGCCCTGGTTGACGGCGGCCGGCTGGTGTTCGAGCGAACGAGTCCGGACACAGGACTCGTGCGCGATTTGTGGACGCTGCTGCCGACCGGTGCGCGCTGCCATCTTTGGCCCGCGAGCTACGCCTTCGGCAATGAGCTGGGATTCGATGTGCTCGTCGTTCCGCGCGCCAGCGGGGACGAGTATGCTTCATACCTCTCGGAGGTACAAGCAGGCGATTACCCCGAAGGCCATTACGAGTTGGGCTTGCAGATCGCTGCCGAGGCGGCGGATCAACGAGCATTGGACTCCCTCTTTTCCCGCCGGAGTCGAGGGGAGATCTGGCGCATGGGTCTGACCCTGTTCGCCGTCATTTCGGTCCTCGTGATTGTGGGAAAATGGCTGACGCCTCCTGGGGTACGGAGAGATCGGCCCGCAGAATCGACGAAGCTGGTTCTTCCTCCAGGCCACGAATTTGCAGCCTTGAAGAAAGAGGACGAGCAGAAGCTCACGCAGGCCCTGCGCGATCTGGCAATCGAGACAGGGATCAAACCGCTTCCGAGTCCGCCCACGGCCGATAGGCTCATCGCTGAATTCTCGGACCGGAAGTTGAAGACCGACCGCACGCGCCGTCCCGGCACAGACATCACGATCGGACCGCCAGAACGCAGGCTGCGCGCATTGCTTTGGCAATACGGCATCGCCGATTATGGGGACCGGCAGCTGAGTCCACTCGAGCTGGTAGACCGGTTACGGGAAAAGCTGGCTGAACCAAAACAAGAAGAGAAGAAACGCCGTGAGCGATAAGTCATCCGAGCGCGTCCTGGTCATCCCCACATCCGTTTTCCACGCTGCCGGCATCTTCCAGGGTCTCAGCCGGCAGATCGAGCACTACCTCCCGCGGATCCTTAATTCCAGTCACCTGAGTTACCTGGCACGCGCCCAAGCAGAGTCGGATCCAACCCACAAGCAAATTGTTCCCTACGTCGTCCTCCGGTGGCGGGACCAGGTCTTCCATTACACGCGTGGCAAACGTGCCACCGAGAGCAGGCTGCATGCGTTGCGCTCGATCGGCGTGGGCGGCCACATCAGCGCCGCGGACGGCAATCTCTTCGAGAGCCATTACCGCGAAGCTATGTTCCGCGAAGTAGCCGAGGAGGTGTACCTGGAGAGCCCCTACAAGGAGCGCTGCCTGGGATTGATCAACGACGACAGCACGCCAGTAGGGCAAGTGCACTTGGGCATCGTCCACATTTTCGACCTGGATGAGCCGAAAGTCCGCCGGCGTGAACAGGTGCTGACTAGGGCAGGCTTTGCCCCGATCGAGGAATTGCTCGGGCAGAAGGACGAGTTCGAATCCTGGTCGCAGTTTGCTTTGCAAGCGTTGGCGGAGCGCTCGTGATCAGGGCGAATCGGCGCGCGCGAGCGGCCGGTGGGTCGCGCGCGCGAGCGGCCGGACGTCATGCTCGTAACGCTCTCCAGATTGATCGAGACCGCCGTGGGCTTCACAGAATTGCAGTAGCCGCTCGATCTTTTGCGTGGCGGCCGCTTCCCCGGCTCGCTCAGCACCGGCTGCATGTCCCCACAGGATTCGGGATCCCGAGGAAGTCTGCAACACGAACCCCTGAGCGGTCGTCTCGAAGGTTCTCAGTTTCAATTTGTCCTCGTGCGGGCGAACAATACCCGCCAGGCGTGCGGCGGACTCAACCCCGGCATCTCCCCAGCGCTGCCCGGCAAGCCCTGCGGGACGGACGGCCGAGTAGAGAATCGGCAGAGGCTCGCGCGCTCCTTTGCCAGGCAAAACGACTCCGCTTGCATCGACCACCCAGGTTGGCTCATCGACGGTGTTCGCATCGAAAGCCGGGCGGCCCTCAGGTGGGACGGCCTCTCCCTGCGTCGCGCCTTCCGAAAGAATCACCTCCAGGACCGGCGTGCGAAAAGACAGCCGCACCTGGATCTTGCGGGGTGGAACCAGTCTCACTTCGTCCACGTGTTCCACCCACGGGTGCCGGGCAAACGCCTCTGCGAGCCGAGCTGCCAGATCGTCGTCGAGAAGCTGAAGTCGGTCGGGTAAACCCTGCAGGTACTGAACCTCGGCAAGAAAGTCGGCACGGCCTTCAGCAGGCGGCGCAGGGCAATCAATGTCGGCAAAGGGGATCGTGAAGCGCTCCGAATCGCGGAGCCCTTCGCGCGTGTACTTGGCGATTGCCGCCACCGCTGCCAGGAATAAGGCGAGTCCCAGGAGAAGTCCGAGCGGGCGCAGTCCGTTGAAGATCTTCGAGATGGGCGGCGACGAACGGCTTTTTCGGCCCATGCAATGGTCCTCGAAAGCAGAAGACTCAGGATCGGGAGGCGCGCAGAAGAGATTCGCCTAAGTCCCTCAGGCACTTGTCAGGGGACGATCACCAGACGGCAATTTCCAGCTCGAGATCGATTCCCGAGCGTTCCTTCACCTTGCTGCGGACTAAATCGATGAGACGCAGTGCATCGCGGGAACTGGTACCAGGCTGAGCGACGATGAAGTTGGCATCGCGTTCGCTGATCTCCGCTCCACCTACGCGTGTGCCGATCAAGCCGGCCTGGGTAATGAGCAAAGCAGCGCTAAGGCCACGGGGGTTCTTGAAGACCCGGCCGGCGGGCTGAAAACTCAAGGGTTGATTTGCTTTGCGCTGAATCCATGCCCTGCGCAAGCGTCTGACGATGGCATCGAGCTTGTCGGTCTCCAATTCGAAATCGGCCGACAGGAGGACGGCATCGTCCAGATTGCTGGACCGGTATGCAAAACGCAGTTCGTCCCGCTCGCGAACGTGAGTTTGTCCACTTTCATCGAGGATTTCGACCTGGCGAACATGCTGTCCAATCTCGCCTGCGCGGTCGCCCGCGTTGCAGCGCAGCGCGCCGCCGATCGTCCCGGGGATGCCGACGAGCGACTCCAGGCCTGCCAGGCCGTGCCGTGCCGATTCGGAGATCAGAGCGGACAAGGCGGCTCCCGCCCCAGCCCGGACCCTCCTGCCCTCGACGGTAATCTCTGTGAATGCAGGCTCGCTTAACCGGAGCACGACGCCCCGAAGTCCTTCGTCGCGCACGAGGATGTTGCAGCCGTTGCCCAAAACGCGCAAAGGGACGCCATTCTTGCAGGCGAGACGCACCACCCCTGCCAATTCCTCACGGGAGCGTGGGTGAACGAGCATCTCCGCCGGTCCACCCACCTTCAGATAGGTGTAGGGAGCGAGCGGTACATCGCGCAGGATGATCGCGTCAAATTCTTCAAAAGCCTTTGCCTTCGAGCCATTGGACATCAGAGGTTTCTCCCAAGGGCATGCACATCATAGAAAGCGGTGCGGGAATGCGTCAACGCGAAGGCAGGATTCACTCGAGCGGCACGGATGACGGAAAGGCCACAAACGCACTCAGGTCGGGCAGATCGACGCGGTTCCGGGCATGGCCCAAAGCGGGGTCACAGTTTCCGTGGCGGCAAGTTTTTAACTTGCCGGACTTTTCGGCAAATTAAAAATTTGCCGCCACAGAACCGCGCCGCCCGAATAGACTCCTCCCTGAACCAGGCCCGAGTTTGCTTGTTCCCTCCCCGCCGCCCAAGCATACCGTAAAATAGGCGGAATGCGAGTTTCTGCTGATGCAATGACTCAGAAGAGTCCACTCACCGAGGAGGTCGCCGGCAATCCGGTCGCTGTCCTGGCCAGCGGCGGCCTCGATAGCTGTGTTTTGATCGGAGAATTGCTATCGGCGCAAGTCGTGGTCCACCCGATTTACGTCCGTGGCGGCCTCTCCTGGGAATCTACCGAGCAGGACCATTTACACGAATTTCTGCGACGCATCGCCAAACCAGGTCTGCAGCCCGTCCAATTCCTCGACCTGCCGGTGACAGACCTGTATGGAGCGCACTGGAGTGTCACAGGCAGGCAAGTACCGGACGCTGATTCTCCCGATTCGGCTGTTTACTTGCCGGGCCGGAATGTGCTTTTGCTGGCAAAAGCGCTCCTGTGGTGTCACGTACATGACGTGCCCGCCGTGGCCCTTGCCACGCTCAAGGGGAATCCGTTTCCCGATGCAACGCCCAAGTTCTTTAAAGCCTATCAAGAGGCCGTCAACCAGGCCGTGGGCGGAAATGTTCGCATCCTGCGCCCCTACGCCACGCTGAGCAAGACGGAAGTCATGCAGCGCGGCCGGGGCCTGCCCTTGCAGTGGAGCTTCTCCTGCATCCAGCCTGTCCGGGGCCGGCATTGCGGGCGCTGCAACAAGTGCGCGGAGCGGCGCGGGGCTTTCGCGAATGCCTCTCTGCCCGACGAGACCGAATACGACGCGGAGGAACCATGTACAGCGTGACACGCGAGCTAACGTTTTGCTACGGGCATCGCTTATTGAATTATGACGGCAAATGCCGGCATCTGCACGGACACAATGGCCGGGCGGTGATCACGCTCGCAGCCCCCAATCTCGACCCCCAGGGCATGGTCATGGATTTTTCGCACATCAAGCGTATTGTCCAGAGCTGGATCGACGACACGCTCGACCACAAGATGCTGCTCCATGAGGACGACCCCATGTTGCCGTTCTTTCGCCAGGAGGGCGAGCCGGTATTTGTCATGAAGGTCAATCCAACTGCGGAAAATATCGCCCGGCTCATCTATGATTACACTGCTGGCCAGGGATTCCCGGTCACGGAGGTGCAGCTCTGGGAGACCGAGAATTGCTACGCGGCGTACGCAGGCAAGTGAAACATGGAGCGCGGGTCCATTCCGCGTTTCCCCGCCCGAACGGCGTTCAACCGGGCTTTATCTTTGAACTGTCGCTTCTCTGAAGGCTCATTTGTCTATGAGAAGATGTGCCGCTCGTTCCCTTTTGCTCGCCGCCTGCATTGCTTCCGGCTCGTTGGCAGAGATGCCACCCGCCATCGCGACACAGGCGGGGCGCGAGCCAGGGGAAGCAGGTTCAGTTCCCAGCCAGACGCCTCTCAAGGGACACACCAGCACGGTCTGGGCGCTTGCCTATTCACCCGACGGCCAAACGCTCGCCAGTGCGGGTATTGACGGAACCGTGCGCTTGTGGAACGTGGCCACCAAGCAGCAGCGCCTGCTCTTGAATGGACATAAAGGGGCAGTTTACTCCGTGGCATTTTCGACCGACGGCGCGACCCTTGCCACCGGCGGCGAGGATTCCACAATCAGGCTCTGGGATGCGCGCACAGGGCAACCACGCATTCAATGCGCCGGCCACCGCGGCATTGTGTACTCGGTGGCCTTTGCCCCTAACGGCAAAAAGCTTGTCTCGGGAGGCGAGGACAAGACCGTACGCCTGTGGGATACGAGCACCGGGCAATCGCTGGCGATCATGCACGGCCACCTCTTCCTGGTCGTCAGTGTGGCCTTTGCCCCGGACGGCAAAACTGTCGCCTCGGGCAGCCAGGATCGTACCGCCATTCTCTGGGACCTGGCCAGCGGCACTGCGCGGGCTACCCTCCGCGAGCACAGGGCCCCCATTTATGCCGTCGCCTATAGCCCCGACGGCAAGACCCTGGCCACGGGTGGCTTCGACGGCAAGATCAACCTTTGGGATGTCGATACGGGGAAGGTCGAGACAACGCTGGAACAACATTCGAAAGGGATCACTGCCATCGCTTTCGACGCACAAGGCAAGGTCCTGTATTCGGCGAGTCAGGATAAGACGGTCAAGAGCTGGGATGTATTGACCGGCCAGCAAATCTCGTCGCTGCCGAGTGATGGCAACTTGGTAACGGCGCTCGCCTGCTCTCCCAAAAAGAACGGCTTCGCGACCGGGACGACAGATGGAACCATACGGCTTTGGAATACCGCTTCGACCCCTGAATTATTGACGCTGAGCGGTCACAATGATGCCATCTACGCGGTCGCCTATTCCCCGGACGGGGCAACCTTGGCGAGCGGCAGTTCCGACAAGACCATCAAACTTTGGGACCTCGCTAGCGGCGAGCTGCGCAAGACCCTCTCAGGCGACGCAAGAACCGTCCTCGCTCTGGCCTTCGCGACGAACGGCAAGCTTCTCGCATCAGCCGGCCAGGACGCGAGCGTGAAACTCTGGGACACCCAAACCTGGCAAGAACGAAGCGTTCTTAAAGGACACACCGGGGCGGTGACGTGCCTGGCTTTTTCTCCCGACGGCAAGTTGCTCGCGACGGGCAGCGCCGACCTGACGGTGCGGTTATGGAACGTGGATACAGGAAAGTTGGCAGCCACGCTCACCAGCCACGATGGCAGCGTGCAATGCCTGGCTTTTTCTCCCGACGGCAAGACCTTGATATCGGGAAGCAGCGACCTTACAGCCCGGATTTGGAATCTGGCAGCCAAACGGGAACAAGCAATCCTCCGCGGCCATGCCGATGCGATCCACGCTGTTGCCTTTGCTTCCGACGGGCAAACCATCGCCACCGGCAGTTGGGACCGAACGATCAAGCTCTGGGACGCCCGCACCGGCAAGGAACGCACGACCCTTAAGGGTCACTCCGACCGCGTCCATTGCCTGGGATTCTCCCCAAATGGCAAATCATTGGCCTCGGGAAGCTACGACCAGACCGTCAAGATCTGGGACATTTCTTCGAGCCGGGAACAGAGAACCATTAAAGGCGAGGCCGGCTGGATCCTATGCCTGGCTTTTTCACCGGACGGCAAGAGCCTGGCTGCGGGAGGTTGGGATCAGGTTGTAAAGGTATGGAAGGTTGCTGCGTCCGGTGGCCAGTGAATTCTTGGATATGCAAGGCTTTGTAAGTGAAGAGCGCATTATGCTCGCAACATACGCTCTCACACCTGCAACACGCCCGTCTTGAACGGCCGCCCATCGTCGTAGCGCGTGGCGACCTCCAGGGCGAGCAGCAGCGCTTCGCGCGTCTCGGCGAGGTCGATGATCTTGTCGATCCACAAGCGTGCTGCCGCGTAGCGCACATCTGTCTGCTCGCGATAGCCTTCCTCGACTTTGCGGCGCAGCTCCGATAGCTCGTTGGCGTCGGGTTCGTGGCCGGTGCGGCGCAGGGCGGTGATTGTGACGTCGAGCAGTGTGCTCGCGGCTTGTTCGCCGCCCATGACGGCGTAGCGAGCTTTCGGCCAGGCGAAGATGAAACGTGGATCGAACGCCTTGCCGCACATGGCATAATTGCCGGCACCGAAGGAGCCGCCCAGGATCACCGTCAGCTTGGGCACGACACTGTTGGCGATCACGTTGACCAGCTTGGCGCCGGCGCGAATGATGCCGGCTTGCTCCGCGTCCTTGCCTACCATGAAACCGTTCACGTCCTGCAGGAAGATGATCGGCACCCGGCCCTGGTTGCAGTCCATGATGAAGCGTGCCGCCTTGTCGGCGCTGTCCACGTAAATGACGCCGCCGTATTGCAGCGCTCCCTGCGCCGGCTTGCAGCGCTTGTGCTGGTTGGCGACGACGCCCACCGCCACGCCGCCCAGTCGGCCGTAGCCACAGACCAGCGTTTGGCCGTACTCCGCCTTGTATTCGTCAAACGGCCTGGCGTCGAGGATGCAGGGCAGGAGGTCGCGAATGTCGTACTCTTGCCGGGCCTGGCTGTTCAGGCCCCCATCACCGGCAAACGTGTAGAGATCACTTGAGGGTCGTTTCGATTCCAGGTCGAGGGAAAGGCAAGACGCGTCCCTTGGCAGCACGTCGATCAGCTGGCGCAAGCGCTGCAGACAGGCGGGATCGTCGCGTTCGCGGAAGTCGATCGTGCCGCTGACAGCCGCGTGCATGGCTGCCCCACCCAGGTCCTCGTGGCTGACGGATTGACCAATGGCGGCTTTGACCAAAGCTGGGCCCGCCAGGTAAAGGCCGCTTCCTTCCGTCATGAGCAGCTTGTCGCACAGCACGGGCAAATAGCCGCCGCCGGCCACGCAGTTGCCCATGATCGCTGCGAACTGTGGAATGCCGGCCGCGGAGATCACGGCGTTGTTGCGGAAGATGCGGCCGAAATCATCTTCGTCGGGGAAGACCTCGTCCTGGAGCGGCAGGAAAACGCCGGCACTGTCCACGAGATAAACGAGAGGCAGGCGATTATCCATGGCGATGCGCTGTGCGCGCAGGACTTTTTTGCAGGTCAGCGGGAAAAAAGCACCGGCTTTGACCGTGGCGTCGTTCGCGATGATCATCACCAGCCGGCCGGTCACGCGGCCGATGCCGGTCACAACCCCGGCCGAAGGCGCACCGCCCCAGTCCTGGTACATCCGCCAGGCCGCCCAAAGGCCGAGTTCGAAGAAATTAGTGTGCGGATCAAGGAGGTGAGCGATGCGCTCGCGTGCGGTCAGCCGGCCTTTCTCATGTTGGCGGGCGATCGCCTTGGGGCCGCCACCTTCTTTGAGAATCAGTTCCTCGCGACGTAGTTCTTCGGTGAATTCATTCATCGCGGGAGAGAGTTTCGAAGTCGGAGGCTCGAGGATGCTCGTGCCAAATCGGGGAGCGCACTCGACTGGTCCGCTCCACTAAGGGAGCAGATCGGCCCCGCTTTTTTGTCCACGCCCTCAGGCGCTCCAGTCCTTGCGTTGTCTCGAGGATGGAATCTTGAGCATCTTGCGATACTTGGTCACGGTGCGCCGAGCCACCGGATACCCGCTTTCGTTCAGCTTGTTGACCAGCTCCTCGTCGGACAGCGGGTTGGCTTTGTCTTCTTTCTCGATGATCTCCAGCAACTTTTGCTTGATCGTTTCCCAGGCGACTTCTTCGCCGGTGGTCGTCTGCGTGCCGCCGCCAAAAAAGCGCTTGAGTGAAAAGATGCCGCGTGGCGTCTGCACCCATTTGTCGTCCACGGCCCGGCTGACCGTCGTGACGTGCACGCCCACCAAGTCGGCAATCTGCTGCATCTTCAATGGCTCGATGTATTCCGGCCCCTTGTCCAGGAACGAGCGCTGATGCTGGATGATGGCCCGGGTCACCTTTTCCAGGGTATTGCGGCGTTGCTCAATGGATTCCATGAGCCACTGGGCCGCCTGGATCTTGCGCTTCAAGAATTCTTTGGCTTCGGGACCGGCGCCCTTGTCCCGGTACATTTCCAGGTAGCGGCGGCTGATGTAAATGCTCGGCGTCCAGTCGTCGAGCAAGCGGACCTCATACTCGCCGTCCTCGCGGCGCTCCACGGCGATGTCCGGCACGACGTAAGGGATATTATCCGTGGTGAAACGCGCACCCGGCCGCAGGCTCAGGTGCTTGAGCGCTTCTCTCGCTTTGTTGATGGTGGCGAGATCGAAGCCGGTCCGGCGCTGGATGATCGGCAGGCGGTTGTGTTCCAGATCATCAAGGTGATTGAGGATCAGGACGCGCATGGCCTCGCGATAGGGCATTTCCGGCGTCAACTGCAGCAGCAGGCATTCTTTCAGATCCCGGGCGCCAACACCTGCCGGTTCCAGCTTCTGCACCGCCCGCAGCGCTTCTTCTACCTGGACCAAGGTGACGGGCTGATCGTAGTTTCTGGCGATGTCTTCCGTGTTGACCGTCAGGAAGCCTTTTTCGTCAATGTGCGTGATCAGGAAGCGGATGAGCCGTAGCTGGTCGGCGGTCGCATCGAGAAAACTGAGTTGTTCATTCAAATAATCCTGAAGCGATTGCGGCCGCGACGGCATGTTTTGCATGGCGTCGTGCTTCTTGTCCCCTTCTTCATCGAGGCCGCCGCGCGAGGGGCGGTGCTCCTCGCTGTAGCGGTCTTCGAGGTCGCGGCTCATGGCCTCGAAACGCTCGAAATCCAGCTCGTTGTCCCCAGCCTCGTCGATGACGAGTTCCGTTTCCTGGCTCGCCGGTTCTTCGGTCTCCGTTTCCGGGGACGTCGCGGCTTCGCCATCGACGGTCGTTTCGTCGTTGCTGACTTCTTTCAGCTCCAGAACAGGGTTTTCCTGGAGTTCTTGTTGAATGCGTTCTTGCAATGCCATGATCGGCAATTGCAAGATTTCCATCGACTGAATCATGCGGGGGGCCAGAAGCATCCTCTGGTCCATCCGCTGAGTCATGGTCGTGTCAAGTCGCATGGCCTATGAACCCCACGATCTATGTTGAGATCTTAGATTTTCGCCGCCCAAATCTTGTCGGCACCACTGCGTGCCAACGGGGCCCTCGGAATTCTAAGACCAAACTCCTTCTGTTTCAAAACACTCGGCGGCCTTCCAAAGCATCCGCCAGCATCTGGTTATTGGCAAATTCCAAAACGGTTCCAGACGGTAATCCGCGTGCCAAGCGCGTAATACGAACTCCTGTCCCGGCCAACAGATTGGAGACATAGAGCGCCGTCCCGTCTCCTTCCAGCGTGGGGTTCGTGGCCAGAATTATTTCCTGCACGCCGCCCCGCGCCACGCGCCGCACCAAACTGTCCACGGTCAACTGTTCCGGGCCCATGTTCTCCAGCGGGGCCAGCTTGCCTTGCAGCACGTGATAGAGCCCTCGATAGCTCCCCGCACGCTCCAGGGCCGCAAGGTCCCGAGGCTGCTCCACCACACAAATCAGGGACGAGTCGCGCCGCGGGTCGCTGCAAATACTGCACAACTCCCCTTCCGTCAAGTTGAAACATTGCCGGCAGGGGTGGATACTTTCGCCAATCCTCCTCAATGCCTCCGCCAGGGCCAACGCTTCGCTCCGATTCGCGCCCAGCAAATAATGCGTCAACCGTTCAGCGGTCTTGGGTCCAATGCCAGGCAGCTTGCTGAATTCCTGGATAAGCGCCTCGATGGCCCCGATTGCCTCTGCCGCCACACTCACTCCTCCCGACCACACAGGATGGAGTGCGGTAAATGGAATACAGGACGTTCCTGGTCAGGCGTCATCTTGATTTTCCATCTCCTAGGGCACGTGCTCAACTCGCAAAGCCCGGCAGGCCAAGACCTGCCGGCAGGCCGAACCCGGCCGCCATCTTACCGGTCTCCTCTGCCGCTTGCCGGCGAGCCTTGTCCAGCGCCTGGTTGGTTGCCGCCCGGATCAGGTCTTCCACGAACTCCCGGTCCTTCTGCCAAAGCAGGTCCTCGCTGATCGAGTAGCTCAAGACTTCCAACTTGCCGTTGGCTCGAACTTTGACGAGGCCGCCGCCCGCATCTCCCTCAGCAACCACTTGCCCGAGCCGCTCCTGAAGACGCTCCATCTCAGCTTTGATCTTGGGAAGCTGCTGCAGTAGACCAGCCAGCTGTCCGAACTCTTTGAACATCCGTCATGCCTCCTCGCTGTCCGGCTCTTCTTCCTTGTCGGGAGCGGCCATGGGCGCACCCCCGAAGCCCTCGTCTACATCGACGAGCTGGGCCTCCAGGACTTCAATGGCCCGTTTGACCAGAGGCTCGTTCATGGCCTCGGTACGTTGGCGGCGGTAACGAGATTGTGTGCTGTCCGCGTCCTCGGGGAGCCTGACTTTCGAGAGAGATGCGTCGCCAAGTACCTCAATTCGAAAGCTGTAGTTCTGGCCCGTGATGCTCCGTAGTGCAGCTTCCACACGGGCAATGTTTGCCGGCTGCTGGCAGTACTCACGCTTCGAATTATATCCTACGGGGAACCGAATAACCAGAGCGTTTGGCCCGAAAATTGCAGGGATTTCGGCCTTGGAGAGCTCGCTGCCCAGCATGGGGCCGACCTGACCTAGTACTTCGCGCCACAGCTGACCTATCGAATCCGGGGTAATTTGCGAATTCCCGGGGCTTCCCAAGGTCTCAGGAGTGGTCAAAGAGTTTTTTTTTGAGCCCTCCGGCGGCGTTGCCACTTCCCGAGGCCTACTGGCTGCCGATACCTGCGGTCGGACGGCTGGGGTAGCATTACCCCCCTGCCCCGCCACCGTGCCTCGCTCTTTCCCGGAAACGCCCGCCTTCAGGAGGTTGGCGAGGTTCGACAGCGATTCCAAATTATCCAGCCGGCCGAGACGAACAAGGGCCATTTCGAGAAGGACACGTGGGTGACTGCTGCCCCGCAGGCGCGCCTTCGTGGTCGACAGCACGTCCAGCCCGGCCAGGATAGTATCCAGGGATAATCCTTCCGCCTGGCTGGCAAGGGTCGGGCGCTGGCGCTCCGGCACGCTCAGGTCTTGGGCCTCGGCTCCAGCGCACTTGATCACCATCAGGTCGCGCCAGTAATCGAGCATCTGATCGAGGAATTCCCCGAGCTGCAAACCCTCGCCGGCGGCTTGACCCAGCAGCTCTAGGGCACGCTTGGCATCGCGCTCGACGACCGCCGACGCCAATGCCAGGATGCGGTCGTCGTGGGCCGTACCCAGCATGTGGTGGATCTGTTCGCTGGTGAGCCGGTCGCCGCCGAACGACAAAAGCTGATCGAGCAGCGACTGCGCGTCGCGCATCGACCCGCCGGCCCGCCGGGCCACGAGCTCCAGAGCGTCGTTGTCGGCTTCCATGTTCTCCCCGGCCACAACCTCGCGCAAGCGCTGCACGATGCGTGCGGTGCTGATCCCCGCGAAGTCGAAGCGCTGGCAGCGCGAAAGAATCGTAACGGGGATCTTCTGCACTTCCGTGGTCGCGAAGATGAATTTGACGTGGGCCGGCGGCTCCTCGAGCGTTTTCAGCAGCGCATTGAAGGCCGCAGGCGTCAGCATGCGCACTTCGTCGACGATGTAGATCTTGTAGCGCGATCTACTGGGCCGATACTGCACGTTTTGGCGGATCTCGCGGATTTCATCGATGCCCCGGTTGCTGGCGCCGTCGATCTCGAGCACGTCCACGTCTTCGCCGACGGCGATGCTGCGGCAAATCTCGCACTCGTCGCAAGGCTTGGTCGTTGGCCCTTGCACACAGTTGAGTGCCTTGGCTAGGATGCGTGCGGCCGATGTTTTGCCGACGCCGCGGGCGCCCGTAAACAGATAGGCGTGGGCGACGCGATTCGTCTCGATGGCGTTGGCGAGCGCTTGTACGACGGGCTCCTGCCCGACCAAATCGGCAAACTGCTGAGGACGGTAGCGGCGGGCGAGAACGGTGTACCCCTCGGCAGCTACAGCGGGCTCGGCAGCAGGAGAGGCTTTCTTCTTGGCCATGACGTAGATTCCAGATGCGCGGCACCGATGTGCAACCGGCTCTCCGTCGTCGGAAAAAATGGTGCCCGCGACAGTTCACTGAGAGAGGCTGATCCACTGCACAAGGGGGCGTTGCTTATGGCTGCACCTTCCGGCCTGACCAGGTTCACAACTTCCCTTTGCGTGGGTCCCCTCCCAACTCCCTGTCACGGGCATCTATCAGGCGACGCTCCTCATTATACGAACCGGGGAAAACCCTGAAAGCCCGCCGGACGGTCGGCGTCTTCAAAAGAGATATGGCGAGCGGCAGCGAATGTTCTCCCCTCGCCCCGGTACTCCGGGGAGAGGGGTCAGGGGTGAGGGGCCTTGGCCGGGGATCGTTCCTCCCCCTCACCCCCGGCCCCTCTCCCCCGAACCGGGGGCGAGGGGAGATTATCGGAAAGGACGAAGCGATGCCTGGCCTGCAATTTCGCGATGCCTGCACCACCGACCTCGAGGCGATTCGTGAGCTAACGCTGTCCGCCTACAACGAGTACGCGACCCTCATGCCAGCGCACTGGGATCGCTACCGCCAAGCGATCCTCGGCACACTTGCCGACGTGAAGCCGGCCGAGCAGATCGTCGCGGAGCAGGATGAATCGCTGGTCGGCTCGGTCTTGCTCTACCCGGCGGGAACCGTTTTCCACACCTCGGCCGGCAACCCCGTCACGCTCGCATACCCTGAAATTCGTTTGCTGGCAGTGCTTCCTGCAGCGCGCGGCCGCGGCATAGGGCAGGCCCTCGTCCGCGAATGCATTCGTCGAGCGCGATTTGCGGGGGCCACGACCATCACCCTGCACACGACCGACGCCATGCGCGTTGCCATGCGTATGTACGAACGCATGGGCTTTGTCCGCGCGCCGGAACTCGATTTTCATCCCGCCGAGGACCTGACCATCAAAGGCTATCGCCTCGATCTCGATCCGTCGGCCGCGTGAGCGCGGGCGCGCCGGATTTGCCAGCTGCATCGCAATTTACCCTGTTGTCCCTGCGCGTTTACGAGGTGAGGGTGACACGTGTATCGAGATGGAACCTACGGCCGCGCCTAGAATCCGCTGTCCAATGGCTAGCGGGCGAGGCTAACCATCGGGTTCAGAGGGCCACGCTATTAGGAAAGAAGCCGCAAGTGTCGCGGCACCGCAAGTGCCGGCGGATTGCGGAGGTCGATGTGACCGGAGTGCGCATCGCCCAGTTCCCGATTAAACTGCCGTCAACTACGTCTCAGGCAAACTGGACGGGTAGTCTTTCGGTAGACTACAGAGAGATGACGAGGCCGGGAGGGGCAGGTCGATGAACAGGTTGCCCCCGCTCCTGCAAATGTCCGAGGGGCGATCGGAGGGAGCAATGAACCGCGTGACCATCACAGAACTGAGGCCGGGCCTCAGCATCAAACAAATCAGCACTAAAAAGGTGGGAGTTATCACCGCTCCGCCCGCCGGTGCGTCCGTTGACCTGGGCTACACCTGGGTCGATTTCGGGGGAGGACCAGAGCGGGTCCGGGACGACGACATCGACTTCGCGCTTCGACGCATTAGGCTGACCGTCCGTCACAACGCGGACGATCCCGCCGACGACCTCAAGCAGATCGCCAAATTGCGGCGTGACTTGTGGGCGCACTCGCCCGTCGAGGTCGATCCCGACAATCCTGCCTACCAGACCCGCCGCGACCCTGATCGAAATGCCTACTTCGAGTTCGCAACAGAATTCCCCGAAGAGGTCCGAAGAGTACTACGCCAGTACGGCTTCGAGCACCGCGTCACGATGCAGGATCTTGGCGAGGTGGGCCTCGTCTGTACGAGGTGTGGGTACCTCTCCGGGTTCGTCACCGAGTGCCCAAACTGCAAGCAGCGTGACATCGGCCCTTGCCCGAATTGTCGTCATGAGATACCCCGAGAGAGCTACGAACCAATCGCTGGCGACCTCTTTATCTGCCCGAACTGTCGGCGGCGTGTCCGCTTGCAGTTCAACGAACTCGATAGCCCTGACCGCCCCGTCAGCGAGCCTGTAGTCCTTGTCAAGGACGCTCAGGGGTAACCATCATGCAATTCGACGCCGAAGGACATGTCGTCATCACACCCCGAGAGTGGCAAGATAGGCTTCAGGACACGGCGCCCCTAAGCGCCGGCCTGCGGCTCCAGGCGGCCGGGCCTGAGAGTCGGGCCCGGGGCTCTTGGTCCTTGCACCGAGTCGGGGTAATATGGGCACATGCCGACTGTGCTCCGGGTGGGCCCGTTCCGGTTCTTCTTCTATGCCGGCGATGGCGGCGAGCCGCCGCACGTCCACGTCGAACGAGACGATTGCGAGGCGAAGCTCTGGCTCGACCCCATCCGACTGGAGCGTAGCCGCGGCTTCCGCAGGCAGGAGATCAACCGCATTCGCCTGCTGGTCGAGAAGCATCGGGAGCAGTTGTTGGAGGGTTGGAATGACTTCTTCCACGGTTGAGACGCGCGAACCTCTGGCCACCCAAGTCCAGGTCAGCGAGGATACCGTATCCGTGGAGCTGGCCGACGGCCGCACCATCGCCGTGCCGCTGGCCTGGTACCCGCGGCTCGCGCACGGCTCGGACGAGGAGCGGAGGTCGTGGCGACTGCTCGGCGGAGGGCGGGGCATCCACTGGCCGGCGCTGGACGAGGACATTAGCGTGGCCAACCTGCTCGCGGGCCAGCCCTCGGCCGAGAGTCAAGCTTCGTTCAAGAAATGGTTGGCGGGCCGGGCCAAGCGAAGCCGCGCCCGGCGGGATCGGACGGGGGCCGAACCAGAAGCTGCACCTGACCGGGGCCGCCGCCACAGCTCCGCGCGAGGTAAAGGTCCGGCAGGCGGCCCCGGCAAGTGAGCTCCCTCGTTATGCCCCTTGGTGACGCCGAACCTTCAGCATCTTGTGGTGTCCTCCACGCTGGGACCGGCCTCGGCCGGGATCCCGTTGTACCATTGGCGACAAGCTCCAGCCCGTCACCATCGGGGCCATAAGAAGTATCCAGCCGCTGCACTTGACCCGGCCGGCATAACGGTTTTCCGAGACACCACGTTCCTTGCAGCCGGCCCGGCAAGTGAACGCGGTCGTTAGCAGGAAGGTGCGGGAGGTGCTTATGGCGAAGCGCGTAGCGCTCGTCTCCTGCGTTAAGCAAAAGTGCGGCGCGGCAGCGCCGGCTCGTGACCTCTACGTCTCGCAGCTCTTCCGGGGGTTGCGGCGCTACGCCGAATCGCACGCTGACACTTGGTACATCCTGTCAGCGGAATACGGGGTGCTCCGCCCAGATCAGGTTGTCGAGCCCTATGAACGCACGCTGAATACGATGCCCAAACGCGATCGCCTCGCCTGGGCCGAAAAAGTAGAACAGCAGCTTCTGGGCATCTTGCCGGCTGGCGCAGAGGTCATTTTGCTTGCGGGTCAGCGCTATAGAGAGGACATCGAGCCGTTCCTTCGCAAGAGCGGTTATTCCGTGTCCGTTCCGCTGCAGGGGCTGCAAATCGGCAAGCAGTTGCAACGGTTGAAGCAAGTTTCCAAACGACGCGAACGCCGGACGGCAGTCCGGAACGCCGGCTTGGAGGGAACCTTGGATCGTCAAGCGATTACGTCACTGCTGATCGAACACGGCCAGCTGGTTTTCAACGGTCCCCACGAGTTCGTCCAGCTCGCGCAAATCCGTGAAGCGGACGAATTGCTTAATGACCTCCAAGCGCATCCGCACGCATACGTCCTTGCCTGTGTGATGGACCGGCAGATCAAAGCGGAGAAAGCCTGGGTCATCCCTTTCCGGTTCGCCCAAAAGCTCGGCACCTTTGCCTTCTCGCGGCTGGCGGAACTCACCTTGGACGAGGTTAGAGACCTCATGACCAAGCCGGAACCGCTCCATCGCTACACGGAAGGCATGAGCAAAAACTTTCATGCTGCCGTCGGGCTCATTAAGGAAAAATACAACGGCAACGCGGCAAAGATCTGGGACGGCAAGCCGTCCAGTGCGGACGTGGTTTATCGGTTTCTGGAATTCCAAGGCGTTGGGCCGAAGATTGCGACGATGGCGGCGAACATCCTTGCGCGGGATTTCAAAGTGCCGTTCAAGGACTACTACTCGATTGACGTTTCCGCTGATGTCCACGTGCAGCGGGTCTTTGGCCGGCTCGGCCTGACCGATCCGGAAGACTCCATCGAAGCCGTCATCTATCGGGCGCGGGCGCTCCATCCCGAGTTCCCCGGCCTGTTTGATTATCCGGCATGGGAGATCGGCCGCAATTGGTGTCGCCCGCATTCCCCTTTGTGTGGCGATTGCTACATGAAGGAACTCTGTCCGAGCTGCGCCGGGAGCAGCGGCTAACCAATGGCTGAAGCTGACCGGGGCCGCCATCCTGGTTTTCCGCGCTTCAACGTCCTAGCAGGCGGCCCGGGCAGCTAAGCCTAGGTGTTCGGCTGTCGAAGCGTTGATCTGATGAGTACCCATGCGTCCCTTGCAAAGAGCTGACGGGGCTTTTACCGATGCCAAGGAGACTGCTCGACCGCTGTAACCCGGACAGCATCCGCGAATTTCGGGCAGCCGCCCGCCAGCGCTTTGATGACGCGCTCGCTCTGGCGGGGCAAGGGCGCCGGACTGGAGCAATTTACCTTTGGGGATACACGGCCGAGATGACGCTCAAAGCCTCCTACTTCTCGCTGATCGGGTTAGCCGAAACGCACCTGATAACTTGGAACGCCGATCTCCAGCCCGCGATCAACCGGGGGAGGGGGTTGGGCATCGCCTGGCTACCTCAGGGGGCGGGGCACAATGTCCGTGCCTGGTCTGAGTTGCTGGTGGCTGTGCGGGCCCTGTTGCCCGCCACGACCTATCCCCCGCCCTTCGACCTCGAGGTTCAGAGACGCGGACAGCGAATCGAGCAGCTTTGGAGAGAGACGCTTCGGTATCGCAAGAATTACGCCTACCTGTTTGAGATGAGACAAATTCGGGAAGCAACTGAATGGCTTCTGGTCAACTCGCACGCCTTATGAGGGGTGTTATATGCCGCGTAAGAAAAGAGGAGTCGAGGAAAGGGCCCGTCCGATGAGCGGGGACCTTGCCGAGCGCCTTGCTGAGGAATTGAGGCGCAGCCGCGAGTCGGGCCAGCCAGTGATCGATGAACAGGAGTTTCCCACCGGGAAGATCCGCGTCACGGTCATCTGGGACGAATGGGACCGCCTTCCCTTGGAAGACCGCACCGCTGTTATTCTACGGGCGTACGACTTAGCCGAAGGACACGGCTTACGTGACAGGATCGCTCTCGCCAGCGGGTTGACAGTTCCGGAGGCTTATGCAGCCGGGATGCTGCCGTTTCAGATCATTCCCGCACTGCGAAGAGATGATGCCGTAACACCCGAGCAATGCCGTCAAGCCATGATCGACGAAGGGGCATCGGTGCTTCTGGCTGCGGACAAACCACAACTGCGCTTCGCCACTGAGGACGAGGCGGAAGCGGCGCGGAAACGGCTCGCCCAGCGGCTTCCTAACAGCGACCAGGTGTGGGTCATCACCCAAGAAGTCGGCAAGGTCGAGGACTGGGCTAGCAGGTGACGGGGGGAAGGAGCGGGCATGCCCGAATAAAGAGAGGACGACTGCCGAATCGAGGCCGAAACCAGGCCCAACCGCTAAAGCTGATCGGAGCCGCCATCCTGGTTTTCCGAGCTTCAACGTCTTTGCAGGCGGCCCCGGCAGCCTAGCCGAGCGTTACGCGGGTGAGGACCTGAATATGACCGAGTCAACTGTCAGCGAGCGGATCCCTCATCGCTGGTACGCGCGGCCTGTGTTCTTCGTGTCCGACGTTCAGGGCGCCCTGCGTTTTTACATCGACAAGCTGGGGTTCGAAAAACGATGGCATGAAGCCGACGGCAAGGGGAAAGTCTGCCAAGTCAACCGTGGGGAGTGCGAAATCATCCTGTGTGAGGATGCCGCGCGGCGGGACAAAGGCCGTCTGTTCGTGGAGCTGACCCGGGATGGGCTCGATGAGCTTCGCCGTGAGATCTCGGAGCGCTCGGTGCCGACCCAGAAAGCGTGGTGGGGCTACGACGTGATCCGGATCGCCGATCCCGATGGCAACGAACTGCTCTTTCCGAGTGAGTGAGCGGCGGACATGATGACCGCCTTACCTCCACATGGAGCCGACGCGCCCGTCGTTTTGTGCGATCCGGCTGCCGTGCCGCGCGGCTCATTTGGCACGGTAGGCGGCTACATACACAAAGGGTCAACACGAAATGGGCAACCTCCAAGGGCAGCCGCGGCTGACATCGCTCGCTCCCCAGTTCCTGGTCGATGACCTGGCGCGCTCGATGACCTACTACCAGAAGCTCGGGTTTACGTTCGGCGAGCCGTGGAATGGGTTCTACGCGATTGGAGAACTGGACGGGTTGGAACTCCATCTGAAGGAAGCGCCGAAGAACGACGCCGAACGACAGGACCGGCGCGAATGTGAGCATCTCGATGCTGCCGCCGGCGTGGACGGGATCGAAGCGTTCTACGAGCGGTGCGTCGCGAATGGCGTGACGATTCTCCGGCCACTCACCGCGACGGCGTGGGGTACGAAGGACTTCTACATCGAGGATCCGGACGGCAATATCATCGCGTTTGGCGGCCGTCCGTCTGCGCCCGGGGCGTCGCAGGAGCCGCCCCGCGCCTGAGCGCCGCCTAACGAATCGTTGCAGCGGACGTGGCGGCCCAGCGCTGCTCGTGGCGCGCAGCGTTCCGAGCAGGCCGCCACGCAGCTGAAATTCTGCGTTCCGCCTTGGCCCGTGCGCACGAGCGATTGTCTGGGGCTGCGCCCACTTTCTGATGCCATGCTAACCTGCGTCGGTGGGATCGACCGCAGTTGAGATCTCAATTTCTGCAACCTGCGTCGGTCCGACACACCGAAGCGTTTGCGGGGGTTGCCTGTGGCCCAATGGCGACCAGTTCAAGTTTAGCGCCGCCGCACTTGGTTCGCAGCTGAAGGGCTGTCACCCCGGCCCGTGAACGCGTGCCAGTTGTCCTGACCCGGGGCCTGGAGCGTCCCTGGCAATACGCGATGGTGGAGAACGCGCCCATCCATAAACTGATGACGTAACGCCGCCGCCAAAGCCCTGATCCGGATCTGCCCGGCTCGGGTGTGGAGCAAGTCATGCATATTCTCTTTCTTCACCGCCAGTTCCCCGCGCAATTCGGCCAGATCGCCCGCCACCTGGTCCAGCATGGGGGCGTCCAATGCACCTTCGTGTGCGAACGGCCCTCGCCGAGCAGTCCGGGTGCCGGTCCGGTCCAGTTCTTTCCCGATTTTGCCGCAGGCACGCAAATCGGCATGGTGGCTCCCCAGACCACTGCTCCCCAAGTCTTTCAGTTCAACACTATCTTTCCGACTCCTTCCGTGGAGCCACCCCCGGACGACGAGATCGTCGAAGGCATTCACCGGATTCAGTACCAATTGGGCGACCGCGAGGCCGCCGGCTTCGACGGGCTGATCGCTCACGCCAACGCGTTCTATCAAACGCTCAAGGCCCATCCGGAAGTTCAGCCCGACCTGGTCGTTGGTCCCAGCATGTACGCATCATCGCTCTTCTTGCCGGATCTGTACGCGTGCCCGGTCATCAACTACTTCGACTACTACTTTCAGCCGAGCGATTCCTACGTCACTTTTCGACCCGACTTCCCGCCCACCGACCTCGAAATCGTGCGTGCCCGCGCGCATAACGCATTGGTGCTGCAAGACCTGCGATCGTGCAGGGCCGGCTACAGTCCGACGAGCTGGCAGCGTAATCTCTTTCCTGCCGAGTATCATCCCAAGCTGGCCACAATCTTCGACGGCATCGATCGCGCATTCTGGTATCGCCGGCCGGCCGAGCGCTATGTTGCCGGCCGCGCGATCCCCAACGCTACGCGCGTGGTCACCTATGTTGCCCGCGGCCTGGAAGCCATGCGCGGCTTCGACATCTTCATGAAAGTCGCCAAGGGCATTTCCAAAGCGCGACGCGACGTCGTCTTCGTCGTGGTAGGTTCGGAGCATTTCTATCATGGCTCCGATCTGAACCACATCCAGGCGCCGTCCTTCTTGCAGCATGTGCTCCAGCAAGACGCCTACGACCTGGAGCGCTTTATCTTCACCGGCCGCATTCCGTCAACGCACCTCGTGGAGATTCTGAGCCTCAGCGATCTACACATTTACCTGAGCGCACCATTCGTGCTCAGCTGGTCGGTGTTCAACGCGCTTGCGTGCGGCTGCACGGTCCTGGCCTCGGATACGAGCCCCGTGCGTGAAGTGATCCAGCACGGCCAGAATGGCCTGCTGGCGAATTTCTTCGATGTGGAAGGTCTCACGCGGCTGGCGATCGACGCGCTCGACGATCCGCAAAAGTTTCAACCGTTGGCCGAGGCTGGGGTGCGCCTCATCGACGAGGAATACAGCTTGGAGAGAGTGATTCCGCAGATGGCGAGTTTCTATGAGCAGGTCAGCGGTGTGAGGAGTTCTCGCTTTTCGTAGCCGGCAAATTTACGCAGCCTTGGCCAATTGCCCACTGGATCATGGGTCCTTCCCGCCTCTTTTCCCTGGACCCGTAGCTTGCGGGCGGGTACCTTTCAAGTATTAAATCTTGACTCGCATCCGAGTTCTGCAGAAGGCAGCCTACCCTATGCTTCGTTCGCTCTCGTGCTTTTTCGTGGTTGCCTGTTTGTGCCTGGTGCTCGGCGCCGCCGCGCAGGGCGCGCCGCCGGAAGAGACCGCCGGGCAGACTACCGGGACGCACAAAAAAATTCGCACGGATGCCACGGGCGAGACGCTGCCGCCTGCCGTGGTGGGCCGTCTGAACGCTGGGTCCAATCCCTTTTTGGCCGTCGCCTATTCGCCCGACGGCAAGCTCCTCGCCTCGGGTGGCTACGAGAAAACGATCTGCCTCTGGGACGTGGCCACTGGCAAGGAAGTCCGCAAGTGGAAGGGGCCGGAAAACAACGTCGCCTGTCTCGTTTTCTCTCCAGACGGTAAGCTGCTGGCGTCCGGCAACTCGCAGGACCCAACCGTGCATCTGTGGGATGTCGCATCCGGCAAGCACGTCGTGGGTCTGGAAGGGCTGCCGCGCAAGGTCTCCTCCCTTGCCTTCGCGCCGAACGGCAAGGTCCTGGCGGCGGGCGGCTACTACACCGAGGAAGTCTTCCTCTGGGAGGTTCCCAGCGGCAAGCTGGCTCGGCGCCTGGTGGGCCGGCCTGTCCCACTTACGCAAAACATCCCGAGGAGCAACGGTTCGCCGGCAGACTTCGCTTACGTCGCCTTCTCGCCCGACGGCAAAACGCTGGCGACAGGCCATCTCTACGGCCTCGTCCGCATTTGGAACGCGTCTTCGGGCCGGGAGCTGCGGCATTTCCGCGGACCTGCTGACGACGTGTTCGTCCACGTCAAGTTCTCGCCGGACGGGCGAACGCTGGCCTCCTGGGGGGCTGCTATCCGCCTCTGGCAAGTGAGCACGTGGAAGCAACTACGTTACTTTGGCGAACAGCCTAACTTGCGGATTTCTGCCCTGGCGTTTTCGCCGGACAGCAAAATGTTGGTCTCCGGCAGTCATTGGCGCGACCTGGGCGATGACACGGCCCATCTGTGGGAAGCGGCCACGGGGCAGGAACGATGCCGCCTGGCAGGTCACAAATTCGCGATCGCCTCAGCGACTTTTTCGCCTGACAGCAAGACGTTGGCTTCGGGGAGTTTCGACGGCACGGCCTTGATCTGGGACCTGAAAACGCTCCGGCAAGGAGAGACGGTGCCGAAGGGAAACCTGTCGGCGGCGGAACTGGAGCAACGCTGGTTCGAGCTGGGCAACAGCGACGCGGCGGTTGCTTATCTGGCCGTTGGGGACCTCATCCAGAGGCCGACGCAGACAATTCCTTTCCTCAAGACCCGCCTGCAACCGCTATGCAAGATGGACGCAGAGCGCCTCACCCAGCTCATCGACGCCCTCGACAGCGAGCGCTTTCAGCAACGCGATGCGGCGACCCAGGAATTGATCGCCCAAGCGGAACTGTCGAGCACGGCGCTGCGGCACGCGCTGCGCGGCCAGCCTTCCGCAGAAGCGCGCCGAAGGCTGGAACAGATCTTGTATCGCGCAGACAGGTTCATCTATTCTTCCCGGCAGTTGCAATCGCTGCGGGCCATCGAGGTACTGGAGACCATTGGCGAGACGGACGCAAGGCAATTGCTGGACGAACTCAGCAAAGGGACTCCAGCCTTCCGCGTGACGCAGGAGGCGACGGCGTCCCTCGAGCGCCTGGCAAAACAATCGATGGCCCTGCGTTAGCGGGGCATCTTTTCGTCATTTCTCGCCAGGCTTCTTCAAGACGAACTGGGCCGTAAGGGTTACGCGATAGCTGACTTTCCCGGGCTGCAGGCCGATGGCTTCGCCGCCCTGCTCGGCGTTCCTGAGGGTGGAGGACACCACACCACCCTGCTGCATCATTTGATAGTACATGGCCCGCCCCTCGTTGAACTGCGTGCTCTCCTCGATGCCGGGATAGGTTGCTGCAGCATCCTCGATGTGATGGATGGGCCCGAGAGCTGCGCCGGCGGCACGCGCGAGGCGCTGGGCTTCGATCTTTGCTTTTTCGAAGGCCTGGGTGAGGGCTTTCCCACGCTCGTCTTCGGAAACCTTGCTGACGTAGAGAAAAATGGGTTCGCCACGCTTGGGCTCATTGGGGTCGCCGCCGCCGAATTGCATGGCGTTCGCCACTTCCTGGGCGCTCTCCTCGTCTTGAGGAGACATCTGTTTGAGTTCCTTCATGCCGCCCAGGTCGGCTGCTTTGATCTTCTGTTCCAGGCTGTGCGTGAGGAGTAAGAGTTGTTCGGAGCCGGCGGCCTTGAGGGGTACTTCCGCATTGAGGCTGGCCGCGACTACTACCGGAGGCGACTGCTTGGCCTTTTGCCCGTCCTTTTTTCCAGGGACGCGCGCGTTCTGCATCATTAACTCCATTTGTTTTTCGCGGTCAGTTCGCTCATCCGTAATCGCCGCCTCGCCGAACTCGATCGACGTATGTACGGCGCCGAGCGCCTCCAAGAACCGCTGCGACGTTTCCCGCCGGTCCTTGAGCCGAGCCAGCGCTTCTTTGAGGTCCTTGCCCTTGGCCAGCACCTCGATGTGCAGCCGCAAAACGTCCGGCACGCGCTTGAGTTCCACGGTGCCGTGCCCCGTCACCGTGCCCGGCGTGGATCCCTGCGCGCAGACCCCCGCGGGCAGACATGTGAACAGCGCGAGAGCGACTAATTGCACAAGCGATGGACGAGTTCTCATGACAACCATCCTCACCAAGCGACGTGCGACTCCGTTTCATCGTAAAGCCCGGTCTGGAAGGACGCAACCATAAACAGGTCCATCGCTGGGGATGGGGAGCTTGCGGTTAGAGAACTCCTCGCGGAAAACTCTGCACTCTTCCAGCTTGTAGACGCGCGACTCCATGCCAACGCACGCAGAAGCCCTGCCAAATTGACCGGAGGCATCCCCGCCGCTCCGCCACAATGCGGCCCCAAACCGCACCTCTGTTAGTTCGACTGTCTCCGCCCGCTACTCAGAAACCCCGCAGAAATAAGCGCTTAGAAAAAGCGATTTGCCCCGGGCATGCGGCGTAAGGATTTGGCATGACCCTTGCACTGGAAGAAGACGCTGTCATGTCAACATGACGAGCCATTTCGTATAAGGCGGACAAAACCGAGCCTTTGAATGATATTCGTTGGCCAATTGCATAAAGGAGGTCCAGGTATGAGGCAGACGCGTTGGCAGCCGTTCAATCCGATGTGGGACCAGGTACAACAGCTCCAAACGGAAATGAACCGGCTTTTGGATCGCTGGACAGATGGCGGTGGACGGCGCACTCTCGGCGCACTTTTGGCGCACTCTTTCCCCCCCGTGAACGTGTGGGAGAATGCCGATCACGTTTACGTCGAGGCTGAACTCCCCGGCATGGAACCAAAGGACCTGGAAATCGATGTTTCCGCCGGTAATCAGCTCACCATCAAGGGCGAGCGCAAACAACAACTACCGGAGACAGCGGTTACGCACCGCCAGGAGCGCGGCGTCGGCAGCTTCACGCGCTCGCTGACTCTCCCGTTTGATGTCGATCCCGAGAAGGTGGACGCACGCTTCGAGAACGGCGTGTTGCTTATCGACCTCGCCAAGCATGAGGCCGCCAAGCCGCGCAAGATTGCCGTCAAGGGCGAGTGACACGACTCTGGTATGCAAGCAGACTTATTGTTTGTTCTGAAGGAGAACTGAACTATGGCTGAAACAAGCGCATTGACTCGCAAGGACCGATTGGAACAAAACGGCTCCGAGAATACGCGCGGCGGCGTGTACTTCACGCCCCGTGTTGACATTTTCGAGACCGACCAAGAGCTGACGCTCGTGGCCGACGTGCCGGGCGTCGGCTCCGAAGACGTCGATTTACGATTTGAGAAGGGTGAGCTGCTCCTGCACGCGCGGGTCAAGCCCCGGCACGAGAACGAGGAGTTCATGCTCCGTGAATACGAGGAGGGTGATTTTTACCGCGCCTTCACGATTCATGAATCGATCGACAATGCCAAGATCGAAGCCGAGTGCAAGAACGGCGTGTTGACGATTCACTTGCCCAAGGTCGAAGCCGTGCGCCCGCGGCAGATCAAGGTCCGCGGCCAGCAAGGAGTGTTGGGCTGACACTTCTTCGCTCTGGTGCGAAGCACTCGACTTCGCACCAGACCCTGGAAGCCGGGAACAAGAGGCCATGAACACACAGCACCCCATCCTGGTTGTGGATGACGACCAGGCCTGGTTAGACGCGCTATCGGAATACCTGCGTAAGAAAGGCTTCAGCGTTTTGGCGGCGCACGATGCCGGCGAAGGGCTGGCTCTGCTGGCCATTCATCCAGTTTCCGTGGTGGTGTGCGATTACCGCATGCCGGGCATGGATGGGCTGGCTTTCATCGAGCGGCTGCAACAGCAGCAAAACCACGTCGGCATCCTTATGCTCAGCAATGAGGAAGAGCCGACCTTGGCCGCACGCGCCCTTGCCGCGGGAGCGGGCAGCTTCGCCGCTAAGACCCTTGCGCCTCCTTCGTTGCTACGGCAGGTTCAGCAGCTTATCAACGCCGTCGCTGCCGCGGCGACCGCAGGGAATACGCTTCATCTCTGGCAACGGCTTTTGCCCAGCCCGCAGAAAAGCGGCGGTAGCCGCGAGCAGGGCAGGAACCCCTCCCCAGCCCCAAAGAAGGGCCGGCGTCGGTTGTGAGCCTTCTTTCGTTCCCGCGTTTACGACCTTTCGCTTGCAAGTCAGGCTTACAAATTCGATAATCTCGGTATAGCCCGTGGACGGCCTGGGGAGCGCCCCCGTGCTCGGAAAGGACTTGAACTTCATGATGAAGGCGCATTGGCTTCTGGCGCTCTTGGTCGCGCTAGCCGCCGGCGAATCGTCCCTGGCACAGGGAATTGTCGCTCCGCCTCCCTGGCGGCTCAACGATCCAACCTGGGGACGCGGCCCCGGCTTTGTCTACCATAGGCCCCGTGTCGCCTATTACGTCACCTTGTGGAACTCGCCAGGCGGGGTGACCTATTTCGCCAATCCATTCCTCGCCTGGCCGACGACCCGTGTGACGATCGTCAGCTACTCGCCTCCTGTCGTGCCGGCACCGGTCGCCGTGGTCGAACGACCGCGCCGCGACGCCGACGAGGAGCGCGACCTGGATCTGTTGCTCCAGCGTCTGGACAAAGCGCGGGGGGCAGCCGTCCCCGCTGATGCCGAACCACTGCCGGGGGGAGTCCCTGTTTCGGTCCCTCGCCCCATTCTTCCAGAAGACCGAGCGCGCGCGCAGCAGCCAGTGCCGGACAAGCTGCCCCTGCCACCGCCGGCAGAGCGTCGCAAGAAGGCCGAGCTCGCGCCGAGGCCGGAACCGCCTCCGCTGCCAGGCCCGGTTGCCGCCGAGACCGATCCGAAGCGCGCCAGCGCCCAGCTGATCAAGCTGGGCAAGGAAGCGTTTGCCGCGCGCGAGTACGCGCGGGCGGAACGGCGCTTTCAGGAGGCCACGGCATTCCTGGTTGACGATCGCGTGAGTTTTTTCTTGCTGGCGCAGGCGCAATTTGCTCTGGGCAAATACCAGGAAGCCGCCGCCGTCATCGAGGACGGCCTGCGCTTCCAGCCAGCTTGGCCGCTAGCGAGTTTTCGGCCGCGGCAATTATATGAAGGAAATGTCGCGGAGTACGGCGAGCAGCTGAAGCGCCTCGCCCTTGCGCTGGACAAATACCCCGACGACCCCTTTCTGCTCTTCCTCTACGCCTACCAGTTGTGGTTTGATAACCGGCACGACGAGGCGAAAGCGCTCTTTCAGCGGGCCAAGCCTTTGGCCATCGACCCGCGGTTTTGCGATCGCTTCCTCCAGCCGGTTCCCCCGTTACCGGTCCCGATTTGGTAAAGAAGAAACTTCACAAGGCCCGCGACTCGGATGAACTCGTCCCAGGCGTGGGCACTCTTGAGTCGGCTTGTCGTCATGCTGTTGTTGAGTTGTTCGCGCCTGGCCCGCGGCTTTGACGAAGGGCCCCTCTTTCGCGATATTGGCTTCGAGCTGCTGGCGGGCGACCGCATCGGGCTCGTCGGTCCGAACGGCGTGGGCAAAACGACGTTGCTACGTCTTTTGGCCGGGCTCGACCAGCCCGACGACGGGGCAGTTCGCCGGCACGCGGGGGCCCGCGTCCGGCTCCTCGAGCAGCAGCCCATCTTTGCTGCCGGCCGATCGCTCTTCGACGAGGCGCGCACGGCGCTCGACGAGCTGGTTGCCGCCCACGATGACATGGTCCGCACGGCGGAGGCCCTGGCGACAGCCACCGACGAGGAAGAACACAAGGCGCTCGCCGCCCGCTATGATCGCCTGAATGAATTGCTTCGCCATCACGACGCCTATAACGTGGATCACCGCGTTGAACATATTCTCGAAGGCCTCGGCTTTCAGGCGGAGGATTACGACCGGTCCGCGCAGACGTTCAGCGGCGGCCAGTTGAGCCGGCTCATGCTGGCCAAGCTTCTTCTCGCCGCCCCGGACGTCATGCTCCTCGACGAGCCCAGCAATCATCTCGACATGGGCGCCACGCGCTGGCTGGAGAACTACCTGGTCAAGCAGCCCGAGGCCATGCTGATCGTCAGCCACGACCGCTATTTTCTGGACAAGGTGGTCACGAAGATCTTCGAGCTGCAGACCGGCCGACTGACATCGTACCCCGGCAACTACCAGGCCTACGCCCGGCTGCGACACGAGCGCTTCGAGCACGAACTGAAGACTTGGGAAGCCCAGCAAGAGTATGTGAACAAGCAGGAAGAATACATTCGCCGGGTGCACTACGGCCAGTTGCACAAGCAGGCCCAGTCAAGGCGGAAAGCCTTGGACCGGATGGAACGCGTCGAGCGGCCGACGCTCGTCGAGGGGCCGCGCATGCACTTCGGCGAGGTGCGCCGCTCGGGCGACGTCGTGCTGCAAGCCGACAGCTTGAGCAAGGCGTACGACACCCCTCTCTTTTCCGAACTCAGCTTCACGCTGGAGCGCGGCCGGCGCCTGGGCATCATGGGCCCTAACGGCAGCGGCAAGACCACGCTTCTGCGCGTGCTGCTCGGTCAGGAAGCGCCGGACTCGGGAACCGTGCAACGCGGCCATCAGGTGGAGTTTGGCTATTACGATCAGCACTTGCAATCGCTGGCGGAAGACCTGCCGGCTATCCGCGCCGCCTGGCCCCTGGGCGACCCGGAAGCCACCGAGCAAAGCATGCGCGACCTGCTCGGACGCTTCGGCCTGGTGGGTGATCAGGTCTATCAACGCGTCGGCGAGCTGAGCGGCGGCGAGCGCAGCCGGGCGGCGCTGGCGCGTCTCGTGGCCCTGGGCGTCAACGTGCTCGTGCTCGACGAGCCGACCAACCACCTCGACCTCTGGGCGCGCGATGCGCTGGAGCAGGCCTTGCTCGCATTCGAAGGCACGGTCGTGGTCGTCAGTCATGACCGCTACTTTCTCAACCGCGTGGTCGATCAGCTCATCGTGCTCGAGGGCGACGGGCGCAGCCAGCTCATCCACGGCAATTACGACACCTATGAAATGATGCGGGCCCAGCAAGAGGCAGGGTCGGATGGGGACGGCCGCCGCAAGGATGGCAAGGCAGCCAAGAAGCCGACGGCCGCAAACACCGGCGCTGCTTCGGCCACGCGGCAGAAACGCAAACGGCGTTTCCCCTATCGCAAGGTCGAAGACCTGGAAACTGCCATCGCTGCCGACGAAACGCACCTGCGCGAGCTGGAACAACTCCTCGCATCTTCCGAGTTGTACCGCGACGGGGAGCGCGTCAAGGAGACGATGCGCGATTTCGAGGACACGAAAGGCCGGCTCCATCAACTGTACGAACACTGGGAAGAGGCCGTGGAATTGAACTGACCAATGAGCGTTTTTGCCTGGTAGCTATTTCGTTTGACCGCCACCCAGCGGGGAGCGTGAACCGACAGCGCCTAATATCCCTTCTGTTCGCACTTCCCCTTGGGTCGCGGCTGCACGATTCGTTGGCCTGGAAGAGGATGAGAATGCGCCGGCGTCGGGTTTGGCGCATCAAGTCGGGGCTGGTAACATGAATGAAGACGATATGCTAGGCTCGTTGACTCGTTGACCCAAGGATTTCTATCAGGCGGCGCCGTGGAGGCTAGCAATGATTCACGTCACAAAAATCCTGTACGCCACCGACTTTTCCTCACATTCGAATCAAGCATACTTTCACGCAGTTGCGCTGGCCGAAAAGCATGGTGCCAGCCTAACAATCGTGTACGTCTACGCACCTTCCTTTGGAACTCCGGAAGTACATGACCGTGGGCAGCTCGACCGAGAATATTGGCGGAACCAGCTGGAGCAGATCCGCCCCGTCGATAGCCGGATTCCTGTCAAGCACGTGTTCCTGGAAGGCGATCCCGCCATGGAGATCGTCCGCTATGCGACCGACGCGGGGATCGACCTGATCGTCATGGGCACGCATGGCCGGACTGGCCTGGAAAGACTCTTGATGGGCAGCGTCGCGGAAAAAGTGATGCGCGAGGCCTCCTGCTCGGTCCTGGTCGTGAAACTACCGAAGGGAGCCCCGGCGCCGGCGGAAGTTGCCGAAGTGCCGGTCCATCCCGCGTAGAAGCTGGGAGTAAACAGTCGCTCAATAAGCTGTAGGACGGCTCGACAATCCGGCCGACAAAATCCAAAGCAGTCATCTCGCGCGGCGCTTGAGACGAGGCTTATTCTTCCGGCGGACAGGGGTGGACTGAGCTGGCCGCCAGCACCGAGTCCAAAGCGTTGACTCCCGCCTCGAGCCGCTGATCTGCATTGAGATAGATATCGTTGGCGTCCGCACCGACATGGCGGTCCGTACAGAACCTGCAGCTCCCGTCCAGGTAGAGGACGTTCTGGCCTTTGCCGCCGTGGTTGATGCTGTTACCGACATAAAATGAAGGATCGCCGCCGGTGGAATCGAACGGCGGCCGATCTGCCATGATGGGCAGCAAAATGTGCGGTTGATCCGGCGCCCTGCGCAGGCCACAAAGTTGGCCTCCTTGCCCCCAGTAACCCAGGGGATAAGCATAGCAGCCTCCTAGCTCGCTGGTGTACTCCCGGAACTTTTCAGGCTGGGAATCATGCAGTGTTTTGAGGGTTGCCAGCGTCACGCATTGCGGTGGATTGCTGCCGTTCGCGGGACAGCTCACGCTGACGTCGCGCAGATAGCCGCCGTCGTGGAGAATGGGAACGAAAACTCCTGCAAAATTACGAGGAGGCTCTTTCTCAACCTTGGGGAGATCGCCGTCGAACTGGTCGCTATATGTCATCAACGCCATGTAGAAACTGCGGAGGTTGTTCTGGCAGGAAGCGATGTCCCGGCGATGGTGCAGGTAGGCGATTCCCGGAACTACCAAGGGTGAAAAAACGAGGAGCAGCGACGCCGCCACGAGTACGTCGGCCCGCCGCCACCAGGTACGCTGCACGTCGCGGGCACTTCGCACCTGCGGCGCTCGCGGCAACGGGCGGCAGCGGTAGTCGGCGACGCGCGCAATGGCGCGCGTCCGCAGACCGGGAGGCGGCTCGACAGCGTCCTGATCGGCAGCCAGCGGCTGAATGGCCTGGCGAATCATCTCTAGCCGCTGCCGCGCTTCGGGGTGGCTCAGCAAGTACGATTCCACGTCACGTCGTTCACGCGGATCGAGGGCATTCAGAAGATAACCGAGCAGATTCTCTTCCATTGCTTTTCTCAGAACTCTCTCAGCGAGGGCACCGCCGCCCAGGCTTCTTGAAGTTTGACCAAGGCGGCATGGAGCCGCGATTTTACCGTGCCAACCGGGATTTCCATGATCTCGGCGATCTCGCGATACTTGAGCCCCTGGTAATAAGCCAGGATAACTACCTGTTTCATGAAATCGGGCAAGCTTTCAACACTGGCGCGCACGCGTTGCCTGCGTTCTTCCGCCTCGGCCAGGTCTACCGGGCCCGGGCCGCGGGTTTCCAGCAATTCCAGCAGACTGCGAACCTCTCCATCATCCATCTCTTTTTGGTTTTGGTCCAGGCTCAGTGCCTGATGGCGACCGTTCCGGCGCAGGGCATCTATAGCCTGGTGGGTGGCGATGGTGTAAAGCCAGGGACGTACAGGACGGCCAATCTCGTACTGCCCGCTCTTGATGTACAGCTGCACAAACGTGTTCTGAAATACGTCCTCAGCGAGATCGCTATCACCCAGGTAACGCCGTAGATACCCGTATAGCTCGCGTTCGTAGCGCTTTAACAATGCTCCAAAGGCGTCCGCCTGACCACGGCAAAAACGGGCCAGCAACTCCTCATCCGAGCAATTGATCAGAGGATCGAGTATCTCCACGTTGGCCCTATATCGTTGGTACGCAGGCTCCCGAGAAGCAGTTCACCCGTGGAGACAGAATCTCCTTATCTCTATGTGATCGCAAATAGGGAAACGTGTCAAGCGGCTCAGGTTCTAGGACTACCCGGGGAATCGTCTAACCGTGAGCCGGCGGCGAGCGCGTCCATCGAAGGGTACAGGCCCTGTCTGTTGACGCGCTCGCCCCTGGCTCGCGGTCAAACGAAAAGCATGCCTACATGGATGGGAATACACGCAGTCTGCCCACATTTCAGCAGGAGTCAGCCGATGCGCGGAAAGAGCGGCTTCGCCTTGCCATCTTCCAGACGGCAGAGGAGCCGCAGGTCTTCCCCCTGCAGAGGATGAATCCAAACGTCCTCATGGCGCACGGCTTCCCAGGGTTGGGGGAAGTTGAAACTCCTGTAAATCGTTTCCGCGCTGCGCGGCAGGAACGGTTTCAAGAGGATCGCCACGGCTCGGAGTTGTTCGACCAGATCGTAAAGCACGCCCTTGGCCGCCTGAGCATCCGTTTTGACCAGTTTCCAGGGTTCCTTCTTGTCCGTGTACTGGTTGGCCGGGTCCAGGATCTGCTGCCAGATGCGCAGCAGCGCCTGGTTGTACTGGCAAGCCTCGATGTGGGCCTGCACCTGTTGGACCGTGGTTTCGGTATCCACGTCGGTGTAGATGACGCCCGGCTCGAGGCCAGCCGTCGCCTCGAGGTGTCCCGAGTAGTTTTGGGCAACGAGGCGGACCACCCGGCTGTAGAGGTTGCCCAGGTTATTCGCCAAATCCGCGTTGTACACGTCGCCAAAACGTTGCCAGCTAAATTCGCCGTCGCCGGGAAAAGGACATTCGCGCAAAAAGTAATAGCGGAACGCCTCCGCGCTGAAGCGCGTGATGATGTCCATCGGCTCGATGATGTTGCCCAGCGTTTTGCTGAACTTTTGCAGCTCGCCGGTCTCCTCGCTCTTGCGATAGACAAAGCCGTGCGCAAACACCGAGCGCGGCGGCTCCACGCCGGCAGCCATGAGCATGGCCGGCCAGAGGGCGCAGTGAAAGCGCGTGATGTCCTTGCCGATGAAATGCACGTCGGCCGGCCACCATTTCTGGAACAGCGTTTCATCCGTCCCATACCCTATGGCCGTGATGTAATTCAGCAGGGCATCGAACCACACGTAAATGACGAAGGCCTCGTCGAACGGCACACGAATGCCCCAGTCCTGCCCTGACCGTGTGATATTGATGTCTTGCAGGCCGCCTTGCACCAGACTCAAGACTTCGTTGCGCCGCGCCTCCGGCTGGATAAAATCGGGATGTTGCTCATAAAACTCCAAGAGTTGGGTCTGGAACTTCGATAGCGCAAAGAAATAGCAGGGCTCGCTCCGCTTCACGGGAGGAACGAGGTGATTGGGACACTTGCCCTGCTCGTCGAGTTCCTTTTCCGTCTTGAACGATTCACATCCTTCGCAGTAGAGGCCTTCGTAACTCCCCTTGTAGATATGGCCGTTGTCGTAGACCTTTTGGATAAACTTCCGGCAGCCCAGGTGGTGGCGAGCTTCGCTAGTCTGGATGAAATCGTTGTTGCTGATGTCGAGGGCGCTCCAGACCTCCTTGAATTGCCGGGCCATGTCGTCGCAGTATTCCTTGGGGGCGCGCTGCAGCTCGGCTGCCCGGCGCGCGACGCGGACGGTGTTTTCGTCATTTCCCATGAGGAAGTAGACGTTGTACCCCTCCATGCGCCGGTAGCGGGCCTGGACATCGGCTCCGATTTTTTCGAACGCGGTGCCGATGTGCGGCCGGCTGTTGGGGTAGTCGATCGCCGTGGTCAGGTAGAAGCGTGCATCGTCAGCCATAGCCGCAGCTGTCCTTGGTTGCTTGGTGTTCGACCCTCTTGTCTAGTTTATCATCCTAGAGCGATGGTCAAGGAGTATAGGCCGCATGCGCACGAACTCCATCAGAAGAGAGGCCTTGTGGAATTTGGAGTTCGGTGGAGCGAGAGCGGGCCGGCAAAGGAGATGGGGCTGACTCTAGTTTTTGTTCAGGTTGGTGGGCAGCGGCAAAGTACGACGCCCAGCTATATCCCTATGCAAAATTCCGCTGATACTAGCCCGAAGCGTCAGTGAGGTCCTCGCTAACGCCCCGGGCTAGTATCAGCCATTTGGCACACGGCCATTTAGACGAGCACGCAGGGCACGAGTCGCTCCTATTGCGTTCGTGCCCTGCGAGTTTTGACTGTAGTTACGGTTTAGCGAAGACGCCGACGTCGAGCTTTTTGTGGTGCTTCATCTCGGTCGTTTCGCTCTCGATGTACTTTTGCCCGTCGTGCTTGATGGTGATCTTCATTGGCTCCTTAATGCCGTCGACGTCCTTGTAATCGCCAAAAGTCACTTCCTGGTTGACTTCTTGCCCGGTCATGTCCATGCCCTTGTATTCGGCCTTCGCAAGGAGCCCGGTATCCTTGTTGAAGAAGAGGCTCACATCCTTATGGCCTTTCCGGCTCACCTTGACGCCGACGAGCGCCTTGTCGCCTTGTTTGCTTTCGCCAAGCGGGCTAAGTGTGTAGGCTTTGTCCTTCAACGGGATGAGCGTAATGACAAAGTCGGCGTGGAGTAGGCCCTTTTGAGCATCGAGTCGTTCCTTCTCCATATCCGTCGTATCGCCGTTGGTGTTCACCCAACCTTGGTCGCCATTAATGACTGTGGTCATTTTGAAAGGATTGCCTCCGACTTCCGCGTTCACCGCCTGTTTGGTCTTGTGGGGGAGTTGTTCGGCGGTTTCCATCGTGAACGGGATGCCATCGCCCATCCCATAGAACATGCCTTTGCCCTTGGACGTCACGGCCTTGTACTTCGCCAGCGCTTCCTCACCGCCCTTGGCCTTGATCGCCTTGTCGATGATGGCCTGCGCTTGCTCCTCCGCGCGACTCACGCCGGCAACGCCGAACACGACGCCTGCCACACACGCTAGTAACATCTTGCTTCGCACGAAACACCTCCCGGGTAAAGAAACGATCGTATCCGGGCGATCCTGAGATACAGGATTTAGATCGCCCGCCTATTCGATGCCGGCAAGATCCCGGCCGGATTTGACCTCCGTTAACTGTAGGAACCGCGTACCAGAGCGTCAAACCGTCCGCCAGCTTTCTCAGAACTTTCAAGTCTCAGCTGTCCGAAACCTCAACTGTGGCGTCGCGACGATTGCAGCCGTGATTCTTTCAAAGCGCTAATGCAGTATGCTCATCCGCCGGGCGCGGCCTGCCAAGACGGGCCGAGCAAGAGAAACCGATGCTATTGGTCTGGGGTGGTTTGGTCCCGGGCTCCCGATTCCCGGCGGCGTTCCTGCATCTCAAAACGTGCGATCTTCTCGACACGCCGTGCATGCCGGCCGCCCTCGAACTCGGTTTCCAGCCAGATGCGCACCATGCGGTCCAGCAGCTCGCCTCCAAGCAAGTCCGCGGACAGGCAAAGAATATTGGCATTGTTGTGCCGGCGGCTCATCTCCGCGGTGATGCTGTCGTGGCATGGCGCAGCACGCACTCCGCGCACCTTGTTGGCGGCAATGCACATCCCAATTCCTGTGCCGCAAATAAGAATTCCGCGATCGACGCGCTGCTCACTGACAGCCCAAGCCACTTCAAAGGCGAAGTCGGGATAATCGACGCTCTCGCCGCTGCCGGGGCCGATGTCGAGGACCTCGTGCCCCAAGCGCTCGAGCAGGCCGATAATGCGCCGTTTTACTTCATAGCCGCGGTGATCGCTGCCAATCGCGACTTTCATGGTTGGTTTCGCTTTAAGTTCCGCTGCTGACCGGTCCCGGAGCTGGGATTGAGCGAAGCCCAGACGGCGGTCACGGAAGCGCGGCGGAAATGGTGTTTTCTTGTAGGAATTCCGGAAGCAGCACGCCAAGATCGCGCTCGATCTGTCGAGCACATTCCCGATAGACCTCTTGATCGCATCCGATCGGATCCGGGAGATCAAGGCCGTCCGGCGACATCATGCGAAGTCGAACCCCTGCATCGGCAGCACGTGCGGCCAAGGCGAGGAGATGGCCGCGAGTGGCGGCGATGATGTCGTCGGCCTTGGCCAGCAAGCTCAAGGTCAAGGGTTTGCTGGCGTGGCTGCTCAAGTCAGCCCCCAGTTCGCGGGCGGCCGCGACGGCCTCCGGGGCCGCCCTCTCTCCCATCATGGCCGCCAAGCCGGCGGAAAGCACGATAAATCCATGTTCCGGCAATTCCTCGGGCATGCAGTGCAGTTGCTCGGCGAGCAGCTTCTTGCAGATCGCCTCCGCCATGGGGCTACGGCACGTGTTTCCCGAGCAGACGAACACGATCACGCGCGCGGTCAGTCTCTTCAGATCCGCCTGGGAGACGACTCCTTCCCGTAGCACCTTCCACGTATTGCCGCCGACCTGCACGACGGTCGAAGCCTGGCCAAAATGGCTCGGTCCGTCATTGATAACCAGCGCCGCGGACTCCCCGAGCGCCTCCAAAGCTTCTTGAGCGCTCGTCGCCGGGGCCGCGCCGCTTCGATTCGCGCTCGTGAGCACCAGCGGCCCGGGAAGTTGAGCGAGTGTTTGCAGGATGGCCTCGTGAGCAGGAACGCGAAAGCCAAGGTTGCCTTGGGAGCTGACTCGCTGACGCACACTGTCGGCTAGCTGTGTCGTCGCCCCGTGCTCGGTGCCGACAGCGAATACTAGGGTCACCGCTCCGGGCCAGCAGCGCCGCGCCAGCCGGCGCCCGAGCGCGCTCATCTCCGGAACCCAGTCGAGGGCCTCGGAGGCACGAGCGAGCGCCAGTACCATGGGCTTGTCTTCGGGCCGGCCCTTGCTGCGGACGAGCCGTTCGACGGCCTCGGGTATGAGTGCGCTGGCCGCGATGCCGTAGACAGTGTCCGTTGGGAAAACCACAAGCTGGCCTTCGGTCAGCGCCTGAACGGCGCGGCGGACAAGGGCTGGCTGATCCGCATAGGAACGCCAATCAAGAACTTCCGCCATCCCGACTGCCTTTGTCCGAGGGAAGATCGATCCAGAGTCTTCCCTAGACTCTTGGGAAAAGTGTACTGTACAGGGGCATCCTTCAAGCGACAAGGCGTTGTGGAGAAGCAGGGACGTTTAACCCGCCCCCTGACGGGGCTCGGCTCGCCAGCGAGCCGAGCCCCGTCAGGGGGCGGGTTAAAAGGAGCGCCGCATCCCCATTTCTCGTAGGAGTCGATGGATTGTTTCACCACGCAGATCGAGACTATTCACTGCTGTTTCCTATTGCCTGCCCACGCCGCTTCGGGCCTGTACCGGTTGGTTGCTGTCTTTTGAGGTCGCGTTTCAAAACTTAATTGCGCCCTCAATCGGACGTAGCAGACACACTTCTGGAACGCGGAACTACTTCCAGCCCAGGCCGGGGCCTCACCGCCCGGGCAAGACAGCGCTCACGAGCCCCACGCCGAGAACAACTCCCAGGAATCCCAGAAGTAGGCTGGCCACTACATTCACGAGGGCCAGACGCCAACTGCCGTCACGAATCAAATTAAGCGTCTCCAGTTCGAACGTGGAGAAGGTCGTGTACCCTCCGCAGAAGCCTGTGCCAACGAGCAAGTACCAATTCTCATAACCAGGCGGCAGGCAGTCCAGCAGGAGCGTGGCGGCGGCCCCCAAAATAAAAGACCCAGAAACGTTGATAATCAGTGTCCCGAACGGAAATCCTTGAGCCCAGGACCGCCTCCCGATCCACTTGCCCAATACGTAACGCAGGTACGTGCCGGTGGCGCCCCCGAGCAAGACGGCAACCACGCGATGGGTCAGCAGGTCAGCCAACGCGTTACCGATCAGAAAAAGAGCTTCCTTCAAACCTCTTCTCCTTCTCTCAGCGGGAACGCCTGGAGCGCAACGAGAAAGCCCCACCAGGAGGTCAGTCCACCTGGTGGGGCCTTCGATGTCTCCAAGACAACCCCTACCTAATGGAGAACCACCCAAGTAGGAGTTATCAGCCACGGTCCCATGCGAGAACCGTCGCGGTTATGGCGAACCCCATCGCCGCACGTGAGCTTATCGAAGTGGAGCTCCATATGTCAACGCTTCGGGTCGCACCGTGCCTGCGGCCGGTCCTGCCGTCCACCATCCGGCATATGACATGGCGGCACAAGTCACACCTGGCACGCAGCAAAACCGGCCGGGACCACCGTACGCTGCGGAACGTGCCGAAAATGGCAATCTATACTGGAGTGTGCCCACCTGATCGCAAAACCGGATACCGGCCTTCTTGGAGGATTTAATTTCGGTGGAAATACAGATTTCGTGCTGGGTCGATAAAGAGGTTCCGACCGGTCTGGTCACGGTTCCCGAACAGTCCGGCGAGGAACGATCATGATGCCCTACAACCGGGAAGAACTTGCGCAAACGCTCTTCGAGGAAAGTAGTGACGCGCTCTTCCTGTTCGACCCGCAGACCGAGCAGCTCGTCGACGTGAACCCGATGTCGCAGCGCTTGAGCGGGTTTACCAGGGCCGAGCTGTTGCAGATGCAGGTGACCTACATCTTTCGCTCCGAGGTCAAGGGGGGATTACAACGGCTCCGGCTGGCCCTGGGCAAGACAAGTTTCTTCCATTCGCAAGAAGGCTTCTACCTGCGCAACAAAGCGGGTGGAGTCTGGATACCAGTCAATATCTCGATTGCACGCTTGCACCTCAAGCCCAGGACCCTGGGGCTGATCACGGCGCGCGACATTCGCGAGCAGCGCGAACACCATGCCCACCTCAAAAAGATGGAGGCGGGCCTGCGCCGCGTGCTCTCTTCCGTCTCCGATTACGTCTGGAGCGTGGAGCTGGATAGCAGCGGCCAGTTCGTGCAGAGCTACCACTCTCCGGTCGTCGAGAAGGTCACCGGGCGGCCGCCGGAATTCTACGCCGCTGCGATGGACCGCTGGTTCGACATCATTGACCCCGAGCACAGGCCCAAAGTGACGGAGGCCTTCCGTCAGCTCAGACAATCCATCGTGCCCGCCGTCGAGCTAGAGTATCGGATCGTCTGGCCAGACGGATCGCTTCGCTGGGTGCGCAACAGCATGGTGGCAAGCCAGAGCAACGATAGCGACAGGCTGCGCATCTATGGCGTGGTAACCGACATCAGCGAACGGAAGCAAACGGAAGCCTTGTTGGCGGCCGAGAAGCAAGTTCTCGAACTGATCGCTACCGGCGCCCCGCTGCCGGAAGTCTTGCGCGTCTTGAGCCTTTCCATGGAAGAACAATCCCAGGGAATGCTCTGCTCGATCCTGCTCCTCGATCCGGACACCCATCAACTTCAGTGTGGCGCCGGCCCCAACCTGCCGGACGCCTATAACCAGGCCATCAATGGCGTGGCCGTTGGTCCGAGCGTCGGCTCGTGCGGCACGGCAGCTTATCTGGGCAGAAAGATCGTTGTTGAAGATATCGCCACCGATCCGCTCTGGGCCGAATACCGCGACCTGGCTTTAGCGCATGGGCTGCGCGCTTGCTGGTCCAGCCCGATTTTCTCCACCAGCGGGTCAGTCCTCGGAACCTTCGCGATCTATTATCGCCAACCGCGCCGGCCCGACTCTGCCGATTTGCGCCTGATCGAACGGGCCACTCACCTTGCGGGAATCGCCATCGAGCGCAAGCGTACGGAGGAGGGGCTGCGCAACAGCGAGGATCGCTACCGGGCGTTTGTCGAACAGAGCGCGGAGGGGATATGGCGCATTGAATTGGACCAGCCGATCTCCGTGGATCTTCCCGAGGATGAGCAGCTCGAAGCCTTCTATCATTACGCCTATCTGGCCGAATGCAACGATACCTTCGCCCGGACCTTCGGCTATGCGCACGCAAGGGATCTGGTAGGAGCCCGGCTGAGCAAACTCCTGGCCCGCTCCGACGCGCGCAATGAAAACGTGATGCTCAGTTTCATTCGTTCGCAGTACCGACTGGTGGCGGCCGAGTCCTACGAGTCAGACCGCTCCGGTCAATCACGCGTATTCCAGAACAACCTGGTCGGCACGGTTGAGGACGGCAAGGTGCTGCGCGCCTGGGGCACCCAGCGCGACATCACCGAGCGCAAACACATGTTGGAGGCGCTCAAGGAATCCGAAACGCGCTTGCGCGCACTGTTCGACAACAGCAAGCAGTCGTTCATCCTGGTCGACCGCCAGCACAATATCCGAGCGTTCAATCGGGTCGCCTCCGAATTGAGCCACGCCTTCTTTGGCTGGGACATCCGTGAAGGCGCTTCGATCGCAAGCTATTTCCGCGTTCCGGGCGCTGAGGCGTTCCAGGAGTGCTTCGCCCTGGCTTTGACGGGTCAGTCGCGGACGGTGGAACTGGAACTCATGGGTTGCGGAGGGGCCCCCCATTGGTTCGAGTTCAGCTGGTCGCCCGTGATCGACGAGTCCAACCAGATCACCGGGATTTGTTTCTGCGGCATGAGTATCGACGAGCGCAAGAAGGCGGCCGAGGCCCTGACGAAAAGCGAGGCCCGATTCCGCTCTCTCGTGCAGAATTCATCGGACATCATCACGATCGTCGAAGCCAGTGGGACGATACGTTACATGAGTCCTTCGTTCGAAAGGATACTCGGTTATCCCCAGGAATTGTGCATCGGCAGGAACATCGTTGAATACATCCATCCCGAGGACCGGGCGGCCATCTGGGCGGTGTTCTCCTACCGGACCCAGACGCCTGGGGTCGGTGCCGCCCGCGAGTGCCGCCTGCGCCACGCCGACGGCTCCTGGGTTCATTTCGAAGGAGTCGGCAACAATCTGCTGGACGATCCGCACATTCGCGGCATGGTGGTGCATGCGCGTGACATCACCGAGCGCAAACGCGCGGCGGAAGCACTGGCCCATCAGCATTCCTTCCTGCGGCGCCTGATCGATTCCATACCCGACCTGATTTTTTACAAGGACTGCAAGGGAGACTACCTCGGTTGCAACGCCGCGTTTGAGAAATACATCGGCCGGAGCGAAGCGGATCTCGTGGGGTTGAGCGACCTGGACCTGGCGCCGCGCGAGCGGGCGCTGTCTTACCAGGAGAAAGAACGCCAAGCCCTCGCCGAGGGTTCTCCGCAACGAACGGAAGAATGGATCGAATACGCCGACCAGCGGCGCGCGCTGCTCGAAGTGCTGAAAACACCCTTCTTCGATCTGGGCGGACGGCCGCTGGGGCTCATCGGCATCGCCCGCGACATTACCGAGCGCCGCCGCCTCGAGGAACAGCTGCGCCAAACCGGCAAAATGGAAGCGATCGGCCAGTTGGCAGGCGGGGTTGCCCACGATTTCAATAACCTGCTCACCGTGATCGTCGGCAACGTTTCCTTGCTGCGCATGGCCAGTCCGGCCGAAGGCTCCGAAGCTCAACTCCTGAGTGAGACGCAAACAGCCGCCCTCAGAGCCGCCGAACTCACCAGCAAGCTCCTGGGCTTCTCGCGGCGCACGACGTTGCGGCTGGAGCCCTCCAACCTCAACACGTTCGTGCAGGAGACGGTCGCCTTGCTGCGCCGCACGATCGACCCGCGCATCAACGTGGAGATCCGCTGCGCACCAGACCTGTGGACGGTGAACACCGATCCCAGCCAGTTGAACCAGGTCCTCATGAACTTGTGTCTGAATGCGCGCGATGCCATGGCGACGGGCGGCCGTCTGCTCCTGGAAACCGCCAATGTGACGCTCGACGAGAATTTCGCGCGCCTCCGCCTGGAAGCGCGCCCGGGCGAGTTCATTCGCTTGCGCGTGGAGGATACCGGACATGGCATCGCGCCGGAAATCAAGCAACGCATCTTCGAGCCCTTTTTCACCACCAAGGGCCCGGGTAAGGGAACCGGACTTGGGCTGGCGATGGTCTTCGGGATTGTCAAACAGCACGAGGGCTGGATCGACTGCTATAGCGAAGTGGACCAGGGAACGCGCTTTGACATCTATTTACCCCGTTATTGCGTGCCTCACGAAACGGCCGCCACCTGCGCGCCAGCGCAGCTGCCCTGCAGCGGCCATGAGACGATTCTGCTCGTGGACGACGAGCCGATGATTCGCAACCTGGGCCGCGCCATTCTAGAACGCTACGGCTACCAGGTGGTGCTGGCTGAGGACGGCCAGCAAGCCGTCGACATTTATCGCCACGGACCCGAATCGATCGATCTGGTGATCCTCGATCTGACCATGCCGCGCCTGTCGGGTCACGACGCCTTCCGGCAACTGCTGCAGCTCGACCCGGACGTGCGCGTGCTGTTTGCCAGCGGCTACTCTGCCGAGCACGTCAGCGAAGCCGATCACGAAAGGCTGCTGGGATTCGTGGGCAAGCCGTATCAGCCGCAGGATCTGGCCCGAACCGTGCGCTCGGCGCTGGACAGGGCAGGACAGCGCAACCGCGCCCCCGCGAGCGTTTGAAATTTCAACTCTTGCCGTTGACCCCATTTGTTAGTGCTGTCAAGCCGATTCGCTCGGTGAGCCAGCTTCCGCAAAAGGTGCCACCAGGTTCAAAATGGTGCCGAGCTGGCTCAAACGCATGCCGAACCGATCGAGGAATTCCTGCAAGGCAAAGTCGTTTTCGAGGGCGTCGGAGCCGCTCTGCGACAGGTTCTCGGTCAGTTCCGCAATGAGCTTGCCATAGGATCGCTCGAGAATGGGCAAAGCTTGCCGGCAGCCTTCGGAGAGGTCGGGAAAATCTTCGCGCCACCTGGCCAGGAACGCCTTCCAGCGCGCTCCGCCGTCGTGTGCCGTCAGAAGGGCCCGAAAGTGAGCAAGTTGTTCCTTTTGCACTTCCAGAATTTGGGCAAGGAGTTGCTGAACCTCGGAAGCCGGCGCCGCCGGGGCTTCCACCGGAGGAAAACATCGGGCAGACATATCGAACTGGAACTGCATGGCTGCCTCATCGAAGCTGGAGTGCAGGTACATCTTGTTTTATAGCAGGCAGCGCGAACGGGAGAAAGGCGAGAGAGAAAGCCAAACAAGGGATTAAGTACCGCGAGGGAAGATGAGAGCGCGGGGGCGAGGAATGAGATTAGAGGATCGCGTGGGATCTCGCTGAAAGGGATGGATCGGCTGGCACGGGTTGGCCCCAGCTTGCTCAAGACCGCGGGAGCGGTCTGTCGGCGGGGGCCAACCCGCAACGCTACAGCTGATTTACTTGCGAACCACCGGCAACGGTCACTTTTGAGTCGCGGTTACAGGCCGGCTCATTTGCCGACGGGATCCGAGGCTTTCGGCATGATTGACGGTTCATTCGCCGACGGTCTTGTAAAATCCACAGTCGCGCGATCGCCGGCAAAGACAGTCACGTGCCTCGTCTGGTTGACTTCTCGATTTCCGTCCTTCCACTGAGCGCGAACATTGTAGGCATACTCCCGGCCCGCTGGAATTGGAGGCGATTCGAAAAGGCGGTCGGTACCGGTTTGAGAAGTCTCGGTGCCCTCGAACCAGATCTTGGCGTCGGCGGGGACGTGGACCGCTACCTGAGCGCTCGCCTCCGTCTGAGTTGGCCGAGGGGTCGGAGAATATGCGGGCGGATAATACGATGCGGGAGGGCTCGAAGGAGGCGGACCGTAACCCGCATAGCGCGACGGATCATACGCGCCGCTGTAGGGCGGGTAATAGGGGTAGTAATCCCCGCCATAGTAATAATCATAAGGCCAGTCATAAACTCCGAGGCCGATCCCGAAACCGTAGCCACCGTACCCGTAGCCATACCTGGGATAATAGCCTCGGTAGCCATAGTTGCCACCGTAGTAGCCGCCGCGGCCGCCCCAGCCGCCACCGCCGTAGCCGCCGCCCGGAGCACCGCGCATGCCGCCGCCGCCGGCACCGCCACCCCCACCCCCGCGCCCGCCGCCGCCACCTCGTTGCGCCAGGGCAGAGCCGGACGCGATCAGCGAACCGGCCACCACGAGCCCGACGATTGAGAGCCATTGCCGAGACATGATGAGTACCTCCCGTCGTAAATCATTAGGGCTTCAGTCGCTCTCATCGCAAAACGATGGCGACAGATCCTCTTAATCGTCCCATGTGAAAGTCTAGGTCGCAATAGCTCTGGTTGCCGGGGGCCGAGGAAATGGCTGTGCATGATCGGGCGATCCCCGTCTTCGGCACAGGCCATTCAGCCCCTACGGCCGCTCTGGTTCGTCCCTGGAAGAGCGTTGTCGAGCGCTCTCTGGACCGCCTTGAGAATGAATAAGCAGAAGACTTTACGGCGGCTTGACAAGCTGGAACAACTTTACTACGAAGAGAGTACCATCACCCAACGCGAAATCGTAAGGGGCGATTACAAAGCATGATACTGCAAAAGAGCGGTGGCTCCTCCCTGGACTCGATTGGCCGTGGGCCATGGACCCTTGGAGTGTCCCACCGTAATCAGACGGCCTCCGAAAGAACACGGAAAAAACAGAGCCCGCTTTGGTTCTGACTCGCAATTGCCGATGAGCATGAGGATGTGCAGGATGCACCCTCCCTTTTGAACTCCAATAACTGAGGACACTCTAATGTTCGGTGGCACAGCGCTTATTCTTTCCTGGAAAGAAGCGGAACAGGGATCTCCCTGGAGGTTGCAGTCCGGCGGACGCTTGGAGGAAGTACCCTCGCTGTTCGCACGCCGGGCCGAAGATGAGGACGAAGAAGCCGAGGACGAAGGCGAAGACGACGACACGGAAGACGAAGACGAAGAGGACGAGGAATTCGAGGACGACGAAGAAGACTTCGACGAGGAATTCGATGAAGAGTTGGATGAAGAGGACGAGGAATTCGAGGACGACGAAGAATTCGAAGACCTTGACGACGATGAGGACTTCGACGATTTAGATGAAGAACTCGACGAGGACGAGGACGACGAAGAAGACGATGAAGAGGAGGACGAAGAAGCCCCGGATGAAGATCTGTAATCAGGGCGCTACATACCACCGCACACATGCGCACACATCCTTGCCGTTCGCCGCATGATCGCCTCAGTGTCACTCGGCACACGCGGAGTGTCTGGCACTGGCCAGTCACGGCGTCTAGCGAGTCTCTTCGCGCGAGAATTGGGTTCTACGTGGACCTGCGTGTAGGAGAGGCCTCATAATGCTTCCACAGCTGGTTGGCTGGATGCGCACCGAAGCGCGTAGAGGCCGCGCTCGTGGACGCTGGGCCCGATGGATCGGCCGCAGCTGGGCACGCGTCAGTTATGGTTATCGCGTTGAGCCTACCTGGTTGGAAGTGAACCGCTGCGATGTTCCCATCACCGGCTTGCCCAGTGCGTTCGCCGGCTTTCGCATCGTTCAGCTTTCCGATTTCCACTGTAGCCGGCAAGTCACAGCTGATTACCTTTCCGAAGCCGTCGCTTTGGCTCAGGCCCAGCGCCCGGACCTGGTAGTCCTGACGGGCGACTTTATCCATCATGGCTTCAAATACGTTCAGCCCGTCGCCGAGTGTTTGAGCCAGCTCTCCGCGCCGCACGGCGTGTTTGCAGTCCTCGGCAATCACGATTTTTCCGTCCGCAACGCACTTGGTTTCCGCCGCTACCGGCACTTGCATCGTGAGGTGAGCGGCGCGCTGTCGGCTCGGGGCATCCAGGTTCTGCAGAACGAGGCCGTGCATCTGAGCAGGCAACAGGCAACGTTGCAGTTGATCGGCTTGCAGGACCTGTGGAGCCGGGTCTGCGACCTGGAGCGCGCGTTCGCGGACCTGCCGCCCGATGTCCCGCGCGTGGTGCTCGCGCATAATCCACGCACGGTGGAGATTCTAAAGGGACGACGCTGTGACTTGATGCTCAGCGGCCACACGCATGGTGGACAAGTGCATGTTCCCGGTTTGGGTCGTCCGACTCTGAGCCGGCGGGCACGGCGTTTTGCAGCCGGCATGTACCGTTATCGCCAAACGCAAGTTTATGTGAACAAGGGCGTGGGCTTCGGTTTTCGCTTTCGTTTTGGCGTGCGCCCCGAGGTCGCTGTGTTGACGCTGCACCCGGCTTGATCCCGGCAAAGAGGCTACCACAAGCACCCGAGATGACATGCGCCGTTTGCACTTCTCTTGAAGGCGGTTATAATCAGATCGGGGCGCAGGAGGAGGGATGAGCCGCCTTGGCCAGCTCCAGCCCTGTTCGCTGCGGGAGGGGAAGCAGATGGCGAATCAAGGGAAGCAATCGAACGAGGGACCCGAACCGACGTCCACGAGCCAGCCGCTGGTTCGCCTGGCCGATCAGAGCCAGCTCGATTTCGAGATCGATTTCTACGGCGGCATCCTGGAACGCCTGCCCGATTACGTCGATGTCTTGCGCGTGATGGGGAATTACCTCACGCTCAAAGGCCGCTACGCACAGGGGCTCGTTATCGACAAGCGCCTCGTGCAATTGCGGCCCAAGGATCCACTGGCTCATTACAACCTGGCATGCAGCTACGCGCTGTTGAAACGCCCCGAGCAAGCGCTGCGGACCCTGCGGCTCGCCATTGAGCTTGGCTATCGCGACTTCCGCTACATGCGCGAAGACCACGATCTCGATGCCATTCGCCAGGATCCGCGCTTCCGCCAGTTGTTGCGCGAATACGAAAACCGCTGAATGCCTTTGTTCCCGGTCGGCGGCCGCTCCCGGCGGGCGGCGAACATCGAATCACCCAGGCATGAACCCGCTCTCCCAGGGCACCGG